>ENA-OWNQ01000030-OWNQ01000030.1-gut-metagenome-genome-assembly--contig:-NODE-30-length-153175-cov-12.212152_pt1 | contig 153175 bp, 140 predicted proteins | sample MGYA00248252_ERZ651782 | MGnify/ENA primary metagenome ERZ651782 (study PRJEB26908, sample SAMEA4031705) | gut metagenome | biome: gut; feature: normal infant; material: stool | place: China | collected... | reverse complement strand
GAAAAAATCGCTCGGCCTCGGTTGAGTGAAAATCAGGTTCGGTTCTGGCTGACCCGGTTCCGCAAGCTCGACCCGAACGTGAAAAGCCACCGTGAAACGCTTATCAATACATTCGTGAATGCTGTTTATCTCTATGATGAAAAAGTTTTGATTGCATTCAACTACAAAGACGGCACAAAAACCATCACTTTCGATGAAATCGCCGCCAAAGATGCCCCAGTGGGCAATGGTTCGGATTTGGGTTGCTTCGCTCCATGAAAAAACCGCTGGTGTAGAGATACACTGGCGGTTTTCTTTTGCATAAACATCAGACTCATGATGGCGGGTGGATTCGAACAGCTGCGGCGCTGTCGCAGAAGACAGCGCAAAAACAGCCCAGTGGGCTGTTTTTAGCAGCGCGGCTTGCGTAATCCACCCGCGCCCACCAAGAACTCCAGCGTCGTAAAGATGCTGGAGTTTTTCTTTTGTCCGAAGCTTTTCAAAGCATATCCAAGGGTGGATTCGAACAGCAGCGGAGCCGCCTGCCCACAAAAAACAGCCGCCGCACGGAAAGCTCCATGCGGCGGCTGTTCTCATTTTGTTGAATCTTCAGGAAAAATTACTTCACGTACTCGACGGTGTACTCGAAGCCGTACTCTTCCTGCAGCTTCTTGACGGCAGGCTCGCAGTCCTCGATGAAGGTGGGAGCGTAGACGGAAGCGCCGTTGTGGGCCTTCTTGTAGTCCTCAACGATCTGCTGCAGCTTTGCCCAGCCCTCGTTGGCCTTTGCCTGGTCAACGCTGTCGGGGAAGTTGATGATGAATTCGCGGTGAGAAGGGATACGAGCTTTCATAATAGAATCTCCTTATGAAAAAATATGATTTCGAATTTATACAGAAACAGGAAAATGCCCTGAATCTTACAGTTGGTATACAGCTTTGGCGTTCTGCGCCGTCTGGCGGAAGACTTCTTCCGGGCTGATGCCCTTGACGCTGGCGGCATACTCGCCGACGTACCGGATGAGGGAGCTGTCGCAGCGGATGCCGCGCACCGGCTCCGGGGCCATGTAGGGGCAGTCCGTCTCGAGGACGATCTGCTCCAAAGGCAGAGCCGCAATGGCCTTTGCCGCCCGCTTGGCGCCCTTGAAGGTACAGGCGCCGCCAAAGCCAAAATACAGCCCCTGCCGGGCCAGCCACACGGCGTCGTCCGCACTGCCGGAATAGCAGTGGACGATGCCCTTGGGACGGTACTTTTTCAGCAGGGCGTAGACGTCGGCGTGGGCGTTTCGGTCGTGGACGATGATGGGCTTGTCCAGCTCAAGCGCAAGGCGGATCTCCGCCTCAAACAGCGCCAGCTGTGCGTCTTTCGGCACAGGCCAGTGGTAGTCCAGCCCGCACTCGCCCACAGCGACCACTTTCGGGTCGTCGTAGCAGGGGGCAAGGGCTTTCATCTCAGCGGCCCAGTCGCCGCCAAAGACCGAGACCGTGGGGGCAGGGCCTTCCTCGCCGCAGTCCTCGGGGGCCAGCAGGCTCTCGGGATGGATGCCGATGGCGGCATACACCCACGGATAGCGGTGGGCCAGTTCCAGTACGCGGGGCGCGTCCCCCGAGTGGGTGGCCTGTTCGCAGACGCCGACCACGCCCTTTTCGGGCAGGCTGTCCAGCAGAGCGAAGCGGTCGGCCTCGAAGGCGCGGGCGCTGTAGTGGGCGTGGGTGTCGAAAATCGGGCCGGTCATTGCTCCTCCTTCTTGGTGGGGGCTTTGTTCACCAGCCAGATGCCGACGCAGACGAACACCAGTGCGGCCAGATACTGCCAGCGGAACAGCGGTTCACCGTTGAGCACAGCGCTCAGCAGCACGTTGACCACCGGGTTCACGAAGCCGAAGATGGCAATGCGGCTGACGGGGTTGTTCTTCATCAGCAAGGCCCAGAGCAGATAGCCAGCGCCGCAGATGAAGGCCAGATACAGCAGCACCAGAATGCCCAGCGGCGTCACACTGCCCAGACGCCCGCCGAGAGCCGTACCCAGCACGAAGAGTGCTGCGCCGCCCACGAACAGGTTCAGGAAGCAGACCGCAAAGCTGTCCGCCTTTTTGGTGACGGACTTGTTCCACGGGCCGGACAGGGTGAAGACCACCGTTGCAAACAGCATACAGAAGACGCCCCAGCCGCTGCCGCCGCCGTGGTTGCCCAGTGTGCCGATGAGAACGCCCGCAAAGCCGACGGCGCAGCCCAGGGTCTTTGCCGGGGTCATCCGATCGGCATTGCCGTAGATGAAGTGGGCAAAGATGGCGCCCAGAAAGCTCTGGGTGCTGTTCAGGATGCTGCCGAACGCACCGGTGAGCATCGCCACGGCGATGTAGTAGAAGGCGTACTGGGTCGTGGTCTGCCACAGGCCCAGTACACAGCACTCGGCAAAGACTTTCCCTTTCGGAAAGGTGGGCATCCGGCTTTGGAGCAGGGTGCTGCCCAGCAGGACGAGCAGACTGCCCAGCATGAACCTTGCACCGGCAAAACAGAAGATGGACGCGGTGTTGGACGGATCGATCTCAAAGAGGCGGTAGCCCATCTTGATGAAGGGGAACGCACAGCCCCACAGCGCATTGCAGAAGATGGCCAGCAGGACGGCAAACACCGGTGTGCCGAAAATTTTGTCCAGCTTCTCGGCGCGGGAAAGAGTCGTGTTGTTCTCCATCGCTCAGTGGATGCGGGCACCCACGGGGGTGTCGTCGCTGTAGAAGGGGATGGAGCAGCCGCCGTCGGCAGTGTCAGCGGCAAAGATCATGCCCTCGCTGACATACTTGCCCTTCATCATCGGGCGGGGTGCCAGGTTGCAGACGATGCCGAGCTTCTTGCCGATGAGGTCTTCCGGCTTGAACCACTTGGCGATGCCGGACAGGATGCAGCGCTCCCGCTCGCCGTCAAAGACGGTCAGGTGGAGCAGCTTTTTGCTCTCCTTCAGGTTCTCGCAGGCGCGGACCTCGGCCACGCGCAGCTCCACCTTGCAGAAGTCGTCATAGGAGATCTCTGCCTCGTGGGTGAAGTCCACATTGCTCTCCTCAGCGGGAGCAGCGGCCTTTTTCTCCGCCTCTTCCTTGGCCTTCTTAGCGGCCTCGGCAGCGGCCTTGCGCTTCTCGTCCTCTTCCTTCAGGTGGGCGATCTCCTTTGCCACGTCGATGCGGGGGAACAGCGCCTCGCCCTTGTGGACGGTGTAGCTCTCCTGAACACCGTAAGCGGCCTTCTCCACGTCGATAGCGGAAGCGTCCAGACCCAGCTGCTCCATCATCTTGGGAGCGGTGGAGGGCAGGTAAGCGTTCAGCAGGATGCCGCAAACGCGCAGAGCCTCGCACAGATGGTACAGCACGCTCTCAAGGCGCTCCCTGTTGGCCTCATCCTTGGCCAGAGCCCAGGGGGCCGTCTCGTCGATATACTTGTTGGCGCGCTGGATGACGGCGAAGATCTCCATCAGAGCCTGCGGGATGGTCAGGTTGTCCATGTCTGCCGTGACCTTGCCCAGCAGTTCGTTGGTCATGGTCTCCAGCTCGGTGTCGATGGCCTCGGTGCCAGCCACTTTGCGGACAGTGCCGCCGAAGTACTTCTCACACATGGCGACGGTGCGGCTCAGCAGGTTGCCAAGGTCGTTTGCAAGGTCGCTGTTGATGCGGTTGATGAGGGCTTCGTTGGTGAACATACCGTCGTTGCCGAAGGGGATCTCACGCAGCAGGAAGTAGCGGATGGCGTCCACGCCGTAGCGGTCGCAGAGGATGACGGGGTCAACGACGTTGCCCACGGACTTGGACATCTTGCCGCCGTTCATCAGCAGCCAGCCGTGGCCGAACACCCGCTTGGGCAGCGGCAGATCCAGAGCCATCAGCATGGCGGGCCACAGGATGGTGTGGAAGCGGAGGATCTCCTTGCCCACCATGTGCAGGTCAGCAGGCCAGAACTTGCTGTACTCGTCGTACTTCTCGTTGCCGTAGCCCAGAGCGGAGATATAGTTGCTCAGAGCATCGACCCAGACGTACATGGTGTGCTTGGGGTCGAAAGGCACGGGAATGCCCCACTTGACGGAGGTGCGGGAGACACAGGTGTCCTGCAGACCCTGCTTGATGAAGGCGATCATCTCGTTCTTGCGGCTCTCGGGCTGGATGAACTGGGGGTTCTCCTCGTAGAGCTTGAGCAGACGGTCGGCGTACTTGCCGGTCTTGAAGAAGTAGGCTTCCTCGTGGGCATCGTAGACCTCGCGGCCGCACTCGGGGCATTTGCCGTCCACCAGCTGGCTGTCGGTCCAGAAGCTCTCGCAGGGCTTGCAGTAGTGGCCGGTGTACTCGCCCTTGTAGATGTCGCCCTGCTCATAGAGCTTGGTGAAGATCTTCTGGCAGGACTCCATGTGGTAGTCGTCGGTGGTGCGGATGAAGCGGTCGTAGCTGATGTCCATCAGCTTCCACAGATCTTTGACGGTGGCGACGATCTTATCCACGTACTCCTTGGGGGTCACGCCTGCGTCGGCGGCCTTGTCCTGGATCTTCTGGCCGTGCTCGTCGGTGCCGGTCAGGAACATGACGTCGTAGCCCTGCATCCGCTTGAAGCGTGCCAGTGCGTCGCAGGCCACGGTGGTGTAGCTGTGGCCGATGTGCAGCTTGTCGCTGGGATAATAAATCGGTGTGGTGATGTAGAATGTCTTGTGCTCGCTCATGAAAACGATTCTTCCTTTCTTTTGGCGCTAACAGCGAAAAACGCCCCCGCCCTGCCGGCTGTGCCGGACAAGGACGAGAGCGTGTAACTTCCGTGGTACCACCTTGTTTCGCCGCATCCTTGCAGACGCGGCCTTGCGCCGGAACTTCCGGCGAGCGCAGTAACGGGCGCACCCGTCGCAGGCTAAACGCTTCGCCCGCGCAGCTCAGAGACCATGTTCCGCTCCGCGCGGCCTGCCCGGTTCCATCCTTCGGGCTTTCTGTCAGGCGCAGACGAGGCGTACTCTTCTCTTCACAGCCAATTTACATTATTACATCTAATATACGCAAAATCGGCGGGTTTGTCAATATTAAACCTCGTAATCCAGGCAGACGCGGCTCTTATAGTAGGGCCGCACCTTGCTGTCGGCGACGGCCACATGAGCCGGGTGCTTGGAGTAGCCCTTGAGCGCTTCGGCAGACTCAAAGGTGGTGTCCAGCATCAAATCGGCGTTGGAAGAGGGCAGGCCGTTGATGTTGACGTGGACCTCCACGAGGCCGGGAATCTGACCGGCCAGACCCTCGAGGCCCGCTTTGATACCGGCCTTGATGTCTGCCTTTTCGGCGGCGGAATATTCGTCCTTGAGCTGCCAGAGAATGATGTGCTTTATCATGATAAATTCCTCCTGTTGTTGACCGAAATACTTGCTGCCCTTATTGTAACATCTGCACAAAAACTGTGCAAGAGCTTTTATTTGCCTACGCAGCGGCGGGATGATATAATAAAGGGTAGGAACGGAGAGGTTGTGCGAAGGAGAACCTGCTCCGAAAGGTAAGAGATTTTTGGTGAACTGCGGGCCGCGCCGACCAGCGCCCCGCAAGACTGTGAGGAACATCGGATGAAAAAACATTTAGCTCATCTTGCTGCCGCCCTGGCAGTGACGCTGCTCTTCGGCGCTGCGGTCGGCCCTCTGAGTGCGGCTGCGGCGGCACCCACGGCGGCGATACTGAACGAAGAAAATACTGCGGCGGAAGAGAGCCGCCTGTGCCAGAGCGGGCTGGATCTGGAAATCGAGTACAACGATCTGCACCCGGTGTACCAGCTCTACCTCTCCAGCGCCGCCCCCGACGACTGGGTGTACCAGTGGTACAGCACCAACCCCGCCGTGGCGACGGTAGACCGCAACGGCCTCGTAACGGCCCAGCAGCCCGGCAAGGCCACCATCGTGGCCAACACCTACACCACTACCCTGCGGTGTGACGTAACGGTGGTGTCCAACGTGGGCCGGGTGACCCTGAACAAGGAGCGGCTGTATCTGGAGGGCATCGGAGGCACAGCGGCGCTGAAAGCTACTGTAGCGGCAGAAAACGGCAGCGCCGTACCCATCACCTGGACCAGCAGCAACCCTGCCGCCGCCACCGTAGACCCCTTTGGTCTGGTAACGGCGGTGGGGGACGGCAAGACGGTCATCACCGCCGTTACGCCTGACGGCCACAGCGCCAGCTGCATCGTCTATGCTGGGGCACAGGTGGCGATCCAGGAACAGATCAAGGCCGATGAGACAAAGATCGCCCTCGGCGTCCTTGGAGGCTTTGCAGTGCTGGTCACCGTGCTGGCGCTGGCAGTCTCCGGCAGCTGAAAAACAGAGCAGAAGAAAAGCAGGCACGCACCCGGAAAAGCCGGAAATGCGTGCCTGCTTTGTTATGCTCTTACAGCTGCGCTACTGCGGTAAAACATCTTGCGATGTTCCAAATATTTGATGTAATATCGTCTTAAATTGGAACTCCGCAAGGTTTGCGATGTTCGGGTCATTTGCGGTGTTCCAACTCCGCACGAAAGTCGAACTCCGCAAAGCGTGCGATGTTCGATTCTGGACGTAATATCGAGCAAAAAGTGGAACTCCGCAAGATAACCTGCGGGTCTCGGAGACTTACACGCCCGAAGCGCCGTAGTTTGCCAGCACACGGGCGGAGGGGTCGTTGACGTTGCAGCCCGGCCATGCCTTGTTGGGCATCCAGAAGTCCACGATGGTGCGGCTCTGGTCGTGGTAGTATTTCTCGAAAATTTCGCGGTAGAACAGGCTCTCCTTGGTAAACGGCATACAGTGGGCAGAGTAGTTTGCCCGGCGGAGCTGGAATTCCTCGTCGGTGTAGAGGCTCTCGGCGTACTCCTTGATGTCGTCCACCATGCTGTGGCCTACAGCGTCGGAGAAGGCGGCCTTTTCGCGCCACAGGATCTCCGGCGGCAGCCAGTCGCCCTCGAACGCCTTGCGCAGCAGGTATTTGCCCTTGCCGTAGCTGTTCAGCTTCTTTTCGGGGTCGATGGCCATGACGTACCGCACAAAGTCCAGATCACCGAACGGCACGCGGGCCTCGATGCTGTTGGCAGAGATGCAGCGGTCGGCGCGCAGGACGTCGTACATATACAGCTCACGGATGCGCTTCTGGCTTTCCTGCTGGAATGCATCTGCGGTGGGGGCGTAGTCGGTGTACTTGTAGCCAAACAGCTCGTCGGAGATCTCGCCGGTCAGCAGCACGCGGACGTCGGTCTGCTCGTGGATGGCCTTGCACAGCAGGTACATCCCCATGCTGGCCCGGATGGTGGTGATGTCCCAGGTGCCCAGCAGACGGATGACCTCTTCGAGGCTGCTGATGACCATATCCCGGTCAATGATGATCTCGTGATGCTCGCTGCCCAGATACTCAGCGGTCTGGCGGGCATATTTCAGGTCGATGGCGTCGGTATCCATGCCGATGGCAAAGGTGCGGATGGGCTTGCCCAGCTTCTTGGCGGCGATGGAGCAGGCCAGCGAGGAGTCGAGGCCGCCCGACAGCAGGAAGCCCACGGGTGCGTCAGCGTCCAGACGCTTCTCTACGCCTGCAATGAGCTTTTCGCGGATGTTGGTCAGGACGGTGTCCATGTCGTCCTGCATGGGGGCGGGAACGTCGGCGATGTCCTCATAGCGGACAAAGCGTCCGTCGCAGTAGTAGCTGCCGATGGGGAAGGGGCGGATGTCATCGCACCAGCCAATGAGGTTCTGCATCTCAGAGGCAAATGCGATCTTGTGGCTGGACTTGGAGTAGCCGTAGAACAGCGGACGGATGCCGATGGGGTCGCGGGCTGCGATGAGACGGTCTTTGCGGGAGTCGTACAGAATGAGCGCAAACTCAGCGTCCATGTGGCGGAACATATCGAGGCCATATTCATAGTAGAGCGGCAGCAAAATCTCGCAGTCGCAGTCGGAGGTGAACTTGTAGCCCCGGCGCTTCAAGATCTCTTTCTCGAAGCGGAAGCCATAGAGTTCACCGTTGCAGACCACGCAGTCGGCCCCGCGGTAGAAGGGCTGCATCCCCTCCGGCGTCAGGCCCATGATGGCGAGGCGTCCGAAGCCCATCAGGCCGAAAGGCCCTTCCACCACACGCTGGTCGTCCGGCCCGCGCGAGACGGTGCGCATCAGGTATTCTTTGAACTTGTCGGCACTCATATCATGCCCGGTATAGCCTATCACACAGCACATATTTCTTACCCCTCTTGTGTTGGACCGCTCCGGTGTATACGCAAGGCTTTCCCTTCCTCGCTTTTGGGGGAGCGGCAAATAAAAATACGGCAGCAAACGTCCTTTTTGCTAGGACGAATGCTGCCGTATCCGTGGTGCCACCTAAATTACCGGCACAGCGTGCCAGTCACTTTGTGCGCTCTCCCCGTTGAAAGCACTGCCGCGATAACGAGCGGCGCACGTCTGCCCCTACTGCCCGCAATGCCACAGCATCCGGGGGTTCAGGGGGAAGCTCACGGGGGTTCGTTCAGGCCCGGCCATCTGTGCGGCTCACACCTGCCCGCACTCTCTGGAAGAGGGCGCTCAGGGCCTTACTTTTCCCGTTCATCGCTTTTTATGCAGAAATTGTATCACTGCTTTTTGTCCGTGTCAACATCTGCGCAGCAATTTTTACAGGTTTGTGCAGCCTGCCCGTCTTCGGCCTCATTTGCAGCGCAGCTACGGCACAAACCGTACAAAACGCTGCCCTCGCACTGCAGCGTGAAGCCGTGCTCTGCCATCAGGTGGGCGCGCACCTCGTCCATGAAGTGGCAGTCCAGATGATAGATCCGCCCGCACCGCACACACTTGAGGTGCAGGTGCTCCCGGCAGTGACGGCCCTCGTCCACATACTGGAACACGGCCTTTTCGCCCTTGTCGGCGACGTATTTCATCACCCGCTGCTCTCCGGCCAGCTTGTCCAGATAGCGGTAGACGGTGGTGGGGTTGGGGCTGGCGCCCTCGGCCTCGAGATGCTCGAGGATATTGGACGCGCTGACCGCGTGCTGGCGGTTGCGGATGAGATAATCCAGGATGAGCTGGCGGGTCTTGGTGTTGTAGCCGTCGCTTCGTGCCATGATGCTGATACCTTCTTTCTGTCTGTAGTGTACCACATTTTATCCTTCGATGCAAAACAACAGCTAAATGCTGGCAACAAGCACAAAAACCGTTGTGGAATATGTGCAAAAATAAGTTAGGATATTTGGCCAAAACGGAAATCAAGCCAAACTTCGGCAGAAACTCTTGTAAAAAATATCCTATTGTGTGATAATAAAATCGAGATGATAGTTGGATGGTTTCAGGGATACAAGCAGAAAACGAAACATCCGACCGGAGAGAGACTGGAGAAGAGGAAGAAGAAGATGAAAGAGACGGAAGCACAGGCAAAGCTGAGCCTGAAATTACAGGCGTATCAGTACCTGAAAACCAAGATCCTGAACTGTGAGTACCGCCCCAACGAGTTCCTGAACGAGCAGAAGCTCTGCGCCGAGATGGGCAACATCAGCCGTACCCCCATGCGGGATGCGCTGGGCCGCCTGGAACAGGAAGGGCTCATCACCATCCTGCCCAAGAAGGGCCTGATGGTGTCGGGCATCACCGAGGAGGACGTACACAGCATGTTCGAGATGCGCCTGCTGGTGGAGCCTTATGCCCTGCGCACCTACGGCGCGGACATTCCCCGGGAGGAGCTGGAACACTTTGTGCAGATGATGCACGAGCCGGACGTCATCGACGACTTCTGCAAGTCGGACGACGACTTCCACGAGCTGCTGATGAGCACTCTGCCCAACAAGTATCTCCGCTCGGCCTATGACCGCATCACCGGCCTGAACACCCGGTTCCGCATCATGACCGGCAAGGTGAGCATGATCAACCGGGAGCAGACCTGCGAAGAGCATCTGGAAATTCTCGAGCCTGCCCTGAAGGGCGACTGGAACACCGCCGCCGATGCCCTGCAGAAGCATCTGGAGATCGCCCGCGACAAAGCTGAGGGCGTCATCAAGGTCATCCGGCTGTGGTGAGAAGATAACAACAAAAGACCTCTCTGTATCGAATGGTGCAGAGAGGTCTTTTTTCACGCAGGAAGGGAAAATGGTTGAAAACGATCCCCCGAAACCGATATAATGGGGACAGTTCAAATGTGAGGTCTGACAAAATGCAAAACAACACACTTTCCCGCCCGGGCTTTTCCCTCAGCGGCACGGCTCTGAAACGCATTGCCTGCCTGTCCATGCTGGTGGACCATCTGGGAGCCTCCCTGCTGGAGAACGGCCTGTTCCGCTGCAGCGCCATCGACCCCCGGCTGGTGGGGCTGGACCAGCTTTTGCGGCTGGTGGGGCGGCTGGCCTTTCCCATCTACTGTTTCCTGCTGGTGGAGGGATTTCTCCACACCCACGATTTCAAAAAATACGCCCTGCGGATGCTGGGCTTCGCCCTCATCAGCGAGGGACCCTTCGACTGGGCCTTCTTCTCGGGCGTCTACTGGGGACATCAGAATGTCTATTTCACCCTGCTGCTGGGCTTGCTGGCCATGAAGGCTCTGGATACATCCCAGACGCCGGAGGGGATGCCGACGCTGAAAGGCATCCTCGGGGCGGCAGCCTGCTTCCTGGCGGCGGCGCTGCTCCATTGTGACTACGACGTGCTGGGGCTGGCCCTCATCCTCGCCCTCTACATGACCCGGAAGGACAAAAGAGCGCAGTGCATCGCGGGCGCAGTTTTCTCCCTCTTCGAGCCGGTGGCACCGCTGGCGTTCGGGCTGGTCTGGTTCTACAGCGGCGAGCGGGGCGGCAGCTCCAAACTCGAGCAGTGGGCGTTCTACTGGTTCTACCCCGCCCATATTTTCGTCCTCGGCATCCTTACAAACCTCCTGCTTTTCCGATAAACAAGAAGCCGTTTTCATAAGCATTGCACACCGCTTGAACGGTCTTTTTGCTCACATACTGCGTTGCTTTCCCTTGCAATCCGTCAGGATCGCTGCGGAAAATCGCCTTGTCTGTGGGCAAAAATTCTCGTCATTCGGCGCACCCTGCTTACGAAAACAGCTTCTAACCGAAAATTATAAAAATATGACACAAAATTGCAACATGATATGAGGAAAACTGGCAAAAAGTGTGATATAATAAACGATAGGATAGCAAAAATGCATCAGGAGGTTCTACCAATGAAGATCATTCGTGCAAAAGACTACAAGGATATGTCCCGCAAGGCGGCAAACATCATCTCCGCGCAGGTCATCATGAAACCGAACTGTGTGCTGGGTCTGGCGACCGGCGGCACCCCTGTGGGCGCTTACGCCCAGCTGGTGGAGTGGTATAACAAGGGCGACCTCGACTTCTCCGAAGTGACCACCGTCAACCTCGACGAGTACCGCGGCCTGCCCAAAGAGCACCCCGAAAGCTATTGGAGCTTCATGCACAAGAACCTGTTCGACCATGTGAACATCCGCCCCGAGGCCATCCATCTGCCCGACGGCACCAACCCCGACGCGGCCGACGCCTGCGCCAAGTACAACGACATCATCCACAGCGTGGGCGGCATCGACCTGCAGCTGCTGGGCCTCGGCCCCAACGGCCACATCGGCTTCAACGAGCCGGGTGAGGCATTCGAGCTGGAGACCCACTGTGTGGACCTGACCTCCGCCACCATCGAGGCCAACAAGCGCTTCTTCGACGGCAACGAGGATCTGGTGCCGAAGCAGGCCTACACCATGGGCATCAAGACCATCATGCAGGCTCGCAAGGTGCTGGTGGTGGCCAACGGTCTGGCAAAGGCCAAGGCCGTCAAGGCTGTCGTTTCCGGCCCTGTCACCCCCGAATGCCCGGGCTCCATCCTGCAGATGCACCCCGACTGCATCCTCGTGGCCGATGAAGAGGCCCTGAGCCTGCTGTAAGGCCCGGAGGAACGCATGGACGAAAACGAAAAGAAAGAGCCGGAGACGGCACAGGAACCGCCCAAACCCGAGGACTACAGCCGTTACATGGGGACCCTGAACCGCATCTACCGCCGGAACAATAACCCGCAGCGCAAGAAGCTTGGCGACGGCATCACTTCGCTGAAAAAGGGGCAGCAGCCTGCCGCCCCTGCGCCGGAGCCGGGCAAAAAAGACCGCAGCTTCCTTGCTGTGGCGGGCGGTGCCATCGTCCTGATGGCGATCCTGTATTTTATCAAGCTCTTATAAATAAAAAGGACCGCTGTGCAGCTGCACGGCGGTCCTTTTGCATTGCTATAAGACTCAGACGTTATAAGACTCAGACGTTCTCGGTCAGGAACTTCTCGACAGCCTCAATGGCAGCTGCCTCGTCCTCGCCCTCGGCGGTGACGGTGATGGTCTCGCCCTGACGGATGCCCATGCCCATCACGGCCATCAGCTTGCGCATATCGCAGGTCTTGCCGTTCTTCTCGATGGTAATGGAGCTGGTATACTGCTTGGCCAGCTTGACCAGCAGGCCGGCGGGACGTGCGTGGACGCCGAGTTCATCTTTGATGGTATACTGGAACTGTTTCATGGCTCATAGTCTCCTTGTTGGATAAAAGGGGGATTCGGGTCGTTCAAAAAATCAGACAGCGCTCTCGTAGTCCAGCATGAACTGCACGATGCCGTCCATGGCCAGCTCGCGCGGGTCGAGCTTCAGCTTGCCCTCGCGGATCTTTGCGTAGCTGATGGGCATATACTGGTGGAGCATATTCATCGGGATGGGGTACTCGCGGAGATTGTCGAACAGCTTGTTCATGGCGGCCACCACCTCGGGCTGGCCGATGTAGTAGCGGGCGCGGTCGGAGTAGCTGTACTTGCGGCACTGTGCCAGATGCTTCTCGTCGCCGTGATAGTGCTTCTCCCAGTTTGCAGGGGAGGCCAGCATGACGGCGTCCAGCGTCTCGATGAAGTTGGCGCGCTTTTCCTCGGGGACAAGCTCCTTCTCCATCATGCTCAGGGAGAACAGGGCCTCACGCAGGCCGTAGGTCAGGGCCGGGCCGACCTTGAGGATGGCGATGCCGTCGGTGACCATGTTGTACAGGTCGGTGGCGGTCTGGTAGTCGGTGGAGTGGCCCTCGAAGCAGATGTCCGGGAACTCCTTCAGGGCTGCGCAGAGGTCCACAGCGGCGGCAGGGTCATAGTCGAACACCTGCTCGTCGCCGAACTCGACGCCGGGCTGGACGACCACAGCGATGACGTCCTTCATGCCGTCGCCCACGCCCTCTTCGGTCCAGACGCGCTGGTAAGTGGAGACGGTGTCGCGGAAAGCATCGGGGCTGGTGACAGCCAGCGTATCCTCAGCCTCGGTAGCACCGCCGGGGATGGGTACTTCGCTGCCGATGACGAAGACGGGACGCATTGCATCGGGCTTCTCGGCCTTCAGCTCTTCATAGCCCTTCATAGCTGCCTTGTACAGCTGCGCGCCGCGGCGTGCGATGACCTCGGTCTTGAGCAGGCCGGGAGCGTCGTCAGCCACCTTCATGCTGGTGTCGAGGTGGATCTTGGTAAAGCCTGCGCGGGCATACTGGTAGACCAGCTCGACCGAGTTCTTCATGGCCTCGGCCTCGGGCAGCTTCTGCCAGGTCAGGGGGCCGAGGTGGTCGCCTGCCAGGATCATCATGTTCTCGGGCAGGTCGATGTCCTTGGCCATTTTCAGGACCATCTGGTAGAAGTCGGCGGGCTTCATGCCGGTGTAGCCGCCAAACTGGTTGACCTGGTTGGCGGTGGCTTCGATCAGGACGGGGATGCTGCGCTCCTTGGCGCGGCGCAGCGCGATCTCAATGACCAGCTCGTTGGCGCTGCAATAAGAAGGGATGCCGCAGCGGATGCCCTGGCGGCGCTTGTCCATCATTTCCTGAAGCGGGTGTTTCATGTTTGCTATCTCCTTCGTGTCTGCTTGGGTGTTAAAGTTTGGGCTGGCCCATGCAGTAGGTCTGCAGGACGTCGTAGTTATCCTCCAGCACCACGAGGTCGGCGTCCTTGCCCACCTGAATGGAGCCCTTGCGGTCGTCCAGATGCAGGCACTTGGCCGGGTTGATGGTGCAGGAGTTCAGAGCGTAGTTGAAGGGGATCAGAGCCTCTTCCACGAGGATGCGCAGGCCCTTGTTGATGTTCAGGGTGGAGCCTGCCAGACCGCCGGTGGCCGTCAGATGGGCGCTGCCGTCGGGGTAGATGATGATCTCGTTGCCGCCGAACAGGTACTTGCTGCCCACGGGCGTACCCTTGGCCATCAGGGCGTCGGAGACCATGATGGCGTAGTCCGGCCCCTTGCTCATGAAGTAGTTGTTCAGGGCAGCGGGGGTGGAGTGGCAGCCGTCACAGATGATCTCGCCGTACATGGTGCGGATGCGGTAAGCTGCGCCCACCAGACCGTTTGCACGGTGGTTGAAGGGCGACATACCGTTATAAACGTGGGTCATGGAGCGCGCACCGTTGGCGTAGGCCATGACAGCCTGCTCGTAGGTCGCGCCGCTGTGGCCGATGCTGACCACCACGCCGTGGGCCGTCAGATAGCGGGTGAGGGCGAAGTCCTCATCATGCTCCGTTGCCAGCGTGACATAGCGGATGTGGCCCCGGGCCGCTTTCTGGTAGTGCTCGAACTGCTCGATGGTGGGTTTGACGATGTACTGGTCAGGCTGTGCGCCCTTGTACTTCATGTCGAGATAGGGGCCTTCGAAGTGGATGCCCAGGATCTCTGCGCCGTCGTAGCCGCTCTCCATGACATTGGCCACGTTGGTGACAGCGTTGGTCAGCACCTCCACGCTCTGGGTGATGGTGGTGGCGAGGAAGCTGGTGACGCCCTCCGAGACGATGTGCTCTGCCCAGTAGCGCAGGCCGTCCTCGTTGGCGTCGTTGGTGTCGAATTCGTAGGCGCCGTGGCAGTGGATGTCCATAAAGCCGGGGACGATGCGCTTGTCACCGTAATCGTCGTCCACATCCTTGGTGCCATAGGGCAGGATGGCGGTGATCCTGCCGTCATTCACCTCAATAGCAGCAGGGACGAACTGGTCTGCCAGCCAGACCTTTTTGCTTTGTATTACCATTTTAGATGCCCTCCTTCTGGGATCGATAGCTTGATTTCATTATACCGCACGGCTTCGGAAAAATATTTATAATTTTCAATCGATTTGTTATTCGTTTCGGCAAAAAGACATAAAAATGATGGAGAAAACGGCCTGACAGGACGCTGCGCAGAGGCTGGTTTGTCTTTTTCAACCAAAAAGTTATGGCTTTCAGTTACCCCCTTGTTTTCTGCGGTTTGGTTGTGATATAACAAACAAAAGAGAGCGGAACAGCTCTGCTATGGAATTATCAGAAAAAAGTTTTACCGTGTCCATTAGGAGGTAGATTTAGGATGAGCATTTTTAATCTGACCGATGAGAAGATGAAGGAGACGTCTTCCACCTTTACGGCCCATGAGATCTATCAGCAGCCTGCCACCTGGCGCAAGACCTGCGCACAGCTCGCTGCCTGCAAGGATGAGCTTCAGGCTTTTATCGATCAGGTCGTCAAGCAGGATGATTTCGACATCGTCCTCACCGGTGCCGGCACCAGCGAGTTCGTCGGCAACTCCCTGTTCCAGGCCCTGAACCCCAAGTACAACTTCAAGGTCAAGTCCTACGCTTCTACCGACCTCGTGCCTTCCCCCGAGAACTTCCTCTCCCGCACCAAGCCCACCCTGCTGGTGAACTTTGGCCGTTCGGGCAACTCCCCCGAGTCTCTGGGCAATGTGGAGGCCGCTGAGGTCGTCTGCCAGAACCTCTATCACCTGTTTGTGACCTGCAACCACGAGGGTACCCTGTCCAAGATGGCAAACACCCGTCACAACTGCTTCGCCATCAACCTGACCCCCGAGACCCACGACCAGTCCTTCGCCATGACTTCCAGCTACAGCAATATGTATCTGGCTACCTATCTGGCCTTCAACCTCGACAAGCTGGACGAGATCACCGCTGAGGTGGAGAAGCTGGCCGTCGCCGGTCAGCACTTCCTCGATGACCAGTTCGGTCTGGCACAGAAGATCGTGGATGAGTTCGATTACAACCGCATCGTCTATCTGGGCAACATCGGCCTGAAGGGCGTCGCTCAGGAGTCCGCTCTGAAGACCCTCGAGCTGACCGCCGGCAAGGTGGCCACCATGTACGACTCCGAGCTGGGCTTCCGCCACGGCCCCAAGTCCATCATCGACGACAACACCCTGACCGTCGCTTACCTGAGCGATGACGAGTACCGCCGCCGCTACGAGCTGGATCTGGTCAAGGAGATGGCACACCAGCGCAAGGGCAACAAGATCGCCGTCGTTTACAACCACGACTGCGAGGGCATCGAGGAGCTGGCCGACTATCCCGTCCAGATCAAGGTCGGCGCCGATATGGAGAACGTCCTGCTGGGTCTGGACTTCATCCTGTTCGCACAGACCATCGCTCTGATGAAGTCCCTGTCTCTGGGCATCACCCCGGATAACCCCTGCCCCACCGGCGAGGTGAACCGCGTGGTCAAGGGCGTCACTCTGTACCCCTACACGCTGAAATAATCAAAACAACGTCATAAATTCAGGAGGGCAACGAGTATGATCGGTTTGGTAGTTACCGGCCACGGCCATTTTGCAGACGGTATCCACACCTCTGCGCAGATGATCGCGGGCGAAAATGATTATGTCCGCTACATCAACTTTGAAGAGGGGATGACTCCCGAGCAGCTGGCCGAGAAGTTCAACGCCGCTTTTGACGAGTTCAAGAGCTGCGACGGCGTCGTGGTGCTGTCCGACCTGCCCGGCGGCTCTCCCTTCAAGACTGCTGTGGAGTGCAAGTATGCACGCCCGGAGCAGAAAATCGAAGTCATCGCAGGCACCAACCTGCCCATGATCGTCACCGCCGTGACCATGCTGGACATGGAGGACGATCCCCGCTCGCTGGCAGACGAGCTCATCGACACCGGCAAGGACTGCATCGCTCGGTTTGAGCTGGAGGCTGCCACTGCCGAGACCGAATCTGAAGAAAGCGACGGGATCTGATTTATGACGATCAACTGGGAAGTTATCATCTGGACCTGCATCACGCTGGCAGTGCTCATGAGTGTCATCGGCCTCATCCTCTATGCCATCTCGGCCAAGAACGTGCGCAGCAAGCGCAAGGAGCTGGGTGAGGTACACACGGAGCTGAAAGTCGGCTCCCGCATCATGTTTGCGGGCGGCGTCTACGGCAAAGTGGTCGGCATCGACGACGAGGACACTCTCCGCGTGGAGGTGGCCCCCAAGGTCGTCATCACCATCTCCCGCTACGCAGTCCAGAGCCTGCTGAAATAAGGCGGCATTCCCCCATATTTGCTACTTTTACCTTTCTTTCATAACGGCAAGGCCCCCACAGAATGTTCGGCATTCTGCGGGGGCCTTGTCATTTGTGCAGCAAAAAGCGGGAGCGGACATCCCAAAGGACATCCGCTCCCGCTGCGATGTTATGTGAGTTTCAGATTTAAGCCTTGCCGTTGCTGCCGCAGACCAGGATCTTGCTCTTGACGTATTCCTTGACGTACTCGCGGCCGACGGCGCTGTACTTCTTGGGGTCGAAGACCTCGGGGTCCTTGGCGAGGTATTCCTTCAGGCCCTTGCTGAAGGCAATACGCAGGTCGGTAGCATAGTTGACCTTGCACATACCGCGTGCGACGCACTCGCGGACGGCGTCATCCGGCACGCCGGAGGTGCCATGCAGCACCAGAGGCACAGACACGACCTTGCGGATCTCGCTCAGGCGCTCCATATCCAGCTTGGGAGTTCCCTTGTAGACGCCGTGGGCAGTGCCGATGGCGACAGCCAGAGAATCGACGCCGGTGCGCTCTGCAAACTCAGCAGCCTCGGAGGGGACGGTGTAGCCGTTGCCATTGCCGCCGTCAAGGTCGTCTTCCTTGCCGCCGACCTTGCCCAGCTCAGCCTCCACCGGGATACCGGCGGCGTGGCAGGCGCGGACAACGGACTTGGTGATCTCGATGTTCTCCTCAAACACATGATGAGAGCCGTCGATCATGACGGAGGTGTAGCCGGCACGGAATGCCTGCATGGCCAGCTCATAGCTGCTGCCGTGGTCGAGGTGCATCACGACGGGGACGCTGGCCTCAGAAGCGGCTGCGGCCACCATGGCGTGGAACATGGCCGGAGAAGCGTACTTCAAAGTACCCGGGGTGGTCTGGACGATGACGGGAGCGCGCAGCTCCTCAGCAGCGGCGATGATGGCCTGCACCATCTCCATGTTCTCGGCATTGAACGCGCCGATGGCGTAATGGTTCTTCTGAGCGTCGAGCATCAAATCTTTGGTCGTAACTAAGGACATAGTAAAACCTCCAAAAACTTTACCTTCTTCAAAAAGCGTTAAGAGTTTAACGATTCATCTTTATTATAGATAGTCCTGGCTAATTTGGCAAGAGCAAAAAACGCCAAAGAGTTTGTCATTTGCGGTTGAAAGCTCAGAAGCCCAGCTGTGCATCCTCCCGGGCGACTTCCAGAACGGAGACGACCTGCCGGGTCTTTTTCAGTGCGGCGTAGCAGGCATCATAGTCCTTGAGGGCCAGGATCATGGCGATTTCCGCCACCTCGTAGAACCACGGCGACTCGCTGTACTCGCTGCAAATATCTTCCTGTCCGGGACGGACGAGACGGAGCTTCTGGCAGTTGCTGCTGCCCGGCTCGATGAGGATGCGGCCCGCGTCGCCGATGAGCTGGACGCTGCCCGGCGCGGCGCAGTCCTTCGCGCCGGTACACTGGCAGATGAAGTCGGGGTATTCCAGCAGGAGGATGCCGCTGGTATCGATGCCGTTCCGGTAGAGGTTCGGATGGTAGCTCACCAGCATGGGTTCGCCGAACAGTCCCACCACAAAATGTACATTATAGAGGTTCAGGTCCATCAGCGCGCCGCCGCAGCAGGCCGGGTCGAACACCGGCGGCACCTGCCCGGAGAGCAGGGCATCGTACCGGCTGGAATACTGGCAGAAGGTGCAGGAGACGATGCGGAGAGAACCGATGTCGTCGAGGTACTGCTTTGCAAGTGCATAGTTGGGGTGGTGGGCCGTGGTGATGGCCTCGAAGAGGAAGAGGTGCTTCTCTTTCGCCAGTGCGATGAGCTCGTCAGCCTCCGCCACGGTAGGAACGAAGGGCTTCTCGCAGAGGACGTTCTTTCCGGCCAGAAGCGCCGCCTTAGTCTGCGCATAGTGCAGGCTGTTGGGGGTGGCGATATAGACCAGCTCAATGTCCGGGTCGGCCAGCATGGCGTCATAGTCGGTGTAGACCTTCGGGATGCCGAACTGCTGTGCCAGCGCCTCGCCGGTGGCCTGCTGCCGGGAGCAGACCGCCTCACAGCGGAACGCAGGGACCTTTGCAAACTCTGCCGCCATCGTGCGGGCGATGGAGCCGGTGCCGAGGATGCCGATATTCATGGGAGCGCCCCTCCTTATATATAATGGGTATCAGACGCTGCTCTGACAGTTCTGCTTGACGAATTCGCTGGGGGACATGTGGTACTTCATGTTGAAGGACTTGGAGAAATAATGGATGGAGCTGTAACCCAGACGCAGCGAAATTTCGCTGATGGTATAGCGGTTCTCGAGGAGCATCTGACAGCTGCGCTCCAGCTTCTTGTCGTTGATATACTTTTTGGGCGACTGATCCACCGAGTTCTTGAACAGCAGCTGCAGAGCGGACCGGGACAGCGAGAAGTGCTCGCAGATCTCCGGGATGGTGAGGGGGTCGTAGATGTTGTCGTCGATGTAGGAGATGATGCGGTCGAACAGCTCGTCCATGGCGCTCTGGTGGGCCGTGCTGCTGGCGGGGGCCATGGGGGAGGCATAGGTGCCTTGGAGCAGCCGGATGATGGTCTCGGTCAGCAGGCAGAGCATCAGGCTGTTCATATAGGGGATGCCGGTGGTACTCTCCCGGACGAAGGCTTTTAATAAGGTGTTTATCTTCTGGTCGTAGTGGAACACCCGGTTGATGAGGGCGTCATACCAGACCTCCCGCTCCACGGGAGTCAGGTTGCGCATATCGAAGAGGATGGTAATATAGGAGGCCCTGTGCTCTTCGTCGGTGTACTGGGTGTGGAACTGGCCCGGGCCGTAGATCATCAGGTCTTTTTCTTTTAAGTGGTAGAGCGTGCCGTCCACTTCGGTCTCCAGCTCGCCGGTGTCCACGTAGGTCAGCTCAAAGAAATCATGCAGCTCGCCCTTGAAACAGTAGTTCTCAGTGCGGATGCGGTAGTAGTAGCCCAGAATTTTCTGTATCTCGATGCGGGGCAGGACGGCCAGAAATTCGTACTGGGAAGGAAAGTCTGTGATATGCAGCAAGTAGCTGCTCTCGGCGTAAAGGTCGTACTCGAGCTTCTGGGTCGTGGAGACGACGGCAAAGTAGATATTTGGCCTGATGTGGATGAGCCTGTTCATCGCAAACTCCTGCACATCGGCAGCCTCCGCCGTGTGGGAGACCAGCAGAACGCCAATGCCGCTCTTTACCTGTAAATAGGTATCGCAGTTGAAGCAGTAGAACTGGGAGACATAGCGGCGGGTGATGGCAACCATCGTCTGGTGGATGAGCTCCGGGTGCTCGCGGTCGATGGGCTGGTGGTAGACCGAGCCGTAGTCCAGAAAACTGTCGTTGGAAGTTTCGCGTTGCATTCAAATCCCTCCTTATTGAAAAAGTATATCATTTTTTGGGCGTTTTGACTAGTCTTATTTATATTTTTTTGGTAGATTGTAATGAGACTCACCGAATTTAACCGTTTTTTCGAAACAATTTGTTAAAAAATATAAAGACATTTGTTCAAATATAGCCTATAATGTAGTTACTCTGAATTGGAAACTCAGACAAAAAACTCAAGGAGGAATTTGAGAATGCCGAACATTGTTCTTACGCGGATCGACAACCGTCTTGTCCACGGTCAGGTCGCAACGCAGTGGTGTGGCGCCATTGGTGCAAACCTTATTCTGGTGGCCAACGACGAGGTGGCTGGCAACAGCCTGCGTCAGGGTCTGATGAATATGGCCGCTCCTGCCTACGCTGCAATGCGTTACTGGACCATCCAGAAGACGATCGACACCATCCACAAGGCCAGCGCCAAGCAGCTGATCTTCATCGTCTGCGAGAACCCGCAGGATGTCGTGAAGCTGGTGGAGGGTGGCGTTCCCATCAAGAAAGTCAACATCGGTAACATGCACATGGCAGAAGGCAAGCGCCAGGTGGCAGGTTCCGTCGCAGTTGACGACGCCGATGTGGCTGCGTTCAAGCGGCTGCAGGAGCTTGGTGTGGAACTGGAGATCCGCCGCGTTCCTACCGAACACGCTGAAAACATCGAAAAGCTGTTCAAGTAAGCTTTCCGGGTGCTTTCGAAAATACTTGAAAAGGAGTATTTATTATGGGCTTTAGTGCACTTCAGATCATTCTGGTCTTTGTGTGGGTGTTCATCGTCGCCATCGACCAGTTTGATTTCCTGGAATCCCTGTACCAGCCTATCGTTTCCGGTGCTGTCATCGGTGCGATCCTGGGCGACCTTCCCACCGGTCTGATCGTTGGCGGTACTTACCAGCTGATGACCATCGGCAACATGCCTGTCGGCGGCGCTCAGCCGCCAAACGCAGTCATCGGCGGCGTCATGGCTACCGTGTTTGCGATCTCTTCTCATCTGGATACCACCGCTGCTGTCGGTCTGGCAGTTCCCTTTGCTCTGATCGGCCAGTACATGGTCACCTTCCTGTTCACCCTCATGTCCCCCATGATGTCCAAGGCTGACCAGCTGGCAGCAAAGGGCGACACTAAGGGCATTGTCCGTCTGAACTACATGGCAATGGCTCTGCTGGGTCTGCTGTTCGCCATCGTCTGCACCCTCGGTATGCTGGGCGGCTCTGCAATGGGTACTACCCTGAGCAACCTGGCTGCCAAGTACGCATGGATCATGGCTGGTCTGGGCGCTGCCGGTGGTATGATGCGCTTCGTCGGTTTCGCTACCCTGCTGCGCATCATGCTTTCCAACGAGTTCTGGGGCATCTACTTTGCTGGTTTCGCTCTGGCAACCATCATCGGCTACATCCCCGAGCTGTCCGGTTCTGCTCTGCTGCTGATCGCATTCGTTGGTGTTGCGATCGCTCTGTATGACTACCAGACTCGCGTTGCTATCAAGCAGGCTGCTGGTTCTGGTTTTGCTGCGAATGGAGGCGACGACGAAGATGGCATCTAATGCAACTCATTACAACAATCTGACTCCCGCGCAGCCTTTGGATAAGGCTACGCTGAACAAGATGGTGCTTCGTTCCCTGAACCTGCAGGCATCTTTCAACTACGAGCGTATGCAGGCTGCCGGCTGGCTGTACTGCATCCTGCCCGGTCTGGAGAAGATCCACAGCGATAACAAGGAAGACCTGGAGCTCTCCATGGAGCACAACCTGGAGTTCTTCAACACTCACCCGTTCCTGGTCACCTTCGTCATGGGCATCATCCTCTCTCTGGAGCAGCAGAAGGCTGACATCGAAACCATTCGTGCCGTGCGTGTTGCCGCTATGGGTCCTCTGGGCGGTATCGGCGACGCAATCTTCTGGTTCACTCTGGTTCCCATCACCGCAGGTATCACCTCGAACATGGCCATCAACGGTTCGCTGGCTGGCCCCATCCTGTTCCTGCTGATCTTTAACATCGTGCAGTTCGCATGCCGCTTCTTCCTGATGTACTGGTCTTACAACCTGGGCACCAAGGCGATCGACATCCTGACTGCCAACGCTAAGGAGTTCACCCGTGCAGCTTCCATGCTGGGCGTCTTCATCGTCGGTGCTCTGACTTCCAACTACGGCGGCACCACCGTTGCTACCGTCATCGAGAACGGCGACAGCCCCATCGTTATCCAGAGCATTCTGGATGGCGTCCTGCCCAAGCTGATCCCTCTGGCTCTGACCCTCGGCCTGTTCTTCCTGATGAAGAAGAAGAACTGGAAGCCCGTTACCTGCATCGCTCTGCTGCTGGTCATCGGTCTGGTCGGCGCATTCTTCGGCATCTTTGCTTAAGACATAAGCCGGAATCACAATGCACGCGGTACTTCTTGATTTTAATGGGACGATGTTCTTTGATACCCGCTTCCACATGGAGGCGTGGTCAAAGATCTATCATGAACTGCATCCCGAAGATAAAAGCCCTCTTGCATCGACGAAGATTTGCGGTCCCTGCAATGATGTCATTCTGAAGAACATGGCCCCGTGGCTCACCCCTGGGGAGTGCCAGCAGTATTCAGAAAAGAAAGAGGCGCTGTACCGGGAGGCATGCAGGAACGATCCTGCCAGTTTACACCTCGTAGCAGGTGCTGAAGAGCTGCTGCAAGGCTTACAGAAGCGCGGCATCCCGTTCGCGCTGGCGAGTGCTTCCATAAAAGCAAATGTTGATTTCTACTTTGACTCGTTTCCGATCGGTCACTGGCTGAAACAACAGGACGTCGTGTACGACGACGGAAGCTATGCCGACAAAGGCGAGATGCATCTGGAAGCTGCGCGGAGGCTGGGTGTTCCGTTCTCTGAGTGCTTGGTCATCGAGGACAGCGTCACCGCCATCGCTCTGGCAAAACGAAACGGCGCAGGCCGGATCGTGGGCGTCGGAGAGACGGCAGACGGGTCCGAGCTGCTGGCACTGGGAGCAGACCACTACATCCACGACTTTACAGAATTTGATTACGGTTGGCTGGAAAACTGAGTTCACCCAATGAGTTTCCACTTCCACAGTTGATAAGGCGGCTTCGAGAGATCGAAGCCGCCTTTGTCGTGTCCGATTGTAAAATGCCCACCTTTCATTAGCTGGGAGGTGTGCGTTTCCCTACGGATATTTGCTTGTTTAGCATTCGTGAACCAGTCCATACAGCCGTAACTGGTGTGATGGACAAATGTTTTCAATAGAAAAAGCCAGAGCTTTCTGAGAGAAAACTCTGGCCTATGTAACAGTATGGTTGGAAATGTGCATTTACGGACGGACTACTTCAGGCACAGGAACGCGGAGAAGTACAGCTGCTTACCCTTGCCGATATTTTTGAATAACACAAGAAACGCTCTTGCCGGTGTAAAACTGGCAGGAGCGTTTCTTGTTGAAGTGATTATAAAAGACCTTTTTTGCCGGAGCCCCGGCCCAGCGCAAAATCCCAGGTGGATACCCCTGCGCCGGGTGTCTGCCGCTCACTTTTTCCGCGTGGCAATGTCCTGAAAGCAGAAATAGTCCGGCTGATGCCGGGACTGGGTGTACTCAAACAGCATCCCGTCCGAGTTGAAGGTCTGGTTGACCACCACTGCCACGCAATCATAGCCGTCCATATCCAGCAGCTTTTCATCACGGGCAGTTGCGTGTTCCACCGTGATGCGCCGTTTGCTGGTGATGATCTGCATTCCAAGCACATTTTCAATAAAATCATAGATGGAATGGGATGCGATTTCCTCCGTCAGTCCGGGCACAAATTCCTTCAAAAAATAGTTGATGTCCAGAATCAGTGCTTTTCCGTCCAGATAGCGCACGCGCTGCACCGCCCACAGTTCATCGCCCTCAGAAAATCCGCTTTCCGCAGCAAACTGCTCGGTTGCAGTGATCGTCTCAAACCGAATGACACGGGTAACGGCTTGCAGATGGTTGCGGCGGGCTGTCTCTTGAAAGGTCTCGATGCCGCCTATGGTAAAGGTGGTTTTGCCCACCGGTTGATAGATGACCCGGACACCACGTCCTTGCATGGCCTGCACATAGCCGTCGGCGATCAGCTCCGCCAATGCGCGTCGAACTGTGTTGCGGGAGCAGGCGTATTCCTCTATTAAGGTATTCTCGCTGGGCAGCAGCGATTGATAGGGGTAATCCTGCGCCTCGATGCGTTTTTTGATGCTGTGATAAATGCCCTCATATTTTGCCTTTGGCATGGTGTGTACCTCGCAACTTGTTCAAACATTTACTTTAGTATACCGTCTTTTCGGCTAAATTTCAAGGGGGCAACTTGTGAGCAGTGCCGAAAATAGGCATTCTGCAATGCTTTTTTGCAAAAGCATATTGACTTGTATGAACAAGTCTGGTATTCTGTGGCTGTAAGGAGAACTTGTATGAACAAGTTCGAAGATGCCCGTATGAACAAATTCGAAGATGCCCGCTCTACCGGGCAAAAGGAGGCAAACATCATGGGTAAATACGAACAGGACGCGCGGCTGCTGCTTGAGTACGTTGGCGGCAAGGAGAACATTGCGGCAGTATCCCACTGCGTATCGCGTATGCGATTTGTCCTCAACGATCCCGCCAAGGCGGACGTTGCCAAGATCGAGGCACTGAAATCCGCCAAGGGCACTTTCACCCAGGCAGGTCAGTTCCAGGTCATCATCGGCAATACGGTCAGCGATTTCTACAATGACTTTATTGCGGTATCCGGCATTGACGGTGTCTCGAAGGAAGCTGTCAAGAGCGCAGCCAAGCAGAACCAGAACGCATTGCAGAAGGTCATGAGCGTGCTTGCGGAGATTTTTGCCCCATTGATTCCCGCCATCATCACCGGCGGTTTGATTCTCGGCTTCCGCAACTGCATTGACAGCATCTACTTTTTTAATAACGGCACCCAGACGCTGTGCGACATCAGCCAGTTCTGGTCCGGCGTTGACAGCTTCCTGTGGCTGATCGGCGAAGCCATCTTCCATATGCTGCCGGTCTGCATCTGCTGGTCTGTCACAAAGAAAATGGGCACGACCCAAAGCCTGGGCATCGTCCTCGGACTGACGCTCGTCTCCGGCCAGCTGCTCAACGCTTACGCCGTGGCTTCTACTGCGGCGGCAGATATCCCCAAATGGGATTTCGGCTTCTTCACCATCAACATGATCGGCTATCAGGCGCAGGTCATTCCCGCCATGCTGGCCGCGTTCACGCTGGTCTATCTAGAAAAATTCTTCCGCAAGATCTGCCCGCCGGTCATTTCCATGATCGTTGTGCCCTTCTGCTCGCTGGTGCTGTCCGTCATCATCGCCCACACTGTCCTTGGCCCCATCGGCTGGAAGATCGGCACCTTCATTTCTGACATCGTCTACGCCGGCATTTCCGGCTCCTTCCGCGTGGTGTTCGGTGCCATCTTCGGCTTTGTGTATGCCCCGCTGGTCATCACCGGCCTGCATCACATGTCCAACGCCATCGATATGCAGCTGATCGCCGACTTCGGCGGTACGATGCTGTGGCCCATGATCGCCCTTTCCAACATTGCACAGGGCTCCGCCGTGCTGGGCATGATCTACCTGCAGCGCAAGAATGCTGCCGCACAGGAAGTCAACGTTCCCTCCTGCATCTCTTGCTATCTGGGCGTTACCGAGCCTGCCATGTTCGGCGTCAACCTGAAATTCCACTTCCCGTTTATCTGCGGCATGATTGGATCTGCCATCGCAGCGGTCGTCTGTGTGGCAACTTCCACCACGGCCAACGCCATCGGTGTCGGCGGCATCCCTGGTATTTTGTCGATCCAGCCCGCCTATATGCTCAGCTTTGCGCTGTGCATGGCTATTGCCATCGTCGTCCCCTTTGTGCTGACCGTCATCGTCGGCAAGAAAAAAGGCGTTGCCTGATTTTGTGAGGTGTGTACCATGAATGATTTTAAAGATAAAGTTGTCTACCAAATTTACCCGAAATCCTTCATGGACTCGAACGGTGACGGCTTCGGCGATTTGAAGGGCGTCACCGCGAAACTGGACTATCTCGCCGACCTGGGCGTTGACTATCTCTGGCTGACGCCGTTCTTCCCCTCGCCCCAGCGCGACAACGGCTATGATGTGGCCGACTACCGTGCCGTTGACCCGCGCTACGGCACGATGGAGGATCTGGAGGAGCTTATCCGCGAGGCGGACAGGCGCGGCATCGGCCTGATGCTGGACATGGTGTTCAACCACACCTCCACCGAGCATGCATGGTTCCAGCGGGCACTGGCCGGTGAGAAAAAGTATCAGGATTACTACATCTTTAAGAACGGAACCCCGGACAATCTGCCCACAAACTGGGTGTCGAAATTCGGCGGCCCGGCATGGCAGTATGTGCCGCAGCTGGGCAAGTGGTATCTGCACCTGTTCGATGTGACACAGGCAGACCTGAACTGGGAGAACCCGGCGGTGCGGGAAGAAATGGCCGACATCCTCCGTTTCTGGAAGGCGAAGGGAATCAAGGGATTCCGCTTTGATGTGGTCAATCTGGTTTCCAAACCGGAAGTGTATGAGGACGACTTTGCGGGCGATGGCCGTCGCTTCTACACTGATGGCCGCAATGTCCACAAATACCTGAAGGAGCTGGTCGCCGCGGGCGGCATCGACGGCATGGTGACGGTGGGCGAGATGTCCTCCACCACGCTGGAAAACTGCATCGGATACACTGCTGCGGGCAACCATGAACTGTCCATGTGCTTCAACTTCCATCATCTGAAGGTGGACTACAAGAACGGCGACAAATGGGCACTGATGCCTGCCGACCATCTTGCCCTGAAAAAACTGTTCCAGACCTGGCAGGAGGGGATGCAGGCGCATGACGGCTGGAATGCGCTGTTCTGGTGTAATCACGACCAGCCCCGTGCCGTGAGTCGCTTTGGCAGCGATACGGCCTACTGGAAGGAAAGTGCCAAGATGCTGGCCACCGCTATCCACTTTATGCGCGGCACGCCGTACATTTATCAGGGCGAGGAGCTGGGCATGACGAACCCGCACTTCACGAAAATCGAGCAGTACCGCGACGTCGAGAGCCGCAACTACTACAGGATCCTGCGAGAGCAGGGCAAGACCGAGGCCGAGACGCTGGACATTATCGCCCAGCGTAGCCGCGACAACGGCCGCACTCCGATGCAGTGGGATGCCAGCGCGAACGCCGGGTTTACCACCGGTACGCCGTGGATCGGCATTGCCGACAACTACAAGGCCATCAACGCCGCTGCCCAAATGGACGCCCCGGATTCCATCCGCAGCTTTTACAAAACGCTGGTGGCCCTGCGCAAGAAAATGCCGGTCATCAGTGCGGGAAAAATCCAGTTCTTGTACCCCGACAACGCGGATTTGTTAGCCTATCGCCGGTACGACGGCGAGACGGAGCTGCTGGTTCTCTGCAACCTGCGGGAGCGGGAAATTGCCAAGCCCCTGCCCGTAGGCTGGACCGATGCCGAGAAACTGCTGGGTAACTACCCCGACACCGCCGACACGCTGCGCCCCTATGAGTGCGTAGTGCTGAAAAAGTGAAGGCTGCCGTATTATCTTTTCGCTATTGGGAGTTGACCGTATCCTTTGCGATAGTAACCTCATAGTGAGCAAGACAAAAGCACTTTCCCTTATTTGCAATGCAAATAAGGGAAAGTGCTTTTTTGTAAGGGCAAAATTCCGCGGTTAGCCACCTTCCGGGCGTGGGCGGGCAATCAGCGGAGAAAGCACGCCGTACTGTTCTACGCTCTCTACGGTGCGCTGTATGGATTCATCGTCCAAAACCTTAAAGGGGTGGTTTTTGAAAGGGAACAGCTCTCCGATGGGAATCTGCTGAACCTGTTCCCGTTGTTGTTCCTGTCGGGATTCTTCCGTGGAGAAAATGTCATCTGCCCCTTTCAGTGACACGCTTTTTAGCAGAGAGCCGGGAAACAGAGTTTAAAAGGTGCTTTATGGGGCTTCATTAGCTGGAACCGAAAATTCTGCTAATGGCATTCGCTGGCTAATTTTGGTGATCGATTCAAAATGAAAAATGCGAAGATCGTCTTTCACATGGAAAAATGACCTTCGCATTTTCTTAAAGGGATGTCCCAGACAGGAGTCGAACCTGCGGCCTTCCCCTTAGGAGGGGGACGCTCTATCCAACTGAGCTACTGAGACGCATTACAGATATGATACCGCAAACAGCGCACAAAATCAAGTTGAATCGGAGAGAAAAAAGGTGTATCCTATAAAGAGAGGCTCCTGCGCCGGGAAACTTTGCGCAGGGGCGGCAGAACGACTCGCCCCTCTGGCCGCTGGCCGGGGGAGCCCCGGGAGGTTGCAATGGGAAAAAACAAAACCAAAAAGCGGACACGCCGACCCAACAAGGGCTGGCTGGCGGGCAGCAGTGCGACGCAGACCATCTGCGGCAGCTTTCTGCTGGTCATCGCGGTGGGGACGCTGTTGCTCACCCTGCCCATTTCCAGCAGGACGGGGCGGCTGGGCGTCATCGACGCCATGTTCACCGCCACCAGTGCCACCTGCGTGACGGGCCTCGTCGTGCGGGATACATGGAGCCAGTTTTCGCTGTTCGGGCAGGTGATCATCCTGATGCTCATTCAGGTGGGCGGCCTCGGCCTTGTCACCCTCACCAGCTTCTTCGCGCTGGCGGCCCGGCGGCGGATGGGATTCCGCGACCTGCGGCTGCTGGGCGAGAGCGTCTCGGCAGACGGCCTGTCCAAGGCCACTGAGGTGCTGAAGATCGTCATCAAGCTGGCAGCGGCTTTCGAGGCCGTGGGCATCGTGCTGCTGCTCTTCGCATTTGTGCCGCAGTTCGGCGCAGAGGGTGTGTGGGTCAGCGTGTTCACGGCCATCTCGGCTTTCTGCAACGCAGGCTTTGACCTCTTCGGACGGTTTGGCGCCTACTCCTCGCTGGTGCCGTACGTCAACAATTACTATGTGCAGGCTGTCATCATGTTCATGATCATGGCCGGTGGTCTGGGCTTCATGGTCTGGGTGGAGCTGGCGGAGTACCGCAAAAAGCGGCGGCTCTCCCTCCACGCGAAGGTCGTGCTGCAGTTCTCGGTCATCTTCTGGGTGGGCGGCGCGGTGCTGCTGGCCCTGCTCGAGTGGTCGAACCCCAGGACGATGGGCGGCCTGTCCGTCCCGGGCAAGGTAATGGCGGCGCTGTTCCAGTCGGTATCCACCCGTACTGCGGGTATGAACACCATCGACCTCGCGGCCTGCAGCCCCATCAGCAAGCTGCTGATGAGCGTGCTGCAGTTTATCGGTGCGGCCCCCGGTTCGACGGGCGGCGGCGTCAAGGTGACGACCTTCGCGGTGCTCATCCTGACCATCCGCAGCGTGGCACAGGGCCGCGATGACTGCGTCATCGGCGGCCACCACATCGAGTCCAAGACGGTCTACCGCGCTCTGACCATCATCGTCATCGGCGCGGTGGCGGCGTTCGGCTCTGCCGTCGTGGTGTACTACAACACCGCAGAGACGGTGTCGGTCATCGACTGCATCTTCGAGTCCTGCTCGGCGTTCGGTACGGTGGGCCTGTCGGTGGGTGTCACTGGGCAGTTGAACACCGGCGCAAAGCTGCTGTATATGGCCTGTATGTTCATGGGCCGCGTCGGCCCGGTGTCGCTGGCGATCAGCCTGACGGCAAAGCCCGACGACAACAAGCGTAAAGTCCTCCCGGTGGGTCACATCAACGTAGGTTAAACAAAAAGCGGGCGCTCTACCTGTCCGGAGAGACAGAGGAGCGCCCGCTTTCACTCATTATAAATTGTCCAGTTCCGTCTGAAGCTTTGCAAGAGAGTCCCGAATCGGCAGGTGCTGGGGGCAGACGGCCTCACACTTGCCGCAGCGGACGCAGTGAATGGCCTTTTCGGCATCCGGGAAGCGGGCTGTCCACTGCTGGCGGATGGCGTCCTTATTGCCGAACATCCCGAGCTTGTTCCAGATGCTGAAATTGTCGGGAATGTCCACGCCCATGGGGCAGGGCATACAGTAGCGGCAGCCGGTGCAGCCGATTTTGATGTGGCTGCGCAGGACGTCGGCAGTCTGCCGGATGGCGGCGTTCTCGGCGTCGGTCATGGGGCGGAAATCTCCGAATGTGGCGAGGTTGTCGTCCAGCTGGTCTTCTGCGCTCATGCCGGAGAGGACGACCTTCACGTTTTTGTGGCTGGCCGCCCAGCGCAGCGCCCACGAGGCTGCACTGGCGTCGGCGTCCAGTGCATTCAGCGGCGCGGCAGCGTCCGGCGGAAGCTGTGCCAGCGTACCGCCCTTGATGGGCTCCATGATGATGAGGGGAACATTCAGTTCTTCGGTAAGAGCATAGCCCCGGTCTCCTGCGATCTCCTCGGCACGGTCGTCGGTGTCGAGGTAGTTGTACTGCAGCTGGCAGAAGTCCCACGGCTGGTCGCGCAGGATGTGCTCGAAGCCCGCCGCGTTGTCGTGGCAGGAGAAGCCAAAATTCCGGATGCGCCCGGCGGCCTTCTGCTCCCAGAGCCAGTCCACAATGCCCATCTCTTTGGCCGCATCGTAGCGGGCCTTGTGCAGGGAATGCAGCAGATAGAAGTCGATGTAGTCCACACCCAGCCGCTCGAACTGCTTCTCAAAGATGGCTTTGGCCTCGTCGAGGGTCTTGCAGCTCCACAGAGGCAGCTTGGTGGCGAGGTAGAAGCTCTCCCGAGGCCACTTGGCAATGACCCGGCCCACGAAAGGTTCACTTTCACCGCCGTGGTAGGGGAAAGCGGTGTCAAAGTAGTTGACGCCCGCCTCTCGGGCCGTGTTCAGCAGCTTTTCGGCCCGCACTTCGTCGATGCGGCCATCCGGCAGGGTGGGGAAGCGCATACACCCGTAGCCCAGCAGCGAGGTGGAAATGTCCCGCCCGATGCCGTCTTTTTTCGTCCAATCACGATACTCCATAGCCATTTCTCCGGCGGGGGTCCGCCCGCCGCTCCTTTGCCCTAAGTATAGCAGGAGAAATTGCGATAGACAAGACGAACACCCCGGCCTGCAGACAGCCGGGGTGTTGTATTCGTGCGGGAAATATGATATTCTATAGGTGCTGCCGATGCAGCAAGGTACTGTCTGCAATGTAGGTGGTCACGCCCTTCCGGCCCTGCGCCGGGGAGGTGAACTTTTTGCTATCCCCTGACGCATGGTGCGAAAGGGGGGATGTGCTATGACGCTGAGCGAAGTGCTTCAGTTGCTCGCCATTATCGGCGGAGCGATTTTTGTCACGTTTCAGATTACATGGACGATTTCCAACAGCAAAAAGAAATGACCGCCACGCCCTGACAAGCTGCGGTCATTCTTTTTGACTTAACGCCGGAAGGACGCTGACCATTCGCAGACAGTGCCTTTCTTGTTTATAGTATAGAGCTTTTGCAAGCCATTGTCAAGCAAAACGAGGGATAAGATGGATTCTCTGAAAATCGGAAATATCACCCTGCCCCACCGGGCAGTTTTTGGCCCGATGGCGGGCTTTACGGACGCGCCCTGCCGCCGGCTGATGGCCCAGCACGGCGCAGGCTTTACGGTCAGCGAGATGGTGTCCAGCCGGGCGCTGGTCTACCACGACCACAAAACAGTCAGCCTGCTCAAAGCCGAACCCAACGGCGCACCCTACGGCGTGCAGATCTTCGGCGAGGTGCCCCAGATCATGGGCGAGGCCGCAGCGGCCATTGAAGAATACGAGTTCGACTTTCTGGACATCAACATGGGCTGCCCGGCCCCGAAGATCGTCTCGGGCGGTGCAGGCAGCAAGCTGATGCTGGACCCCGACCTCTGCGGCCGCATCGTCGAGCAGGTCAAGGCCCACACCACCCGCCCGGTGACGGTCAAGATGCGGAAAGGCTGGGACGCCGACCACGTCACGGCGGTGGAGTGCGCCAAAGCCTGCGAGCAGGCGGGGGCTGAACTCATCGCCGTCCACGCCCGCACCCGGGAGCAGATGTATACCCCGGGCATCGACCCGGACATCATCGCCAAGGTCAAGGCGGCGGTGAAGGTGCCTGTGCTGGGCAACGGCGACATCCACACGGCAGAAGATGCCGTGGAGATGATGCAGCGCACCGGCTGCGACGGCGTCATGATCGCCCGTGCTGCGCTGGGCGACCCGTGGCTCTTCGAGCGGGTGAACGCCGCCATCGAGGGCCTGCCGGCTCCCAAGGAGCCGAACCTGCAGGCCCGGATGAACGCCCTCCGCCGTCAGGTGGAAGAGATGGTGGAGCAGAAGGGCGAATACACCGCCATGCCTCAGGCCCGCGCCCAGACCATGCACTATATGAAGGGCCTCAAGGGCGCTGCCGCCCTCCGCCGCTGCTGCTGCACCCTGTCCCGTCTGGAAGACCTGGACGAGCTTATCACGGCAGTGTTCGAAGAGCAGCGCAAGGCCGGGCTGGACCCGGACGACGTGCGGGAAGTTCCCTTCCCGTGATCATTCGCTGCGGGTCAGCTCGTCGAGGTTCTGGGTGAAGCAGGGGAGGCAGTGCGCCATGAACCAGTCGGCCTCGGGGCAGTGCATCCCTTCCAGTGCCTCCCGCTGCTGACGAAGCGCGGCGTCAAATTCGTGGTTGCCGCTGCGCTGCTCCTCCATGCACTTGACGAGGGCCGAGAGCCGGTCAGCGGCTTTCAGGAGCCGCTTTTCCTCGGCGGTCAGCAGGCTGCCGGTGATGAAGGGGCTGACCTCCTCGGCCAGCTCCGGCGGCAGCAGGCGGGTCATGGAATCCACGCTCTCGGTCTCCAGCGCCTTATAGGCGTCCCGCAGGCCGGGGCTGCTGTACTTGACCGGCGTGGGCATATCGCCGGTGATGATCTCGGGTGCATCGTGATAGAGCGCCGCCACCGCCACCGTCTTGGGGCGGCAGGGCGTGCCGGTGTACCGCCGCGCGATGAGGCAGAGGGTATGGGCCAGCAGGGCAGTGTCGCAGGTGTGCTCGCTGAGAGATTCCGGGCGGGTGGAGTGCATCAGACTCCACCGGGTGATGTACTTCATCCGCGCCAGAAGGGCGCTGAACGGGTATAGCTTCATGTCGGCCTCCTTGAAGTGTCTTTGAGAGGGTTATACCCGCCCGGCGGGCGAATGTCAAGCAAAACACAAAAATTCTTTTTTTCCACACAGCCGCGTGCTATACTGGAACGCGAGAACGATGCAGGCGATGGGCCTGTGCCGCCCCTCCGGGCGGGGAAAGAGGATAGACAATGGACGATTCAAAAAATCAGGCCGGAAATGCCCGGCTGCTCAATATGCCGGGGCGGCGGGACCAGATGCTCCGCACCATGCTGCTCTGTGCGCTGACGGCGGCGATATTCTTCCTGCCGTTCTATATCATCGACGGCGGATTTTTCCACTATGCAGGCGATTTCAACAGCCAGCAGATCAGCTTCTACCGCTACATGAACGGTTTTATCAAGGGGGCAGGCTACCCGGACGGCATGGCCGGCGCGGCCCGCAGCACCTTCTCCTGGGCCACCGACCTGGGCAGCGGCGCGATGAACGCCTACTCGTTCTACCTGTATGGTTCGCCCTTCTTCTGGCTGTCCCTCATCTTCCCCCAGAACTGGCTGCCCTACCTCATGGTGCCGCTGCTGGTGCTGAAATTTGCCGTGGCGGGCGGCGGCGCTTACCGCTACCTCTGCCGCTATGTCTGCCGCTCCGACCACGCGGTGCTGGGTGCCTGCCTGTATGCCTTCTCGGGCTTCAGCATCTACAATGTCTTCTTCAACCACTTTATCGACGTGGTGGCCCTCTTCCCGTGGATGCTCTGGGCGCTGGACGAAACGCTCTACGAGCAGGAAGAGCACTACGGCCTCTTCGCGTTCTGGGTGGGGGTCAACCTGCTCAACAACTACTTCTTCTTCATCGGACAGGTCCTCTTCCTCGTCATCTACTTCATCTGCAAGCTGACGACGAAAGATTTCCCGATGAATGTCCGCCTCTTCGTCCGGCTGGCCTTTGAAAGCCTGCTGGGCGCGGCTCTGGGCTTCGTCCTGCTCTGGCCGGCGGTACTCAGCATTTTGCAGAACCCCCGCACCATCGACCTGTCGTCGGGCTGGGGCTTTCTGACCTACTCGAAGGTGCAGCAGTATCTGGCCATCCTGCTGAGCTGGCTCTTACCGCCCGATTCGCCCTACATCACCTCCATCTGGTCGGAGGGCATCATCAAGTGGACGAGTATGTCGGCCTATCTGCCCCTGTGCAGTCTGGCCGGCGCGATGGCCTACTGGCGGGCGCGGAAGGGCGACAGTAAAAAGCGCATCGTCGCCACCTGCGCCATCTTTGCGCTGGTGCCGGTGCTCAACAGTGCGTTCTACGCCCTCAATTCCAGCTACTACGCCCGGTGGTACTATATGCCGGTGCTCATCCTCTGCGCCATGACGGCCAGTGCGCTGGAAAGCCCCGACATCTCTGCCGACGAGCTGGACGCCCCGGTCCGGGGCATCGGCTGGCTGATGGCCGCGACGCTGGCGTTTGCCCTGGTGCCGGTGCAGGACGGCGACACCAAAGAATGGTCGCTGGGTGTGCTGCAGAACCCCGGCCAGTATGCCGCCGTCCTGAGCTTCGGCATCGGCGGTCTGATCCTGTACCGCCTGCTCTGCCGCCGCTGGCGGGGGAGCCAGGCCTTTGCCCGTCGGATGACGGCAGTGGTGCTGGCCTTTGCCTGCGCGTTCAGCATGGTACACATCGGCATCGGCAAGTTCGGCCAGTGGCACACCGACAGCGACCTTGTGGAGCAGTACACCTCTGCCATCAAGCTCAAGGATGACCTGCCCGAGGGCGACTGGCGCGTGGATACCTACAAGACCCACGACAACCTCGGCCTCTGGCTCGACAAGAGCAGCCTGCAATATTTCGGCAGCACGGCCGCGCCCAGCATCCTCAGCTTCTACCCGGCACTGGGCGTCAAGCGGGATGTCCGCAGTGAGCCGGACATCTCCAACTACGCCCTGCGGGGTCTGCTGAGCGTCAAGTACCTCATCACCACGCCCGAAAAGCAGGAAGATTTCCTCGCCGCTGCGGACGACGGATGGAGCTACTACGACACCAAAGACGGCTTCATGCTCTATGAGAACGAGAACTACGTTCCCATGGGCTTTACCTACGACTACTATATTACGGAGGAGTCCTACGAGACGACCGTTAAAAATACCCGCGCGAACCTCCTGATGCGGGCGCTGGTGCTCAGCGAAGAGGACGCCGAAACCTACGGCAAGTACCTCGAGAAGCTGCCTGAAGCAAAGCTGGACGATCTGTGGTACGACACCTACGTCTCTGACTGCGCCGACCGCCGCGCCTCGGCGTGCAGCAGCTTCCGGATGACCAACTCCGGCTTCCATGCGGAGATCACGCTGAAGAAGGACGACCTTGTCTTCTTCTCCGTACCGTACGACGATGGATTCACGGCCTATGTCAACGGCAAAGAGACTGAGGTCATCCGGGTGGACGAGGGGCTGATGGCCGTTCTGGCCCCGGCGGGGGAGAACACCATCGACTTCGTCTATCAGGCCGACGGTTATTCCCTGGCCAGTAAAGTCTCGCTGGCAGCGCTGGCGGCATTCGTCCTATACGCCGGGTATTTTGTCTGGAAGAAAAAGAAACACTGTTGAATCGCGGTTTGTCAATGCGCATTCTCCCATAAAATGCAGAGCGCTTTTTGTGGAAAGAGCGAATAGCCCTTCCGGCCAAAACGTGATAAAATAAACACGTTGTGCTGCCGGAGCAGCCGGAAAGGAAGCGCGAAAGCTATGGAACAAAGCTATTTGATGCCGGGACAGGAACGATGGGAATCATTCCGGGATGCAAATGGGGTGCCGAAAGTTCGCTATTCTTACTGCTCGCTGAAAGGGCGGCTGTTCCGCTGTGTGAGCTGCAGCCGGGAAGAGGCCGAGCGCCTGTGCGAGGACTGGCTGGTAGGCCAGGACCGCTGCTACCGCAACTGAAGATCCGATCTGACAAGACTGCCGTGCAGAAAGACGATGCACGGCAGTCTTTTTGTGCGTCAGAAACGGACGGGCTGCACCCTCTCCCAGCCTAAATTCTCCCCGGATATGAAAGCGAAGGAGCTGCTGGAGACCATCCAGTCCAATGCCATCAAGTGCTTCGACTACATGAAGGAGAACAACGCTATCCTCTAATATCGGCCGCTGCTACACGATGGCAAAGCCGGTGGATACACTGCTGGGCGAATTCCACGCCCAGAGAGGCACCCGCTATGCGCCCGAGGTGGTGGCGCTGCCGGAATGAGGAGAGCTTTTTCTCTTCACATTTCCCCCTCCCTTCGCATACATCGGTGGGAAGGGGGAATGCAATGTGAACATCTATCTGTTTGCGGCGGTCATCCTGCTGCTGCCGGCGCTCTGTACGGCGCTGGGAGCGGCGGGGGTCTTTCTGGTGCGTCGGGCCGACGAGCCCCGCACCCGGCGGATGCTCTGCGGCATGGCGGCGGGCATCATGCTGGCCGCCAGCGTGTGGAGCCTGCTGCTGCCTGCCATCGAGCGGGCGGAGGCCGGGACGCTGCCGGTCTGGCTGGCCCCGGCGGCGGGGCTGGTGCTTGGGGCTGTGGGTCTGCTGCGGCTGGAAGAGGCTGCCGGGCGGCTGATGCACACCGGGTCAAAAGAGCATGGCCGGATGGGCCGGGTGGTGCTGGCCGTGACCCTCCACAATCTGCCCGAGGGCATGGTGGTGGGACTTGCGGCGGCGCTGGCCCTGCAGGGTGAGCCGGAGGCCGTCAGCGGGGCGCTGGCCCTTGCGCTGGGCATCGGCTTGCAGAATATCCCGGAAGGCGCGGCGGTGAGCCTGCCGCTGGCGCAGGCCGGGCAGGGGAGACGGAAAGCCTTCTGCGCCGGTGCGGCGTCTGGCCTCGTGGAGCCGCTGGGGGCATTGCTGGCGCTGGCTCTCGCGGGCTGGGTGAGCGCGGCTCTGCCGTGGCTCATGAGCGCCGCCGCCGGGTGCATGGTCTGTGTGACGGCTCAGGAGATGATACCGGAAGCCGTGGAGCAGGACGAACCGGCGGGCGTCATCAGCGTGGTGCTGGGTTTCGCCCTCATGATGGCGCTGGATATTGCGCTGTAGCAAAAAAGCCGATGCAGTTGCATCGGCTTTTTTGCTGTCAGTTCTCTTTTGCGAGGTAGACTGTCGTGGAGGGAAATGCGAAATCCACGCCGTCGGCCTTCATCACGTCCATGATGTTGAGGTTCAGATCGTTCTGCATCCGCAAAAACACGCCGAGGTCGGCGGTGCGCAGATAGGCAGAGACCATCAGGTTGATGCTCGAGTCGCCGAAGCCGGTCATCCGGACAAAGGCGGTGTCCTCGTAGGTGTCGGGGCTGGCCTTGAGCATGGCGTCGAGGTCGGCCATCAGCTTTTCCAGCTGGGGTCGGGTGGTGTCGTAGGTGACGCCCAGCGTGAAGCGGTAGAGCCGCTTGTTGCGGAGGGTAGCGTTGTTGATGGTGGCACTGCTGACGGTGCTGTTGGTGAGGATGTAGATGGAGTTATCCACGGCCCGGACTTTCGTGGAGCGGAAGTTGATGTCCACCACTTCGCCCTCCACGTCGCCGACGGTGATCCAGTCACCGATGGAGAAGGGCTTGTCCAGCAGGATGACCACGCCGCTGAAGAAATTCTTGGCCATATCCTGTGCAGCCAGAGAGATCGTAAGGCCGATAAGACCGGCACTGGCCACGACACTGCCCACGGGCAGGCCGCTCTCCTGTGCGATGGTCGCGCCGCAGAGCACCACGACGGCTACTTTGTAGACTTTATCCAGCAGGGTGAGCAGGGTGCGGTTGGTGCGGACTTCTTCGCTGAACGAGGCCAGCAGCAGAGCCGCGATGCCGGAAGCGTGGTAGAAGCCGGTGCCGATGAGGAAGACCAGCATCATCCGATAGGCTTTGAGCAGCAGGGCCGGAAGACCGGGGATGGCCCAGGGCAGGCTGCGCAGGGCCAGATACATGCCGGTGTACCACGCGATGCGGGCCGTCGGGCGGGCAAAGCTTTCCAGCAGGGGGTGCGTAAAGGCAAAGTGCCAGCTGCGCTTCAGCAGGCGGGGGAAGAGGCTTTTTTGCATCCAGCGGCTGACGACCCAGCCGATGAACAGCAGGGCCAGCGCACAGACGCACCGGGCTGCAAAGGCCAGCCAGCCTTCCAGCAGCAGTCCGGCGATGGAAAAGCCGAGATCGTTGATGGTGAAAAGCATAGAAACAGATACCTTCCTGACGAATAATAAAATCAGTATACCATATTACAGCCAGCGGTGCAAATCGGGAGAGGATTGTTAAGAAAATGCATAAAAGGGCTTGACAAGACAAACCCGCCGCGTTATACTCTGCGAAGAAAGTTCGTTTCAGGGCGGGGTGCGATTCCCCACTGGCGGTACAGCCCGCGACCACTCCCAAAGAGTGCTGACCCGGTGAGACTCCGGGGCCAACGGTATAGTCCGGATACAAGAAACGGCAGGCAATTTGATTTGTTTGTGCGCGCCCTGTTATAGTGTAAGCTATGGCAGGGCGCGTTTTCATTTGTCTTCCCGGTTCCGGCGAGCGAGAAAAGAGCTTTCCAGTCTTTATTTGAATGGGGCAGCCGCCCCGGGAGGAAAATTATGAGAAAAGATACGACCCACAACCTGACCGTTGCCGCCATGCTCAGCGCAGTGGCGTTCATCCTGATGTTCATCGAGTTCCCCATCCCGATGCTCATCCCGTCCTTCGTCAAGATGGACTTCTCCGACCTGCCCGCCCTGCTGGGCGCGTTCGCCCTCGGCCCGGTGTACGGCGTGGTCATCAGCTTCATGAAGAACCTGCTCCACATCGTCGTCAAGGGTACCAGCACTGCCTGTGTCGGCGAGCTGTGCAACTTTATGCTGGGCGCTGTCTTCTCCGCTGTGGCGGGCGTCATCTACAAGCATCATAAGAGCCGCAAGACCGCCATCCTCGGCGCGGTAGCGGGTGCCGCCGCAATGGCCGTCTTCAGTGTGCCCTCCAACTACTTCATCACCTACCCGGCCTATGTGGAGTTCTACCATATGCCGCTGGAAGCCATCCTCGGCATGTATCAGGCCATCCTGCCCTCTGCCGACAGCCTTATGAAGTGCCTCGTCATCTTCAACCTGCCCTTCACGCTGGTCAAGGGCCTGCTGGACGCCGTGCTCTGCATGGTCATCTATAAGCCCCTGTCTCCCATCCTGCATGGCCGGAAGTAATTAAAAGAAAAACCTCTCAGTCAAAGCCTTTGGCTTTGCCCGAGAGGTTTATTTTTTTATTGCAGTGCTCCTTTATCGAGCCACTTGCCCCTTGCAAGCCGAATGAGGAACAGAGCGCCCCGGATGCAGAGCTCGATGCACATGGCGGCCCAGACGCCCACGAGGCCCAGCCGGGGAGCCAGCAGGAAGGCGAGGGTGAGCCGGACGCCCCACATGCTGAACAGGTTCAGCACAAAGCAGCCTGTGCTGTCGCCTGCGCCCTGCATCGCGCCGCTTGCTACGATGCTGGCCCCGAACATCGGCTCGGCAAAAGCCTCGATGCGCAGCACCCGCGCACCCAGCGCGATGACGGCGGCATCTGCCGTGAAGATGCCCATGAGGGCCGGGGCAAAGAGCCAGAGCCCCACGCCGGACAGGGCCATGATGCCGATGCCCATCATGGTGCAGAGCCAGGCGAACCGCTTCGCCATATCCCGGCGGTGTGCGCCGACGGCCTGCCCGATGAGGGCGATGGAGGCGTCCTGGATGCCGTAGCCTGCCATGTAGCAGAGGCCCTCGGCGCTGACGCCGAGGCTGTTGGCCGCGATGGCCACCGTGCCGAGGCCCGAGACGATACGGACGAGCAGCACCTGTGCCGACGAGAGGGCCGCACGCTCAGCGGCCAGCGGTGTACCCACCCGCCAGAGGTTGCGCAGGCAGGCGGAGGTGATGCGCCAGCTGCCGGGCTTTCGGATGCAAAGCGGGCCGTCCCGCAGCAGCAGGACGCCCAGCGCCAGCAGACCGCCCACGACGGTGGAGAGGGCCGTGCCAAGCGCTGCGCCCGGCACAGAGAGACCGGCACCCCAGACTGTGACGCTCTGGCCGAAGAGCAGGATCTGCCGGGTGGGGTTGATGAGGAAGAAGTTGAACACCACATCCAGCGCGCAGACCAGCACGCTGATGAGGCCGGGGGTCAGGGCGTCGCCGGTGGCCCGGAGCATGGCGCTATACATCCCCATGGCCATCGTGAAGGGGAGGGCCGCCGACCAGATGGCGAAGTAGGCGCTGGAACTGGCCTGGAGCGAGATGTCCGCCCCCAGCCACCCGGGCAGGAAGCGGCTGATGCCGACGCCGAAAGCCGCAGCGCCCAGACCCAGGATGAGGTTGAAGAGCATGGACTGCCGCAGCACGCCCCGGGCGTCCTGCTGGCGGTCGGCCCCGAGGTACTGGGCGATTTGGATCGAAAACGCGGTGTACAGTCCTACAAGGATGCCATGGAGCAGCCAGGTGCTCGAGCTGACGATGCCGATGGCGGCGGTGGCCTCTGCGCCGATGTGGCCCACCATAGCGGCGTCGATGTACTCCATCGCCGTGACCACCAGCTGCTCCAGAATGGAAGGGATGCTCAGCGCCAGCGCGATGCGGGCTGTGTCGGACAGCGGGATGTCCTCGCCCTGCCGCATCCGGGCCGAGAGCTGCTCCAAAGAAAGTGTCATGTAGTCTCCTGTTTTCTGTGTTGATAAGCTGCCTTACTATTATAGGCACGGGGAGGAAGATTGTCAAACCGGGCGATTGATTTTTTGGCTCTGGCGTGATACACTCTCGGAGTAAGAAGAATATCATTGAAAGAGGTTCAAAATATGCTGCAGCTTATTTCAGCTACCGGCCAGCAGACCGTGGACGCGCTGGCGTTCCTGCTGGCGTTTGCCCTGACCGCCCTGATGGACTCGGTCTTTCACGACAAGCTCCCCCACGACCATGGCCGTGCCTTCGCCGTCAACGGCGAGCTCTCCAAGGGCAAGGCCCGGGGTTCCGGACTCATCTTCGTGCTCTGCATCGCGCTGGTGACGCTGGCGGTGGTGCCTTTTAAGGTAGAGTACCTTATTTATACCGTTCTGCTCATCGCCTCCATGCTGTCGGGCTACTTTGACGACGCCTCCGAGACGGCGTGGAACGAGTACAAGAAGGGCCTCATCGACTTCGTCATCGCCGTGGTGGCAGGTGTTACCTATCTGAACTTCAACGGCACGAGCGTCAACTTCCTGAGCACCACTTTCACCATTGCCTATCCGCTCTACCTGCTGCTCATCGTCATCCTCATCTGGGCCAGCATCAACGTGGTCAACTGCACCGACGGCGTGGACGGCCTGTCTGCCAGCCTCGCGGTGGTGAGCATCGGCACCTTCCTGCTGGCTTACGGCGAGGAGCTGGGGGACTACTCCACCGCTGCCATCGTCTTTATCGGCGCACTGCTGGCCTACCTGTGGTCCAACGCAAAGCCTTCCAGCCTCCTGATGGGCGACGCCGGCAGCCGCGCCATGGGCTTCTTCCTCGCCATCCTGGCCCTCAAGTGCGGCCACCCGTTCGCCTTCCTGCTGGCGGCGCTGGTGTTCATCGTGGACGGCAGCCTCGGCATCCTGAAGATCAGCTTCAAGCGCTTCCTCCACATCAGCATCCTCAAGAACACCCTCACTCCGCTGCACGACCATGTGCGCAAGCGCATGGGCTGGAGCGACGAACAGGTGGTGGCCCGCTGGCTCATCCTGCAGGCCGTCGCATCGGCGCTGCTCCTGCTGATGACCCGCTGATTTACGGATTTTAAGTACGATGTTTGTGCAGCTTTCCAAAATGCAGATTGACCCGCTCTGATTTTTGTTGCACTTTATGGATTGAAAGTCGAGCGGAAAAAGACTATACTTTAACCAACGAAAGCAAAGGCGCTTAAGTGGATGGATCCACTTTGCGCCTTTTTGTTTTTTCGTTTTTGTGTGCGGTTCGGGAAAGCCGCACAGGATGCGCTGTCCGCGGCGCTGGAGCACGGACGACAGAACAGGATAGGGAAAGGCGGGGATCACAGTGATCAAACTCGAACATGTTGACAAGTACTTCGGAGACCTGCACGTCCTCAAAGACGTGAACCTTGAGGTCGCCGAGGGCGAAAAGCTGGTCATTATCGGACCGTCCGGCAGCGGCAAATCTACCACCGTCCGCTGCATGAACTTTCTGGAAGAGCCGACCAGCGGCCATGTCTACATCGACGGTCAGGAGCTGACCAACAAGAACAAGACCAGGATCGTCCGCGACAACATGAGCATGGTCTTCCAGCAGTTCAACCTCTACCCCCACATGACGGTGCTCAAAAACCTGACGCTGGCACCCATGAAGCTCCATCACAAGACCAAGGCAGAGGCCGAAGAGCTGGCATATCATTATCTTGAGGTCGTCGGCCTCCGGGACAAAGCGGATGTCTACCCTCCGCAGCTGTCCGGCGGCCAGCAGCAGCGCATCGCCATTGCACGCGCCCTCTGCGCACAGACCAAGATCATCCTGTTCGACGAGCCGACTTCGGCCCTCGACCCTGAGACCATTCAGGAAGTGCTGGATGTCATGGTAAAGCTGGCACACGAGAAGAACATCACGATGGTGGTCGTCACCCACGAGATGGGCTTTGCACGAAACGTGGCCGACCGCATCGTCTTTATGGCGGACGGCCAGATCATTGAGGAAGGCACACCGGAGCACTTCTTCACCAACCCCAAGAACGAGCGCGTCCGGCAGTTCCTGAGCAAGATCGTCCGCTGAGAGGACGAACAACAAAGGTTGACACGGCAGGGGCTCACAAGTTGTGGTGAGACGCCGTTGTTGATAACAGGCCGTTTTCGGAGCGGACAGGGAAAGCCGCTCGGGCCGAAAAAACAAAGAGGAGTGGTTTATTATGAAAAAGATCTCGCGTCGTGATTTCCTGAAAGTCACTGGTTTGGTGGGCGCTGCTGCTGCCCTGACCGCCTGCGGCGGCTCTGCAAGCTCCACCGCATCCTCTACGGCATCTCCTGCCGCCGGCAGCGCAGCCGCTTCCGCTGCAGCGCTGGGCGCTGACACTCAGGCCATCGTGGACCGCGGTGTCCTGAAAGTGGGCGTCAAGAACGCAGTTCAGGGCTTCAGCTTCCAGGATACCCTCACCGGCGAGTACAAGGGCCTCGAGGACAGCCTCGCCGAGATGATCGCAGAGCACCTCGGCGTGGACGTTGAGTTCACCACAGTTACCGCCGCCACCCGCGGCGAGCTGCTGGACTCCGGCGACATCGACGCCGTTCTGGCTACCTTCACCATCACCGAAGAGCGCAAGAAGACCTGGGACTTCTCCACCCCCTACTATACCGACTACGTTTCCGTTCTGGTGGAGGACTCCACCGGCATCAAGGGTCTGGCTGACCTGAAGGACAAGGTCGTGGGCGTCTCCTCCGGCTCCACCTCCGCTCGTGCTCTGGTCAAGGCCATGATCGACGAGGGCGTGCTGGACGGCGCAAACTTCGACGCCGACACCTTCAACGCCGACACCTGGAAGGATGGCGTCTCCTTCCGTCAGTACGACGACTATCCCGCCATCAGCACCGCACTGAGCGCAGGCGAAGTGCAGGGCTTCTGCGTCGATAAGTCCATCCTCGCCATCTACAAGACCGAGGGCCGCAGCTACATTGACGCTGAGTTCAGCCCGCAGGAGTATGGCGTCGCCACCAAGAAGGGCAGCGACTTCTCCACCCTGTGCGACGACCTCGTCAAGGGCTGGCTGGCAGATGGCACCATCGAGCAGCTCATCAAAGACAACGGTCTGGATTAAGCCCAGACTTTTCAGAACCAAGAGAGTGCAGGGAAAGGGGAGTTTGCCATGTCTGGCTTGTTTTCGTTAGAGTCCTGGTCCACCGTCTGGACGCATCGTGAGAGTTTTCTGCTGGGTCTGGGCAACACGCTGCAGACCGCCGTCTGCGCACTGGCGCTGGCCTTCATCATCGGCGCTGCGCTGGGCCTGATGTCCACCAGCGGCAGTAAGCTGCTGCGCATCATCGCCCGCATTTACGTCGAGTTCGTCCAGAATACCCCGCTGCTGCTGCAGCTGTGCTTCCTGTATTATGCGCTGGCATTTGCAGGCGTGAGCCTCGGCGTCATCCGCACCGGCATCATTGCACTGGGCGTTTACACCGGCGCTTACATGGGCGAGGTCGTCCGCGCCGCCATCGAGTCTGTGCCGAAGGGTCAGTTCGAGGCCGCACAGGCGCAGGGCTTCAACTATCTGCAGCGGATGGGCTACATCATCCTGCCCCAGAGCATCCCCGTGATGCTCCCTCCGATGGTCAACCAGGTGGTCAACCTCTTCAAGAACACCTCCTGCCTCTACATCGTGGGCGGCGCTGACCTCATCAGCGTGACCTACAGCTTCGTCACTGGTGCTTCCACCGGCGGCGCATACGCCCCCGCTTATATCGTCTGCGGCCTCATCTTCTTCGTGGTCTGCTTCCCTCTGTCCACGCTGGCAGCCCGCTGGGAGGCTTCCCTCAAGGAGCGCAAGGGCCGCGTGAACCCGGGTCTCAAGACCGCTGCCAAGAAAGTAGAGCTGAAGGAGGCTGCCTGATATGAAGACGCTTGCTGCAAGCCTTTCCATCCTGACAAGAGAAGGCGTCATGCTCTACCTGCTGCGGGGCGTGGCCTTCACCTGCATCATCTCGGTGCTGGGCGTCATCATGGGCCTCATCGTGGGCTCTCTGCTGGCGCTGGCCCGCACCTACTGCAAAAAGGGTCCGACCCGCATCCTCGGCTGGTTTGCTACCGCCTACATCGAGCTGTTCCGCAACACGCCCTACCTGCTCTGGATCTTCATCTGTGTGGTGTTCTGCCCCTGCCCGGGCTTCTTCGCCCGCAAGATGTTCGGCCTGACCAGCGTGGAGATGAAGCTTCTGTTCAAGGCCGCTCTGGCCCTCATCCTCTTCAACTCCTCCGTCATCGCCGAGATCGTCCGCGGCGGCCTGAACGGCGTCTCCAAGGGCCAGTTCGAGGCCGGCTATGCACAGGGCTTCAATACCGCTGAGGTGCTGCTCTACATCGTCCTGCCGCAGGCCTACCGCAACATCGTGCCGACCCTGCTCAGCCAGGTCATCACCACCATCAAGGACTCCTCCTATCTGGCAAACGTGGCCACCATCGAGCTGATGGCCCGCATCCGCCAGCTGCTGAGCGCCGCCGGTACTTACAACGGTCTCGGCACGGTGAATGTCTCCGACGTCATGGTGCTGTTCGGCACGGCCTGCGTCATCTACTTCATCATCAACTTCACCCTGAGCTGTGTGGTGCGCGCAATGCAGAACCGCCGCAGGAAGGCTCTGGTCTTTGCCCCGGCAAAGGCCGCATAAACGAAGACCTATTCCAATTTCCCAATTCCCAATTATTCCCCTGTCATTGTTCTGTCAATGCCAAAAGCGCCCGGCGGGTATCCGCCGGGCGCTTTTGGTGTATAGAGATAAAAATAGAAGCTTTTCAATATGCCAAAGCCTCTCCCCTTGGGAGAGGTGTCATTGCAAAGCAATGACGGAGAGGGCAAGCCCGGCGAGGCAGAGCCACTGCACAGCGATAGGCAGACTCTTTGTCAGAGCGAAACGATCGCCGCATCCATGTCTCTCTGTCAGCATCCTTGCCCTCTCAGGCGCTCCGCGCCAGCTCTCCCAGGGGGGAGAGCCTTTAGCGGGGGAATTATACGCTCTTCTCTGCCGCCTCTACCACATGGCTCACGAGCACGGAAGTTGTCACGGTGCCGACGCCGCCGGGGACGGGGGTGATGGCCTCCACCACCGGCTCTGCCTCGCCAAAGCGGACGTCACCGCAGAGTTTGCCTTCCTCGTTGACATGGATGCCCACATCCACGACGACCTGACCGGCCCGCAGATGCTCTGCGCCGATAAAGCCCATCCTGCCCATGGCCACCACCACAACATCGGCCTCACGGCAGACATCCGGCAGGTTCTGGGTGCGGGAGTTGCAGAGGGTGACGGTGGCGTTTTCCCGGTCCAGCATCATGGCTGCGGGCTTGCCCACCACGAGGCTGCGTCCCACGACGACGGCCCGCCTGCCGGAGAGGGGAATGTTGTAGAATTTCAGGATCTCAAGACAGGCCTGCGCCGTGCAGGGCGGGTAGCCGACGGCAGTGTTGGTGAAGACACCGGCCAGCGAGCCGTCGGTGATGCCGTCAATGTCCTTTTCGGGCGAGAGTGCGGCGCGGATGGTCCTGTCATCAAATTGTTTGGGCAGGGGGCGGAAGAGCAGACAGCCGTGGATGGCGGCGTCTGCGTTGATGCCGGCAATGACGCGCAGCAGCTCTTCCTGCGAAGCGTCGGCGGGCAGAAGGAACTGCTTCACCTCGACGCCCACTTTTGCACAGCGGGCCATGACGCCTTTCTCGTAGGAGAGATCATCGGGGCGCGCACCCACCCGGACGACGGCCAGCGTGGGGACAACGCCCTTTTCACGCAGTGCGGCGCAGCGGGCGGCATTTGCTTCGTTCATGGCGGCCACGACGGGCGCACCCTTCAAAATGGTAGACATATACGTTCCCTTTCTCTGGATCAGGCCCGCAGGCGGCTTGCTACGGACTGGTAGACTTCGTCGGCCAGCGGCAGATATTCCGCCAGCATCCGGGCCGATCTTTCGTCCAGCGCGGCGGCATGGGCGCGGTCGGTCATGAGCTTTGTGTTGATGGCGACATTCAGCGCCGACGCCTGAAGCGCGGCCTTGCAGAACAGCGCCGCACAGCCTGCGTCTGAGACAGCCAGCACGCTGCCCTTTTCGGCGTAATCGGACGCAAGACGGATGCCCTCACAGCAGGCGTCCATGATGTCCAGCGGTACGGCGCAGGCCCCGTCCAGCGCCTCGGCCAGCACAGCGGCCTTGCGGGCCTGCTGTTCGGGCGTCTCTCTGGGCAGGCCGTAGGCCGCCGCCAGAGGCGTGAATGCGTCGGCGTCAGCCTGCACGAGGGCTTCCAGCCGTTTGCGCAGGGTTTCAGCACGGGCATTCAGCGCCAGGATCTCTTCTTCAACAGCGGCATATTTCTTTTTGCCGGTGGTGAGATCCCCCACCATATTGCCCAGCGCGACGCCTGCCGCGCCCACGAGGGCCGCTGCGCCGCCGCCGCCCGGGGCGGGGGCTTTGCTGGCAAGCCGACTCAGAAAATCCTCACAGCTCAGTTGTGTCAGATCCAAAGTAAAGTCCTCCCTCTGTCACGAATCCGTCCAGTTTTTCGTCATGGGCATCCACTGCCGCTTTATCCACCCGCTGGGCCTCAAAGGCCACGCCGATTTTCACAGCCCGGGTGCAGCGGGGGAGGTAGCGGTCATAATAGCCTTTCCCCATCCCCACCCGGTGGCAGACTGCATCAAAAGCCGTACAGGGGACCAGCACGAGGTCGAGCTGGTCTGGCCGTAAAACCTCCGACCGGCTCAAAATGGGCGTGCGGATGCCGTAGAGCCCCACTTCCCAGCCGTCCGGCCCCGGTACGGCGGCTGTCAGCGAAAAGCCCTCGCCGCAGACGGGGTAGGCCAGCGTTTTACCCTGCAGGGCCGCTTCCACAGCCAGCGTCGAGAGGTCGGCTTCGCCGCCGAAGGCCGCGTAGAGCAGGATGTTTTCTGCCTTTTTGAAGCAGTCCAGAGCCATGATACGGGCGCAGAGAGCGGCGTTGGAACGGGTGCGCTCGGTGTCCGACAACGCCCGGCGGGCCGCAATGCCCGCTTTGCGCTGTGCGGCTTTTTGCTCCGTGATGGTCATGGCAATGGGCTCCTTTCTGCACCCGGTGGGCAAATCTGCACAAAAACCGGGACGGATTTTTGTTATAATAATAAGCGCTGAGCGCAGAAAAAGCAAGGCTTTGGCAGGATGGGTGAAATATCTTCATCCAACCGAAAAGAAACGAATCAAACTGTATCGGCAGCTTTCCCCCTGTACCAGTAAAGCCCCCTGCCCCCCGGCGGGAGACTGAAAAAAATACTGCACCTTGCAGCCCCGGGCTGCCGCCCCAAAAGCGGCCCCGGGGCTGCATTTTTTTGCTTTCAGCCCCTCGAATCCTGTTATTTTGTGGAAAATGCACGGTTGATGGGACTGTATTTTGTAAATGTGACGAAAGTGCAAAAAATCTATTGACAGACCGGTAGGGGGGGGGTATAATTGGCCCACAGGCCGACAGTCGAAAAAATGCTAGCCTGCCTGTATAATTTATCTTTATTTATGGAGGCAAAAATCATGAAAATGGCAAAGAAACTTCTGGCCGTCGTCCTCGCTGGTGTTATGGCAGTGTCCATGCTGACTGGCTGCGCAAGCATCTCTTCTCGTCGGGTCGCTGACGAGCTGGAGGGTATGCTGAAGGCCGCTAACGACAAGGCTACCGTCAAGGCAGTCGATGACGATCTGGCAAACAAGGCAGTCAAGGTTGCTAAGCAGGACAATAAGGACGCTCTCAAGGAGGATGCCGCTCTGAAGGCTGCCGTCAAGACTGAGCTGGCCAAGGATAAGAAGCTCGGCGACTCCTATATCTGGGTTGCTTACTTTGCAACCAAGGATATGAATAAGACTGTTAAGGCTCAGAACGTCTCCAAGGCGCTGATCGGCACTAATGGAAAGATCGACACCAGTAAGGCTATCAACAGCAGCGATGTCAAGGTCGGCGATAAGACCAATACTGACATTGAGGCTGGCAACAAGTTCGAGCTGAGCATGAAGGACTTCAAGGTTGGCGACACCAATTACGTCATGGTCGTTGTCACCTGCAAGGCTGTTGTTAAGAATGCAGGCTGATCGCACCTGAGCTGACACAAGCCCAGCGATAAAACGATATTATCTATTCCTCGAAATAAAAATGGCACAAGGGCCCGGAGTGGAAACACCCCGGGCCCTTGTGTTTTTTGCTGTCTCCCCACGCTCTGACACGGTTTGTCCCGGGCGGGTGGTATGCTGTTTTACAGGACAGGCCGACCGGGCCTTGCCCCGGGACATAACGCACCACCCACGGAAAGGAAAGGATACTATGAGGAATTATCGGATGCAGATGCCCGCCCAGTATACATCCATCGGGGACGACGAAAGGGTGCTGCTCTGCGGCGGCGAGACCACAGCATGGCAGACGTTTCAGGACATTGGCCGGGTGCTGAACTATGTGGCCCGTATCTTCTCGGCGGGCAGCTCCATCGTCAACAATGTGGTCACCATCGTGAATTATTTCAATAAGCTCGAAGACCTGCTCCCGGTCATCGGGGAAGTATAAAGAAAAGAGGCTGTTGCAGTGCAACAGCCTCTTTGTGTTATAGCTTAGTAATGCAACTCGTCGGCGATCAGTGCCTCGAGCACGGGCAGCATGGCAGCAGCCTCAGCCTTTGCGGCGGGCAGGTCCATGTCGCGGTAGTTGCCGCACTCCACCTCGCTTGCGCCGGGGACATCGCCCTCGAACGCAGCCACGAAGCGGAAGGACTCCACCGTCAGGCTCAGCGCCTCGGCGGGGGTCAGGCCCCGGGTCAGCAGGTAAAAGCCGGTGCGGCAGCCCATGGGGCCGACGTAGATGACGCCGTCCTTATACTGGCTGTTGCGGGCGTAGGTGGCGAAGAGGTGCTCCAGCGTGTGGGCCGCGCCGGTGGAGAGATAATCGCCGTGGTTCGGCTTCTTCATCCGGATGTCCCAGGTCAGAACATCGCCGTCCTGACGGCTCAGGTACATGCCGCGGTCGAGCCGGGTGTGGTCTACGCAGAAACTTGCGATGCGCTCCATGTCACGCCTCCCGGGATCAGGCCTGCAGGCGCTGGACGCTGCCGTGTGCGCAGTCCACAGCGACCATCAGACCGTCGCGGATGTGGGCGGTAGCGCCGAGGGCGCCCACGATGGTGGGCTTGAGCAGGGCCTTGCCGGCGATGGCGGCATGGCTGTTCAGACCGGCTTCCTCGACCACCAGAGCGGCGGCGTCACGGACGTAGCTCAGCATCTCGTTGGAGGTGGAGGGGACGACCAGGACCATGCCGGGCTTGAACTTTGCACGGATCTCCTCGATGGTGCGGCAGACGCAGGCCTTGCCGGTGGCGTTGGCCAGAGCAGCGCCCTCGGGGCCGACGCCGACGCCGGTAGCCAGGCAGTTGCCGATCATGTGGATCTTGATCATGTTGGTGGTGCCGGAGACGCCCACGGGGACGCCGGCGGTCACGACAGCCAGCTCACCGTCGTGCAGATAGCCGTGCTCTTTTGCCAGAGCGGTGGACTTCTCGATGAGCTCATCGGTGCTGGAGGCGAGGTCCATCATGAGCGGGGTGATGCCCCAGGAGACGGACAGCTGGCGCTGGACCTGCTCGTCCATGACGCAGGCGATGATGGGCTGAGAGGGGCGGTACTTGCTCAGCAGACGGGCAGTGTTGCCGGACTCGGACACGGTGACGATGGCAGAAGCGTTGACGTCCTTTGCGGTCAGGCAGGCAGCGTGTGCGGTAGCGTCGCTGACGCTGATCTGGCCGGTGGTATCGGTCAGGCGGTTGTCGCGGTAGTGGACCTCATTCTCGGTGCGCTCTGCAATGGCGGACATGGTCTTGAGGGCCTCAACAGGGTATGCGCCCGCAGCGGTCTCGCCGGAGAGCATGATGGCGGAAGTGCCGTCGTAGATGGCGTTTGCCACGTCGGAGATCTCGGCGCGGGTGGGGCGGGGGTTGACGATCATGCTGTCCAGCATCTGGGTAGCAGTGACGATGGGCTTGCCGAAGGAGAAGGAGCGGTCGATGACGCTCTTCTGGATGCCGGGCAGCTCGGTGAAGTCGATCTCGACGCCCAGGTCGCCGCGGGCGACCATGACGGCGTCGGCAGCGGACAGGATGCTGTCGATGTTATTGACGCCCTCGCGGTTCTCGATCTTGGCGATGATGCGGATGTTGGAGTCGTACTCGTTCAGCAGGTTGCGGATGTCGTAGACGTCCTGTGCGGTGCGCACGAAGGAAGCAGCGATGAAGTCGAAGCCCTGCTGGACACCGAAGATGATGTCATCGCGGTCGCGCTGGCTCAGGTAGGGCATGGACAGGTGGACGCCGGGGACATTGACGCCCTTCTTGGTCTTGATCTTGCCGCTGTTGAGCACTTCGCAGACGATGTCGGTGTCCGTGACGCTCTTGATGGCCAGCTTGATGAGGCCGTCGTCCAGCATGATGGTGCCGCCCTCGTGGACGTCCTGGGGCAGGTCCTTGTAGGTGATGGAGCAGATCTCCTTGGTGCCCTCCACCTCGCGGGTGGTCAGGGTGAAGGTCTGGCCGGCTTCCAGCATCTCAACGCCGTTCTTGAACTCCTTCAGGCGGATCTCGGGGCCTTTGGTGTCCAGCAGGGCAGCAACGGGCTTGTTCAGCTCAGCGCGGACAGCCTTCAGCATGTCCAGACGGCCCTTGTGCTCCTCGTAGGAGCCGTGGGAAAAGTTGAAGCGGGCCACGTTCATGCCGTTGGCGACCAGCTCGCGCAGGACGCCGTCCTTATCGGTAGAAGGGCCAAGGGTGCAGATGATCTTCGTTTTTCTCATAAATATACCTCTAACAGTCTCTTTTTTCCTCTATGATGGGCGCGCAGGTGCCAGATATGCCCTGCGGCCGCTGGCCGGACATCGGCCCGGTCAGGGGTGTTTGAAAACCTTACCATTCTATATTATAACCGCTTGTGTACAAGAGAGCAAGAAAAAATTCGGCAAAGAAAACCTTAAATTTTCGTGATAGATGCCGGAGCGATAAAACGCTTGCGAAAAGTGCGTCCATCGCCTATAATAGGGCTAAGCAAAAGTCTCACTTCTGCCCCGAAGGGATGAAGGTGAGCGCAAAATGATAGAAACGGAGTGAAAGCGTAATGGAAAAGCGCGTTTTTCTGATCGTTCTGGACAGCTTCGGCATCGGCGCAGAGCCGGACGCCGCAGCCTTTGGCGATGAGGGGACCAACACCCTCGGCGCCATCGCCAAGCACCCCAACTTCAACTGCCCCAACCTGAAAAAGCTCGGCCTGTTCAACATCGACGGTGTGACCGTCGGCGAGAAGGATGCCGCCCCCATCGGCTCCTTCGCCCGCCTGCAGGAGCAGAGCATGGGCAAGGATACCACCATCGGCCACTGGGAGATCGCCGGTGTCGTCAGCCCGAGGCCCCTGCCCACCTTCCCGGACGGCTTCCCGGACAGCCTCATCCACGAGTTTGAGGAAAAGACCGGCCACAAAGTCCTCTGCAACAAGCCCTACTCCGGCACGCAGGTGCTGAAGGACTACGGCGAGCAGGCCATGAAGGAGGATGCCCTCATCGTCTACACCAGCGCCGACAGCGTGTTTCAGGTGGCCGCCAACGAGGAGCTTGTGCCGGTGCACGAGCTGTACCGCTACTGCGAGATCGCCCGCGAGATGCTGAAGGGCGAGTACGGCGTGGGCCGCGTCATCGCCCGCCCCTTCCTCGGCCACACCGCCGACACCTTCTACCGCACCACCAACCGCCACGACCTGAGCCTCAAGCCGCCCCGCAAGACCATGCTTGATCTGCTCAAGGACGCAGGCAGGGATGTCATCGCCGTGGGCAAAATTTTCGACATCTTCGACGGCGAGGGCGTGACGGAAAAGATCAAGACCACCGGCAACACCAACGGCATCGCCTTCACCAAGGCGTTGCAGACCCGCGACTTCGAGGGTCTGGCCTTCGTGAACCTCGTCGATTTCGATATGCTCTACGGCCACCGCCGCGATGTGGCGGGCTATGCTGCTGCTGCCACCGAGTTCGACAAGTTCCTTGCCGACTTCATCCCCGGGATGCGGGAGGGCGACATCCTGATGGTCACGGCCGACCACGGCTGTGACCCCTCCTACACCAAGACCACCGACCATACCCGCGAGTATGTGCCGTATCTCATCTGCGGCAAGGGCGTCAAGCCGGGCGTTGACCTCGGCACAAAGCTCTGCTTCGGCACCATCGCACACACCATCTGCGACTATCTGGGTGTGGATGCTTCCACGCTGGACGGCCAGAGCGTGCTGGGCGACATTTTAGCTTAAACAGGCAAAAGAAAAAGGACTGCGTGAGCAGTCCTTTTTCTTTTGCAATTCTATTTACGCTGCATCATTTTCAGCGCTGGAAGCGTCGCCGCTGCCGGAGCCGAACAGGGCGTCCAGCACGGTGGAAGCGGCCTGATGCAGGGAGGAAGCCGCCTGCTCCACCTGCTCCTGGGTCGGCATACTGAAGGACGGAGACTCGGTGGAGTCTGCCGGGGCTTCTTCGCTGCCGTCTGCAGGGACCTCGGTGGAAGCGCTGGGCTCACCGGAGGCGTCGCCCTCGGCGGGCGGGCTGTCAGCGGGGATCTCTTCCGCCGGGACTTCGCTCTCGGCGGGCTCTTCTGCGATCACGCTGTCGGGAGATTCCTCCGGGATGGATGCACCGGCGTTGGGGTCGGCGGTCGGCGTGAAGACATCGGTCTTCTCGGGGGTCTGGCTGGTGCTGGTGAGTTTGTCCTCGCCGCCCAGAACCGCTGCGATGAGGGCCTTGGCCTCGTTGACCGAGTTCTCATCCGGCTTCATGACGTAGAGGCTCTGGCCCTTGGCGGAGTAGCACTTGGTGCTCTTCGCGCCCGAGCCGGTGACGGTGTAGCTCTGGATGTCCCAGTTGGCAAGGTCGCCCAGCTGCATCCGGACCAGCGCAGAGATCTGTTCCTGCGAGAGGCTGGTGACGAAGCAGTCGGCGGCGGCGTCCATCAGCTTGGAGAAGCCCATGAGCAGGGCCGGGGATTTGAGCTTGTTGGCCACCGCGTCAATGACTTTCATCTGGTTGATGCCGCGCTGGATGTCGCCGGTCTTGAAGGCGTGGCGCTCACGGGCAAAAGCCAGAGCGGACTTGCCGTCCAGATGGTTCCAGCCCTCGGCGAAGGTGGTGGGGTCGTAGTAGCCGGGGCTGCCCACCGAGGTGAAGGCCTGGTCGGAGTAGACGTCCACGCCGCCGATGGCGTCGATGATGTTGATGAAGCCCGCAAAATTGATGCGGAGGTAGTGCTCCACATTCACGCCGTAGAGGTTGCCCAGCGTGGCCATGCTGGTCTCGACGCCGTAGAGGCCGGCGTGGGTCAGCTTGTCCTTGCTGTCGGTGCCTGCGAGGTCAACATAGTAGTCGCGCGGGGTGTTGATGAGGGCCGCCTGCTTGGTGGTGGGGTTGACCACGGCGAGGATGTTCACGTCGCTGCGGGCCTTTTCGGTCAGGTCACCGCGGTTGTCCACGCCGCTGAGATAGACGACGAAGGGCTCTTTCGTGATCTTATTCGCCTCTGCGCCGGTGAGCAGGCCGGAAGTCATGCTGTCCAGTGCGGTCAGACCCTGCTGCGCCCAGACACAGCCCACGGCCAGCGCGGCGCAGAGCAGGACGGACAGCACCCGGGCCACGACGGCACCGCTGCGGGAGGCGAGGCACTTGCGCACCAGCAGCCAGAGCAGCACCAGAAGCGCAGTGATGATAACGAGGTAGAGCACCGGCAGCATCTGGGTGCGCCAGAGCTGCACCAGCGCGGCAAGGCTCAGGATGGCCTGCAGTACCAGCAAGACCATTCCTCCTTTCGGAAGTTTGTCGTCAGCGGGGGCGGGCTCGCTGGGGTGCAGCGGCTCCCACTGTCTGCGGGGCGGCACCGGAGATTTCGGCGGCTCAGACGGAGACGTCGGTGCCGGTTTCGGCGGTGCTTTGGGGCGGGGAGGCTCCGGCGAGAAGAAATCGGCGCTGTCTACCTCCACTTCGTCGGGTTCGCTGCGCTTGATGCCCCGGTGGATGTGCCGGGGGCCTTCGTCGTTATTCTGGGGATGGATATGCTCGTTTTCGTCAAACATAGGCGTTCACTCCTTTGGATGTGTATGCCGTCATGTGGTGGGGATGATGCTCAGCACAGCCCGGGCGGGCAGGCAGGTGGCCGTCTGGTCTTCCTCGCTGAGCCAGCCGAAGGACTCGCAGATGTGGTCAGGGCAGGGCGAGTCCACAAAGCGGGCCGCGCCGTCCTGGATCCTGATGTGGACGGTGAGGTAGCCGGTGTCCACATCGTAATCGGCGTCTTTTTCGAGGGGAAAGGTGAGCCTGGTGTTGCTGTCGCCGTAGATGAGCTCTGCGCAGAGAGGCGCACCGGTCTGGTTTGCTTTCCGCACCAGCAGCAGCACGGCGGCTGCGGCCAGAATGACGGCAGCAAAGACCAGATCCATCAGCAGTTTTTTGTGTTGCTTCATAAAAAATTATCCTTTGAGCGGGATCTGCTCCAGCTCGGCCAGCCAGAGCGCGGCGGCTGCGTCGCTGGGCATCCGCCAGTCGCCCCGGGGCGAGAGGGTGACGCTGCCCACCTTGGGGCCGTCGGGCAGGCAGCTGCGCTTGAACTGCTGGGCGAAGAACCGCCAGTAGAAGTTGCGCAGCCACTTGTAGAGCACTTCGTCCGGGTACTCGGCCCGGCCTGCGAAGGCCGCTTTCGCCAGCCGGAATATCTTCGACGGGCCGAAGCCGAAGCGGAGAACATAATAAAGGTAGAAGTCGTGCAGCTCATAGGGACCCACGAGGTCTTCCGTCTTCTGAGAGATCTCGCCGTCCTTGGCGGGCAGCAGCTCCGGGGAGACGGGGGTGTCGAGGATGTCCAGCAGCACCCGGCGCAGCTCGGCGGAGGCGGCAATGTCGGCCTCATACTGGACGAGGTGGCGCACCAGCGTCTTGGGGACACCGGCGTTGACGCCGTACATGCTCATGTGGTCGCCGTTGTAGGTGGCCCAGCCCAGCGCCAGCTCGGAGAGGTCGCCGGTGCCGACGACGAGGCCGCCGGTGCGGTTGGCAGTGTCCATCAGCTCGAGGGTGCGCACACGAGCCTGTCCGTTCTCGAAGGTGACGTCCAGCACGCTCTCGTCCTGGCCGATGTCCCTGAAGTGGCTGTGGACGGTGTTGGCGATGTCGATCTCGGTAAAGCTGACGGCCAGCTCGTCGCATAAGATCTCTGCATTGCTGCGGGTGCGGTGGGTGGTGCCGAAGCAGGGCATGGTCACGGCCAGCACATCGCTGGTGGGGCGGCCCAGCTGCTTCATGGCGCGGACGGCCACCAGCAGGGCGAGGCAGCTGTCCAGACCGCCCGAGATGCCGATGACCGCCGTCTTGGCGTGGGCGTGCTCGAGGCGCTTGGCGAGGCCGTCGGCCTGCATTTTCAAGATCAGCTCACAGCGCTCGGCCCGGCGGCGCTCGTCGTGGGGGATGAAAGGCGTGGGGTCTACCCAGCGGGAGAGCTTGGTCTCGGTGAGGGCAAGGTCGAAATCGACGGTCAGATACCCCTCAGCGCTGGGCTCGAAGCTGGTGTTGCGCGCCCGCTCCGACTCCATCCGCTGGCAGTCCAGCTCCGTCTCAGCCCAGCCGCCCTCGAAGGGAGATGTCTCGGCGAGGAGGGTGCCGTTCTCGGCGATGAGGTCGTGGCCGGCGAAGACCATGTCCTGGGTGCTCTCGCCGTGGCCGGCAGAAGCGTACAGGTAGCCGCAGAGCAGGCGGGCGGACTGGTTCGACACCAGCGCCCGGCGGTACTCGGCCTTGCCGACCGTCTCATCACTGGCCGAAAGGTTCGCAATGACGGTGGCACCGGCCAGCGTGTGGAAGGTGGAGGGGGGCAGAGCGCTCCACAGGTCTTCGCAGATCTCCACGCCCAGAACGAAGCTGGGCATCTGGCGGCAGCGGAAGAGCAGGGACGTACCGAACGGCACCTCCTGCCCGCAGACCGTCACATTTTCCACCTCAGTGCTGCCCGGGGTGAACTGGCGCTTTTCGTAAAACTCGCCGTAGTTGGGCAGGTAGGTCTTGGGGACAAGGCCCAGCAGACGCCCGCCGCAGAGGACAGCGGCGCAGTTGTACAGCTTGCCCCGCACCAGCAGCGGCAGGCCCACGAGGGCCACGACGTCCAGCTCCCGGCTGGCGTCCAGCACGGTCTGCAGGGCGTCCAGCGCGCCCTGCTGCAGCGTGCGCTGCAAGAACAGATCGCCGCAGGTGTAGCCGGTGAGGCAGAACTCGGGGAACACCGCCAGCCTGACGCCGCGGGCCGCAGCGTCCTGTAACTGAGAGACGATTTGGGAAGCGTTATAATTGCAGTCGGCCACCCGCAGCGAGGGCGAGAGGGCGGCTGCCTTCAAAAAACCATCTTTCATCGGAGGATTTCACATCCTGTCTGTTGAATTAAGGCCCCGGCGGAGACGTGCTCTGTGGGGTTTTGTTCAGTATACCACAAACCGGCCCAAACGAAAAGTGACAGTGTGGTTAAAGAAACGAAAAAACGCTGCCTGCACACCGCAGACAGCGCTGAAAACAAAAGATGGAAAACGAGATAGACCGTAAGCCGGGTTCTGTATTAAACGACGATCTGTCTAGACCTGCCATTGCTGACAGGTTCGTGCCGCCTTCGGGACACGCGAGCAGCGCTGTACGTCCCATATAGGCGTTGCTTCCGGTAGGGTTTACAAAGCCGCATAGTCACCCATGCGCTGGTGAGCTCTTACCTCGCCCTTTCATCCTTACCGCATTGCTGCGGCGGTTTCCTTTCTGTTGCACTTTCCCTGAGGTCACCCTCGGCTGCCGTTAGCAGTTACCGTGCTCTGTGAGGCCCGGACTTTCCTCAGAGCGGTCAAAGCCGCCCCGCCGCCGTATGTTCCACTCGTTTTCCGCTCCTCATGATACCATAAAAAAACAAGATTTGCAAGAGAAAGAGAATTTTGCTATACTTATCTTATATGTTGCCCGCGCTGGAGGTGGGAAGATGAAGCTTTATTTCAAAGTCCCGCCCAAGGCGGACGGGATGCTGCTGCGCGGTTTTCTGCGCAGGTGCAGTGTCTCCACCGACCTGTCCCGGGCCGTGAAATTCCGGGGCAGCGGCTTTTTTGCCGACGGCGCCCCCATCCTGGCCAACCGCCGGGTGGAGGCCGGGCAGGTCATCTCCTTTGAACTGCCGCCGGAGGGGGAGGGCGTTGCGCCGCAGGACAACATCCCGGTGGATGTGGTCTACGAGGACGCTTTCGCCCTCGTGGTGGAAAAGCCGCCCCATCTCGCGGTGCATCCTACCCTGAATTACCCGCTGGATACGCTGGCGAACGGCTATGCGGCTTGGGCGCTGCGTCAGGGCAGAAGCCCCGTCTTCCGCCCGGTAAACCGCATCGACAAGGACACCAGCGGCCTCGTGCTGGCGGCCCAGAATGGCTACGCCGCCCCGCTGCTGGCTCAGAGGGTGGAGAAGCTCTACTGCGCCGTTGCAGAAGGAGAACTTCCCCTCGGGCCGGGCGTCATCGACGCCCCCATCGGGCGGCAGGGGGAGAGCATCATCGGGCGGTGCGTCACCCCCGATGGCAAACCCAGCCGGACGGAATATACCATATTGAAAGCCGAAAACGGCCTGAGCCTCGCGGCCTGCGTCCCGGTGACGGGCCGCACCCACCAGATACGGGTACATTTTGCATCCATCGGCCACCCGCTGGCCGGCGATGACCTCTACGGCGGGAGCCGGGCGCGTATCGGGCGGCAGGCGCTCCACTGTGCAAAACAGACGTTCTGGGTGCCGCGCTGCGAGCGGATGCCGGACGGCATCCGCATCGAAGTGCCGGTGGACGAGACGACTCTGAGGCCGGTGACGGTGGAAAGCCCGCTGCCGGAGGATATGGCAGCCCTTTTTGACTGAATTTGTGTATTTCGTGAAAAGTAAGTGAAAGCTAAGCCCAAATTTTGTGTCAATGCTTGTTTCGGCGCTGGCAGGGTGTATAATAAATAGAGTTATTCTTGTCAAAAAAGCTGTCCTTATGCGGCAGCGTGTCGATAACAGAGAAAAGAGACAAATCAGAATCTCCTGAAGATACAGGAAGGAGCATCCTTTTTGCTGGAAGATAAAACAACTGAAACGCGGCAGGACGAGCCAGCCGCTGCGCCGCGGCACACCGGCTTCCGCGCAAAGCTGCGCTCGCTTTGGGCGCAGCTCCAGTGCGTCCATCTGCTGCGCCGCCACCGGCGGTATCGCCGCCGCAGACACCGGCTGGACAATGCCTCCCGGAAGCTGCGCTCGTCGAAGCTGGTATTGCGCGTTGGCGCAGTGCTCTACGCACTGGGCTTTGGCGCGGAGTATGCTGCCGTGCGGGTGGGACGTGCCGTCAAGTACGCCGCTCTCTGGGCTGCTGGAGGCATCCGCCGCTTTGCAAAGGCTCTGGCGGAGACGGCGTTCCCCGGCGCAGCACAGGTGGCCAAAGACCTGTTTGGCCCCATCGTGCTGTTTGCAAAGGGCACCGTGTCCCTTCTCATCCATGCCCACCGCATCCGCAGGGAGCAGGGCTTCGGTGCAGCATTTGAGGCCAGCGTCCACTACTTCAAAAACGGCGTCCGCCGCAACCTCAGTCTGCTGCCCCGCATGGCGATGTATGCCCTGCCCATCTGCGCACTGGCGCTGGGCGCAGCAGTGTTCCAATATGTCATCCACCAGCCTTATGCGCTGGCCGTCCGGGTCAACGGCGAAACCGTGGGCTATGTGGCGAATGAGGACGTCTTCAACACGGCCCGCGAGGACGTGATGGAGCGTATCAGCTACGCCGGCACCGACAAGACCGAGTGGACCATCGAGCCGAGCTACACCCTCGCCATTGCCCACCACATGATGGACGAAAACGAGATGGCAAACGCCATCATCCAGAGCGCCGGCGACCAGATCAGCGAAGGCACGGCTCTTTATCTGGACGGCGAGTTGACGGCGGTGTGCAGCGACGGCAACGCGCTGCGGGATTACCTCGCCGCCATGCTCGACCCCTACGAGGAAGAAGAGAACGGCCCCGATGTAAGCGTGGGCTTCAACAAGCAGGTCACGCTGGAAGACGGCCTCTACTTCAAGGAAGGCTTGCAGGATTTTGAGACCGTCCGGCAGGAGCTGGTGGGCGTGAAGCAGGCCCAGAAGGTCTACACCGTCAAGGCGGGCGACACCCTCTGGTCCATCGCACATAACAATGACCTGACCTTCCGTGAGCTGTGCGCCCTCAACCCGGCATTCAAGGGTGAGCCGCTGAGCGAGACGTCCAGCATCCTTGAGGGCGACCACCTCGTCATCACCAAAGAAGAGGCTGGCCTTGAGGTGCGCATCACCCGCATCGAGACCCGTGAGGAAGAGATCGCATTCTCCACGGAGACGACAAGATCCAACGAATATACGAAGGGAACCACCAAGGTGCTCCAGGAGGGCGAGAACGGTCTGCGCCGTGTGACCCTCCAGAACGTCTACGACACCAACAATATCCTTGTGGACCAGAGCGTGCTTTCCACCGAGGTCATCAAGGAGCCGGTGAACAAGAAGGTGGTCAAAGGCACCAAGAAGGTGACTTCCAGCACCAAGTACATCACCGGCAGCGGCCAGTTCATCTGGCCTGTGCCGAACTACCGCTACTGCTCGCGCTGGTACGGCGGACGCCACAAGGGCGTGGACATCTGCGCCCCGGCCGGTACGCCCATCTACGCCTCCGCAGGCGGCACCGTCACCAAGGCGGGTTACAACAAGGCCGGTGCAGGTACAGGCTATGGCTACTCGGTCATCATCAGCCACGGCGGCGGATACAGCTCTGTGTATGCACACTGCCTGTCCCTGACCGTCAGCGCGGGCCAGACCGTCAAGCAGGGCCAGCTCATCGGCTATCTGGGCAGCACGGGCCGTTCCACCGGCAACCACTGCCACTTCGAGATACGTCTCAATGGTTCGTACATTCCCCCGCAGAACGTATTCCCGGGGAAGAAATAATTTTATAAAAAGGAGATAATTTTATGGCTACTCCTCACATCAGCGCCGAAAAGGGCGATTTCGCAAAGACTGTCCTGATGCCGGGCGACCCCCTGCGCGCAAAGTTCATTGCTGACACTTTCCTGAAGGATGTCCGTCAGGTGACGGGCGTCCGCGGGATGCTGGGCTTTACCGGAACCTACGAGGGCCGTCCCATCAGCGTGATGGGCAGCGGCATGGGGATGCCCTCCATCGGCATCTATTCCTACGAGCTGTTCAAGTTCTACGATGTGGACAACATCATCCGCATCGGCTCCGCCGGCAGCTACACTGCCGACGCCAAGCTGTTCGACACCGTGCTGGCTACCGGTGCTGTCAGTGAGTCCAACTATGCCCGCGTCCAGAGCGGCAACGACCACGACATCACCTTCCCCAGTGAGGAGCTGAATGACAAGCTGCGCGCCTCCGCCAAGAAGCAGGGCATCAAGCTCATCGAGGGCAACATCCACTCCTCCGATGTTTTCTACCGTCAGCCCTCCGACGCAAAGCCCACCTACTGGGAGCTGCTGCGTGACGAGCGCGGCTGCCTCTGCGTGGAGATGGAGAGCTTTGCGCTGTTCGCCAACGCCGAGGCTCTGGGCAAGAACGCTGCCTGCCTGCTGACCATCTCCGACAGCTTTGTCTCCCCGGAGATCACCACCGCAGAGCAGCGCCAGAAGAGCTTCACCGATATGATGAAGGTCGCACTGGGCGCGGAGTATTGATTTAACCATAATACAAAAAGACTGCTGTCGGCCGACAGCAGTCTTTTTGCTTTTCAGGTATCCGTGTAATGACCGTAACAGGACGCAATGATGATGTTTCCATCCTGCTCCCGGTAGACGATGCGGTGGGTGTCGTCGATACGCCGACTCCACCATCCGCTCAAATCTCCCTTCAAAGGCTCGGGCTTGCCGATGCCCTCATAGGTGTTCCGCTGAATGTCTTTTATGAGAGAGTTGATTCGCTTCAGCAGCTTTTTGTCCCGCGTCTGCCAAAGACAATAATCTTCCCACGCTTCCTCTTCCCACAGCAGCCTCATCAGTCCACCTCGATCAGTTCATGTTCGGTGAGCTTGGCTTTGCCGGTGTCAATATCATGGACGATTTGACGGAGATGGTTGATGTTGCTTTCGGAATAGAAGGGGTCGGCGGAGACTTCAAAGGGGATCCGATGCTCGCGCGACACTTTCTTTGCAAAAATCGTGAAGGCTGTCGTCATCGAAAGCCCCATCTCGGCGCAGACCTCCTCCATGCTCCGCTTGAGGTCGGGGTCCATCCGAAAATTCACGTTGACTGCATTTGCCATTCTGATGCGCCTCCTTTGTAATTCTATTATATTCATTTGTAATGACAAATGCAAGAGCTGTCATTGCAAAATACTGTGAAATTATCGCCGCTTGCACTTCTTAAAAGAATGATTTATACTTGGATCAACAAAAACAGCTTCGTCCCACAGGACGAAGAACGCTGTATCTGCAAATTGCAAAAAGGAGAACTGACCATGACAAAACTGACTCTGGAAGAAAAGCAGGAGCTCATCCGGATGGCCCTTGCGGCCAGGGAGAGGGCTTACGCGCCTTACAGCGACTTTATGGTGGGCGCTGCCCTGCGCGCCGAGGATGGCCGCATCTTCACCGGCTGCAATGTGGAGAATGCCGCCTTTACCCCCACCAGCTGCGCCGAGCGGACGGCCCTGTTCAAGGCTGTGGCCGAGGGCGTGACCAGGTTCACCGACATCGCCGTGGTGGGTGCGCGCCGGGGCGAAGTCAACAAGCAGATCACCTCGCCCTGCGGCGTCTGCCGTCAGGCGCTGTTCGAGTTCGGCGGCCCGGAGCTGAATGTCATCATGGCAAAAAGCCCGGACGATTTCATCGAGCGCAGCATGGACGAGCTGCTGCCCTTCGGCTTCGGCCCCTCCAACGTGGCAGGCAACAAGGCTGTGGAAGACTGAACGCAGCTGCGCGAAAAAGGCCGGGCGGAGCGGATCTTCCGGGATAAGTGTGATTTTTATACAATTTTGATAAAATAATTGTAAATGTTTTGTAATCGGAAAAGGCTTGCATCTGTCGCTTCTTCCCGCTATACTTGAGCCAGTAAATGTGCAAGTGCGCACATTTCGTCAACAAAACGCGATTATATTAAAATAAAAGGAGAGTTTTCATTATGATGATTTCTCGTCGTAACTTCCTGGCAGTGGCTGGCGCCGCTGCTGCTGCCGCTGCTCTGACTGCCTGCGGCGGTTCTTCCTCTTCCACTGCTTCCTCTGCAGCTGCCTCCACCAGCGCAGCCGCTTCCACCGCTGAGGGCGGCGAGAAGATCGTGAAGGTCGCTCTGACCTGCGACACCGGCACCATCGACGATGAGAGCTTCAACCAGGCCTGCTGGACCGCTGTTTCCGGCTACATGGGCGATGACTGCCAGTACTACATCCCCGAGGCTGACGCTTCCGATGAGGACCGCGAGACCATGATCCGTCAGGCTGTCAACGACGGCGCTGATGTCATCGTCTGCGTCGGCTACCTGTATGGCGCTTCCCTGGCATGGGCTGCTGACCAGTACCCCGATGTCAAGTTCATCGCTATCGATGTCACCCAGGGCGACATCGGTACCGACGCCATCCCCGCAAACTGCTACTGCATCACCTTCAAGGAGGAGCAGGCAGGTTATCTGGCTGGCTACGCTGTCGTTAAGGACGGCAAGACCAAGCTGGGCTTCCTCGGCGGCATGGCTGTCCCCGCTGTCATCCGTTACGGCTACGGCTATGTGCAGGGCGCTGACGCTGCTGCTCAGGAGCTGGGCACCAACATCGACATCAACTACTTCTACGGCGGCCAGTTCTACGGCGATGCAAACATCACCTCCCGTATGGAGGGCTGGTACTCCAACGGCACCCAGGTCGTCTTCGCCTGCGGCGGCGGCATCTACACCTCCGCTGTTGAGGCTGCTCTGAAGAGCAACGGCTATGTTGTCGGCGTTGACGTTGACCAGAACTACATCGGTGTCAACGGCGTGGCAGACGGCTCCTTCGCTTACAACCCCTTCATCACCTCTGCAATGAAGGGCCTGACCGAGGCTGTCAACACTGCTCTGTCCGACATCGAGGCAGGCGATTGGAGCGACATCGCTGCTTCCAACGGCAACTTCGGTCTGGAGGACGGCGACTACGTCGGCCTGCCCACCGATGCTGACAGCTGGAACTTCGAGACCTTCACCACCGACGAGTACGAGGCACTGAAGGAGAAGATCAAGAGCGGCGAGATCGCTGTGGACAACAGCTCTGACGACAGCACCAAGCCCACCGTCAGCGAGTTCACCACCGTCAACTACATCCAGTAATCAGAAACTTCCCGGGCGGGACGCTCTGCAAAGGGCGTCCCGCCTTTTTTGTATGCTTTTTTAAGACGATGAAGGAATGTCCGTCGAAATGCACAAAAGTAATACTTGTGATATAGCAAAACACTAAATTTTCAAAAAGAAGTGTGCAAAACAGCAAAAATACGGTATAATGGTCATTACAATAGTATAAGTGTCGCTTGGACACGAAAGGAGAGTGAGCAGATTGGCAGAGGATTTTGTGATCGAGATGCTCCATATCACCAAGGAGTTCCCGGGCATCAAGGCAAACGACGACATTACCCTGCAGCTGCGCAAAGGTGAGGTCCATGCCCTGCTGGGCGAGAACGGCGCAGGCAAAAGCACCCTGATGAGCGTGCTGTTCGGTCTGTATCAGCCGGAGGAGGGTAAGATCCTCAAAAACGGCAAGGAGGTCGCCATCCGCAACCCCAACGATGCAAATGCACTGGGCATCGGTATGGTCCACCAGCACTTCAAGCTGGTGGAGTGCTTCAGCGTGCTGGACAACATCATTCTGGGCGTGGAGCCCAACAAGCTGGGCTTTTTGCAGAAGGCTGAGGCCCGCAAGAAGGTCGTGGCCCTGAGCGAGAAGTACGGCCTGCGTGTTGACCCCGATGCGCTTATCAGTGATATTTCGGTCGGTATGCAGCAGCGCGTGGAGATTTTGAAGATGCTCTACCGCGACAATGAGATCCTCATCTTCGACGAGCCCACCGCTGTGCTGACCCCGCAGGAGATCGACGAGCTGATGGAGATCATGCGCGGGTTCAAGAAGGAGGGCAAGTCCATCCTCTTTATTACCCACAAGCTCAACGAGATCATGGCGGTCGCCGACCGCTGCACCGTCCTGCGCAAGGGCAAGTATATGGGTACCGTGGACATCAAGGACACCACCAAGGAAGAGCTTTCCCGCATGATGGTCGGCCGTGACGTCCAGCTTCAGGTCGATAAAAAGCCCGCTCACCCGGGCGATGTCGTGCTGGACGTGGAGGGTGTCACCATCCACAACGACCAGCGCAAGAAGGACTCCGTCAAGGACGTCACCTTCCAGGTCCACGCAGGCGAGATCGTCTGTCTGGCGGGCATCGAGGGCAACGGCCAGACCGAGCTCGTCTATGGCCTCACCGGCCTCGAAAAACTGTCGGGCGGCAAGATCACGCTGGACGGCAAGGACATCACCCGCGAGAGCATCCGCCAGCGCTCGAAGGACGGCATGAGCCACATCCCCGAAGACCGCCACAAGCACGGTCTGGTGCTGGATTACAGCCTCGAGAACAACATGGTGCTCCAGCGCTACTGGCAGCCCGAGTTCCAGAAGGGCGGCTTCATCCAGTCCGATAAAGTCCGCGAGTACTCCGATAAGCTCATCGCTCAGTACGACGTCCGCAGCGGTCAGGGCAGCTCCACCATCGTGCGCAGCATGTCCGGCGGCAACCAGCAGAAAGCCATCATCGCCCGCGAGATCGACAAAGACCCCAAGCTGCTGGTGGCTGTTCAGCCCACCCGCGGCCTGGATGTCGGCGCGATCGAATACATCCACCGCCAGATCGTCGCCGAGCGCGACAAGGGCAAAGCTGTCCTGCTGGTCAGCCTCGAGCTGGATGAGGTCATGAACCTGTCCGACCGCATCCTCGTCATGTACGAGGGCGAGATCGTGGGCGAGTTCGACCCCAAGACCACCACTGTGCAGGAGCTGGGCCTCTACATGGCCGGCGCACGCAAGCAGGGAAAGGAGAGCAAATAAATGAACAAGAAAAAACTTTCCCACAGCAACCTCAACAGCTCCATCACCAGTGTGCTGGCCGCGCTGCTGTGCATCATCATCGGCATGGCTGTGGGCTTCCTCGTGCTGCTGGCCATCAACCCGGCCCATGCATGGGGCGACGGCTTTGTCCGCATCATTAAGGGCGGCTTCCATGACGCTCCCTACGGCGTCGGCAAGGAGCTGGCCAACGCAGCACCCCTCATCATGACCGGTCTGTCCGTGGCCTTCGCCTTCAAGACCGGCCTGTTCAACATCGGTGCTGCCGGTCAGTACACGCTGGGCGCTTACGGCGCTCTCTACTGCGCCATCATGCTCAAGATGCCCTGGTATGTCTGCCTGATCGTCGCCACCATCCTCGGCGGCATCTGGGGCGCTATCCCCGGCTTCTTCAAGGCTTACTTCAACATCAACGAGGTCATCACCTCCATCATGTTCAACTGGATCGGTTTGTATCTGGTCAATGAGCTTATCTACCAGAACGGCACCGGCCCCATGTACGACGTGCGCAACACCCGTACCCTGAACCTCGGAAAGAGCGCCGAACTGTCCCAGTCCCTCATCCCGGACTTCGGCCTGAACAAGATGTTCCAGACCAACAGCACCACCATTGCGATCTTCCTCGCTGCGGCAGTCGCCATTCTGATCTGGGTCATCCTGAACAAGACCACCTTTGGCTATGAGCTGAAGGCCGTCGGCCTGAACAAGAGCGCCGCCCGCTACGCCGGCATCAACGAGAAGAAGAACATCATCCTCTCCATGGCCATTGCAGGCGCTCTGGCAGGCTTCGGCGCAGGCCTCTACTACCTGTCCAATGTCTCTCAGTGGAACCCGCTGAACTCCACCAGCCTGCCGGCCATGGGCTTCAACGGCATCTCTGTGGCCCTGCTGGCAAGCTCCAACCCCATCGGCACCATCTTCTCCGCGATCTTCATCTCCCACATCTCGGTCGGCGGCTCTTTCCTGTCCACCAAGTATTACCCCACCGAGATCTCCGACCTGATCAGCGGTATCATCATCTACCTGTGCGCATTCTCCATGCTGTTCCGTGGCAAGATCCACTCCATGCTGTTCAAGAATGCGGACAAGACCAACGTGAATGCAGAGCCTGCCCCTGCTAAGACCGAAACCAAGAAGGAGGGCAAGTGATATGCTGCTTCTCATCAAGTATACTCTGCTGTATGGCATCGTGCTGATGCTGGTCGCTCTGGGCGGTATGTTCAGTGAGCACTCCGGCATCATCAATATCGCACTGGAAGGCATCATGGTCATCGGCGGTGTGGCGGGTGTCCTCACCCTCACCATGCTGCCCGCGAGCATGCCGGCTTTCGCCACCGTGCTTATCGCTGTGCTGGTGGCGGCTATCGCCGGCATGGTCTACAGCCTGCTGCTGGCCTTCGCGTCCATCAATCTGAAAGCGGACCAGACCATCGGCGGCACGGCCCTGAACCTGCTGGCGACGGCGGTGGCTGTGGTCATCTCCAAGAACTTCAGCGACAGCGGCAGCGCCAAGCTGAACTACTCCAACAAGCCCTTCCTGTTCAGCATCGGCGGCCTGGAGCTGAGCATCTTTGTCCCGCTGGGCATCGCACTGCTCATCATCAGCTACATCGTGCTGTACAAGACCCGCTTCGGCCTGCGTCTGCGCGCCTGCGGCGAGCATCCTCAGGCTGCGGACTCTGTGGGCATCAACGTCTACAAGATGCGCTATGCCGGTGTCGTCATCTCGGGCGCTCTGGGTGCGATCGGCGGTCTGGCCTATATCGTGCCTCCCGTCCAGACCTGGAACTTCGAGGTCGGTGTGGCCGGTGCAGGCTTCCTTGCCATGGCCGTTATGATCTTCGGTCAGTGGAAGCCCTTCAACATCTGCGGCGCAGCCATGTTCTTTGCCGTGTTCAAGAGTCTGGCCAACATCGCCGACTCCACCTTCCTCGCACAGCTCCACTGGTCCAGCAACATCTACAACATGATGCCCTTCGTGGCATCCATGGTCATTCTGGCCTTCACCTCCAAGAACAGCATGGCTCCCAAGGCCGAGGGTATCCCCTACGACAAGGGTTCCCGCTGATTCGAGCGTATTTTCCGGGCGCAGCTGCTTTTCCGGGCGGCTGCGCCCTTTTTGCTTCTTTTTCAACAGATTCCACAAAACGGCGCTTGCTTTTGCGGGAAAATTTGCTATACTTGAATTACAATGTCATACGATTGCCGGAGGCGGGGCAGCGCGGCCCGGGCCGTCGGCGGAGAATACGATTTAGGAGCGTGACCTTATGCGCATTTACGATTTGATCGCCAAGAAGCGGGACGGCGGCACCCACAGCCGCGAGGAGCTGGAAGCCATCGTCAACGGTTTCGTCAGCGGCGAGGTGGCCGATTACCAGATGGCGGCCTGGATGATGGCAGTTTATCTGCGCGGCATGACCGACGAGGAGACTGCCGAGCTGACCGACGTCATGGCCCACAGCGGCGTCATGGTGGACCTTTCGCCCATCCCGGGCATCAAGGTGGACAAGCACTCCACCGGCGGCGTGGGCGACAAGACCACGCTGGTCATCGCGCCCATCGTCGCGGCCTGCGGCGTCAAAATCGCCAAGATGAGCGGCCGCGGCCTCGGCCACACCGGCGGCACCATCGACAAGATGGAGAGCGTCCCCGGCACAAAGACTGCCCTCTCGCAGGAGGAGTTCTTTGCACAGGTGAATAAGATCGGCCTGTCGGTCATCGGCCAGAGCGAGGGCATCGCCGTGGCAGATAAGAAGATGTACGCCCTCCGCGATGTCACCGCGACCGTCAGCTGCATCCCCCTCATCGCGTCCAGCATCATGTCCAAGAAGCTGGCCTCCGGCTCGGACGCTATCCTGCTGGACGTCACCACCGGTACCGGTGCGTTCATGAAGACCGTGGACCAGAGCATCGAACTGGCCAAGCTGATGGTCTCCATCGGCACCCATCATGGCCGCCGCGTCGCTGCGATGATCACCGACATGGACACCCCGCTGGGCCACAACATCGGCAACAGCCTTGAGGTCATGGAGAGCATGGACGTGCTCAAGGGCCACGGCCCCGCCGACCTGACCGAGGTCTGCCTGCAGCTGGCTGCGAATATGCTGGTGCTGGCCGATAAGGGGTCCCCCGCCGAGTGCCGCGCCATGGCCGAGGCTGTCATCGCAGACGGCTCTGCCTATGCAAAGTGCAAGGAGATGTTCGCGGCCCAGGGCGGCGACACCCGCGTTCTGGACGACTACAGCCTCTTCGAGAAGCCCGCCGCCAGCTATGAGCTGCTGGCCGAAGAGGACGGCTACATCGTCGCCAACGACGCCGAGAAGATCGGCTCTGCCAGCGTTCTGCTGGGCGCAGGCCGTCAGAAGAAGGGCGACCCGCTGGACTTCGCCGCCGGCATCACCCTCCACAAGAAGCGCGGCGACTACGTCCACAAGGGCGAGAGCCTTGCCACCTTCTACGGCGCGGCGGATAAGTTCGACGCTGCCGCCGCCGAGTACCGCAGCGGCCTCGTCTACGGCCCCGAAAAGCCCGAGGAAGCCCCGCTGGTCTATGCCCTCGTCACCAAGGACGGCGTGGAGCGGTACTGAGAAGCCCTGAGATAACGCAGAAAAGCCCCGCAGGATTTTTTATGTCCTGCGGGGCTTTTGCCGTCTGTGGGGCCTTAGAAGGTCACTGTGAGGTCTTTTGCGGGAGCTTTGATGTCGATGGTCTTGTGGATGAGCTGGCCGTTGGCGTCGGTGTAGGCCACCGTCAGCTCATAATTGCCGCGCTTTGCCTTGAGGGCAAAGCTGCCGTTCTCGTCGGCGGTGGTCTGCGCCACGACCTTGCCTTCGCGCAGGAGCGAGATCTTCGCGCCCGGCACGGCGGCCAGGTCGGCCAGCACGACGCGGCCCTTGACGTCAACGGGGGACATCATAATGACGCCTGCCGTGATAGCCGCAGCCGCGCCCACGCCGATGAGGACAGCGGCACCGCCGCCACCGCCACCACCGCCGCCGCCGGAGGAGGAACCGCCGCCGGGGGTGGGGGGAGGTGTGGAATTGGTACTGTACTGTGCCGTAATGGAGACTGCTTTGTCGCCCATCGTGAAGGAGGTGGGCGATGCAGAGCTGTCGTCCAGCGTGACATTGCCGCTGTTCACGACCCAGCCGGTGAAGGTCTTGCCCTCGGAAGAGCGGTCATTGGCCACGATGGTGACGACATCGCCGAGAGCAGCGCTGTTGACGGGCTGCTCCGGGTCATCGATGTAAGCGAAGCCGTTCGTGATGGTGATGGCATTTCCGGTGGTGGGAGCGGAGGGCGTGACGATCTCGAGAGAGTCGCCGGAGCTGGATTTTTTGTTGGTGATGGTGACAGCCGTGATGCCGTCTGCGTCCGGCTGGACAGAGATGGTGCCGCTGTCAACATTTTCAGTGTCGGCGTTCTCGGTCGCATATTTTGCGTTGGTGATGCCGTCACCGCTCAGATGCAGGCCGTCGTCGTCGAGGTCGGCGTGGAGAGTGGTGGTGCCGGTGGTGTCCAGTGCCCAGCTGTGCCACGGCCAGCTCTCGTTTACATCGTTCTTGGTCATGAGCAGGTTGACGTCGGTGGGGGCCTCCGCGGCCACATCTACAGTACGGGCTTCCTCGTTGTAAGTCAAAGAGACTGGGCCACTGGTGGAGATGGAGAGAAGAGTGTCGTTGAGAAGAAGGTCGACGCCATTTTCCACAGAAGAGGACAAAATTAATTCAGTTGAGCTTGAAAGGCAGGACGAATCAAACGCGAACAAAGAAGTGGGAGAAGATTCGTCCAAGGAGTCATGTGGATAGTTGCTGATTAGCAGATTGTTTTTAAAGTCATTGCTACAATCATATAATTCGCCGTTTTTTATAGTAAAGAAGGAATTGCCACTTTCAAAAGTAAAGGAACTATCTGTAGGCAAACTTAGACTGGGATAAGAATAATCAGAGGAATCGGTTATCAGTGAATCAACATAGAAGTAATTTCGGCAATCGTATTCAGAAAATTCGGTTGCATAAATATAACTTTTTATAGAGGAATATTCGCCATATTTTATATATGGATAGAAATTGGGATTTGAAAAAGTATCTTTATAAAGAGTCATTTGGGCAGGAGTTTGATCAACCGTTCCATCAGAATTCACATTTGGGTCAAAAACACGAATAATATACTGATTGTTAGTTTCAGATAAGACACTTAACAGTACGACTGCATGATCACCTAGCGAGATAAAAACCGGAACACCGTCTTTTAGACTATTGATAATATTCTTGATAGCTACACCCTTTTGAAGCATGCATTCCAAGCCTCTGGATATGAAAAAATTATGGACAGAAGGGAGATATTGTGTAAGATAGTAATAGTTTATAAGAGATGTATTCTTCTCACTGTCTGCCGGTTTTACAAGATGATATATAGTAGGAGTGACATTGTAATCAAGTTTATCCAAGGGAAGACGTTCAGGATAACAATAATGAAGCATTGCAATAAGGGACAGCCCATAACAGGAACCATGCCAATCCGAATAAGCTTCTTTCTTTACTTTTTGAGCAGCTCGAGCCGAAAGACCTTTTCTTAAATGGTTAAGATCTTCCTGAAAGATAAGATGCCAATTTGAAGAATTGACCTTATTGGAAAGGAGCTCGGTTTGACTCAAAAGAGTAGAACTTGAGATAGAACCATTAAAAAAGTCATTTGAGCTATGTTCGAAACTGAAGTTGTCCTGACCAAAAAGGAAAGGCTTTTTATTAATCGAGTTGTAATGAATACTAGCCTCATCGAAAGCCAAATGTTGTGTAGTTACAAGAGAGTCCCATTGCAACTCATCACCTTCATAATAAACATCTGCAAGTCGAGTGTCTGCGAAAGCGTTTTGATGAATAAAAGAGATGGAAATGGGAATATAGATGGATTTTAATTGGTGACAAGCTGCAAAAGCATCGGATGGGATTGAAACTAAACTAGATGGAAGAGATACAAAGAATAGTGGACAGTAGGAAAAGGCGGCGTTTCCTAAATTAGTTAGTTCGGAAGGTAAAGTCACAGCTTCAAGGGCACATCCCGAAAAAGCATTACTGCCAATTGCAGTAACAGAGTCGGGAAGAACAATTTTTGTTAGCTTTTCGCAATGAGCAAAAGTAGAGTTGCTGATTTCAGCAACATTAGAAGGAATAATAATAGTACGTAAAGAACGGCATCTGCAAAAAGCGAGTTCACCTATTTTGATAAGACTGTCAGGAAATACTATACCAGCAAGAGATGTACACTCGAAAAATGCACGAGAGGAAATCGTGGAAAGATTATTAGGGAGGTCAGCATATTGTAATGATGTGCAGGATTCAAAAGCTCCATGCGGAATCTCTGTGATTGCAGAAGGGAAATCGATTCCGGTCAATGCAGAACAAAGAGCAAAAGCTTGTGTACCCAAAGAAGATAAACTGGAGGGCAATGCAACCTCAGGCAAGCTAGAGCACATACTGAACGCATCATTACCAATTCGAGTGATGCCTTCTGGAATAACAACATCGGCTAGGTTGGTAAGCTGATAAAAAGCACTATTTCCGATGGATGTGACACCGTTTTCTATTACAACATGAGTTATTTGAGCGGATAAATCATTTTCATATCTTCGCCATGGGCAGGGATATTCGTTATAACCGAAATCATACATATCCCCTGTGCCAGAAATGGTCAGCGTTCCGTCGCTGGACAGACTCCATGTCAAGCTGTTTCCACATTTACCGGCGGTAACAGCTTCACTATTTTCTTCCTCAAGATTTTGAGCAACCGCCTGTGCAAGGCTTTGCCCTATGTCAGACTGTGCAAATGTGCCAAGGGGCAGCAACTCGCACAGCATCGTTAGCGTGATGAGCCACGCCAACAACCGCAATTTTTTCATAATATACCTCCTTTTTTATTAAACCGGCTCAGCCGGAGCGGACCAAAGCATTAAAAATTGTTTGAGATGAACTCGTTCAGCTGCTTCACGGTGTTATAGATGGTGATGAAGTTGTTGAGCATCGCGCTGGTGGAGGAAAAGATGCGGGCCATATAGTTGAAGACCTTGCTGACTTTTTCGATGTTGGACAGCACGGTGGTAAAGCTGCTATCATCGGTGGCGGTGTCCGCGCCGCCGAGGACGGCGTCTGCCTCAGCGGGGGAGAGCGGGCGGCAGGCGGCGGGCAGGATGAGCGAATACGTCGGAGTCATAGAAACCATCCTTATCTGGCGTAGAGTGCCATAAGTGTGAAAAACATCGTCCCGGCGACAAGAAATGTCCCGGCGTGTGCTCGGAAGGAGAAGCCTTCGTCCGCCGTAGGCGTGTTCGGCGAGGGCTTTGACACGGCGGAAGAGCTACCCTTTGCGATGGGACGCCAGTGGGCGTAGATGGTGCCATCCGAGGTGAACTCGGTGTTGGTCGTGATGCGATCGCCGTCCAGCTCGTCGGTGTACCAGCCCTCGAAAGTGTAGCCGTCCATGACGGGGCTGGGCAGGGAGGTGAGGTTGCCGTCGAGGTTGGTGCTGGCGATGATGGGGACGCCGGTGCCGCCGCCCGTCTCAAAATAGATGAGATAGGATTCGCTGCCGCCATCCGCATAGGCAGGCAGTGCCAGCGCGAACAGGAGCAGCGGCACCAGCAGCAGACTGATAATTTTTGAAAGCTTCATAAAATCCTCTTTCCAAAGCCTTTTTTTGACAAAATTATAGCCCGTTTACGGGTAATTGTCAATATGCGAGGCCTCCCTTACCATTCAATTACATAATGGTAAGATTGGATGGTATTTCGTATGATTTCGTTTGAACCGCTTTGGGAGACGATGAAGAAAAAAGGCATCTCGCAGTATAAACTCATCAAGGAATACAAAATCAGCACAGGCCAGTTGGACAGACTGCGCAAAAACGGGAATGTCAGCACCTACACCCTCGACCAGCTCTGCCGCATTCTGGACTGTCGGCTGGAAGATGTGGCTGCCTACCACCCTGACACGGAGGCAAAGCCGTAAAGCACGCATATTTAACAACGAAAAAGCACGTTTCGACGGATAATCCCGGTTTGAGTAGATGTTTTGCCCGAGATGTGGTATAATCTATTCAATAGCGCCCAGACGGCGCAGGAGAAGAGAAAGGGTTATTCTATGAAGATCGTTTTGGTGGGCGGCGGAAAGGTCGGCACAGCGCTGGCGCGGCAGCTCAGTGAAGAGGGTCACAACGTGACAGTTATCGACACGAACAAGGCCCGTGTGGAGCATATCGGGGAGTCCTACGATGTGATGAGCATTCTCGGCAACGGTTCATCCATCACCACCCTGTCCGAGGCGGGCGTGGAGGAAGCGGACGTGTTCATCGCAGTCACCGGCTCGGACGAGCTGAACCTGCTGTGCTGCATGTTCGCCAAAAAGGCGGGCCACTGCCACGCCATCGCCCGCGTGCGCAACCCGTCTTACAGCCATGAGCTGGACTTTATCAAGAAGCAGATCGGCATCTCGGCCATCATCAACCCCGAAATGGCAGCGGCCAAGGAAATCTCCCACCTGCTGCGGTTCCCGGGCGCAAGCAAGATCGATACCTTCGCGGGCGGACGTGTGCGGCTCATCAAGTTTGCGCTGACCGAGCGGCAGGGGCTGGACGGCGTGGCCATCTATGAGATCCCCACCCGCCTCAAGAGCGACATTCTGGTCTGCGCGGTGGAGCGTGACGGCGGGGTCATCATCCCCAACGGCAACTTTGTGCTGCAGAACGGCGACCAGGTCACCTTCCTCGCCACGCAGGAGAAGGCCCACGAGTTCTTCCAGCGTATCAATATGCCGGTGCGGCCGGTGCGCAACGCCCTTATCGTGGGCGGAGGCGCCATCGCCTATTATCTGAGTCAGGAGCTGCTGGAAAATCACGTCCGCGTCCGCATCGTCGAGCGGGACCCGGCCCGCTGCAATGTTCTGGCCGAGTCCCTGCCTGAGGCACAGATCCTGAACGAGGACGGCTCCAACCGCGACTTCCTGCTCTCGGAAGGTCTGGAATCCACCGAAGCCTTCGTGGCTCTGACCAACATCGACGAAGAAAACGTGCTGCTGACCCTGTTTGCGAAAAAGCACTCCAAGGGCAAGCTGGTCACGAAGATCAACCGCCTCGAGTTCGACGATATTCTGGCCGGGCTCGATCTGGGCAGCATCGTCTACCCCAAGTACATGACCTGCGACTACATCGTGCAGTACGTCCGCGCCCTGCAGAACGAGGCCGGCAACAACATCAAGACCCTTTACCGCATCCTCGACGACCGCGTGGAAGCGCTGGAATTCACGGTCCATGAGGAGAGCCGGGCCACCGGCGTTCCGCTGAGCCAGCTGCATCTGAAAAAGAATCTGCTGCTCTGCTGCATCACCCGCGGCGACAACATCCTCATCCCCCGCGGCGGCGACCAGATCCAGGTGGGCGACAACGTCATCGTCGTCACGCTGGAACACGGCCTGCATGACCTGCGGGACATCGTGGAAGAGTAACGGGGGACAGAACGTATGAATTATGCGATCGTCTTTCGTCTGCTGGGCTACATCCTGATGATAGAGGGTACACTGCTGCTGCTCCCGGCGGTGACGAGCCTCCTCTACGCCGAGTGGGCCGTCATGGGCGTGTTCCTGCTGACGGCGGCCATCAGTGGGGCGCTGGGCTTTGCCCTGCAGACCATCAAGCCCCGCAGCAAGGTGTTCTATATGCGGGAGGGCTTTGCGGCCACCGCCCTGAGCTGGATCACCATCAGTATCATGGGCGCAGTGCCGTTCGTCCTCACCGGCTGCATCCCGAATCCCGTGGACGCCATGTTTGAGACCGTTTCGGGCTTCACCACCACCGGTGCCAGCATCCTGCCCGGTGTGGAGGGCCTGCCCAACGGCATCCTGTTCTGGCGCAGCTTCACCCATTGGATCGGCGGCATGGGCGTTCTGGTGTTCCTGCTCTCCCTGCTGCCTCTGACCGGCGGCTCCCACGTCAACCTGATGAAGGCGGAAAGCCCCGGCCCGCAGGTGGACAAGCTGGTGCCGAAGGTGCAGTCTACGGCCAAGATCCTGTACGGCATCTATTTCGCGCTCACGGTGGTGGAGGTCTGCTTCCTGCTGGCGGGCGGAATGAATGTGTTCGACTCTCTGCTCACGGCCTTTGGCACGGCGGGTACTGGCGGCTTCGGCTTCAAGAACGACAGCTTTGCCAGCTTCTCGCCCTACATCCAGTGGGTCGTGACCATCTTTATGATCCTCTTCGGCGTCAACTTCAACGCGTATTTCCTGCTGCTGCTGCGCCGGTTCCGCCGCGCAGCGTCCAGCGAGGAAGTCCGCGCCTATTTTGCCATCATTCTGGCGGCGGTGGCCGTCATCACGGTGAACATCCGCAGCCTCTACGGCACCTTCGGTGAGGCGCTGCGCCATGCGGCCTTCCAGGTCGGCTCCATCATTACCACCACCGGCTTTTCCAGCTGTGATTTCGACCTCTGGCCCACGCTGGCAAAAGAGGTGCTGGTGCTGCTGATGTTCGTGGGTGCCTGTGCGGGCAGCACCGGCGGCGGCATCAAGGTGAGCCGCTTCCTCCTGCTGGGCAAGACGCTGGGCAAGGAGCTGAAGCAGGCTCTCCACCCGCAGGTGGTGGCCCCTGTCCGGATGGACGGCAAGCTGGTCAATCATGAGACCATCCGCACCACCAACGTCTTTCTGGCGGCCTACATCTTCATCTTTGCGGCGAGTTTCATGCTTGTCAGTCTGGACGGCTTTGACATGGTGACGAACTTCACCTCCATCGCCGCCACCCTGAACAACATCGGCCCCGGCCTCAATCAGGTGGGTCCCATGATGAACTTCGGGGCCTACTCCAACTTTGCAAAGCTGGTGCTCATCTTCGATATGCTGGCCGGTCGTCTGGAAATTTTCCCGATGCTGGTGCTCTTCCTGCCCGATGCGTGGAGAAGATTCTAAAAGTTTTATAACGAAAAAATCCCCCGGTCCAGCCGGGGGATTTTTGTCTGGATCAGAACGTCAGCTCGACCTTTTCCTGCGCACGGTATTGCAGAGCCTCGAGCAGCGAATCCTCGTCGAGGAGGCGCTTGCCGGAGAGGTCGGCAATGGTGCGGGCCACCCGGAGGATGCGGTCGTGGGCGCGGGCCGAAAGGCCCAGCGTCTCGTAGGAGGCCCGCAGGAGCTGTTCAGCGGCGGGGGTCATCCGGCAGATGCGCCGCACCTGCCCGGCGGTGAGCTGGGCGTTGCAGCGCACATCCTCGTAGCCGGGAGCAGCGTATCGCTGGGCCTGGATGGCCCGGGCAGCAAGGACCTGTTTCCGCAGCTCGGCGCTGCTCTCAGAAGGGGCAGCGCCATGCAGTTCATCGAAGGCCACCGGGTCCATCTCGACGCAGAGGTCGATGCGGTCCAGCAGCGGGCCGGACACCCGGCTGCGGTACTGCCGCACCGCGCTGGGCGAACAGGTGCAGGCCCGGGTAGGGTGGCCGTAGTAGCCGCATTTGCAGGGGTTCATGGCGGCGACGAGCTGGAAACGGCTGGGATAAGTGGCGCTTCCGGCGGCCCGGCTGACCGTGATGCAGCCGTCCTCGAGGGGCTGGCGCAGCACTTCGAGGCTCTCGCGGGAGAACTCGGGCAGCTCGTCGAGGAAGAGGACGCCGCAGTTGGCCAGACTGCACTCGCCGGGGCGGAACAGCGCCCCGCCGCCCGCCAGCGCAGCCGAACTGGCCGAGTGGTGGGGGCTGCGGAAAGGCCGTGCCGTCACGAGGCCCCGGCCTGCGGGCATCTGCCCGGCGATGGAGTAAATTTTCGTCGTCTCCACAGCTTCTTCCCGGGTCAGGGGAGGCAGGATGCCGGGCAGGCGGCGGGCCAGCATGGATTTGCCGGTACCGGGCGCACCGACGAGCAGGACGTTGTGTCCGCCCGCAGCCGCGATGACCATCGCCCGGCGGGCCAGCGGCTGGCCGCAGACGTCAGCGAAATCGGGAACATGGTTCCACGCATCCGCAGGGTCGAAGGGGACAGGCATCGTAGGCAGGATGGGCTGGACGCCCCGCAGTGCATCCACGACCTGACGGGCCGTTGCGGCAGGGTAGACCTGCATCTCGCTGCCGCAGGCTTCAGCGGCTTCGGCAGCATTCTCGGCAGGGACATAGAGCGCCCGCACACCGCCGGCAGCAGCTTCCAGCGCCATGGGCAGGACGCCGGACACCGGGCGGAGACTGCCGTCCAGTGCCAGCTCCCCCAGAAAGGCCGTGTCCTTTGGCGGCGGCTCCAGCTGCCCGGAAGCGGCCAGCACCGCCAGCAGCAGGGGCAGGTCATACACCGGGCCGGTCTTGCGGACGTCGGCGGGAGCGAGGTTGATGGTGATGCGGCGGTCAGGCCACTTGAAGCCCAGATTTTTCAGGGCTGCGTGGACGCGGTCGCCGCTCTCCCGGACGGCGGAGTCCGGCAGGCCGACGATGGAGAGGGCGGGCATCCCGCCCGAGATGTCGGCCTCGACTTCCACGGGGAAGCCGTTGAGGCCCTTGAGGCCGAAGCTCTTGAGGACTGCGTACATGGGCGCTCCTTTCTGCCCGATGGGGCGGCAGAAACCATCCATAAAAGGGGATGACGGAATTTTTTGCGGTGCTTCGAAGCTTATTCTGAGATAACAGACAAAAGGAATGAAATGGTTGGCTAAGAACTGACTAAGAAATGGGAAAGACAGGGCGCAGATGCCCAAGTTCGACACAATTTTCTGTTTGAATCTATTATATTAAAGGGCATGTGAGATGTCAACGAAACGCGGGCGATCTGCGATTGGAGGAAGAATCTTATGGTTGCGAAAGAGTACTGCTGTTACACCAGGCCCTATTCCAGGATCGAAGGCTTTCAGCTTGCACACACGCTGTACTACAGCGCAAGCGTAGAGGAAGAGGGGGTTGTACTGGCAGTGCGGCAACAGCAGGGAGAAGAGTGTGTCACGGAGCAGGTCATCTGCCCGGTGGGCGACTTCGGGCGGCTGATGTCCCTGATGCGGTATCTGTGCGAAAATGGAGTAGGGCTGGGCCACTGGCTGGATGTACTGGACGACGCAGGGCAGGTGTACTGGCCCTGCACGGCTGCAAATGGGCAGCAGGAGAGCGGAAAGCCTGCACGATTTGTGGCATTTGCTGGTTTTGAGGGGGGAAACTTGGTACATAATCCTGAATTGACACAAAGCGTATAAAAGCTTATATTATAAGTAGACTTGGATGAATTTGTCCATTATGGTCAAAAATTATAAAGGTAAGGTGTGCAATATGTATCAGGATGAGTATAAGCGCTGGCTGGCAGCGGATCTGGAGGACGCAGATCTGAAGCCGGAGCTGGCCAGGATCGAGGGAAACGACGACGAGATCAAGGACCGCTTTGCCGTTGCACTGAAGTTCGGTACCGCCGGCCTGCGCGGCGTGCTGGGCGCTGGCACCAACCGCATGAACATCTACGTCGTGCGTCAGGCCACCCAGGGCCTGGCAAACTGGGTCAAGACCCAGGGCGGCAGCCAGACCGTGGCCATCAGCTATGACAGCCGCCTGAAGAGCGACGTCTTTGCCAAAACTGCCGCCGGCGTTCTGGCCGCAAACGGCATCAAGGTGCGCATTTATGATGCTCTGATGCCTGTCCCGGCCCTGAGCTTTGCCACCCGTTACTATGAGTGCAATGCGGGCATCATGGTCACCGCTTCTCATAACCCCGCCAAGTACAACGGCTACAAGGCCTACGGCCCCGACGGCTGCCAGATGACCGATGACGCCGCCGCCATCGTCTACGACGAGATCCAGAAGACCGATGTCCTGACCGGTGCAAAGTACATCTCCTTTGCCGAAGGCGTCGAGCAGGGCCTCATCCGCTTTGTGGGCGACGACTGCAAGAACGCCCTCTACGCCGCCATCGAGGCACGTCAGGTGCGCCCGGGCCTGTGCAAGACCGCCGGCCTGAAGCTGGTCTACAGCCCGCTGAACGGTTCTGGTCTGGTGCCGGTCACCCACGTTCTGAACGACATGGGCGTCACCGACATCACCGTCGTGCCGGAGCAGGAGTACCCCAACGGCTACTTCACCACCTGCTCCTACCCCAACCCCGAGATCTTCGAGGCTCTGAAGCTGGGCCTCGACCTCGCCACCAAGACCGGCGCCGACCTGATGCTGGCCACCGACCCCGACGCCGATCGCGTGGGTATCGCTATGAAGTGTCCGGACGGCAGCTATGAGCTGGTCTCCGGCAACGAGATGGGCGCTCTGCTGCTGGATTACATCTGCGCAGGCCGCATCGAGAAGGGTACCATGCCGAAAAATCCCGTCGCCGTCAAGTCCATCGTCTCCACCCCGCTGGCCGATGCCATCGCCGCCCACTACGGCGTGGAGATGCGCAGCGTGCTGACCGGCTTCAAGTGGATCGGCGACCAGATCGCAAATCTGGAAGCTGCCGGTGAAGTGGACCGCTTCATCTTCGGCTTCGAGGAGAGCTACGGCTATCTGGCCGGCCCCTATGTCCGTGACAAGGATGCTGTCATCGGCTCCATGCTCATCTGCGAGATGGCCGCTTACTACCGCAGCATCGGTTCCTCCATCAAGGAGCGTCTGGAAGAGATCTACAAGGAATATGGCCGCTACCTGAACAAGGTGGACAGCTTCGAGTTCCCCGGCCTGACCGGCATGGAGAAGATGGCTTCCATCATGCAGAAGCTGCGTGACGAGCCCCTCACCGAGCTGGCCGGCCACAAGGTGGTCAAGATCACCGACTACAAGAAGCCCGAAGAGACCGGTCTGCCCGCCGCAAACGTCCTCATCTACACTCTGGACAACGGCGCTACCGTGGTCGTCCGTCCCTCCGGCACTGAGCCGAAGATCAAGACCTACTTCACCACTCTGGGCAAAGACCTGGCCGAGGCACAGGCTCAGAAGGATGCTCTGGCCGCTGCCATCGAGCCCATCCTCGCATAACGCAGAAATTTCATAAAAAATTTATGCCCCCGTACAGCGCCAAAAGTGTTGCACGGGGGCATTTTTGATGGGCGAGGGCTGTTGCAGTTTGTGGGTGGATACGCTATAATATTCAATGAATAATAATACGCTCTGTGCAGTGCGGCGCAGGGCAGGAATAAAATGGGGCAGGTGTAAGAAATTGGAATGTCGTGTGACGGCAGTCCTGGTGGCAGCTGGTTCTTCCACCCGGATGGGATTTGATAAACTGAGCTTCGATCTGGGCGGTGAGACCGTCCTGGAGCGGAGCGTCCGGGCCTTTGACGAGTGTCCGGAGGTGGACGAGCTGGTGATCGTGACCGGCGCGTCCAGTGAGAATGCCCAGCGGGCCGCTGCCCGCTGCAAAAAGCCGGTGCGGCTGGTGAAGGGCGGCTCGACCCGCGCCGAGAGCGCCCGCAGCGGCGTGGCCGCTGCCCACGGCAGACTGGTGGCGGTCCACGACGCGGCCCGGCCCTTCGTGAGCCAGAGCGTTATCGCCGATACGATCGCGGCCGCTGCCCGCTGCGGTGCCGCCGCCCCGGCGGTGCCGGTGAAGGACACCATCAAGCGGGCGAAGGGCGGCGACGGCAAGACTGTGCCGGAAGGCTGCATGGTGGAGAACACCCCCGACCGCAGCACCCTTTACGCGGTGCAGACGCCCCAGTGCTTCGACCGGGCCGCCTATCTGGCGGCGCTGGATGAACTGGACGAGGCCAGCGCCCGCCTCGTCACCGACGATTGCAGCCTGTTCGAGCTGACGGGCCGTCCGGTGGAGCTGGTACAGGGCGACTACGCAAACATCAAGATCACCACCCGGGAGGACCTGCCCCGGGCCGGGAACGGAGGAAAGAAAATGCGCATTGGTCATGGTTACGACGTCCACCGTCTGGTGGAGGGCCGCAAGCTCATCCTGGGCGGCGTGGAAGTGCCGTATGAAAAGGGTCTGCTGGGCCACTCGGACGCCGACGTGCTGGCCCATGCGGTCATGGACGCCGTGCTGGGCGCAGCGGCGCTGGGCGACATCGGCCAGCACTTCCCCGATACGGCGGAAGAGTACGCCGGGGCCGACAGCCTCATGCTGGCCCGCCGTGTGGCAGAGATCGTGACCGGGCACGGCTGGCGCATCGAGAACATCGACGCCACCATCCTCTGCCAGCGCCCGAAGCTGGCCCCCCACATCCCGGCCATGCGGGCAAAGCTGGCCGAGGCTTTCGGGATGCCGGTGGACGCCGTGAGCGTCAAAGCCACCACCGAGGAGCATCTGGGCTTTACCGGCGAGGGGCTGGGCATCGCGGCCCATGCCGTCGCCCTCATCGAAGCAGTGTGAACGGGAGAATGTGACCCATGACTCTGAACTCTATCGTAGCAAATTTCCAGACCTTCAAGCTGGTAGACCTGCTGGACATCCTCATCATCGCGTTCCTCATCTACCAGCTGCTGGGCTTCGTCAACCGCACCCGCGCCGGCCAGCTGGCCAAGGGCGCGCTCATCGTGATGGCGGTCTATCTGGTGGCGAACATCCTGAATATGCGCACCGTCACCTGGCTGCTCAACTCGCTGCTGCAAGTCGGTCTGCTGACGCTGGTGGTGCTGTTCCAGCCCGAGATACGGCGTGCGCTGGAGCGGATGGGCCAGACCGACCAGTGGGCCTATCGCTTCTTCAATAAAAACCGCTACAACGACACCAGCCTCAAGGGCGCATGGCGCAGCGCCATCATCGCCATCTGCGACGCGGCAGAGCGCTTTTCGGAGACCAAGACCGGCGCGCTCATCGTGCTGGAACGGAACACCAACCTTTCTGAGATCGTCCGCACCGGCACGCCCGTGAACAGCGCAGTCAACCTCGAGGTGCTGGGTACCATCTTCTACGAGGGTACCCCCCTCCACGACGGCGCAGCCATCATCGAGAATGGCCGCATCAAGGCGGCAGGCTGTGTGCTGCCCCTTTCCAACAACCTGGACCTGGGCAAGGACATGGGTACCCGCCACCGCGCCTGCCTCGGCATCGCCGAGAACTCCGACGCCATCGCCATCGTGGTCAGCGAGGAGACGGGCATCATCTCGATGGCGAAAAACGGTGTGCTCATGCGGCACTTTGACCGTCAGACCCTTTACACCCGGCTGGTGGATGAGATGATACCCAAGGAGACCGCCAGCGAGAAGAGCGCTGCCGAGGGCTGGAAGGCCCGGGGCAAGCGCCTGCTGAACTGGGTGAACAACAAGGAGGAGGATGAGCAGCAATGAGCACTGAGCAGAACAACGGCAAGCCTGCCGTACCCCCCAAGCGCAACCTGCTGAACGACCGCCGCATCCGGCTCCTGCTTTCTTTGCTGGGTGCGGTCATCGCGTGGATGGCAGTCACCATCGTCGTGCAGCCCGGCACCACCACCACCATCTATAATGTTCCGGTGGACTTTAGCTATGATTCGGCTGCCTACACTTCCCGGGGGCTGAGCATCGTCAATGCGGAGGAAAAAACGGTCAACCTGAAGCTTTCCGGCGACGGCTACACCATCGGCAGCCTGTCGGCCAACGACTTTGTCGTCTACCCCGACTGGTCCAGCGTCCGCGACAGCGGCGAAAAGAGCCTGCGCCTTCAGGTGCGGAGCCAGAGCACCCTGCTCACCGGGGTGTCCGTCTCCATCGACGGCGACAACACCGTGGACGTGGTGTTCGATGTGGTGGAAGAAAAGACCCTGCCCATCCAGGTGACGACGAATTACCTGAAGATAGCAGACGGCTATATCCTCTACGGCACCGACATCTCGAAGGAGACGGTGACTCTCTCCGGACCCAGCACCGAGCTGAGCAAGGTAGAGACCTGCACCGCCGAGGTGACCTACAACGGCGAGCTGACCAGTCCCGTCACTCTGGACACCAGCCTGCGTTTTTACACCCGCAGCGGCGGAGAGGTGAAATTTGAATATACTACTCTGGAAACGGACAGCGTCGAGGTCACGCTGCAGGTGTATAAGCTGGCCACCCTGCCGGTGGAAGTCAGCTTTATCAACGCGCCCCGCGACTTTGACCCCTCGGTGCTGGTCTACTCCCTGAGCAAAAAGACCCTCAATGTGGCCGGCCCGGAGTCCCAGATCGACCGTCTGTCCGCCCTGTCGGTGGGTACCATCGACCTTTCCACCTTTGCACTGGATAAGGTGTACGAAATGCCCATCGAACTGCCCAGCGGCATCCGCCTGCTGGACAATATCTCCAGCATCACGGTCAGCTTCGACAGCTCCCGTCTGGAAACCAAGACCATGAACCTGCCCGCCAGCTGTGTGCAGGTCATCAACCTGCCCTCCACCTACACCCTGACCGTGGAGACGGAGCGGCTGATGAACGTCACCCTCTGCGGCCCGGCCGGTTCGCTGGAAGCACTGAATCCGGAACAGGTGGTCATTGAGATCGACGCCGACGACTTCTATGTCGCCATCGGCCGGCAGAACATCGCCTGCCGCCTCTATGTGCCGGCCAACGACAAAATTTTTGCGCTGGGCAGCTATGTGGTGCAGTGCAAGATAGAAAGTAACTGAGTATATGATCCTGATCCATGATATTCGCCTGCCCCTCTCCGCCGGGGAGCCGCAGGCCTACGAAAAAGCCCTCCGCCTCGCCCGCATCCCCCGGGGAAAGGTGAGCCATCTGGGCATCGCCCGGCTCTCGGTGGACGCCCGCCACGGCCAGCCCAAGCTGGTGTACACCGTGGCCGTGACCCTGAAAGAGGAGGGGGAAGAGGCCGCCTGTGCGGGTGCTTCCCGCAGCGTCACCGTCCGGGGCAAGACCGATCTCTCGGTGCAGAACGGCACTCTGCCGCTGACGCACCGGCCTGTGGTCTGCGGCCTCGGCCCGGCGGGCCTCTTTGCGGCGCTGCTGCTGGCCCGTCAGGGCTACCGGCCCATCGTGCTGGAACGCGGCCCGGCGCTGGACGAGCGCGTCAAGGCTGTGGAGCATTTCTCCGCCACCGGTGAGCTGGACGAAAACGCCAACATCCAGTTCGGCGAGGGCGGCGCCGGAACCTTCTCGGACGGCAAGCTCACCACCCGCATCGGCGACGAGCTCTGCGGCTTCGTGACCGAAGTGTTCCTCGAGCACGGCGCGCCGAAGGAGATCGCCTGGCAGCAGAAGCCCCATGTCGGCACCGACCTGCTGCGGGGCGTCATCACTTCGATCCGAAAAGAGATCGAGTCGCTGGGCGGCGAGGTCCACTTCAACACGGCCCTCACCGGCTTCGAGCGGCGGGACGGCCAGCTCGTCGGCATCCAGACCACGGACGGTGCGTTCCCCTGTGAGGCGCTGGTGTTCGCGGTGGGCCACTCGGCCCGCGACACCTTCGGGATGCTGATGGACAGCGGCCTCGTGCTGGAGTGCAAGCCCTTCAGCGTCGGCTTCCGGGCAGAGCATCTCCAATCGGAGATCGAAAAGAGCCTCTACCACGAGGCGGCGGGCCATCCGGCCCTGCCGCGCGGCGAATATCAGCTTTCGCAGCACGTTGAAAAACGGTGTGTTTATACGTTCTGTATGTGTCCGGGCGGTCAGGTGGTGGCTTCGGCCAGCGAAAAGGGCCGCGTCGTGACCAACGGCATGAGCTACCACGCCCGCAGCGGCAGGAATGCCAACGCGGCCGTGGTGGTCAGCGTGGGCGGTGAAGACTTCGGCAATGACCCCCGGAAGGCCATCGCCTTCCAGCGGGAGCTGGAAGCCCGGGCCTATGCGGCAGGCCGTCCCGGCGGGGAGTATGCTGCCCCGGCGGAGAACATCCAGAGCTTTTTGGAGGGCAGGGGCCGACTGAACATTGGCCGCGTCCAGCCCACCTATGACCGGGGCGTCGTCGCTGCGGACCTCGGCGCACTGCTGCCGACCGAACTGGCCGACACCCTGCGGGCCGGTCTGCGGGCTTACGAGCGGAAAATTGCAGGTTACACCGCCCCCGAGGCCATTCTGACCGGCCTCGAGACCCGTACCAGCAGCCCGGTGCGGCTGAAACGGGAAGAAAATTTTGAATGCGCCCAGCTGGCAGGATTGTATCCCTGCGGCGAGGGTGCCGGATATGCGGGCGGCATCATGAGTGCCGCCGTCGATGGCCTGCGGGTGGCCCGCGCCATCATCAGCCGGTACAGCCCGGCAGAAGGGTGAGAAGTTGAATGACTGATCGTGAAGACGATTTTGACCGCACGGCGAAGGACAGCGAAGGCCGTAAGGTGCAGCAGGAGCTGGAACGCCAGCTCCGCGAGCTGGGCGACACCATGTCCGACTCCTTCCGCCACGGCTTTGAGGGCCGGGGCGAGGAGATCGGCGACCGTGTGTGGGATGTGGGCCGCGCCGCGGTGAACGCCGCCGGTTACGGCATCTCGGAGGCAGGCCGGGCCTTTCAGGCCGGGAAGCAGAAGTATCAGAAGCGGGCCGAGGAGGCCCGGAACGCAGCCCCGAGCGGGGAGAACGCCGGCGGGATGGCCGACTGGGCGCGCAATTTCTTTGCGAAGAAGCCGGAACCGACGGCTATCGAGAATATTCGCACCAGCGCCAAAAAACGCCACAGCGCAGGCGTCGCCATGCTGGCGACCGGCATCACCTTCGCCGTTATCTTCGGCATCACGGCCATCGCCTGCTTTGGCACGGCGGGGGCGTTCACGTCCGGCAGCGTGATGGCGGTCGATGAGCTGGTGCTGGGAGCAGCCGCCGAAACTGCGGATACGTTCCTCAATGCTATCGGCGATCTCGCACTGGGTGCTATCGCGGCGACGGGGTGGTGCTCTGCCGCTGTGACCGCTGTGTTCGGCTGGCTGACCGCAGCGGGCGCGTCCCGTATGAAGGCCGCCAAGACCCTGGAGCTCTACGCCGATACCGCCGAGGGCTTCGACTGGCACAAGGGCCTGTCCCTCTCCATGCTGGCCGACCTGACGCATAAAAAGAAGACCAAGGCTCTCAAGATGCTGCGGAAATTCATCCACAAGGGCTGGCTCAGTGCCTGGCTGGACGAGAAAAACGACAAGCTCTACCTGACGGCAGAGGACTACCGCGCCGCACAGGAAAATCAGCCCCAGCCCGAACCGGAAAAAGCGCCGGAACAGGCCGGAGAAGTCCCCCTGAACCTCGAGACGACCCGCCGCTTTGCGCAGGTGCTCGAGAAGGAGCAGGGGCTCATGGAGGATGAGCGGGCTGTGGAGGAGCTGCAGCATATGCAGAAGACCACCGAGTCCATCTGTGCCTGGCTGGAAGCCCACCCCGAGAGCCTGCCCAAGGCCCGCCGCTTTGCGGAATACTATATCCCCACCACCCTCAAGCTCCTGCACACCTACAACGACGTGCAGAGCCAGCAGGGCGGGAACGCGGAGGCCATCCGCCGGGATATTGCGGGCATCCTGCACACCCTGAATCAGGCTTATGATAACCTCTACGATAAGCTTTTGTCGGACGTGGCGCTGGACGTTTCCAGCGAGATCGCTGCGCTGCAGGGGATGCTGGCGAACGATGGTCTGGCCGGGGAGGGATTGCGATGACCTACCGGGCCTGGAACACCAAGACCGTTGACCGCGCCGCCCTGAAAGAGCTGACAGCGGCCATCGCCCAGCAGAACACCGAAGAGCTGGAATACCAGAACATGGACGAAGAGTGGAGCGAGGAAAAGTACCGCTCTGTCCTCGCGGCTCAGCAGAAAGAAGCCGGCCTGCTGGCCGGCATCCTCGCTGCCCGGGGCATCACCGACCCCGCCGAGGCGCTGACCCTTCTGGCGGGCGAAGAAGAGCTGAGCGACCCCATGCTCCTGACCGACATGGACAAAGCCTGTGAGCGCATCCTACGGGCCATCGACGAGGGGGAGACGATCGTCGTCTTCGGCGACTACGACGTGGACGGTGTGACCGCCACGGCCCTGCTCTATCAGCACCTGAAAGGGATGGGGGCCGCCGTCAAGTGTATGCTGCCCAGCCGGGAGGGCGACGGCTACGGCCTCTCGAAGAACGCCATCCAGTCGATCTACGATAAGGGCTGCCGCCTCATCGTCACGGTGGACAACGGCATCTCTGCCGTAGAGGAAGCCGCATTCGCGGCCAGCCTCGGCATCGACCTCATCATCACAGACCACCATCTGCCCCACGACACCCTGCCCCAGGCAGTGGCCATCGTGGACCCCCGCCGTGCCGACGACCACAGCCCCTTCAAGGGCCTGTGCGGCGCGGGCGTGGCCTTCAAGCTCTGCGCCGCGCTGGATGGCTGCCCGCCGGAAGAGATGCTGGAATACTGCGGCGACCTCGCCGCTGTTGGCACCGTGGCCGACGTCATGCCCCTGACAGGGGAGAACCGCACCATCGTCAAAGCCGGTCTGCGCCAGCTGCAAAATACGGACAGACCCGGCTTCTGCGCCCTTTTGGAAGAAGTGGGCCTTGCAGGCAAGCCGGTGACGGCAGAGAACATCAGCTACGCCATCGCGCCCCGCATCAATGCGGCGGGCCGGATGGACAGCGCTGTGACCGCTTTGCAGCTGGTGCTCTGTGAAGACGAAGACCGGGCGGTCGAACTGGCTCATAAGCTGAGTGACATCAACATCCAGCGGCAGGAGACGGAGATGGAGATCGTCAAAGCCGCACAGGAACTGCTGGACGCTGAACCGGAACGCCTCGAAGACCGGGTCATCCTGCTCTGGGGCAGAGACTGGCACCCCGGCGTCATCGGCATCGTGGCCTCCCGCCTTGTGGAAAAGACCGGACGCCCGGTCATCGTGGTGTCGGTGGATGAGCACGGCGAGGGCAAGGGCAGCGGCCGCAGCGTGCAGGGCTTCAACCTGCACGAGTGCATCGCCTCCTGCGCCGACATCCTGCTCCGCTTCGGCGGCCACGCCATGGCAGCGGGCCTCTCGGTGCGGGAAGAGGATCTGCAGACGCTCCGCCAGCGGCTCAACGACTGGGCGGCCCGGGAGTGTCCCGTGCTGCGCACCCCGCCGCTGGAGTGTGATCTGTCCGTCCACCTCGACCGCCTGACGGTGGAGAGCGTCCGCCGCCTCGACCAGCTGGCACCCTACGGTGCCGACAACCCCAGCCCGGTCTTCGTGCTGGAAAGGGCTGTCGTGGAGGGCGTCTACGCCGTCTCGGAGGGCAAGCACTGCCGCCTGCGTCTGCGGCAGGGCAGTTCCAGCATCTATGCCGTCTGGTTCGGGATGCACCCGGAACAGGTGCCTTACTCGACGGGCGACGTCGTGGACGCAGCCATCAGCCTTTCGGTCTACGATTCGCCCCGGGGCGCACAGCTGTCGGGCCGCATCATCGAGCTGCACCCGGCGGGCCTCGGCAACACAGCTGCAGAGCAGGCCGCGCTGGTGCAGGCGCTGCGCCGGGGTACGCCCCTGACGCCGGAGCAGAAGGAGAGCATCGCCCCGGAGCGCAGCCATATCATCACCGTTTATCGGGAGCTGCAGGCGCGGCGCTGGCACGCCGAAGACCTGCAGCCCCTGTTTGCAAAACTCGGCGAGGAGAACACCGGCCGGACGCTGGTGGCCATCTCCGCGCTGGAACAGGTCGGCCTCATCACAGCGGCTGACCGGGGCGGGGCAAAGTTCTGGGAACTCGTGCCTGCCACCGGCAAGAAGAACCTTGCCGATGCGCCCATCCTGAAATGTCTGGAGGAACGATAAAGATGCCTGAGGGAAAGAAACCTGTCGTCCCCGCGCCCGCAGCATCGGCTGCGGCGAAAGAGGACAGCTATTCTGCAAAGACCCATCTCCATCAGCCTGTGCCGGTGACGGAGATGGCTACCGTGGCCGCAACGGCTCTGCCGGCCAACGCCCCTGAGGGGACCCTTCCCTCGGAGGTGCGGCCCGAGATCGTGACCTGGGAGAAGCTGGTGGAGGCCATCAAAGCCAGCGGCAAGGCCTACAATATGGCCATGATCGAAAAAGCCTACAATATGGCCAACGACGCCCACAAGGGGGTCTGCCGCCGCAGCGGTGAGCCCTATATCTGCCACCCGCTGGCCGTGGCCCGCCTTGTGCTGGACCTCGGCATGGACAGCGAGAGCATCGCCGCCGCCCTGCTCCACGACGTGGTGGAGGACACCCCCACCACACTGACCGACCTGACCGCCGCTTTCGGCGAAGAGGTGGCCGCGCTGGTGGACGGCGTCACCAAGCTGACCAAGATCCAATTTTCCAATATCGAAGAGCTGCAGGCCGAGAACCTGCGCAAGATGCTGCTGGCCATGAGCCGTGACGTCCGCGTCATGATCATCAAGCTCTGTGACCGCCTGCACAATATGCGCACCGGCGACGCATGGCCGGAGCAGAAGCGCCGCGACAAGGCCCGGGAGACCATGGAGGTCTACGCCCCCATCGCCAACCGTCTGGGCATCCTGAACGTCAAGGAGGAGCTGGAAGACCGCAGCCTCCACTACCTCGACCCCGTGGGCTACGAGGAGATCAACAAGATGCTCAGCGAGCGCGCAGGCGACGAGTTCCTGGCCAGCGTGTCGGGCGTCATCAAGAGCCGCCTCGAGGAGAGCGGCATCGAGGGCGCGACCATCAAGCGGAGAGTCAAGAGCATCTACGGCATCTACCGCAAGACCATCATGCAGAACAAGTCCTTCGATGAAATTTACGACATCTACGCGGTGCGCATCATCCTGGACACCCTGGCTGAGTGCTACAGCACCCTGGGCCTCATCCACGATATGTACCACCCGCTGCCCAACCGCTTCAAGGACTATATCTCCACCCCCAAGCCCAACGGCTACCAGAGCCTCCACACCACCGTCATCGGCCACGAGGGCATCCCCTTTGAGGTGCAGATACGCACCCGCACCATGGACGAGCAGGCCGAGTACGGCGTTGCCGCCCACTGGAAGTATAAGGAGGGCCTCGAGGGCCACGATAAGCTGGACGAGCGTCTGGCCTGGGTCAGCCAGCTGCTGGAAAACCAGCGCGTCAGCGAGGATTCTGGCAACCTGCTCCACGATTTGAAGAGCGACCTGCTGCCGGAGGAGGTCTTTGCCTTCACCCCGAAGGGCGACGTCATCAACCTGCCTGCGGGCGCCAACTGCATCGACTTTGCCTACGCCATCCACTCTGCCGTCGGCAACCGGATGGTGGGCTGTAAGGTCAACAACCGCATCGTCCCCATCGACCATGTCGTGGCGACGGGCGAAATTATCGAAGTCATCCTCGGCCCGGCGGACAAAGGCCCCAGCCGCGACTGGCTCAAGATCGTGCGCACCAGCGAGGCCAAGAGCAAGATACGCAACTGGTTCAAGAAGATGCGCCGCGAAGAGAACATCCAGCAGGGCCGCGACGCGCTGGCCAAAGAGCTGCGCCGGGAGATGATCTTCATCCCCGACGACCAGCTGGACGAGTTCGTGGGCAGCTGCAGCCGCCGTCTGCGCCAGAACAACGCGGAGGAAATTTACGCCGCCATCGGCTACGGCGGCATGACCATCGCCAACTGCCTGCCCAAGCTCAAAGAGGAGTGGCAGAAGCTCAAGGCCGCCGAGGCTGCTGAGAACAAGTCGGTGGAGGACCTGCCGAAGGTCGATCTGAGCCGCGTCCACGCCACCGACGGCGTGGTGGTGGAGGGCTTCGATAACACCCCCATCAAGTTTGCAAAGTGCTGCTCGCCCCTGCCCGGCGACCCCATCGTGGGCTTCATCACCCGGGGCTTCGGCGTCTCCATCCACAAGCAGAGCTGCGCCAACGCGATGTCCAGCATGAAAGACCCCTCCAACGCCCCCCGCTGGGTCAAGGCTTACTGGGCCGACAGCGTCAAGGACAGCTACAAGGCCGGTCTGGAGATCATCGCCCTCAACCGCAACGAGCTGCTGTCCGATGTGCTGGCCGCACTGGCTGACATCCGCGTCCCCATCTACGCCATGAACGCCCGTCAGGTGGAGAACAACTGTGCCGTCATCAGCCTGACCATTGGCATCAACAATACAGAGCACCTCAACCGGGTCGTGGCCCGTCTGTCCAAAGTCAAGGACGTGCTCAAGGTAACAAGGAGCTAATATGCGTGCAGTCATTCAGGCCGTATCCTCGGCCAGCGTCCGGGTCAACGGCGGCGAGCCGCGCCCCATCGGTCCCGGCCTCGTCATCCTGCTGGGCGTCAAGGACACCGATACTCTCGACATCGTGCCGAAACTGGCTGAAAAATGCGCGGGCCTGCGCATTTTCAAGGACGAAAACGACAAGCTGAACCTCAGCGCAAAGGACCTCGGGTACTCTGCACTGGTGGTGAGTCAGTTCACCCTCTACGGCGACACGAAGAAGGGCTTCCGCCCCAGCTTCATCAAGGCGGCAAGACCGCCGCTGGCTGTGGACGCCTACGAGCTGTTCCTCGCCGAGATGAACAAGCAGGGCCTCAAGGATGTCCAGCACGGCGAGTTCGGCGCGGATATGCAGGTGTCGCTGGTCAACGAAGGCCCCTGTACCATCGTCATCGACACCGACGAGTGGCATAAAGGAGAAAAATAAACCATGAAGGCATTTCATCTGGTCGGCCCTGCGCCGTTTTACACCAACAGCTTCCTGCTCATCTCGGACGCAGGCAGCGCGGTGGTCATCGACCCCGCCGCCGAGGTGCAGGAGTACGATAAGATCTTAAAGGAGCACGGCGGCAGGCTGAGCCTTATCCTCTGCACCCACGGCCACTACGACCATGTGGGCAGTGCGGGGGTCCTGAGCCGCGAGTGGGGTGCAAAGCTCTACTGTGAGCCCGCCGACTGTCGGGGAACCCAGCTGCTGCCCCTCAAAGGCTCGGACAGTGGTTACGAAGAGGGCGAGGTCATCCCCCTCGACGAGCTGCGCTTCACTGTCTGGCACACCCCCGGCCACACGGAGGGCAGCGTAGTGCTGCTGTGCGAAAACTATCTCTTCGTGGGCGACACGGTCTTTCAGGGCAGCATCGGCCGCACCGACCTCGAGGGCGGCGACAGCCGGAAGATGGACGAGAGCCTGCGCAAGTTCGCGGCACTGCCCGTCCCGGCTGAGGCGCAGGTGCTGCCCGGCCACGGCGATTTCTCCACCTTCGGGCAGGAGGCCGCCACCAACTTCTATATCAAAAATGCGCTGAGAAACGCATAAAAAGGCGGGATTTCACATGAATATCTATATCACGGGCCTCGGCTCGGGCTACGAGGTGGAGCACCTCGTCCGCCTGTTCTACCCAATGGCCCCGCTCACCCTCACCCCGCCCGAGGACGGCGCAGACTGCGTCTGGGCCGAGAAGCGGCCTGATAAGCTCTGGGCCATGGTGCGGCAGGGCGGCAAGAGCCAGACCGCCGAAGCACCTCTGCCCATTCCCGTGGAAGAGGGCGGCGAGACGCCGGAATTTGCGCTGGCCAGCCTGACCTATGACCTGCTGCGCAGCTGGACGGGCATCCGCCCGCCCTGGGGCAAGATGACCGGCGTCCGCCCGGTGCGCCTCGTCCACGACAAGCGGGCCGCAGGCTGGACGGAAGAGGAGATCGACGATTTCTTTTTGAAGCGCTTCGACTGCTCGCCCGAAAAATACGGCATGGCCAAGGCCATCGCGGACTTGCAGGAGCCGATCCTGAAAGCAGGCAGTGCGCCCAAGACCTACAGCCTCTATATCGGCATCCCGTTCTGCCCCTCCCGGTGCAGCTATTGCAGCTTCGTCAGCTGCAACCTCGACCGTGACCGCAAACTGGTGCAGCCCTATGTGGACTGCCTGTGCAAAGAGGTCGAGGCCATCCGGGACGAGGCAGACAAGGCCGGGCTGAAGCTCTGCAGCATCTACATCGGCGGCGGCACCCCCACCAGCCTCTCGGCAGCGCAGCTGCGCCAGCTCATGGGGACGGTGCGGGACTGCTTCGACCTTTCCGCCATCGTGGAATACACGGTGGAAGCCGGACGCCCCGACTGCACCGACGCCGAAAAGCTGGCCATCATCCGAGAATACGGCGCGACCCGCATCTCCATCAATCCGCAGACCTTCTCGGATGAAGTATTGGCGAACATTGGCCGCAGGCACTCGGCCCAGGACATCCTCGACTGCTATGCCGAGGCCCGGGCAGCAGGCCACGACGACATCAACATGGACCTCATCGCGGGCCTGCCCGGCGACACGGTGGAAGGGTTCGAAAAGAGCCTGCGTCAGGCCATCGCCCTCGACCCTGAGAACATCACCGTCCACACCCTGACCCTCAAGCGGGCCTCCCGCATCGTCATCGAGGACCAGAAGGAGAACGACTACGCCAATGTGGCCGCCATGCTGGAAAAGTGCCATCTGCTGGCCGAGGCGGGCTATCGGCCCTACTACCTCTATCGTCAGAAAAATACCCTCCAAAACCTGGAAAACGTGGGCTGGTGCAAGCCGGGCCACGAGGGGTATTATAATATCTATATCATGGAAGAAGTCCAGACCATCCTCTCGGCCGGCGCAGGCGGCAGCACCAAGCTGGTGGCCGACGGCGGCAAGCGGATGCAGCGCATCTTTAATTTCAAGTATCCGACAGAATACATCCAGCGTTTCGACGAAGTGCTGGAACGGAAAAAAGGAGTGGCGGTTTTTTATGATCACGATTTGGGTACCGAAACGTCTGGTTGAGATAGACCTGTACAATGTCGCCGCCCAGAGCCCGGCGGCGCTGGCGGAGATGAGCGAGAAGAGCTACCGCCAGCGGGTGGCCTATGCTGCCCAGAAGATCAGGGACTCCCGCGCCAAGATCGTCATGCTCACCGGCCCGTCGGCCAGCGGCAAGACGACTTCGGCTCATAAGGTGGCCGAGGCTCTGGAAGCCTCCGGCACCCCGGCCCATGTCATCAGTCTGGATAACTTCTTCAAGGGCGCTCAGTATTACCCCCGCCTGCCCGACGGTACGCTGGACTACGAGAACCCCGACACGCTGGATATGCCCCTCATCCGCCAGTGCCTCAGCGATCTGAGCACCACCGGCAAGACCGTGCTGCCCATCTACGACTTCACCACCGAGTCCCGCTCTTCCGAGACGGAGACGCTGGACCTCAAGGGCGGCGTCTGCATCGTGGAGGGCATCCACGCCCTGAACCCCGAGCTGACGGGCCTTGTGAAGGGCGACGACGTCTACCGCATCTACGCCGGCCTGCGGGAGGAATACTGCATTGATGGCCGCCGTGTCATCAACACCCAGGACATCCGCCTCTGCCGCCGCACCCTGCGGGATGCCGCAGCCCGGGGCCGCAGCCCCGCCAAGACCCTCGCCATGTGGGACCGGGTCCTCGACGGCGAGACCCGGTATATCAAGGGCTTCAAGACTACGGCAGACTTTTTGCTGGACACTTCCTTCACCTACGAGCTGGGCCTCATCGCAAAGCTCCTGCGCCCGGTGAGCCAGCGCTTCACGCTGGAAGGCCACAACGCGGAGCTCTGGGACGAGACGGCCCGCCGCTTCGAGCATGTGGCCCCGGTGGAGCTGGAGCTTCTGCCCGCCGACAGTATGCTGCGCGAGTTCTACGCAGGCGAGGTTTGAGAAGCCGTTTTCCTAAGCATTGCACACCGCCCGAAACGGTCTTTTTGCCCGCATACTGCGTTGCTTTCCCTTGCAATCCGTCAGGATTGCTGCGGAAAATCGCCTTGTCTGCGGGCAAAAATCCTCGCCGTTCGGCGCACCCTGCTTACGAAAACAGCTTCTAAACGACATCAGAACGCGGAAAGTGTGCAAATTGCGAAAAAACTGTTTCCAAATCCGCACGATTCTGTAAAACTTGGGTGGGATTCGTTGCATTCCCCCCGGGAGTGCGCTATAATGAAAATAATCTCCGGCGGCACAGGGACAGCCTGAGCAGAAAACGCAGAGGAGTGCTGCCCACCCCGGGCATAGACAAGTGAGGTGTCTTTTATGGACTTCAATAAGATCAAGGAAATGGGCCTCGAGTATGCCGAGAAAGGCAAGAATGCCGCGCTGGACCTGGCCGAAAAGGGCCGCACCCAGGCAAAGATCGTGAACGCGCAGAGCAAGCTGTACAAGGCGCAGCGCCAGCTGGGCGCTCTGGTGTATAGTCTGGCCAAGGGCAACGAGGAGAACCAGCCCCTTGTGGACAAATACATCGAGATGATCGCCAACATCGAGCAGGAGCTCTCCGACCTGAAAGCCTCTCTCGAGCCGGATACTGTCATTGAGACGACGTTCGAGGAGACGGAAGAGGCCGCCGATGTGACGGCTGACGCTGCCGCAGAGCCCGCCGAGGCAAAGCCCGAGGACGACGAGGCCAAGACCTGCCCCCAGTGCGGCGCACCCGTCTCGGACGACGCGCTGTTCTGCAACAAGTGCGGCGCACAGCTGTAAGCGAAAAAGCCCACGCAGGGCGGTGTCCCCCGGGGGATGCCGCCTTTTGTTGTGAATGAAATGAAAATTTTGCCGCAAAAAGCCGGAAAATGCGCTTGTACCCTTGCATTTCGGCAGATTCTGCGGTACAATTTGAATCTGTTCGCAGATGTTTTCGGAATGCGGAAAGGAGACGCCCCATGCAGGACTGGACGCCGAGGGAACACTATACGGCGGAAGACCTCGTGGAGATCATCCGCATCCTGAGAGACGGGGAGAACGGCTGTCCGTGGGACAAAGTCCAGACCCACGCTTCCATCCGGAAAAACTTTCTGGAAGAAACGTGCGAGGCGCTGGAAGCCATCGACGCCGACGACCCTGTCATGATGCAGGAAGAGCTGGGCGACGTCCTGATGCAGGTGGTGTTCCACACCGTCATCGAGGAGGAGCGGGGCCGTTTCGACATGGAAAAGGTCTGCCGCGAGGTGTGCGAGAAGCTGGTCTTCCGCCACCCGAACATCTTTGCTTCCTCGGCGGCGGAAAATGCTGGTATAAACAGCTGGGATGCGCTCAAAAATAAGGAAAAGGGCCGCACGACCCTGGCCGATGAGCTGGACACCGTCCCGGCCACCCTGCCCGCCCTGATGCGCGCCCAGAAGCTCCAGAAGCGGGCCGCGCGGTTCGGCTGCGGGCCGGAGGATGCCGCCGGTGCGGCCAGGACTCTGGACAGCGCCAAGGCCGCGTGGGACGCACAGCAGACGGCAGAGAACGCCGGTGAGCTGCTGCTGGCCGCCGCCGATGCCATGCGTCTGGCCGGTGTGGACGCCGAAGAGGCCCTGACCTTTGCGGCAAAGCGCTTCACCCGGAGGCTGGAAGCGGACGAAACGTAAACGGGTACCAGACGGTCAGACCGTCTGCTCGAATAGAAAATGTTGAAAATATTGTGGAGGCTTTTATTATGACCAAGACCGATCTGATCGCACAGGTTGCGGCAAACACTGAGATGAGCAAGAAGAGCGCCGAGATGGCTGTCAACGCTGCATTCGAGGCACTGGGCAAGGCTATGGCCGAGGGTGAGAAGATCTCCATCTCCGGCTTCGGCACCTTCGAGGTGCGTGAGCGCGCTGAGCGTCAGGGCATCAACCCCCGCACCCGCGAGGCCATCACCATCGCTGCTTCCAAGAGCATCGTGTTCAAGCCGGGCAAGGCTCTGAAGGACACCCTGTAAGAGAAAACCCATCGCCGCCGGAACCTTTAGGCCCGGCGGCTTTTTTAATAGAGGAACAACCTCTCCGTCACGCCTACGGCGTGCCACCTCCCCTAATAGGGGAGGCTTTGGCATATCGTAAAGCTTTGCCTCTTCGCCAGAGGCTCCCCTACTAGGGGAGCTGTCGAGCGACAGCGAGACTGAGAGGTTGATACAAGGAGTTTAGAAATGCGTTTAGACAAATATCTGAAAGTTTCGCGGCTCATCAAGCGCCGCACGGTGGCAAACGAGGTGGCCGACGCGGGCCGCATCCTCATCAACGGCAAGACCGCCAAGGCCAGCCAGGCCGTCAAGGCCGGCGACATCATCGAGGTCACCTTCGGCAACCGGCCCATCAAGGTGAAGGTCCTCTCCGACGTGGAGCCCCGCACCAAGGACGTGGCCCGCGAGATGTACGAGATCATCGAGCAGGACAACGTGCTGGCAGCCGCCCACGACGCCCCGAAAGCCGAGTAAATCCGGCATGACCCCGCCCCGCCCTGCATAAGATGGCAGAAAAGGGGAGGGGAATGTCATGAAACAACAGGACGCAAAGCCGGAGCAGGCTCTGCCTCACGACCTCATCCTGGAGGGGCGGAACAAGCTGACCGTCACCGGTGTGCGGCGGGTCATCCGCTGTGATGCCGAGGGGGCGGCGATGCTCACCTCGAAAGGGACGCTGGAACTCACCGGGGCCGAGCTGAGCGTCACCAGCCTCGACCTCGACAAGGGCGAAGTCAAGCTTACAGGCCGGGTGGACACGCTGGAATACACCGCAGAGCATACGCCGGGCGGCTTTCTGCGCCGTCTCGTCCGGTGATGGGCCCGGCGCTTTCGCCCGGGGCGGTGGGGCAGGAGATGGCGGCCTGCGCGGTGCTGGGCGGTGTGCTGGGCGCGGCGCGGGCCGTTCTGCCCACCCGGGGCAGGGCCGCGTTCCTGCCGGATATGCTTTTTGTGGGAGCCGTGCTGATGGCTTTGCAGAGCTATGCCGTCTCCCAGAGTCAGGCCGGGCAGCTGCGGGGCTATATGGCGCTGGCGGCGTTCTGCGCCGCCGGGGCGGTGCAGGCAGCGCTGCGGCCTCTGTTCGCCGCTGCCGAAGCCTTTGCGGGGAAACTGCTGCTGGGGCCGGTGCGGCTCGCCGCCCGGTGCATCGCCCCGTGGAAAGCCGCCCGCGCCGCCGCCAAAGTACGGCGGAACGAAAAAAGACTTGCAAAAAAACAGAAAAAGAGCTTGCCAACACCACGGCGTATGTTGTATAATTCAAACGTATCAAAGTGAGAGTACAGGCGCATCGGGCCTGCTGTCCGAAAACGGGAGGCACTGTGTTATGGCAAATCCGAGCCGGAAAAAGCGGAAGAGAAAGGCGTCCGTCGTGGGCGCTGTGCTGAAACTGCTCTTCCTTCTGCTTTTGCTGAGTATGCTGGCGGCGTACATCGCAAATCAGGTGGCACTCAGCTCCAAGAAAGCGGAGCTGGACACCCTGCAGGAGCAGATCGACCAGCAGAAGACCCAGAACGAGGAGATGCAGCGCATCCTCAGCGGCGACTCGGACGACGTGACCGAGTGGGTCGCGCGGGACTCTTACAATTATGCGGCGGCCAACGAGCGCATCTTTGTGGATGTGACGGGCAACTGATGCCGCGCCCCGAGCGGCTTGCGGCCGGCGGGAAACACATTAGTCAACAAGGAGTATTGAGTTTTGGCGATTGAGGTAGGGAATATTTTTGAAGGCCGTGTCACCGGCGTAAAACCGTTTGGCGCATTCGTTGCGCTGCCGGAGGGCCGCGTGGGCATGGTCCACATTTCTGAGGTGTCCAACGAGTATGTGCAGGACATTGCAGCCGTGCTGCATGACGGCGACACCGTGAAGGTGCAGGTCATCAATGTGGCACCGGACGGCAAGATCGCGCTGTCCATCAAGCGGCTGCTGCCGCCGGCACCCCGCGCTCCGCGTGAAGGCCGCGGCCCCCGCCCCAACAACAACGGCCCGCGGGAAGGCGGCTTCCGCCGCAACGGTCAGGGCGGCCGTCCCCAGGGCGGACGCGGCCCGGCACGGGACGCAGCGCCCCGCGTCTGGCAGCCCAAGGCCCCGGCCAAGAGCGACAACCTGAGCTTTGAGGACATGATGAGCCGCTTCAAGAGCCAGAGCGAAGAGAAGATGGCCGACCTCGACCACGAGACCAACAACCGCCGGGGCGGCGGCTACGCACCCCGGGGACGCCGCGGCAGCCGCTGAGCCGTCCGCACAAGACGAAGAAGCTTTGGGCCTGCCCCCAGCGGGGCGGGCCTGTTTTTTGGTGCGGCACGCCGCACCCGACAGGAAAGGAAACCAGAATGCCTGCAAAATTTGAACTCATCGCCCCCTGCTTTTTCGGGTGCGAGTCTACGGCCAACTTTGAGCTGCGCCGCATCGGTGCCGAGGACATCCGGGTCAGCGACGGCCGTCTGACCTTCAAGGGCGGCGCGGATATGATCGCCGCCGCCAACCTCAACCTCCGCACCGTGGAGCGCGTGATGCTGCTCCTGAACACCTACACAGCCACCACCTTCGACGAGCTGTTCGACGGCGTCTACTCCATCCACTGGGAAGAGCTGCTGCCCGCCGACGCGGCCTTCCCGGTCACCGGCTCTTCGCTGAACAGCCAGCTGTCCAGCGTGCCGGCCTGCCAGAGCATCATCAAGAAGGCCGTGGTCAAGCGCCTGATGCAGGGCCACCGCACCACCAGCCTGCCCGAGACCGGCGCGGAGTATAAGATCCGCTTCATGCTCCGCAAGAATGTCTGCGAGATCATGCTGGATACCACCGGCGACGGCCTGCACAAGCGCGGCTACCGCCGCAACTCCATGGAGGCCCCCATCCGTGAGACGCTGGCCGCTACCATCGCCGACCTGGGCCGCGTCCGCCGCGACAGCCTTGTGGAAGACCCCTTCTGCGGCAGCGGCACCCTCCTCATCGAGGCCGCTCAGAAGGCCATGAACATCGCCCCCGGCCTCAAGCGCCGCTTTGCCGCCGAGCGCTACAGCTTCGTGCCTGCCGCCATCTGGGCCGAGCAGCGCCAGAAGGCTCTGGCCGACTCCAAGCTGGACGTGGGCTTTGAGGCCTTCGGCTACGACATCGACCCCGCCGCCGTGGCTCTGGCCAACGCCAACGCCAAGCTGGCCGGCGTGGAGAAGCGCTGCCACTTCGAGGTGGCCGACGTGGCCGATTTCGCCGCCAGAAGCGAGGCCATCGTCCTGACCAACCCCCCGTACGGCGAGCGCATGAGCACCATCGAGGGCGCCGCCAAGCTGGCCCGTACCCTCGGCCAGCAGATGGAGGCCCACCCCTGCGCCGGTGTCTATGCCATCACTGCCGATATGGATTTTGAACACCACTACGGCAAGCGGGCCAACAAGCGCCGCAAGATGTACAACGGCATGATCCCCTGCCAGCTGTATATGTACTACAACGCCCCCAAGTTCGAGAACCGCCCCGCAAAGCCCATGCCCAAGAGCGGCTTTGACGGCAAGCGCACCCAGCCCGGCCACACGGGCCGTTTCGAAAAGAAATAAGATGAACCAGAAGGCCGCACTGAAATCGATTCCAGTGCGGCCTTTTCTAATTAAATTTACAAAAGAACGGTTGAACGCTGACGAAAAATAGATTATACTAGTCTATAGCTGTGGGGGAAGCGGTCTTCCCCTGCAAGAAAGGCTGCGCCCGGCGCGGCCCGCGAAAGGAATGAACAGAATGAAGGGACGTATGCGGCCCTATCTGCCGGAACTGACCATCCGGGATTACAACACCTATCAGTGGTATCAGCGCGGCGTCCGCCGCCAGCTCTACACCACCTATGGGCTGTATTCCTGCTATGGTCTGCGTTACAACGGCGTCCTGTTCGCGGTACTGGCTGACAGTCTGGCGGGCCGTCCGGCCACCTGTAAGCGGATGCGGGAGCCGGGTACGCTGGTCTGGCGGCAGATGATGTGCCAGACCCAGGGCATCCGGCTGGCTGCACAGGTGGAAGTCCTGCTGAGCTGGCACCGCATCCAGGATGCCCAGTGGGCCGATCTGCCCTTCTATAAAAAGGTACGGCGGGTGGTGGACACCGTCCTGCTGCGGCAAGCCTACCGGAAGGCTGCCGCCGAGAACCCGGCACTGGAGCGCATCTTCGTGCAGGAGCGGGACCAGGCCAACGTCCAGATGACCCTGAACGCCAAGAACTATCTGCTGGCCGCAGAGCCGAAGGGCAACCTCTACGGTGCGCTCTACTCGGTGCTGGCCACCGACGACCCCAATCAGCGCAAAAGTATGCACTACATCGGCAGCTGCATCGGCAGGGCCGCTTATCTGCTGGACAAAGCGGAGAGCTTTTCCCGGGACAAAGATAAGGGCCGCTACAACGTCTTCCTCCTCAACGGCATCAACGACAGGAACGCCGCCCGGGAAAACGCCCGGCGGCAGGCCCTCGCTGCGGTCAACGACCTCGTCCGCGCCTACGGGATGCTGGACGTCAAGCTGAACCGCACCCTGCTGGACAACATCATGATCTTGGGCCTCCGCCACGCCATCGAGCCGCTGGACGCTGAGAGCCAGCCGGTACAATGGGAGCTGCCATGAAGGGACGCAAAAGTAAAAGCTGGGCCATGGCCTACTGCGGCATGGCCGCAGCGCTCAGCGTGGCCCTGATGCTGTTGGGGGCTGTGTTTCCCATTGCGATGTTCATTGCTCCGGCGGTGGCCAGCTTCCTCATCGCCACAGTCTGCGTGGAGTGCGGGAAGACCATGGCTCTGACGGCCTATGGCGCGGTGAGCCTGCTGAGTCTGCTCTTCGTGCCGGACAAGGAAGTGGCCCTCACCTTTGTGTTCCTGCTGGGGTACTATCCGTTGGCAAAGCCTTATTTCGAGCGGATACGCCCGGCCCTGCTGCGGGCCGTCTGCAAGCTGCTGCTCTGCAACGGCGGGATCCTGGCGATGTACGGGCTGGTGCTGCTGCTGGTCCCGGCGGGCAGCATCGCCGAAGAGTTGCGCACTACGGCGCTGGCCGTCTCGCTGGTGACGCTGGCCATGGGCAATGCAGCCTTCCTGCTCTATGACCGGGCGCTCCACAATATGCTGATGCTCTATAAAGTGGTCTGGCAGCCGAGGCTCCACAAGATGCTGGGCGTCCATTGACGGATGTGGGACTTTATGATACAATACCGCTGACCTTTTCCGCCGGCGTCTGACAGCTCCGAAAGGAGCTGTTTATGTTTTCAGGAAGGCGGCGGAAAGAGCAGAAAGAGGGGATAGACCACTTCAGTTGACAAAAAAGCGCCGGGCCACGCGGGTGACAGCCGTGAGGGTGACGAGGAGAGGGATCATCGAAAGTTTCGGCGGGTGTTCCTCCGGTTGAAACGGGAGCAAAAGCTTCCGGGGCTTATACCAGCCGCAGAGAAGGGCAAAAAACGGCAGCAATACCGCAACAGAACCCTTTCAAAGAAAGCCATACAAGAACATAGACTGATCGTAAGAGGCTGACAGCTGCCGTGTGCGTTCGCGCCGGGCTGTCGGCATGGAGGTGTTTTGTATGTGTGGCATCGTAGGTTATTCGGGTAAGCGCAGCGCCCAGGAAGTGTTGCTGAACGGTCTGGAAAAGCTGGAATACCGCGGCTATGACTCCGCCGGCGTCGCGCTGGCGCTGGAAGGCGGCATCCACGTCGTCAAGAGCAAGGGCCGGCTGGAAGTGCTCCGCCGCAAACTGGAGGCAGAAAACCTGCCCGAGAGCTTCTGCGGCATCGGACACACCCGCTGGGCCACCCACGGCGAGCCCAGCGACGTCAACAGCCATCCCCACTCCACCCCCCGCGTGAGCATCGTCCACAACGGCATCATCGAGAACTACGGCCCTTTGAAGGCCGACCTGCTGGCCAAGGGCGTCACCTTTGAGAGCGAGACGGACACCGAGGTGCTGGTTAAGCTCATCGACTACTTCTGCTGCGCCCAGCCCAAACAGAGCCCGCTGGCAGCCCTGCGGGAGGCGCTGGCGATGGTGCGGGGCAGCTATGCACTGGGTGTGCTGTTCCGGGATGAGCCGGACACCATCTACGCCGTCAAGAAGGAGAGCCCCCTCATCGTGGGCTGGGGCGAGGGCGAGAACTTCGTGGCCTCCGATATTCCGGCCCTGCTCAAGTACACCCGCCGCTACAGCGTCCTCGAGGAGGGTGACATGGCGGTGGTCAAGGCCGACGGCATCCGGTTCTACGACGCCTTCGGCAAGCCGGTGGAGCGGGAAGTGCTGACCGCCGACTGGGACGAAGAAGCCGCTGAGAAGGGCGGCTACCCCCACTTCATGCTGAAAGAGATCCATGAGCAGCCTGCCGCCATCACGGCCACCGTCAGCCCCCGCGTGGAGAACGGTATGCCTGACCTCCGCATCCCGGAGCTGAGCGACGAGAAGCTGCGCAGCATCAAGAACATCCACCTCGTGGCCTGCGGCACGGCCATGCACGCCGGTATGGTGGGCAAGACTGCCATCGAGCGGCTGGCCCGGGTCCCTGCCGAGGTGGACATCGCCAGCGAGTTCCGCTATCGTGACCCCATCCTCGACCCCGACGACCTCGTCATCATCATCAGCCAGTCGGGCGAGACCAGCGACACGCTGGCCGCCCTCCGTCTCGCCAAGAGCAGGGGCGTGCCGGTGCTGGCTGTCGTCAACGTGGTGGGCAGCTCCATCGCCCGCGCAGCGGACTACGTCCTCTACACCTACGCCGGCCCGGAGATCGCCGTAGCGTCCACCAAAGCCTATATGGTGCAGCTCTGCACCCTCTACCTCTTCGCGTTCCGTCTGGCCTACGCCAGAGGCCGTCTGAGCGAGGCAGAGACCCGCCGCCTGACCGCCGGGCTGCTCCGCGCCGGTGAGGTCATCCAGCCTCGTCTGGCCGACTGTGAGCAGATAAAGTACCTCGCCAGCCGCTTCGTCAACACCCAGAGCTGCTTCTTCATCGGGCGCGGCTTCGACTACGCCCTCTCGCTGGAAGGCAGCCTGAAGCTCAAGGAGATCAGCTACGTCCACTCGGACGCCTACGCTGCCGGTGAGCTCAAGCACGGCACCATCAGCCTCATCACCGACGGTGTGCCGGTCATCGCGCTGGCCACCCAGAAGCAGGTGTACGAAAAGACCATCTCCAACGCGAAAGAGACCAAGAGCCGCGGTGCGCGGGTCATCCTCTTCACGACGAAGGACGTTGTCGTCCCGGAGGGCGTGGCAGACTATGTGGTGCGCTTGGACGACTACGACGAGCTGCTGATGCCCCTGCAGCTCATCGTGCCGCTGCAGCTGTTCGCCTACTATATGGCCGTCCTGCGCGGCTGTGACGTCGATAAGCCCCGCAATCTGGCCAAGAGCGTGACGGTGGAGTAAAATAAGTACCCCGCTGAAAGGCTCTCCCTTTGGGAGAGCTGGCGCGGAGCGCCTGAGAGGGCAAGGATGCAAAAAGGGAAAACACTCCCACAGCGATAGCATCGCTCTGATAAAGGCGTGTGCCTATCGCTGCGCAGGTGGCTTTTTTCGACCCGGCCTTGCCCTCTCCGTCACCTTTGGTGACACCTCTCCCAAAGGGAGAGGCTTTGGCCCACCCGGGCAACTGTAATACGATAAACAAAAAACAGCGGCTGCTGTAGTCTTAGGGACTTACAGCAGCCGCTTTCATTTTACTTATGAGAGTTACCAGAACCAATAGCGTTTCTTGATGACGATGTAGGCGATGATGATGCCCACGATGACCACAAGGCCCGCGATGAAGAAGGTCATGTCCACATGGGCGAAGCGGAGATTCTGGGTGGTCAGCAGGTATTCGCCCGCCGTGTCCGCCTCGAGGACATGGTCCTTGTAGCTGTTGAGGAACTGCCACTTGCCCTTGAGGGCATTGTGCAGGTAGACGCGGGTATAGACGGCGTTGTCGCCGGTCATTTCGACCTGAACGACGCCCGGCAGAGCCTCGCCGCCGTTGAGGGTGAAGGTGACGCCATACTCAGAGGGGGCAAAGCTCAGGGATGTGCTCACCTGTGCGGAGGTGTTCTTCACATCGCGGCCCGCGATGCGGATGGTGTAGTTATCGGCCTCGACCACGAGGGTCTTGCCGTTCAGACGGAGGGCATTCAGCATCTCGCCGGTGATGGTGGGGAGCTCCCGCTGTGCGAAGGTCACTTCGTCGGTGCCGTCGGCCTCGATGGCCTCCACGACGGGGTCGGTGATGACCTCACCGTTGCTGTCGTCGGTGCTGCCGCCGCCGTTGCCGGAGCTGGAAGCATTCCGGTTGACGATGACCGTCACCGAAGCGGACGCCGTGCCGTTGGAGACGACGATGGAGGTCGCGCCCGTACCCACGGCGGTGATGACGCCCTTGGCGCTCACAGTGGCCACCTTGGTGTCATTGGACTTGAAGGTGAGGGACTGGGAGGCAGAAGACGGGGTCACTTTGCCGGTGATGGTGCGGCTGGCGCCCGGCTTGAGGACGACATAGCTCGTGTTCAGGTCGATGGACTGACGGTCTGCGCCGCTGTTGACGACCTTGACAGTGGCCGATGCGCTCACATCGCCGCAGGTGGCGGTGATGGTGGCGGTGCCGGGGGCGACACCGGTCACTTTGCCGAAGTTGTTGACGGTAGCCACAGCGGGATCGGAGGAGCTGAGGCTCACGTTGGCATAGTTCGACGCGCTGGAAGGCAGCACGCCCAGCGACAGGGAAGTGGTCTCGCCGACAGCGATGGTGCCGGAGGCCAGCGTGATGTCCATCTCCTTGACGATCATGGATTCGTCCAGCTCGGTGGTGATGGTGTAGACACAGCTCACGCCGTCTGCGCTGGCGATGACCTGCGCCGTGCCGACGCCCACCGCCTGCGCCACGCCCTCAGACGTCACGTTCACGATGGTGCTGTCGTTGGACAGAAAAGTTACCGTGGCTTTGCGTGCGGCCTTTGCGGGCAGAATGACCGGCGAGAGCTGCTGCTGCGTCCCCACCGTCATGGTGGAGGCGTAAGTGCCGGTCTCGACGCTCTCCACAGCCACAGCGGACCAGGGCAGAGAGAGGGCAGCGGCCGCGTTCAGGGGACCGGCTGCAGAGGCCGGAAGCGCAGCGCCGGCGGCCAGCAGGCCCAGCAGAGCGGCGCTCACGGCCAGCATTTTCAGGTTCAGTTTCATTCTTTCGTACCTCTTTGGGCGTTGATGTGAGCGCTTAGCGGAACAGAACGCCCAGAGCTTCCATCGCGTATTCGAAATAGGTCAGCTTGTCGTACTCCACGCGGGCGGTGACGCTCATACCGTTGGACAGATCGACCTTGTCGCCGCTGTTGCTGATGACGTAGGTGCTGTCCGGGGTGATGGTCATTTTGTAGTAGGAGCCGGAGGAGCTGGCGGTCACATCGCTGTCGATGGAGGTCACGGTGCCGGTCAGGGTGCCGTAGGAATACTCCGACAGGCCGGTGATGGCGATCTTGCAGGGGTCGCCCACATGGAGCAGCGGCCGGTCGTTGAGGGTGACGTAAGCCACCACCTCGAGGTCGCTGTTCTCGCTGGCGACGGTGGCCAGCGGGGTGCCGGCGCTGAGCACCATGCCCACCTTATAGGGCGTGTCCATGTGGATGACGCCGGAGGTGGGGGCATAGATGTAATAGTCGTTGGCGCCGGTGTTCAGGGCGTCCATCTGGCTCTGCAGATTGTCGATGTTGCTCTGCACACTGGTCAGGCTGGAGGAGATGGACTGCAAAGTGGAGTAATACAGGGCCTCCACCTCGCTCTGGTTCTGCTCCATCAGGGCCTTGATCTGCTCGTCGGAGTAGCCTGCGGCCTGATAGGGCGAGGCGTCGAAAGCCTTCTGGGCAACCTGACTCTTGTAAGTCTCATACTGGTAGTAGTAAGGCTGGTCGTCAATGTCCGTCTCGCTGAAGTAGTTCTTGTCGTCCTGAATGGACTTGACCAGCTTTTCGTACTGGCTCTTCTGCTTTTTGTAGATGTCCAGCTGGCTCTGGATGCTGTCCTGCTGCATGTCGAGGTCGGTGCTCTTGATGTGAGCGATGAGGTCGCCCTCGTTGACGTAGGAACCCTCGGCGATGTTCAGCTCAGTGATGGAGCCGGAGTAGCTGGACATGATGTAGGTCTTGTTGGCTGCCTGCACCGAGCCGCTGGACTGGCTGACGTAGGTGCGGTAGTTTTTGGTGCTCCACACCACGAGGAAGAGGATGAGGGCAGCCGTCAGGAGAATGAGCGCATAGCCGAAAGGCGGCAGCTTTTTCTCCATCATGATGCGGCGGTCCTGCAGCTCGTTGATGTCGCGGATGGTCGTCGTCATATTACTTCGTCTCCATAAAGGTATCCACAACGCCCTCGTCCTCATCCTGATTGACGAAGATGGTGTAGACAGTGCCGGTCAGCTCGAGCTCGTGCTCAAACGCCAGGATGTTCAGCTTCTGGGAGGCGAGGCCGCTCTGGCTCATGGGGCCGACGTAGTGGGCGTACAGGCAGTTGCGCACGCGGAGCACAGCGTCCATGGAGTAGCCGGCCTCCATGCGGGGGATGAGCTGGGTGGCCTGCTGCATCATATAGACTTCGGGCTGGGGGTTGGGGCCGGCGGGCAGTTTGATGCACTGCACGAGGGGGCCGAGGGGCTGTGCGCCGTTGCTCTTGATAAAGTTGTGCATCTGGGTCAGCACGATCTGCATATTGTTGAACTCTTCGGGCTGGATGCGGCGGCTGACCACATTGGTCAGCTTGAGGGTCTTGTTTTCTGCGGTCTGGATCTCTCTCATGATTTTATACCACCTGTTCTTGGTTTCATTGCTTGTAATAGGCAATGGTAAAATGTAACGTATCACTCTGCTGTGTTAAGACGCTGTTGAATCGTGCGGTCGATTTGAGCGCAAACCGCTTCAAATTGCCGATTTACTTCGCGGTTGGAAAACCGCAGTACCTCAATTCCATACTGCTCAATGATACAGCTTCGTTCGTGGTCGTAAAGCTGTCCTTGTTCTGTATAGTGTTGAGAACCGTCCAGCTCAATGACCAGTTTCGCTTCTGCGCAATAAAAGTCAACGATAAAAAATTCTATTACACGCTGGTTATAGATTTTTATCGGATAATCACGCAGAAAACCAAACCAGAGCTTACGCTCCTGCGGAGTCATCTCGTGGCGCAAATGCTTTGCACGAGAATTTAAGCGGCGGTCATAGGGCAGGTTGTGCACAGGCATACAGCGTCTCCTGTTTCGCTATGGCCGAAAGTCAGAGGCTTACGGCCAGGTCATCCTTCGTCCAACCTCTCAGTCTCACTTCGTTCGACAGCTCCCCTAGTAGGGGAGCCTCTGGCGAGAAGGCAAAGCTTTGCGGAATGCCAAGGCCTCCCCTCGTTAGGGGAGGTGGCATCGCGTAAGCGATGACGGAGAGGTTGAGTTCAGCAAGAGCTTCCCGGTCAGGCTATCCTTCGTCCAACCTCTCAGTCTGCTTCGCAGACAGCTCCCCTAGTAGGGGAGCCTCTGGCGAGGAGGCAAAGCTTTGCGGAATGCCAAGGCCTCCCCTCGGTAGGGGAGGTGGCATCGCGTAAGCGATGACGGAGAGGTTGAGCCCCTTCGGATAAGTCTACATCTTACCATCACCTATTACCCATCCCATGATGAATATAGGCATCAATTTATTATAACGGTTTGGCGGTGCGGAATAAAGAGCCAAACTGTAAATTTTATAAAAAAATAAGGTATGCCCGGAGGCAGATGCCTCCGGGCATACCATTACGAGGCATTATCATCCGGCGGCCCGAGGGCCGCCGGACGAAACACACTTCAGATTCTAGGGGTTACTGATTACAGCTTGCCGTTGATGCCGTAAACGCCATCGTTGAAGCCGACCTTGGCATCGGTGGTGCCCAGGGTGTAGCCGACAGCAGCCATGCCCAGGACCTGCATGACCTTGTTGCCGAAGGTCATGTCGTCGGTACGAGTAGTATGGTCGTCGTTCCACAGGCCGAAGACGTTCTGGTTGAGAGAACCCTCCTCGCCGAAGATATGATCGTTGTCCTTGCCCCAGTTGCCGCCGAACATCACACCCAGAGTGTTGGAAACGGTCTTCTGGAAGAAGGAGTTGCTGATCAGGGTGATCAGGTTGGTGTTGAACTTCTTGACGTTAGCAGCGTTCCAGACAGGAGCGGTGGTGTCAGCCAGGATGGTGAACAGGTCAGCGCCGCCGTAGACGACCTCAGAGTTAACAGCAGTAAAGTTTGCAGGCATCATCATAATGAATTACTCCCTTCAAATGATTGAAAAACAAATTTAGTCGGCCCAGATCCCAGATGCGCATCCGGAAAGAAAGCCATTTATGTAACCGCGTGCGCACGCGGCTGCAACGAATTAGTAGGTGATGGACTCGCCATCGTCCTCGTCCTCCACCACCTTGGCGGCGGAAACGGGGGCTGCGGGCTTCTCCCCGCGCTTCTTATCGCGGAAGATGCCCTGCTGCAGGCTCCAGAGCTCGTAGTACTTGCCCTGCTTTTCCAGCAGCTCTTCGTGGGTGCCGCGCTCTACGATCTCGCCGTGGTCCATGACCAGAATGAGGTCACAATCACGGATGGTGGAGAGGCGGTGGGCGACGATCAGCATCGAGCGGTCTGCAAGCTGGTTGTAGATCATATCAAAGATGGTATTCTCTGTGCCAAAGTCCAGACTGCTGGTGGATTCGTCCAGGATATAGAGGTTCGCATCCTTCAGGAAGGCCCGGGCCAGTGCAAGGCGCTGCTTCTCACCGCCCGAGAGGCCGTTGCCGGCTTCTTCCAGATAGGTGTTGTACTGCAGCGGCAGCTTGCGGATGAACTCGTGGGCATCTGCCTTCTTGGCAGCGGCCTTGACCTCATCGAGGCTGGCTTCCGGTCGGGAAATGCGGATGTTGTCGTAGATGGTCTTGCTGAACAGCTCGACGTTCTGGGGGACGTAAGCAATCGCACGGCGGACGGAGGCATTGCTGTACTCGTCCAGCTCGACACCGCCTACGCTGATGGTACCGCTTTCCGGCTCATAATACTTGAGCAGGAGCTTGGTGATGGTGGATTTGCCGCTGCCGCTGCTGCCCACGAGGGCCACCTTCTTGCCATAGGGGATGGTGAAGGAGACGTGGCTCAGGGCCGGGGAACGGCTGCCGTAGCGGAAGGAGACATCCTTGAACTCAATGTCACCGTCGATCTTTTCCATCTCGGTGTATTCGCGGGTCTCGTCCTGCTCGGACTCGTAATCCATGATCTCGGTCAGACGCTTGATGGAGATCTGGGCCTGCTGGATGGACATCTGCAGGCCGACCAGCTCGCTGACCGGGTTCGTAAAGTAAGAGGAAAGGGTGCTGAAAGCCATATAGCCGCCCAGCGTCATCTCACCATTCAGCACCTGCATGATGCCCACATAAGAGGTGACCATGCCGAGGATGGTGGTGATGAGGGTGGAGATCAGGGACTGCACCGTGCTGATCTTGCTGGAGCGCAGGCTGATCTTCAGGCTCTTGATGTATTCCCGCTCCAGAGCTTCCAGCTCACGGTCCTCTTCGGCGTTGCACTTGACGGTCTCGATGCCCCGGAGGCTCTCGATCATCTGGCTGTTGAGGATAGCAGACTGCTGCATGGTCTCTTCGTTGATCCGCTTGAAGGGCTGCTTGAAGATGAACACCAGCAGGATGCTCAGCAGGGTGGTGAAGATCGAAATGGAGAAGAGGGTGGCATTCATCCGGAAGAGGATGACGCCGGTGACGCAGGCCATCACAATGTCCATCACAACGCTCAGCGCGATGCTGGTGAACACCGATTTGATGGTGCTGGCGTCGGAGTAGCGGGTGGTGATCTCGCCGGTCTTGCGGGTGGCGAAGAACTTCATGGGCAGTTTGAAGACATGCCCGAAGTAGCCCAGCATCAGGGGAATATCCACCTTGATGGACAGATAGATGAGCACCCACTGCCGCACCATGCTGATGAGTGCGCTGGTGACGCTCACGATGCTGAACACCAGAATGACAGCCACCAGCAGGCTCTTCAGCCCGTAGGGGAGGATCTCATCCATCAGGATCTTGTTGTACATCGAGGACGCGATACCCAGAACGGTCAGGATGACCGAGCTGAGGATGGCGTAGAAGAAAAGCTTCTTCTGGGGCCACAGCAGGTCGAGGAAACGCTTGACCATGCTGCCCTGCTTCTGCTTGCCTGTCTTGAACTCCGAGGTGGGGGTCATCAGGAGCAGAACGCCGGTAAAGTTCTTGTAGAACTCATCGAGGGAGATCTTTTTCAGCTCTTTTGCCGGGTCGCCGATGATGACGTAGTCGCGGCATTTGAACTTCTTTCCTTCGTCAGCGCACTTCTTCCGCTCCTCATCCTGCCGGACCATGTGCCGACGCCGCTCGCCGTCGTCTTTGATGGTGGTCTTTTTGAAGACCGTCACAAAGTGGGCCAGACCCTCGTCGGTGATGACCTGTGCAATACAGGGAGTGGTGAATTCGCTGAGGAAGTTTTCCCGGTCTACCCGGACGGCGGCGGTGCTGAATCCCAGCTCCTGCGCCGCCTTTTCCATACCGGTCAGGTTTGTGCCTTTTAGGTCGGTACCCATCATGTCCCGCAGGCGGGTGATGGTGATCTCCTTTTTGTAATGGAGGCACACCATTGCGAGACAGGCGGCAGCGCAGTCTGTGGTGTCGTGCTGCCGGACATAGGTATAACGCATAGATGCTTCCTTTGTGGTTTCTATTTCAAAACGCCCGCCTTGCGGCTGAGGACGATTTGGCGAAGAAGAAAGGGCTTCCATTTCGGACGCTTCATCCGCTTCTCAATTAAAGCAGCATACAGCTCTCTGCCTCGCCCCGCCCTGCGGCCGGACGGAGCAGAGAGCAGCTGCTATCAAAAGAAGGGAGCGCCTACCCTTTGATCATTTTGACCGGCCCGGGAGAGGGGATTTTGACGTACCGTCTCCTAAACCTTGGGCATAGTATAACACATTCTGTCGGCTTCTTCAAGAGGACAATTTTTAATAAACCCTTAAATTTTGAAAAAAATGTGAAAAAAGTCTCAGTTTGGTAACAGAAAGGCGGCAAAAAAGGGGCGGCGAATCCTTCGATTCGCCGCCCCTTCAATGGCTCTTTGGTGAAATCTCAGAAAAAGAGATTAGCCGATCCAGCCTTCGCCCTTATTAGAACCGAGGTCACCCCAGACCTGGCCGTTGCTGTTGGTGACCTTCTTGGCAGTCAGGACAGCAGCGTCCTTCATGCCCAGAGTGTAGACAACAGAAGCCAGACCCAGAGTGGTCATGATCTTGTTGCCGAAGTTCTGAGCCTCACCGCCGGGCAGACGGTCAACATTGTACAGACCGGAGAAAGTGCCCTCGTCGCCGAACAGCGTCACGCCGTCACTGCCCCAGTTGCCGCTGAACATGGTGCCCAGGGTGGCCTTCAGCAGATGGCTGGTGAAGCTATTGCTGACCAGAGTGATAATGTTGCTGTTGAAACGCTTGACGCTCTCAGCAGTCCATGCGCTGGGCAGGTAGTCAGCCACAGCGCCGCCGTAGACGACCTCTGCGTTCACAGCAGAGAAGTTTGCAGGCATCATCATAATGAATTACTCCCTTCAAATGAATAAAACGAATATAATCGGTCCCCTCCCGGTTGCGCAACCGGGAAAACCTATGCAACCGAGTGCGCACTCGGCAACATCACGAGATAAGTGGGCTGTAGCCTTTGAGGCTGAACCTCTCCGTCAATGCTTCGCATTGCCACCTCCCCTACCGAGGGGAGGCCTTGGCATACCGGAAAGCCTCGCCTCTTCGCCAGAGGCTCCCCTACTAGGGGAGCTGGCGGGCGCAAGCCCGACTGAGAGGTTGGATGGAAGGAGAACTGCCCGGCGAAGCATAAGCCTGCCGGTCATAGAAGTCATCAACTTCCACTCTACTACATTTTACCATACTTTCCCCCTTGCCACAAGGCTAAATGGCCGGAAAACAGCCAAAACGGGCAGAAAAGTAGAAAAAATGCGTGGTAATCACTCTGCCGCCGCCCCCCAGAGCCATAAAACACTGGGGAAAAACGCCAGAATCTCCAAAAATACCATTACAGCTTGGATGTAGTGTAACACAAATACGCCATTTCTTCAAGAGGACATTTTTTAATTTGCCCTTAATTTTTGAAAATAATGTGAAAAAGGCTACAGTTTGGTTACATACAGCACACAAAAAAACGGCGAAGAAAACTCTTCGCCGCAAAAAGCGCCTCTTGCCTGACTCGAACAGGCGACACCCTGATTAACAGTCAGGTGCTCTAACCGACTGAGCTAAAGAGGCAGATATTCGATTTCCAGCGGACTTGCCGCGAGATGTATTATACCGCATCTCGGGAAAGTTTGCAAGGGGTTTTTGCAAAAAAGAGGAATAACCTCTCCGTCAGCGCTGACGCGCTGCCACCTCCCCTACCGAGGGGAGGCTTTGGCATTCCGCAAAGCTTTGCCTCCTCGCCAGAGGCTCCCCTACTAGGGGAGCTGGCGGGCGCAAGCCCGACTGAGAGGTTGGACGAAGGACGGCCTGACCGGGAGGCTCTTGCTAGACTCAACCTCTCCGTCATTGCTTCGCAATGCCACCTCCCCTAACGAGGGGAGGCCTTGGCATTCCGCAAAGCTTTGCCTCTTCGCCAGAGGCTCCCCCTTTGGGGGAGCTGTCACCGAAGGTGACTGAGAGGGCATGCCGCTGCCGGGGGAGCTGGCGCGAAGCGCCTGAGAGGGTTCGACCCTTTTCCTCCCGCCCCTCTGCTACCCTAGAAAGAGGGGGTGGGGCTTGTGCGGACGGTCATCTATCTCGATGTGCTGCTTCTGGTGAATTTCGTGGTGGGGGCGGCGTTCCTGCTGGCGGCGGGGCTGCTGTGTGGGGCGTGCTGTTCGCCGCTGCGGCTGGTGGGCGGCGCGGGAGCGGCGGCAGTGTCGTCGCTGGCCCTGCTGGCCCCCACCGCCCCCTGGCCGCTGGCTCTTACTTATAAAGGTATGTCCGCCGCTCTCTGCGTAGCTGCTGCCTACGGCTGGCAGGGGGCGCGGAACACTGCCCGGCTCACGGCGTGGTTCGTCCTGCTCAATCTGACCCTCACGGGGGCGCTTTTTCTGCCCGGTGCGGCCTGCAACAACCTCAGCTTCTATCTGCCGGTGTCGCCGGGGCTGCTGCTGGCGTCCACGGCGGGGGTCTGCGGCGTGGTGGAGGGGGTGCTGCACGTTCTGGGCCGCAGCGGTCCGGCCTGCTTTGGGGCGGAGCTGTCGGTGGCCGGGCAGGTCGTCCCGCTGAGTGTCTTCTGCGACACCGGCTTCCATCTGCAGGAGCCGCTTTCGGGCCGGGCGGTGGTGCTGGTGCGGCTGGATGCCGTGTCTCTGCCCGCTGGGGTGAGGGCGTATCTGGACGCCTGCCTCGCGGGCGTCGGCGCAGAGCCTCGCCCGGAGTGGGGCGTGCGGTTCGTACCCTGTCAGACCGTCGCGGGACACTGTCTGCTGCCCGCCCTGCCTGCCGCGCTTGCGTCAAACGGTAGAAAACAAGATGAAATATACGCAGCGTTTTGCGATATGCCGCCTCCGCCGGGGGGATGGACGGCTCTCGTCAGCGCGGAAACGGCGGCGCTGCTGGGTAAATGACAATACAGTGGGAGGAATATACCTGTGTTTCAACGATTTGTAAATCTTTTGCAGCGCCTCTGGGCCAGACTGAGCTGGACGGGCGGCGTACATTATCTGAACGGCGGGCCGGGTCTGCCGCCGCCCCTGACCCCGGAGGAGGAGAAAGCCCTTCTGGCCCGGATGGCCGACGGCGACCCCGCCGCCCGGGATGAGCTCATCACCCACAATCTGCGGCTGGTGGTGTACCTTGCGAAGAAATACGAGGGCAGCGGCGTCCCCTCGGAGGACATGGTGTCCATCGGCACCATCGGGCTCATCAAGGCGGTGAACACCTTTACGCCCGAGCGGAGCATCAAGCTGGCGACTTACGCCAGCCGCTGCATCGGCAACGAGATCCTGATGTATCTGCGCAAAAGCTCCAACCGGCGGCAGGAGGCCAGCATCGACGAGCCGCTGAACATCGACGGCGACGGCAACGAGCTGCTGCTGTCGGACGTGCTGAGCAGCGAGGAGAATCAGGTGGGCCAGCGTCTCGAGCAGGACGCCGAGCGGGCCAGCCTCCGCCGGTCGGTGGGACAGCTCTCGCCCCGGGAGCGGCAGATCATGGAGCTGCGCTTCGGCCTGCTGGACGGCGTGGAGCGGACCCAGAAGGAGGTGGCAGACGCCATCGGCATCAGCCAGAGCTATATTTCGAGGCTGGAGAAGAGGATCATACGGCAGCTGAGAGAGCAATTAGGGGAGTAGCCCCCTGAATTTGGAATGAATGTTATCCTGCCCCTGCGGCCATACTTCCGGTGAAACTGAAACGAAACCGGAGGGTAGGGGATGTACAACAAGGTGGAGCTGTGCGGCGTGAACACCGCCGAACTGCCGATACTGTCCGAGCAGGAGAAGCGCGACCTGCTCACCCGGGCGCGGGCCGGGGACAAAAAGGCCCGCCAGAGCATGATAGAGGGCAATCTGCGGCTGGTGCTCAGCGTGGTGCAGCGCTTTTCGCAGCGGGGCGAGAACATGGACGACCTGTTTCAGGTGGGGTGCATCGGGCTCATCAAGGCCATCGACAACTTCGACCCGGCCCAGCAGGTGCGGTTCTCTACCTACGGCGTGCCGATGATCATCGGCGAGATACGGCGGTTCCTGCGGGACAACAACGCCCTGCGGGTGAGCCGCAGCCTCCGGGACACGGCCTACCGGGCCATGCAGTCCCGCGAGGAACTGGAAAAGCAGCTGGGCCGTGAACCCACCGTGGATGAGATCGCCCGGAAGACCGGTCTGTCCCGCCGCGAGGTGTCGGTGGCGCTGGAATCGGTGGTGGAGCCGCTGAGTCTTGAGGAACCGGTCTACGCCGACGGCGGCGATGCGGTGTACGTCATCGACCAGGTGCGCGACCCCGACGGCGAGGACAGCTGGATCAGCGGCCTGCAGTTCCGCCAGACCGTGGCGGGCCTCACCCCGCGCGAAAAGCGCATCATGGAACTGCGCTACCTCAAAGGCAAGACCCAGATGGAGGTGGCCCGGGAGATCGGCATCAGCCAGGCACAGGTGAGCCGGCTGGAAAAGGCGGCGCTGGAACAGTTCCACCAGATGACATGACAAAGCGGCGGTGCCTGGACACCGCCGCTTTCCGCTAACGAGGCTTGTGGTATTTTTCCCGGGTGGCCGCGCCGCCCCGCAGATGGCGCTCGGCCTTGTTCCGGGCCAGCACCATCTGCACCTGCCGGAACAGCTCCGGGCCTACCGTCCGCAGCCGCACCGATACGTCTTTGTGTACGGTGGACTTGCTGCAGCCGAAGGCCCGCGCCGCCGCCCGCACGGTGGCCCCATGCTCCACGATGTACTCTCCCAGCAGCAGCGCCCGCTGTTCCGGATCACCTTTCATGACTGCTCCCTCCCGCCAAAGTGTGCTTGTTCCAGAATATGTGACCCGGCGGGCCGATATACCGCCGGGGACTTGACTTTTGGCGGAGAGCGGCTATACTGAAAGCGGACATGAAAACAGGGGCGCCGTGAGGCTGAGATCTGCTGGAAGCAGAGACCCTTGAACCTGATCCGGGTAATGCCGGCGTAGGTAGTTTGCGGAAAGGTCCCGATTTTCACAAACAGCCCGTGCGCCTGCCAACAAAAGCAGGCGCATTTTTGTTTTTGTGTACTATTATTATGAGAAGAGGAATCCTCATGTCGAAATCCTACTCCAAGACCCGGGTGCTGGTGGAGTGCGCGCTGATGGTGGCGATCGGCACCGTGCTGGCCAACATCAAGATCTTCACCATGCCCAACGGCGGCAGCGTCACCCTGCTGAGTATGCTGCCCTTCGTGCTCGTCTCCTTCCGCCACGGCGTCAAGTGGGGCCTGTTCACCGGTCTGGTGAACGGCTGCCTGCAGATGCTGCTGGGCTTCTGGGCTCCCCCGACGCCCACCTTCATCTACTTCCTCGGTGAGATCCTGCTGGACTATCTGGTGGCCTTTATGGCTCTGGGTACCGCAGAGTTCTTCGCCCGCCCCTTCAAGAACCGGATGGTCGGCGTGGCCGTCGGTACCGCCATCGCAGGCTTCCTGCGCTTCATGTGCAGCTTCCTGTCCGGCGTCCTCGTCTGGGGCAACCTGAATGAGGGTCTGAGTGCCTGGACCTACAGCCTCGTGTACAACGCCAGCTACATGCTGCCGGAGACGCTCATCACTGTGGTGGGCGCTGTGCTGCTCATCAAGGCAGCACCCCAGATCTTCGACCGTCAGTACACCAAAGCCTGAGTTCTCCTGAACGCAAGTCCCGCCGGAGGCAGAAATGTCCCCGGCGGGACTTTTTTTGCACGAATTTGAAAAAAGCTGTTGACAACTCTCCATTTGGCTGGTATAATAACACACGTCGTCAGGGACGACACACCAGCTATGGGGGATTAGCTCAGCTGGGAGCCCGGTTGGTATCAAAACACACCCCCAGTCAGATAGTCCTGCGACAATCAAATTCCCAACAAAAAACTCCATCCAAGAGGTTCGCTTCTTGGATTTTATGGGGGATTAGCTCAGCTGGGAGAGCGCTTGCATGGCATGCAAGAGGTCAGCGGTTCGATCCCGCTATTCTCCACCAAAAAGACACTGCACAGTTTGTGCGGTGTCTTTCTTTTTTGCACTTTTGCTGCGTGAGTGAAAAACAGGAAGATGAACGGTGCCGATCGGAGTTTTGACGATTTGCGGCGCTGTCCTGATGCAGTAAACCGTAAGATAAAAGCAGAAGACGCTCTTCCCCGATGGAAAGGGCGTCTTCTGCTTTTTTAGTCGTTCTTCACGCCCGCCGGAGCCGGCTGGGCAGAGGCCGTGTCAAGGCCGACAAGATATTCTGGATCGACCTTGTCCTGTGGTTTCTTTTTTGATAGCATGGTGATTTGCCCCTCCTAAGAGATTTCGCGGGAAGCACTTCTCCCCGTCTGACAGGGAGAAGTATATATTCCAAATCTTAGGAAATGCCCGAGAAATTTATTAAGAAGGACGTAAGAGGTTTGAATTTTTTATGAAACCCTCTCAGGCGCTTCGCGCCAGCTCTCCCAAGGGGAGAGCCTTTGGCAGGCCGGGCAGCTTTCGTCTGACTGCTGAAGGTGTAATATGGCGCAAAAAAGAGTGCTCCGCTGCAGAGGGCAGCCGCTTCGGAACGATGTTCCTTGTCAAGTTGCTGCTGACGCAGATTGCGGATATGCACCATGACGGTGCCGTTGGAGACGTAGAAATACGGCTCGCCCCATACCGTCTCGTAGATGACCTGCACCGGGAAGATGCGCTGGGGGCTCTGCATCAGCAGCTTGAGGATCTTGTACTCGGTCTCGGTCAGGTCGGCCTCCTGCTCGTCCACCCAGACCCGGTTGCAGTCCAGCGCGATGCGCACGCCGTCCCGGATGTCCGGGTCATCCTCTACGATCATGATGGTTTGCATAGTCTATGATTCCTTTCCTGTATTGCCTAAGATACACCTTAATATCAGTATAGCAGATTTCCTGCATTGTGGACAGCTTATCACATACTTCTTGGGATTTGTGGGATAAAATCCTAAGGAATTCTTAAGAAAGCGGCCATTTTGCCTCTTGCGGAGCGGGGCGGGGGAGAGTATTCTTATAGAAGAATACACAGGAAGTGAGGGTATCCCTATGCACAAAAAAGTTTTGGTATGTCTGCCCCTGAACGACGCCCACCGCGCCGCGCTGGAGGCATCCGTGCCGGAATTTGAATTCCGTTTCAACGCACTGGACGACGTCCACGCCGAAGATGTGCTCTGGGCCGATGTCGTGCTGGGCAACGCACCGGTGTCGATGCTCAGCCAGAACAAGCACATCGAGTGGTTCCAGTCCAACTCCGCCGGCCCCGACGCCTATCTGAAGCCCGGCGTCCTGCCCGAAAACTGCATGGTGACCAACGCCACCGGTGCCTACGGTCTGGCCATCAGCGAGTGGATGCTGGCCATGTGGCTGGGCATCCAGAAGGATATGTTCCTCTACCGCGACCGCCAGAACCAGCGCCAGTGGGCTCCCATCGACCGCCCCGTGAGGGGCATCACCGGGGCGCGGGTACTCTGCGTCGGCATGGGCGACATCGGCTCCAACTTCGCCCGCCGCGCCCATATGCTGGGCGCTGAGGTGGTGGGCGTCCGCCGCACGGTCCACCCCGACACGCCCTGCCCGGACTACTGCCTGCGTGTGGTGGCCCAGAGCCAGCTGGACGAGGAGTTGCCCGAGGCCGACCTCATCGCCCTGAGCCTGCCCGGCACCCCTGAGACCAACAAGCTGTTCAACGCCGAGCGCTTCGCCCGCTGCAAGGACGGTGCCATCCTCATCAACGTGGGCCGCGGCACCACCGTGGACAGCGACGCCCTCGTGGAGGCCCTGCGCAGCGGCAAAATTTTCGGCGCGGGCCTCGACGTCACCGACCCGGAGCCTCTGCCTGCCGACCACCCGCTGTGGGGTGAGCCGGGCGCTATCATCACGCCCCACAACTCCGGCAAGTTCAGCCTGCCCAAGACGCTGGACAACATCGTGGACATCTTCATCCACAACCTCAAGCGCTACGCCGAGGGCCTGCCGCTGGACAATCAGGTCAGCCGCACCACCCGCTATGCCGCCGACCAGAACGGCGGCCGCCGCCTGCTGAGTACCCTGTAAAATACGATAGTGTGATAAAAAGCCCATCTGCACCGTGGTACAGATGGGCTTTTGGTTTAGGAATTCATCGTGCCAGCACCACCGAGAGGGTGACTTCCTTGGCGTCGGGCGAGAGGTCGAAGCTGCCGCCGTCCTGTGCGGTGAGGCAGATAGCGTAGACCTTCTTCGCGCTGAGACGGGCCGGGGCATCGTCGAAGTGCCAGTCGGACACCTCGTGGTAGCGGCCATCCGTGCCGAGGGCGAAGAGCTTATAGTCGGCGGCATTTCCGGTCAAGCCGTTGATGCGGAAAGAAACAGTCGTCGCGGGGTGGAGGTTGTCGAGGGTGGCGGTGTGGAGCCAGCTTGCGGGGGTGCCGGCGCCGCCTGCGGCCTGGAACTCTGCCGCCGAAAGCACCCGGCGGGAGGTCTTGTCCAGATCGACCTTCCGGTAGGGCATCTCGGGCAGGAAGACGAAGCGGTCCTGCAGGCGGAGCAACTCTTTGTAGCCGGTGGGGCAGTAGAGCTTGTTGCCGTCACGGCCCGCGTACATGCCGATGGCCATGTTGTTGTAGCCGTAGAGGGAGGCGACGTCCACGGTGAGGACGGTCTTTCCGGTGTCGAAGTCCAGCACGATGTACTGCCACATGCCGCTGTCCACGTCCTGCACGAAGCCGTAGATGTAGCCGGTGGCGGTGGAGAACTTCATCATGGAAGTGTCGCTGAGGTCGTCGCGGCACCAGATGCTCTTCATGGTCCAGCCGTCGGCGGTGCGGATGGTGTCCACCCGTTCGACGCCGGGCATGATCATGCAGTTGCCCTTGAGCAGCCAGTTGCGGTCGTAGATGTTCTCGTAGCTCTGGATGGACGAGTCACTGTCGGGCTTTGCGAGGTTGGGGCTGCCTGCGCCGAACCAGTTGCAGACGATGGTGCTGACCCGGCCATTACCGTGGTCGTAGACGATGGCCGAATTTTCCACCGACACCGGCATGTTGGCGGGCAGCTCGTCGATGACCGGGTGGCTGGCGGCGACTTCGCCGGTGCGGATGTCCACAGCCATCAGGCTGACGGTCTCGAGGTTGTCGGTAAAGAAGACCAGCTCCCGGCTCAGAGAGGGCGAGCAGCCGCCGCCCCATGCCAGACCGCCGCCGGTGGTGGCAGCGCCTTCGCGGCTGTCTTTTGCGCCCACGCTGTCGTAGGGGGTGCGCCAGACGACTTCAACGCCGCCGTTGGCGCGCAGCAGGTAGCAGGCAAGATTCGTCAGGATGACCGCACCCTCCCGGCAGGAGGCAATGCCGTTTTCAGCACCCTCGCCCGGAGCGGGAGCGTAGACATGGACTTCGTGGTCGAGGTCGGCGGTGCCGCCGGCAAGGATGGTTTCGATGGCGTTGTGGGAGATGTAGCCCATCGCGCCCTGCTGGCCGCGGCTGGGGTAGATGCGGAAGCCGCCGGTGACGAACCAGAGGTTGCCGTCGTAGTCAAAGACGATGGAGAGCAGATTCTGCTCGAGGCTGCGGCCAAGCACCCGCTCGGCGGCCTCTTTGATGTTGATGTCCAGTACCTTTTCAAAAACCGGCAGAGGCGTGCCGTTCTCGTCGGTAGCGCGAAGCATCAGCACATGGTTGTGGCTGGTGGGGCAGACGATGAGGTTGCGCCCGTCCACAAAGGAATAGGAGCTTTGGATGAGATAGCCGCCGCCGTCGTGCTTGGCGGGAGAGAAAAAGCCGATGGTGCGGACTTCTTCTGCGTCGAGGTCGCGGATGGCCAGACCGCCCAGGAACGGGCTGACGGGGTTATCGAAGTTGTCGAAGAAGATGGCCGGGGAGGCGTTGGGGTTCGTCTTTTCCATTGCCACGTTGACCTCGGGGCAGATGCCCACGGGGAGGACGGCGTCGGTGGAGTCGGTGTTGTAGCAGTCGTGGTGGATGTTTGACTCGCTGCGGCCCATAAAGGGATTGGCGTCCACGACTTTTGCCGTCAGGGGCTTCGGCGGCAGGGCGGTGTCTGTGCCGTGGAAAAGGTCGGACAGAAGGCAGTCTGCCCTGGCGGCAGGGGCCAGCTGGCAGGACAGCAGTGTGAGAGCGGAAGCGCTGAGGAAATTGCGTCGGGTCATTTTCATGGTGGAGTCCTCCTTTTTTGATAACATGACCTCTCAGCCTCCCCTCGATAGGGGAGGTGGCACGCCGCAGGCGTGACGGAGAGGTTAAAGGTTCAATAAAATATTCACCCGGAACAAACCGTTCTCGGTCTCGACGGTCATAGAACCGCCATATCTGGAAACGGCCGTCTGGATGGAGACGAGGCCGATGCCCATTCCGTCGTGTTTCGTGGAGTGGAGGGTGCCCTGCTGGCGCTTGAGCACACCGTCATAGCGGTTCTCCACCAGCAGGCCCAGCATGGCGGGGCTCAGCATCCGGGCCAGCACCTTCACCTGCCGCTGTTCGGGTGGCAGCTTCTGGCTGGCGTGGAGAGCATTTTCCAACAGATTGCCCAGCATCATGCAGAAGTCAGCCTCCGGGATGGCCAGCTGGCGGGGCAGTTCCAGCCGCCAGTCCACCGGCACGCCGAGGCTGTGGGCCTCGTGGTCGTAGTGACCGGCCAGAGCGTCCACGGCAGGATTCGCGCAGAGGGTGGGGCGCTCCTCGCTCAGCTCGGATTCGTACTGGTGCAGGTAGTTTTTCAGCTCATCCACCTGCCCGGCCTCGGTGAGTCCGGCGATGACGTGGAGGTGCTGGCGGAAGTCGTGGCGGAGATGCCGCGTCTGCTCCATATAGGTCCGCAGCTCGGTGTAGCGGCGGGATTCCACGGCCAGAAGCTGGTTTTCCCGGTCGAGCTGGGCGCTGCGGGTGTACTCCCGGGCCACCTGATACATCTCGTACAGCAGCAAAAAGATGCCCAGCAGAGAGATGGTGACGGCCAGAACAGAAATGATCATCAGACGGTTGATGAGCACGACGGCCGGGTCCAGCGGCATACAGAAGACGAGGAAAGCCGCGTAGATGGTGGGCAGCGGCCACGCCGACTGCCAGAAGGCTTCGCCCCGGTACTCCCGCAGCAGCCAGCGGCTCCACTGGACGGCGGTGAACCAGAAGATGATGCAGAGCACTGCCGAGAGTCCCAGCTTGAGCAGGGAGGTGGAGACGAGACAGGCCGGGGCGTCGTTGCCCACCTCAGCCCGGGCGTTGAGCACCGTGGAAAGCAGGGTGCAGACCGCCGTCATGACGCCGGAGACGGCGAAGAGAAAGGCGGTCTGGCTCACGGAAACTTCCGGACCCACCCGCCAGCGCAGCAGCCAGAACGCCGCCAGCAGGGTGGGCAGAAGCAGGATGTTGCTGTCCAGCTCGAAGATGGCGCAGAGGGCCGCCGCTGCAAGGCAGATGACCGTGACGAGAGTGGCTGCCAGCACAGCGGTGCGCCGGGGGGCCTTCACATGCTCCCACAGGGGCGCGAGACAGAGGAATGCCCCCGGGTAGAAGACGGCGAGGTCCAGAAAATAGCGTCCAAATAAAGAAAAGTCCAAGGTCGGGCCTCCTCTCGGCGTCATAGCTCCCGCCGCATATGGCGGAACTGATATTGTGTGAACTGGGCGAACAGGGTGTTCTTATCCTTCTGACGCACGGGCAGGCAGGTGCCGTCCAGCATCTCGAAACAGTCACAGTCCAGCCGGAGCACCTTATCCATGTTCAGGATGACGCCCCGGTTGCAGACGAGGAAGTTCTCCTGCGCCCGCAGCAGCTGCTCCACCTGGGAGAAGGTGGAGACGGTCCGGCACTCGCCGTCGTCGCTGACGATGCGGACGTAGTGATTCTGGGCCATGGCGTACTGGATCTTCCGCAGGGGGAGATGTACCTGCTGCCGTGCGATGCGGACTTCCAGCTCCGGTTCGGCCCGGAAGAGCACCCGCCGCAGCTCGTCGGCCAGCTGGAAAAGCTTTTCTTCCCGGTAGGGCTTGAGCAGGTAGTCGAAGGGGTGGACGGGGAACGCGTCCCATACGTATTCCGGGGACGAGGTCACGAACACCAGCAGCAGGTCGGGGTCGGCCCGGCGCAGGATGCGCGCCGTCTCGATGCCGTTGGTGCCTTCCATGCAGATGTCGAGAAAAACGACCTGATAATTTTTTGAGGGGAACGCCGCCAGAAAGGCGTCGCCGCTCTCATAATGGTCACAGACCAATGGTTGCCCGCCGCCGAAAGCCAGCCGCAAAAGGCTCTCCAACCGCTGAGCGTCGGGCAGGCGGTCTTCTACGACCGCAAATCGAAGCTCCATCCTCAAGTTCCTCCCTTATGACCATATTATAACATAACCATCGGGGCTTAGACACAGCGATTCACGCAGAAAACGACCCCATTCACGCAGGTTTGACAGTAAAAAAGAGAGATCGGCTTTGGGCAAAGCCGGTCTCTCTTTGAGAAGAGGTCTTGTGGTATCTTAGAGGAATGCGAAGAGGATGGAAGCGATCAGCAGGACGATGGCGCCGCCGATGCGGGAGGAGATCTGTGCGTAGACCATCAGGTCCATCCGCTTTGCAGCACCCAGAACGGCCAGGTCGCCTGCGCCGCCCATGTTTGCCATGCACAGGCCAGCGGTGATGGCGCTCTCGACAGGGAAGAAGCCAACGATCCAGCCGAAGAGAGCAGAGCCGACGCAGCAGCCGATGACGATCATCAGGACGATGACGACGTTCTGCCAGCTTGCCACGGAGAACATGGTGGAGAAGTTGATGGCGGAGATGCCCATGCCAACCATTTGGATCCAGACCAGCTTGTTGCCGCAGAAGTGCTGGCAGCGGCGGCAGGCATCGCGGAGGTTTTCCGGGATGAGGTTGAAGATGTTGGCCAAAGCAGCGAAGATGATCATGTAAGCAAAGTTGGGGATGGCAACACCGAACACGGTGGGGAGGATCTTCTTGGAGACCAGCTGGCCCAGCATGAAGAAGCCTGCGCAGATGAAGATGGCAGCAGCGATGTCATCCACGGTGACAGCGGGAGCGGGTTTTTTGGACTCGACTTCCAGAGACTTGTTCTTGACGCGGAGCAGCTCGCCGTGGCCGGTCATCTTAGGGAAAGCGCGGCCAATGAGGTCCATGACGACAGCCATCAGGATGGCGACGATATTGCCCAGAGCGAGGATGGCCATGCAGAAGCTCAGGTAGCCTGCGGAGTCCTGACCGGTGGCGTCGGAGTAGACCTGAGCCATAGGCACGGCACCGGCGCCCGCGCCGCCGCCCATGATGGGCAGGACGTAAGAGGTGATGAGGTAGAGCGGGTCGTTGCCGAAGATGAGGCCGGCCACGACGCCGAACACGCAGGCACCCAGCAGGGAGCACAGCAGCGTGGGGATGTACAGGGAGCCGGATTTGATAAGAACATCACGGTCGATGCCCAGCAGGGAGCCGACGACGAGGAAGGTGATGAAGATGTTCAGGAAGCTGTAGCCGTTGATCCAGCCGTCGGAGACGTTGGTGACGCACTCGGGCAGGAGGTTGAAGTACTTGAGCAGACCGGCAGCGAGGAAGCAGAGCATTGCGCCGCCGCCAAGGAACTTGTTCCAGATGGGCAGGCGCTCGCCGATCTCACCGATCAGGATGCCGAAGGCGAACAGGACGGCGACCGCGCCGATCATCTGGTTGGGGATGATGTTGAAGTAGGCGCAGGCCAGCACGATGATGGCGAAAAACGCATAGATGGGAAGGGGCATTCCATAGAACTGAATGGAATTCAATTTCTTCATTGTTGTTTCCTCCGTTTTACCGGTCAATATCCAGCAGCCATGCCGGATTGTCGTGGGTCATCCTGCGGACTTGCTCGGAAGTGAATACCTCAGACACCGCCTTGAAGTAGGTGGTGTAGCTTTCGTACCAGTAGGGGTTGACGGTCTGGCCGCTGTCGGTGGAGATGACGAAGTGCTCCGGGCCGATGGCTTTCATGGCAGCGATGTTGTCGGGGATGTTGATCCTATAGCTGCCGTTGACGGGCTGTGCGTAGACGGATTCCAGCAGGACATCGTATTTCCGCACGATGTCGGCCTGCTGCTCGGGAGTCATGCCCACCACCCAGAACTCGGGGTGGGTGATGACGATCTTCTCCACGCCTGCGGCGCGGGCAGCCTCCACGACCGGGAAGCACTCTTCTGCACCGATGTGGCCGGTGGCCAGCACGGCGTTGTACTGCTTGACGAGGGCGAAAATGTCCTGCAGCTCGTCCACGGCTTTGCCGTCACGGGTGACGACGACGCCCTTGGAGGGGTCTTTGCCGTTTTTGCGGTAGTGGTTCTCGGCGGTGTTGGTGGGCAGCCAGATGACCTTTGCGCCCAGCTTCAGCGAAGTTTCCACCGCGTCGGGGTTCAGACCGCCCACCGGACGGTTCAGGCACAGCCCGCCGAATGCGGTGAACTTTACGTCCGGGTACTTTTCAGCTGCCACGCGGTTGACCAGATAGGCACGGTCCGCAGTGGGGACGTTGTGGGACTTGAGCACAATGGCACGCACACCCCGCTGAACGGAGGATTCCATCAGCTCGAGATCGTCCAGTTTCCGCGCACGGACGTCCGGGGCTGCATGGATGTGCATATCAATGATGCCCTGCATTACGTTTTCCATAGATCTTCAGCTTCCTTTCGACGAAACTCTCTTGTGCATGGAGCACTTTTCCTGTATTTAGGATAATCGAAAATAAAAATTTTGTTAAATACCGTGTTTTCATCTGGCATCATTCCAAAAATGAATGACGAAAATGCCAGAATTGAATAACGAGGCTGGAAATATCGTCAAAAATGCGTCAATGCAAGAGAATGGATGAAACTTCCATAGAAGACTGGAATCGATAAAGCGAAAGCGGGTGAATGGATACCCCTTTTTGACCTGCCATGCAGACTGACGAAAATATCGACACAATTTTGTCAATTATCACAAAAACGCCGGAATACCGCCGAAAAAGCAAAGAAACAGCAAAGAAAAGTCCCCCCTGCGCCCTGAAGCGCAGAGGGGACTTGGAACGAGCGGAAGGGAAGAATCGATAGATCTCTTTAATGTTTGCTCATGGTACAGACCATGCGGATGAACTCCCGCACCTGCGGCAGCTCGCTTTCGCGCTTGCGGTAGAGCAGATAAGTAGAGCGGGAGAGCGGCGTACCGTCGGCAAAGAAGAGAGGTTCCGAGATGCCGTCGAAATAGTTCAGGCAGATCTCCGGCACGATGCTCCAGCCGAGGCCCGCCTTCACCATGGCGACGCAGGTGGACAGGCCGTCCACATTCAGCTGGGAGCAGGGCTCCATCTTGTGCTCCATCAGCCAGCGGGCCTTCATGCTCATATGCTCGGGGTTGGCGTCCCGGCCGATGTACCGCATCTCGTTCAGGGGGACATCGGCGTTCTCCCGGCTGCGGATGAGACAGACCGGTTCCCGCTCGAGCAGGATCTTGCCCTCGTCCCAGTCGTATTCGCCCCGCACGATGGCGAGGTGGAATTTGCCGTCCTGCAGCTTCTTGATGCAGTCGCGGCTGTGGTCAGTGGAGACTTTGAGGGTGACGTCCGGGTACTGGGCCGTGTAGGCGGCCAGCACCTGCGGCAGGCGATATTTGGAGTAGTCGATGGACGCCTCAATGCGCAGGGTGCCGCAGATGGTGTTTTTTCTCAGCTGTAACTGTTCCCGCAGAGTGCTGAAGTCCTGAACAGTGCGCTGGATGACTTTCTGTGCCTCTTCACCGGCAGGGGTCAGGGTGACACCCTGTTTGCTGCGCAGAAACAGCGTCGCGCCAAGCTCCGACTCCATGTTCTGGAGCCGTTTGCTCAGGGTGGGCTGGGCAAGGTAGAGTTTTTCCGCTGTGCGGGTCAGGTTGCCGGTGTCAGCCAGCGTCAGGAAGATCTGCAGGTCTTTTTCGTCCATGTGATGTTCCGTCCTTTTCGTGGTATTTCTTTCAGTATATCGTTTTATAGACGGAAGTTCAAGACCGTGCGTACTCATTTACAGAGACTTGAGGGTATCCAGCAGGTAGGTGGTGAACTCCTCGCTGGTAGCGCCGTCCTTGTCGGTGGTGACGACGAGCTTCTTTTCGGTGTTGCAGCAGATGTCCAGCGCCTTCTCGAGCTTTGCGGTGCGGTCGCCGTAGCCGATGTGGGCCATCAGCTGGCCGACTGCCCGGATGATGGAGCAGGGGTTGGCGTACTGGCCGCGGCCGTGGCTCATCAGGTAAGGAGCGGTGCCGTGAATGGCCTCGAACAGGGCGTACTTATTGCCGATGTTGGAGGAAGAAGCGCTGCCTAAGCCCCCCTGCATCTCAGCAGCAGCGTCGGTCACGATGTCGCCATAGAGGTTCGGCAGAACAAAGACCTCACAGCCCTTGGTGAACTCAGGGTCTGCCATCTTGGCGGTCATGGCATCCACCAGACGCTCCTGCACCTCGATGTCGGGGTACTCGGTCTCGCCGATGTGGTGGACAGCCTTCAGGAAGTTGCCGTCGGCCAGCTTGACGATGTTGGCCTTGGTGATGGCGGTCACATTGTGCTTGCCGTTCTTGCGGGCGTACTCGAAGGCAGCGCGGGCGATGCGCTCACTGCCCTGCTTGGTCTGCACCTTGAAGTCGATGGCGAGGTCATCGTTGACCTGAATGCCCTTGTTGCCCCAGATGTACTCGCCCTCGATGTTCTCGCGGAAGAAGCACCAGTCGATGTTCTTCTCCGGGATCTTGATGGGGCGGACAGCGGCAAACAGATCGAGGCTGCGGCGGAGCAGACTGTTGGCGGAGACCATGTTGGGCATCGGAGTGCCGTCGGGGAACTTATCACCGGCGCGGGGCGTGGTGAAGGGTCCCTTGATCAGGACGTTGCACTCCTTGCAGGCAGCGAGGACATCGGCGGGCAGGCTCTCGCCCAGCTCCACGCGGCGCTCGAAGGTCATGCCCTCGATGATGCGGATCTTCACCTTGCCGCTGGCGATCTCGGGAGCCAGCAGCTGGTTCAGGACGCGGAGAGCCTGGGTCATGATGAGGGGGCCGATGCCATCGCCGGGCATGACGCCGATGGTGATGGTGTCGAGCTTGGAGAAGTCGGTGACTTCTTCGTCAGCCTTCATGCGGTCGATGCGGGCGAAGTCGGAGCGGATGAGCTCAGCGAGCTTTTCCTGTGCGGTCTTGATCTCTTCTTCCTGCAGAGCAGTCGTGATGTATTCAGACATAAGTGTTCTCCTTTTCAAAAATAAAGGGGCAGGGGCTGCACCCGCAGCCTTGGCGGGGACAGCCCCTGCCCTCAGTTGTTTGATGATATTTTATTACTTACTGGTTGTTGCGGTAGTAGTTGATGAGGCAGCCATCAGCGATGATCTGGCGCTCAGCCTCGGTCAAAGCACCGGTGGAGACAGGGAACTCAGTCACAGTGCCATCCGGCTTGACGGCGTAGGCGCTGAAGGTGGCGTCGTTTGCCAGAACGTGGGCACGCAGGCCGGGGACGAAGATGTAATCGCCCAGCTCAAAGACCTCGGGATCCTCCACCAGGAAGGGAGTCATGCCCCAGTTGATGCAGTTGGAGCGATAACGCTTGGTGGCGTACTGCTTTGCGAAGTTGGCAGAAGCACCCATGACGCGCTGGCAGGAAGCAGCCTGCTCACGGGCGGAGCCGTCGCCGGGCATGTTGGCGAAGATGGTGGAGCCGATGTCGGTGTTGGCAGGGTCGTTAGCGATGCCGGCCTTGGTCAGGGCTGCGTAGACATTCAGCACTTCCTCGGGCAGGGCCTTGCCAGCCTCACGGTCGCGCTCGATGGCGCGCATTTCCTTGCTGCGGCCCACGTACTGGGGGTCACGGCGGCTCAGTGCGAACTCAGACAGACGCTCGGGGTTGGAGCGGTAGGAAGAAGTCTCGCCGGAGGGGATGAGCTCGTCGGTGGTGGTGACGGGGTCGGTGATGTAGGAGCAGACCTTGACCAGCAGGTCGTTGGTCAGAGCGGGCATCTCGGGCCAGTCTTTGATGTTGGGGCCGAAGCGCAGCTCTGCGTCCGGCTCAGCCTTGCCCCAGCCGTTGTAGACGCGCTTCTCGTACAGGGAAGCGTTGTAGTGGTACTCGGGGTTGGTGTACTCCACATCCAGGTCGGTGGCGGCGGTCAGCTTGCCGCCGTTGGCTGCGGTGGCGGCGATGGAACGTGCGTCCATCAGTGCCACGCTGGACATCTGACCCTCGCCCGGCTTGGAGCCCTCGCGGTTCGGGAAGTTGCGGGTGGTGTGGCGGACGGAGAACTCGCCGTTGGCCGGGCAGGCGCCTGCACCGAAGCAGGGGCCGCAGAAGCACTCGCGCATGATGGCACCGGCGTTGACAAGGTCGCTTGCACGGCCATTCTTGTACAGCTCGGCCAGTGCAGGCATGGAGCCGGGGTAGATGCTCAGAGTGAAGACACCGTTGCCGCAGCTCTTGCCGCGCAGGATGTCAGCAGCAGCACAGATGTTGTCGAAGGTGCCGCCGGCGCAGCCAGCGATCTCGCCCTGGTCCACCCAGACAGCGCCGTCGTGGAACTTGCTGTCGAGGTCCATCTTAGCGCCCTTGATCTGCTTGTTGGCCTCTTCCTGCACAGCGTGGAGGATGTCGGCAGCGTTGGCCTGCAGCTCGTGGATGGTGTAGGTGTTGGAGGGGTGCATGGGCATTGCGATGGTGGACTCGACGGTGTCGAGGTCGATGTAGACGCAGCCGTCGTAGTAAGCCACATCGGCAGGAGCCAGCTTCTTGTAAGCCTCGGGACGGCCATGGACCATGAAGTAGCGCTGGGTCTGCTCGTCGGTCACCCAGATGGAAGACCAGCAGGTGGTCTCGGTGGTCATGACGTCGATGGCGTTGCGGAACTCGATGGGCAGATTTGCCACGCCGGGGCCGACGAACTCCATGACCTTGTTCTTGACGTAGCCGTTCTTGTAGACAGCGCCGCAGATGCTCAGGGCCACGTCGTGGGGGCCGATGCCCGGGCGGGGCTTGCCGGTCAGATAGATGGCGATGACCTGCGGACGGGCGAAGTCATAGGTGCGGCCCACCAGCTGCTTTGCCAGCTCGCCGCCGCCCTCGCCGACAGCCATGGTACCCAGAGCGCCGTAACGAGTGTGGGAGTCGGAGCCGAGGATCATGCGGCCGCCGCCTGCCATGGTCTCACGGTTGTAGCTGTGGATGTTTGCCATGTTGGTGGGGACGTAGATGCCGCCGTACTTGTGGGCAGCGGAGAGGGCGAACTTGTGGTCGTCCTCATTGATGGTGCCGCCGACAGCGCAGAGGCTGTTGTGGCAGTTGGTCAGGACGTAGGGCAGGGGGAACTGCTTCATGCCGGAAGCACGGGCGGTCTGGATGATGCCGACATAAGTGATGTCGTGGCTGGTCATGGAGTCGAACTTCAGACGAAGCTGGTCCATGTCGTCGCTCTGGTTGTGAGCCTTCAGGATGCCGTAGGCCATGGTGCCTTTGGCGGCTTCCTCTTTCGTAGTGGTGATGCCGGACTTCTGAGCTGCCTCTTCGGGGCAGGAGCAGATGGTCTCACCGTGAACGAGGTAGATGCCGTTGTCATACAGTTTGAGCATAATGTGTGCTTCCTTTCTCGAACTCTCTTTTTTATTTTCATGGCCTTTCCTGGTGATCGGCCTTCCTTCTGGCATTATGATACCGCAGTCCAGTTATTCTGTAAAATATTTGATTTCGATTGAGAATCATTCCAAAAGTTGATGGATAGCCAAAAGCAAAAGCGGCCCGGAAAAATTTTCGAGCCGCTTTGCGCAAGAAGAAAAAGAATGAAGAAGATGCAGGAGATGTAGGAGACGATGAGTGGTAACTTCAGGCCGCTTACTTGCGGATGTACAGGGTGCCGTCCATGATGCGGCGTGCGGTGCGCTGGACAGCCACGCCGGAGACGACGATGTCGTTCAGGGGCTTGGTGGGGTCATCCAGATAGGGGTACATGGTCATGACACCGGAGGGATGGCCGATGCGGACGGTCTGCTGGCCGGGCTTGAGAGCGACCAGCTCATGGACCAGAGTGCCAGGTACGAATGTGGCCACGCTGATGGAAGAAGCGCTGGTCAGCGGGCAGGCCTTGTGACACTTGAACACGCTGATGACGCGGGCGCAGACGTCCATCTCGGAGGCATCGACGGACTTGCCGCTGATGTCGGTGAAGCTGGCAGGAGCCGTTACAAAGCCGACTTTCGGGACTGCGGGGCTGTTAGCGGTGGCGTCGGCAGGGTCTTTGGCGAAGCCCATCTTCACGCAGGCAGCGCCGCGGATGGCCTCCAGTTTTGCAGCCAGAGCCTTGTCGGCGTCCACCTCAGCGGGCAGCTGGGTGCCGGTGATGCCGAGGTCGGCAGCGCGGACCAGGACCATGGGGTTGGAGACGTCCAGAATGGTGACCTCGATGGTGCCAAGCTCGCCCAGATCCAGCATTTCCCTGGCGTTGCCGGTGGGGAAGAGCTTGCCGGTCTTGGCGCCTGCCGGGTCGAGGAAGTTGACCTTCAGTTCGCCAGCAGTGCCGTCCACGCCTGCGATGGAGCAGGTGCCTTCGTTGTTGAACTGGCCGTCCTTGATGGGAACTTCCACGTCGATGGTCTTGTTGGTGTTCAGGTTGAACATATGCACCACAGTGGTGGGCTCGGTCAGGTCCTCCACGAGGCCCATCTCTACGGCGTAGGGAGCGGTGGCGGCGGTCATGTTGCCGCAGTTGCTCTTGTAGTCGATCTTGGACTGGCCCACGATGGACTGGCCCACGATGTAATCGACGTCGATGCCGGGGCGGTCGCTCTTGCGGACGACAACGATCTTGTTGTTGCTGGACACGCAGCCACCCATACCGTCGATCTGCTTGGGGTCAGGGCTGCCCATGGCCTGCACAAAAATGTCGTCCCACTGGTCGCGGGCGGGCAGGTCGCTTTCCAGGAACATACAGCCCTTCGACGTGCCGCCGCGCATGAATACACAAGGAAATTTACGCATATATCTTCGTCCTTTCGTTCAGAGGTTTTTGGGATTCCGTTCGTTCTGGCTCCATCAAACCACAAAACGAAACCTTTGTAAAATATAGAAATTTTATAGACATCTATTCTTTATAAGAATGGATCGCCCTCTCAGTCTGCTTCGCAGACAGCCCCCTCAAAAAAGGACAATGGAAATTTGTGATAGGAAAATGAAGTTTTGTGTTGTTGAAAACTTTCGGAAAACATAGAAAAGCGCACCCCTTCTGCTTCTGTGTGGAGAAGGGGTGCGCTTCGTTTATACTTCGAGTTCAGGCAACTGCTCTTATTTTTCTCATCTCTTTTCCGCTTCTTTGCCAAAGAGCGAGATGAAGCACACAAAAGACAACGAAATGCCCGGCACAGAGTAAGCAGAATACTCTGTGCCGGGCGGAGATGAGAAAAAGTTTCTTAGTGGTTGGCGGCGTGGTAGATGGCGATCATGTCGTCGAGGCTGAGTTTTTTGGCCGAGCCGAGGGCGGAGCCGCAAGCTTCGAGGCAGCGGCGGGCCATCTCGTCGATCTGCGCGTCGGTGGGGTCGATGCCCAGCTCGTGGAAGCTGGCGGGCATCCCGACGCTGTGGTAGAAGTCCACCATGGCGTCGATGCCTTTCAGGGCGATCTCCTCGTCGGTGCCGTCGGTGGTCACGCCCATGACGTTCCGGGCAAAGCGGACGAAGCGGGGCAGGCAGTCCTTGTAGACGTACCGCGCCCAGCTGGGCCAGAGGGCGGCGAGGCCCGCGCCGTGGGTCACGTCGAACATACCGCCCATCTCGTGCTCGAGTTTGTGGGACATAAAGTCGCCGCAGGCGATGCCGCAGCCGGTCAGGCCGTTGTGGGACAGACTGCCCGCCCACATCACCTCGGCCCGGGCCTCGTAGTTGGCCGGGTCGGTGTGGAGGATGACCGCGTTCTTCATCACGGTGCGCAGCAGGCCCTCGGCCAGCGCGTCGGTCAGCTCCATATTGCCGCCATTGGTGAAATAGCGCTCCATGGTGTGCATCATGATGTCGGCGCAGCCGGACTCGGTCTGATAGTCGGGCAGGGTCTTGGTGAGCTCGGGGTCCATGATGGCGAACTTCGGGCGGCTGATGTCGTCGTTGTAGGCCCGCTTCTGGTGGGTGTCCACCCGGGTGATGACGCTACTGTTGGATGTTTCGCTGCCCGCCGCCGCGATGGTCAGGATGCTGGCCACCGGCAGGCACTTCCTGGCCGTGCGGGTGTGTTCGTACAGCTCCCAGACGTCCTTTTCCGGCTCGGCCAGGCCGTAGGCGATGGCCTTGGCCGTGTCGATGACGCTGCCGCCGCCCACGGCCAGCAGGAAGTCGATGCTGTTCTCTTTGCCGATGCGGATGCCCTCGTAGACCTTGTCGAGGTGGGGGTTCGGCACGACGCCGCCCAGCGTCCAGCTGGAAATGCCGGCCTCGGCCAGCGACTTTTCAGCACGGTCCAGCACACCGGAGCGGACGGCGCTCTTGCCGCCGTAGACGATGAGGACACGGGTGCCGCCGTATTCGCGCACCAGCGCGCCCACGCGCTGTTCGGTGCCTTTGCCGAAGATGACCCGGGTGGGGGAGTAGAACTCGAAATTGCTTGCCATAGTGGTCTGCCTCCTTGTAAGTGCTGCTTTCTGAGCAAAAGTATACACGAAATAGATTCGAAAGTCTACAGGCCCTGCGCCTGCCGCCGCAAAATATTCGGGACAAAACAAAACCCGCATCCTCCCGGCAGGAAAACGGGAGGATGCAGGCTTCATTGGAAAACATCAGACAAAAAAACCTGCCGACTCGAGGCGGTTGCAAGCCCTCAGTCGGCAGGATGCTTACTTCTTCGGAGTCATAGCCTCTTGACCTCGATTTCTTCATTTTTCGGTCTGTACCGGACGTTTCATAGAAGATTCTCCTTTGAAACGGTGAAGAACGATCAGCAGGGGAATGAATTTCTTAGTACATTGGAATGACCCTTTTCTTAACTGTTGGAGTGCGGGATACGAATCACAGAGATGAATTTCATATTACCACATTCTTTCGAGTTAGATTTGCGAAGGGAGTGTCATTACTTAGTACATCGGAGTTTCTCCTTTGGAGTTATTCAAATAAGACGTTCCGTACAAAAGCTTTCTTCATTGGGATCACCTTCGGCGGATCTATTTGAACGCGAAGGATTTTATTTCACAGACTGTTCTGTTATTCGCTTTATTGATGCTCAAGAACGGCTCTTGTTGTTGTGTTTTTATACGGGGGAAGCATCCCGTTTGTGGTGAGCCTCTGTTTTGCTTCTCAGCGAACCCCGACAGTCTGTGCGTACTGTGCGGGTTCCATATCGACCATCGGTCTTCGCTCCTTTCTGCTTAAAGTCAGCGGGGTTAGCTCTCATTTGAGCTTCTGCTGTACTTCTCTGGTTTCTGGCTTTATTATACACGCGCGGGCGCGGTTTGTCTATTCGCAGAATGCACAATAAATTGGACATAATTTTTCAAGAAACAACTAAAAAAATGTATTGTTCGCACAAACGGGCGACAGGAACAGCCTCCCTGCGCAGTCTGGACGGCCCGCAGGGCCTTTTGTGGAAAACCTCTGCACAAGAACTACCGGACTTCTTCCGTGCTATCTTCCGCCGCGGTGAGCAGAACGCCCGGTGAGCCTGTATCCTATATTATAAACAGGTAATATTACTTAATAAAGATAAGCTTCTAATTAAGAAAATTTCATGGATCGCACACTTGACAGCTATATGAATTTTATATACCCGATATACATGGAGTGTATAATTCTGCCGGAAGGGTTTCGTTTTACCTCAAAAATGAAACGAACCACTAAGGAGCGACTAAGAATTTGGTCAAAATGGACAGTTTGACTGCGAATTATTAAGCAAGATGCACAACGCTCCCGGCTAAGGTGTGAAATAAGATATAACAAAAAGTAGAATATCGACCAAAGGTCTTATCAAACGGCACCAATCGTGCTATGATACCAGACGCAAAAGGGCTGCGCTGAGCGCGGAAAGAGGGTGTGTTTCCATAAAAACAAACGCACCTTCTTTGATTTTTAGCACGGCTGCTTTAATAAAAGAAACGAAAGGAGATAGAGTGAAAACGAACGATACCTTTACGCTTCAGGATAAGACTCTGCTCAGAAAGGAGGCAAAGAGATGAACGCATTGACTGCGGCCCTGAAAGAAGAGCTGAATGTGGAGATGATCTCCCTCGGCGGCCTGCAGGTGCCGGAATCCGTGGTGGTCAGCTGGGGCATCATGCTGTTTCTGGTCATCGTCTCCATCCTGCTCACCCGGAACCTCAAGGTGGACCACATCTCCAGGCGGCAGGCCATCCTTGAGATGGTCGTCACCACCATCGACGGCTTCTTCACGGGCCTGCTGGGCGAGCAGGGCAGACGGTATGTGCCTTATCTCATGACGGTGGCTCTCTACATCGCCTGTGCGAACCTCATCGGCGTGTTCGGCATCAAGCCCCCCACGAAGGATCTGAATGTCACCGCTGCGCTGGCGCTCATGAGCATCTGCCTCATCGAGTATTCCGGCATCCATGCCCGGGGCGGCAAGGGCTTCCTCAAGAGCCTCGCCGCTCCTACCCCCATCATGACCCCCATGAACATCCTCGAGATCGCCATCCGTCCCACCAGCCTGTGTATGCGACTGTTCGGCAACGTGCTGGGCGCTTTCGTCATCATGGAGCTCATCAAGCTGGTGGTCCCGGTGTTCGTGCCGGCCATCTTCAGCCTGTACTTTGATTTGTTCGATGGTCTCATCCAGACCTATGTCTTTGTCTTCCTCACCTCGCTGTTCATGAAAGAGAGCATTGGTGGAGAAGAGTAAACCTCTCCGTCACGCCTGCGGCGCGACACCTCCCCTATCAGGGGAGGCAAAGAGGAAATTGATTAAAAAATTAAAAGGAGAAATAATTATGAACGGACTCGTAGCTCTGGGCGCTGGTATCGCAGCGCTGACTGGTATCGGCGGCGGCATCGGCATCGGCATTGCCACCGGCAAGGCAACGGAGGCCATCAGCCGCCAGCCGGAAGCTTCCGGTAAGATCCAGACCAACCTGCTGCTGGGTGCAGCTCTGGCCGAAGGTACTGCAATTTTCGGCTTCGTCGTTGCTCTGCTCATCATCCTGTTCCTGGGTTGATAACGGAGGCATGACGAATGCTGACTCTGAATCTGAACCTTCTGTATACAGTCGTCAACATTCTGGTTCTGTTTTTGCTGCTGCGCAAGTTCCTGTACAAGCCTGTCATGAACATCATCGCACAGCGCCAGAAGCAGGTGGATGACGCACTGAACGCCGCCGAGACCTCCAAGCAGGAGGCCGCTGCGGCCCTGAACGACGCGCAGGCAAAGCTGCGCAATGTGGACGCCGAGGCTGCTGTCCGCCGCACTGCCTACGAGCAGCAGGCCGAAAAGGACAAGCAGCAGCTGCTGGCTGACGCCCAGAAGCAGGCCGACGCCATCCTGGCCGAGGGCAAAGCTGCCGCCGAGGCCGAGCGTCAGCACAAGCTGCGTCAGGCTGACGCCCAGACCACTGCACTGGCCCGCGCCATGTGCGAGAAGCTGCTGGCCCGCAGCCTGAACGAGCAGGACGACGCCCGCCTGCTGGACGATCTGTTGGAGAAAGCGGGGGCTGAAAATGGCAAGTGAATTCAGCACCGAGTTCTTCTCGGCCAACCACATCGTCAAAGCTGACCTTCGTGCCGCCCGCACCCCCCGCGAGGAGGACCTGGAGCGCATCAAGAAAGAGGTCGCGAAGCTGTACGACGCCACCGAGGTCATCCTGAACGTCACGGTGGACGACAGCCTCCTCTCCGGCTATGTGCTGCAGATCGGCGACCGCGTCTTCGATAACTCCGGCCGCCACGCCATCGACCAGATGATGGCCGACAAGCCCTCTCTGGCCACCCTCAAGACCCGCATCGAGGACTACAAGCCCGCCGCCACCAGCGAAGAGGGCGGTGTGGTCATCTCCTCCGCCGACGGCATCGTGGAAGTGGAAGGCATGGACCGCGCCGTCTACGGCGAGATCGTCACCTTCGAGAATGGCGCCAAGGGCATGGTGGAGAGCGTCGAGCCGGGCCGTCTGGGCATCATGCTCTTCGACGGCGCTGAGACCGTCGGCGTCGGCACCATGGTCACCCGCAGCGGCAAGCGCGCCGGCATCCCGGTGGGCGACGGCTTCCTTGGCCGCGTCATCGACCCGCTGGGCGAGCCCATCGACGGCAAAGGCCCCATCGAGGCTGTGGGCTACAACCCCATCGAGAAGCAGGCCCCCGGCATCCTCGAGCGCCAGAGCGTGGATACGCCGCTCCACACCGGCATCCTCGCCATCGACTCCATGTTCCCCATTGGCCGCGGCCAGCGTGAGCTGATCATCGGCGACCGCCAGACCGGCAAGACCTCCATCGCCACCGATGCCATCCTGAACCAGAAGGACACCGGTGTGCTCTGCATCTACGTCGCCATCGGCCAGAAGGCTTCTTCCATCGCCCGCGTGGCCGAAGACCTGAAGAAGCACGGCGCGATGAGCTATACCACCATCGTGGCGGCTACCGCTTCCGACAGCGCCCCGCTGCAGTACATCGCACCCTACGCCGGTACGGCTCTGGCTGAATATTTCATGGCTCAGGGCAAGAGCGTCCTCATCGTCTACGATGACCTCTCCAAGCACGCGGTGGCATACCGTGCCATCTCCCTGCTGCTCCGCCGCTCTCCGGGCCGTGAGGCTTACCCCGGCGACGTCTTCTATCTGCACTCCCGTCTGCTGGAGCGCTCCTGCCGCATGAGCGACGCACTGGGCGGCGGCTCCATCACCGCACTGCCCATTGTTGAGACTCAGGCAGGCGACGTGTCCGCTTACATCCCCACCAACGTCATCTCCATCACCGACGGTCAGATCTTCCTCGAGAGCGCTCTGTTCAACGCCGGCAACCGCCCGGCTGTCAACGTGGGCCTGTCCGTCTCCCGTGTCGGCGGCGCAGCCCAGACCAAGGCCATGAAGAAGGCCAACGCCAACCTGCGTATCGAGCTGGCCCAGTACAAGGACATGGAGTCCTTCGCGCAGTTCAGCTCCGATCTGGACGCCGAGACCCGCCATCAGCTCGAGCACGGCAAGGCTCTGACCGAGATGCTCAAGCAGCCGCTCTATCAGCCCAAGACCGACGCCGAGCAGGTGGTCATCCTTGTGCTGGCTTCCCACGGGATGCTGGACGAAGTGCCTCTCGCTGAGCAGCGGGCGCGCACCGCTGCCTTTGTTCGCCAGTTCCATGCAGATGTGTCCGGCACGATGGATGCCATCACGGCCACCGGCAAGCTCACTCCCGAGCAGACCGACACCATCCTGAACGCATGGAAGGCCTACGAGGGAGGCGAGAGTCATGGCGTCCAGTAAGCTGCTGAAAGAGCGCATCGAGAGCATTCAGGATACCCGCAAGATCACGAACGCGATGTATCTGATCTCTTCCTCCAAGCTGCGCAAGGCACGCAAGAACTACCAGAACGTCCTGCCCTACTTCACCCGCATGAGAGACACCATCTCCCGTGTCGTCCCCCATCTGCCCGATGAGCCGGTGCATCCGTTCTTCCACGAGCGGCAGAGAGAGGACGGCGATCCCCGCCGCGCCTATCTGGTACTGACGGCAGACAAGGGCATGGCAGGCTCTTTCAACCAGAACGTGCTGAAACTCCTGCTGGAAAAGGCTGACAGGAACGACCGTTTCTATGTCATCGGTCAGGTGGGCTACCGCGCCCTCCGCAAAGACCCCCGCCTGGTGCGGGAGTTCCAGTACGGCGCGACTGCCCCGTCGCTGCAGCGCGCCCGTGACATCACGGTGGACGCCATCGACGACTTCAAGTCGGGCAAACTGGATGAGATCTATCTTATCTACACCAAGATCCAGAACGCGCTCACCAGTGAGCCGGTCATGGTGCGTCTGCTGCCGCTGGACCGCGAGCATCTGCAGCCCGCCCCCAAGGGTCTGGGCGACCCCCGCGGCGAAGTCGAGCTGGTGCCGGACGCATGGACCGTGTTCGAGCAGACCGCTCCTATTTATATGCACGGCATGATCTTCGGTGCCATGACCGAGAGCTTCTGCGCAGAGCAGAGCGCCCGCATGACCGCCATGGATTCGGCCACCAAGAGCGCCAACGATATGATACGCGACTTGCAGCTGGAATATAACCGCACCCGCCAGGGCTCCATCACTCAGGAGATCACCGAGATCATCGGCGGCGCGTCTGCGGTGAAATCACAAGAATAACCTCTCCGTCAGCGCTTGCGCGCTGCCACCTCTCCTATCGAGGAGAGGCTTTGGCATTCCGCAAAGCTTCATCTCTTCGCCAGAGGCTCCCCTCGGTAGGGGAGCTGTCGAGCGAATGCGAGACTGAGAGGTTGACACATCTAATAAACGAGGCAAATCTATGATACAGGGAAAAATTATTCGCGTGGCCGGCCCTGTGGTGGACGTGCAGTTCACCGCAGGCCGACTGCCTGCCCTGCAGGAAGCGCTGACCGTGACCGCAGAAGGCACCGAGCGCACGATGGAGGTGGCGCAGCACGTCAACGAATCGACGGTGCGCTGCATCATGCTCTCGGCCAGCGAAGGTCTGGGCAAGGGTATGGAAGTCACCGCCACCGGCCACGGCCTGACTGCCCCGGTGGGCGAGGCCACGCTGGGCCGTATGTTCGACCCGCTGGGCCGCCCCATCGACGGCAAGGGCTCTGTGGACGATGTGCCGCACTGGCCCATCCACCGCAAGGCCCCCAGCTTTGCAGAGCAGAAGCCCGCTACTGAGATTTTGGAAACGGGCATCAAGGTCATCGACCTGCTGGCCCCCTACGCCAAGGGCGGCAAGATCGGTCTGTTCGGCGGCGCAGGCGTCGGCAAGACCGTCCTGATCCAGGAACTTATCCACAATGTGGCCACCGAGCACGGCGGCTACTCCATCTTCACCGGCGTCGGCGAGCGCTCCCGTGAGGGCTGCGACCTCTGGGGCGAGATGAACGCCTCCGGCGTCCTGAACAAGACCGCGCTGGTCTTCGGTCAGATGAACGAGCCCCCAGGAGCCCGTATGCGGGTGGCGGAGACCGGCCTGACCATGGCCGAGTATTTCCGCGAGGAGACCCACAAGGACGTGTTGCTTTTTATCGACAACATCTTCCGTTTCGTGCAGGCCGGCTCTGAGGTCTCTGCTCTGATGGGCCGTATGCCCTCGGCTGTCGGCTATCAGCCCACGCTGGCCAACGAGCTGGGCGCTCTGCAGGAGCGTATCACCTCCACCCGCGACGGCTCCATCACCTCGGTGCAGGCCGTCTACGTCCCCGCTGACGACCTGACCGACCCCGCCCCCGCTACCACGTTTGCACATCTGGACGCAACCACCGTCCTGAGCCGTAAGATCGTCGAGCAGGGCATCTATCCCGCTGTGGACCCGCTGGCTTCCACCTCCCGCATTCTGGAAGCCGACATCGTGGGCGAGGAGCACTACCGCGTGGCCCGCAAGGTGCAGGCAACGCTGCAGCGCTATCAGGAACTGCAGGACATCATCGCCATTCTGGGCATGGACGAGCTGGGCGAGGAAGACAAGCTCACCGTCACCCGTGCGCGTAAACTGCAGAAGTTCCTGTCCCAGCCCTTCTCGGTGGCTGAGAACTTCACCGGCCTGCCCGGCAAATATGTGCCGCTGGCCGAGACGGTCAAGGGCTTTGCCGCCATCGTGGACGGCAAGTGCGACGACCTGCCCGAGTGGGCCTTCTTCAACGTAGGCACCCTCGACGACGCCCGCAAGAAGGCAGCGGACAAGCTGGCGGAGGAAAAAGGCGGTGAGGCCTGATGAACAGCTTCATCCTCAACATCACGGCTTCCAGCGGTGAGTTCTATCAGGGCAGCTGCGAGAGCATGGTGCTGCCCGTGAAGGACGGCGTCTACGGTGTTCAGGCCGGTCACAGCCCGGTGCTGGTGGCTATCCACATGGGGATGCTCAAGTTCACTGTGGACGGCGAGACCCGCGAGATTCTGGTCGGCGACGGCATCGCTGAGGTGACGCCCACCTTCGTGCTTCTGCTGGTGGACAGCGCCGAGCGCCCCGAGGACATCGACAAGAACCGTGCCGAGGCCGCCCGCATCCGCGCCGAAGAGCGCCTGCAGCATAAGCAGAGCATGCACGAGTATTACCAGACCAAGATCGCTCTGGACCGCGCCATGCAGCGTCTGCAGACTGCTGCGAAGTATAAGCGTTGAAACTTCCTGTCTGAACGATATTTCTCCATTTTTCTCCATAAACAAAGGGCCTGCCCTTGCCGCACCTGCGGCGGGGCGGGCTCTTTTTTTGCGTCCCGCTCTTGACAGCGGTGCGGCAAAGTGATATGATTTTAGTATCAAAAAGAAACGCTTCCGACCCCATAAGGAGGAAACTGTTATGGAAGAAAAAATTTTGAATACCCGCAAAAACGGCATGGCTATGCTGCTGCTCACCCTGCTGGGCTATGTGGCATCTATTGCACTGTTCATTTACAGTGTCACCCTGCTGAATGCAGACCGGATGCTTCTGGGCGTGCCGCTGCTGATTTTGTCCATTGCATATTGGATCGCAGGCATCTTCCTGTTCTGCGGTCTTAAGGTGTTAAAGCCGCAGGAGGCACTGGTGCTCACCCTGTTTGGTGATTACATTGGCACCCTGAAGGGACAGGGCTTTTACTGGGTGAACCCCTTCTGCACCGCCGTCAACCCCGCCGCCGGTACCCACCTGAGCCAGAGCGGGGACGTGACCAGCAAGGAGAGCGGCGCAGCCGCCCTGCTGAGCGTCAGCGGCCAGAACAGCCAGCTCGCCTCAAGCAGCGTAAGCAAAAAGATCTCCCTGAAGATGATGACCCTGAACAACTCCCGCCAGAAGATCAACGATTGTCTGGGCAACCCGGTGGAGATCGGCATCGCCGTGATCTGGCGCGTGACCGACACTGCCAAGGCGGTGTTCAATGTGGACAACTACAAGGAGTACCTCTCCCTCCAGTGTGACAGCGCCCTGCGGAACGTGGTGCGGGTGTACCCCTACGATGTGGCCCCCAATGTGGACACCACCGGAGACGGCGTGGCCGACGAGGGCAGCCTGCGGGGCTCCTCGGAGGTGGTGGCGGCCCGCATCCGGGACGAGATCCAGAAAAACGTGGCTGAGGCAGGCATCGAGGTGGTGGAGGCCCGGATCACCTATCTGGCCTATGCGCCGGAGATCGCCGCAGTGATGCTCCAGCGCCAGCAGGCCAGCGCCATCATCGACGCCCGCAAGATGATCGTGGACGGCGCCGTGGGCATGGTGGAGATGGCACTGGACCGGCTGAGCGAAAACAAAGTGGTGGAGTTGGATGACGAACGGAAAGCGGCCATGGTCTCCAACCTGCTGGTGGTGCTCTGCGGCAACCGGGACGCACAGCCCATCGTGAACAGCGGCAGCCTGTACTGATGGCAGAGCCCAAAAAGCAGATCCCCCTGCGCCTGAACGCAAAGCTCTATGAGGCCCTTGCCGCATGGGCTGAGGACGATTTCCGCTCGGTGAACGGGCAGATCGAGTATCTCCTCACCGAGTGTGTGCGTCAGCGCAAAAAGAACGGCCGGTACGTCTCCGATCAGATCGACCTGCCGCCGGAGCTGGATATTGAATGACCCTGCTCCCCTCCGGGGGGCAGGCCTTGCAAAAACGCCGATGGTATATCGGCAGGGAGGATGACTATGACAGTAGGTATGGTACCCGGGGCAAGCATCGCAGGCATGGTGTTTTCGCTTGTCGTCTCCTTCGCACTTCCCATAGGCCTCTTTGTTTACGCAAAGAAGAAGCTGGGCGCGAAGACTGCACCGTTCTTTATCGGGTGCGGCATTTTCTTCGTGATGGTGCTGATGCTGGAAGCTGCCATCCATCGCATCGTGTTCCAGCTGGCCGGAGAAGCGCTGACCGGAAGCGTGATCCTATACGCAGTCTATGGCGGCCTGATGGCAGCTCTTTTTGAAGAGACCGGTCGTTACATCGCCATGAGGTTTCTGGTGAAGCCGCTGGATTTTTCGAATGCCTTTATGTATGGTGCCGGACACGGCGGCGTGGAGGCAATGCTTCTGTGCGGTGTGGCATCTATCAGCAACATCGCAGGTGCCGTGATGATAAATTCCGGCACCATGTCTGCACAGCTGGCGACTCTTGACGCAGAGAAGGCGGCAGACACGGCAGCGGCTCTTTCGGCGCTGTGGACGACACCGAGCTTGACGTTTTTTGCAGGCGGCGTAGAGCGGATCATTGCGGTGGTGCTCCATCTGAGCCTGTCGATTCTGGTGTTCCAGTCCATCCGCAAAAAGGCCCCCATGGAGCTGGTGCGGGCCTACCTGTTCCACTTTGTCATCGACTCGCTGTCTGTTCTGCTCAGCGCAGTGGCATCTGTCTGGGTGGTGGAGCTTGTCGCCGCACTCTTGACCGGAGGGGCTGTCCTAATGGCAAGGTATGCCTGCATGGAAAAGTGAACGCGCGGAAATATTCATGATATATAGTATATAAAAGTCCCCTCTTCGTCATTGGAGCAAGAACCGTGACGAAGAGGGGACTTTCGCTTTCTGTTACTTTTTCTCGTGGTCGGCCCAGCCGCTGGACTGGATGACTTCGCCGTCCGGGGTACACCAGAGGGCCTCCACACCGTCGAGGGATTCGATGAGCTTCTGGCCATCCTCAAGGGACATACAGAACAGGCCGGTGGTGAGGCAGTCGGCCGCACCGGAGTCGGGGGAGAGGACGCTCACGCTGTCAAAGTAGCGGGCGGGCCAGAGGGTATCCGGGTCGATGAGGTGGTGGTAGCGCACGCCGTCCACGACGTAGTAGCGCTGGTAGTTGCCGCTGGTGACGAGAGCCATGTCGCTCATGTTGACACCGGAGACGTAGGAAGAGCTGGCAGTGTAGACGTCCGAGGCGTTCCATGGGTTCTCCACGCCGCCCGACCACTGGGAGCCGTCGGGCTTCGTGCCGATAGCGCGGAGGTTGCCGCCCACGCTGATGAGGGCGCTTTTCAGGCCCCGGGCCTCAGCGGCCTGTGCCGCCATCTCCACGGCGTAGCCCTTGCCCACGCTGCCCACATCGAGGGACATCTCCGGGTCGGAGAGGTAGACGGTCCTGGCATTTTCGTCGATGACGAGGTTGGAGATGTCGCAGTGCTGGGCGGCGGCATCCAGCGCCTCCTGTTCGGGCAGCTTGTTGTCCGCCTCGTTCGTGTTGGCTTCGGCGGCCTCGCGGTAGTCGTGCCAGATGCGGAGGACGCTGCCCATGGCGATGTTCAGCTTGCCGTTTGTGGTGTCGTACATCTGCCGGGCCAGTTCCAGCATCCCGAGGATCTTATCATCCACCTGAACGGGTGCGACGCCGGCGTTGTCGTTGATGGTCTTGACATTCACTACGCCGTCATAATCGTTGTAGATGTCGTAAAGGCGGTGATATTCCAGCAAGTCGGCGTGGAGAGCGTCCATCTGACGGGAGAACTCCTCCTCGCTGTCGCAATAGGCGATGACCTGCGTGACAGTGTCGAAAGCATCGTAGAAGATGGTGCTGTACCGCTGGGCGTCGGCGCTCACGCCCGAAGAGGCGGGTTTCTGGATCGAGCCGCAGGCGGTGAGGACGCCGAGACAGAGCGCCCCGGTCAGCAGAGCGGAAACGAAACGCTTGATGCTCATGCCTGCTCCTTTGCCGCAGCGGTGAAGGTGGCATGCTCTTCCGACAGGTGGGCCAGCAGGTCGCCGAAGACCCAGTTCTTGTTGGACGGGGTGACCACGGCCTTGAGGGGGATGTTCACCTGTGCCTGCTTCATGAGGTCCAGCAGGGTGTCGAGGTCTTTCTCCTTGAAGTTCGCCAGCACCAGCGCGGGAGGGTAAGCACCCGGTTCCAGCACGAGGGTGCGGGAGGTCTTGACCTCCACCTCGCCCAGTAGCTGGGCAACGGTCTTGCCTGCGTCGGCAGGGGAGACGGGCAGCAGCTTCATGCCGAAGGCGGGAGCCATCCCCTCGAGGATGCCCCGGTCGGCGGCGGACAGGTTCCAGCCCAGCGCCAGCGGAACGCCGGCGTTCTGGTTGCGTGCGATATGTGCTTTCATAGTGTGAACCTCTTTCTTTCAGAGTGAAGTTTTTTGTAAATACACTATAGTATAGCACAGATAACAGGAAAAGAAAACGACTGCTGACCCTTTTTGCAAAGCGGGCAGCAGTCGAACAAGAAAGACACTATTGTATTTTGTCAAAAGTTGTGATATTCTGAAACTGCCGTCAGAAATGGCGGCAGGCACTGTCTGCAAATGCAGGTGGTCACGCTCCTCCGGCGAAGCGCCAGTGGAGACGAATATCTTTTTGCTTCCCCTGACGCGAGAGCGAAAGGGGGGATGTTCCATGACGTTTGAACAGGTCGTATTGTTGCTCACGCTTCTCGGCGGGGCGATCTACATTACCTTTGAGATCAGCTGGACCATTTTTAACAACAAAAAGAAATGACCGCCCATGCCTCTCCAAGCAAGCGGTCATTCTTTTTGACTTAATGCCGGAAGAGCGCTGACCATTTGCTGGACAGTGCCTTCTTTATTTGTAGTATAATCGTTTCAGCGTGAATTGTCAACGCTGAAAGCGTAACTTAGTTCATCTTCTTGCCGAAGAACTCCACCTCTTTGCCGATGAAGTCCATCAGCTCGTCGAACTGGTCGGGGGTCAGGCTCTGCGCGCCGTCGCACTTGGCCTTGGCGGGGTCGTTGTGGACTTCGATCATCAGGCCGTCGGCACCGGCGGCGACAGCGGCCTTGGCCAGCTGAGGCACCATCCATGCGTGGCCGCAGGCGTGGCTGGGGTCTACGATGACGGGCAGGTGGGTCATCTTATGAAGCATGACCACGCCGGCGAGATCGAGGGTGTTGCGCATACTGGTCTCAAAGGTGCGGATGCCGCGCTCGCAGAGGATGACGTTCTCATTGCCCTCGGCCATGATGTACTCAGCGCTCATGACGAACTCCTCGAGGGTGTTGGCGAGGCCGCGCTTGAGCAGGACAGGTTTTTTCTGACGGCCTACAGCCTTGAGCAATTCGAAGTTCTGCATATTGCGGGCGCCCACCTGGATGAGGTCTACGTTCTCGAAGAGGGGCAGATGCTCGGTGTTCATGATCTCGGTGACGATGGGGGAGCCGGTGGCACGGCGGGCCAGCTTGAGCAGGTCGAGACCCTCGCTGCGCATCCCCTGGAAGGAGTAGGGGGAAGTGCGGGGCTTGAACGCACCGCCCCGCAGCAGGGAAGCACCGGCTGCCTTGACGCGCTGGGCGCAGTAGGTGATCTGCTCCTCGCTCTCGATGCTGCAGGGGCCGGCGATGACGGCGAAGCTGCCGCCGCCGATCTTCACGCCCTCCACGTCGATGACGCTGTCATCCGGGTGGAACTTGCGGTTGGCCTTCTTATAAGGCTCCGACACGCGGCGGCAGGTCTCGACCACGGGGTTTGCCAGCACCCAGCTCTCCGCGATGGCCTTGGTGTCGCCGATGAGGCCGAGGATGTGGGTGTCGCTGCCCTTGGAGTCGTTGATCTGCAGGCCCATGCCTTCCAGCTCGGTGCAGAATTCATGGACTTTCTCTTTGGGGGCGTCCTGTTTGAGTACGATGATCATGGCGGGTTCTCCTTTTCCTGTTCTGGTACGGCAGGGGAGATGAGGCCGCCTTGCCGTTGATGTTTCCGTATTGCAAACTTCAGTATCGTGAAGTGATTGAGCATGGACATAGCATAGCACTTCAGTTTCATGAAGTCAATAGCCTTTCCGAAATTTTTTGAATTTTGGGAGAGAAAGTGGTAGAATAAAGTAGCCCTCTCAGACCGCTTCGCGTCCAGCTCCCCCTTTGGGGGAGCTGTCGAGCAGAGCGAGACTGAGAGGGCCATCCTAACAATTATAGAGGTCTTACATATGGGCAAAGAAGCAAAAACCAACGCCATGCGCATTCTGGAGCGGGCCAAAGTGGCCTACACCGCGCATGAATATCCCCACGAAGAGGGCGTGGCCGTGGACGGCGTGACTGTCGCCGCCAGCATCGGCGAAGACCCTGCCTGCGTCTACAAGACGCTGGTGACGCAGGGAAACAGCAAGAACTACTTCGTCTTCGTCATCCCGGTGGCGGCAGAGCTGGATCTGAAAGCCGCCGCCCGTAGCGTGGGCGAAAAGAGCGTGGCGATGATACACGTCGCTGACATCAACAAAGTCACCGGCTATGTCCGGGGCGGCTGCAGCCCGGTGGGCATGAAAAAGCAGTACACCACCGTCTTCGATGAGAGCGTGCTGAGCCAGCCGAAGGTCTATGTTTCCGGCGGGCGCATCGGTACGCAGGTCTGCTGCGCTCCTGCCGACCTCATCAAGGCCGCACGGGCGACTACGGCAAAGATCATCTTCTGAAAGCCTGGTACGATAAACCCACCGCGCAGCGATAAGCAGACGTTTGGTCAGAGAGATATTAGCGCTGTGCAGAGGCTTTGTCTTTGGCATCCCTGCCCTCTCAGGCGCTTCGCGCCAGCTCTCCCAAGGGGAGAGCCTTTAAGAGGATATTTATTATAAAAAGATTTTCTGATAAGTCGTACTTAAAAAGAAAAACAGTGTCGAAACTGCACAAAATTTTTGAAAGTTTTTTGACAGCAGGGAACACAAGGGAAAATTTGTCCGAACGCTCTTTGCAAAGGCGTTTTTTTGCCGTATACTGTAGTCAGACGGCGGACGGAAGAGCGCATGAACTCTTTTTCAGCCGGAGAAGAACAGCGTGGACAACGAGGTTTGCGGAGGATGAGCAGAATGCGAAATGAGCTGCTGGGTACCATGTGCCGTCCCGGTACGGGAATGCATCAGGGGCTCCGTGTAACCTGCTGCGGGTCCAGTCTGTCCAGAATGAAATAAAAGGCCGTGGTGTAAGTGCATCACAGCCTTTTTTGTTTTTCGTCGCGGGAGATAGAGAAAGAGAGGTTGGATACAGATGATTCGTAAAGTGGCAGTCATTATGGGTTCGGACAGCGACTGGCCGGTGGTGAAAGGTGCATGCGCCCAGCTCAAGGCGCTGGACATCCCCTTTGAGGCACATATCCTGTCGGCCCACCGCACCCCTGCCGAGGCAGCGGAGTTTGCAAAGAATGCCAGGGCCAACGGCTTCGGCGTCATCCTCTGCGCAGCAGGCATGGCGGCCCATCTGGCCGGTGCTTTTGCCGCAAACACCACCCTGCCGGTCATCGGCATCCCGATGAAGGGCGGCGCGATGGACGGCCTGGACGCTCTGCTGGCCACCGTCCAGATGCCCAGCGGCATCCCGGTGGCCACAGTGGCCCTGAACGGCGCGAAGAACGCCGCCTGGCTGGCTGCTGAGATCCTGGCCCTCGGCGATGAGGCACTGGCTGCGAAGCTGGCTGCTGAGCGCGTCGCCATGGCCCGGCAGATCGCCGCCAAGGAAGAAAAACTGCAGAAAGAGATCGAGGAACTGTAATGTCTGATTTTGCATACCCGCTTCACGAAGAGTGCGGCGTTTTCGGCATCTATGACCGTGCCGGCACCGAGGACGTGGCCGCTGCCGCCTACTCGGCCCTGTACGCGCTACAGCATCGCGGACAGGAGAGCTGCGGCATCGCCGTGAACGACGACGGCGTCATCAACGGCCACCGGGACCTCGGCCTTGTCAATGAGGTGTTCACCCCGGCGGTGCTGGGCTCGCTGGCAAAGCCCACGGCCCACATGGCTACCGGCCATGTCCGCTACGCTACCTCCGGCAGCCGCATCCGGGCCAACGCCCAGCCCATGATCGTCCGCCATGGCCGGGGGACCATGGCCCTCTGCCACAACGGCAATCTGACCAACGCTCTGGAGCTGCGCCGCCAGCTGGAAAACGAGGGTGCCATCTTCCACGGCTCCTCCGATACCGAGGTCATCTGCTACCTCGTCACCCGCAACCGCCTGCGGATGGGCAGCATCGAGATCGCCATCAGCAAGACGATGGACGTCCTCGAAGGCGCTTACAGCCTCGTGGTCATGTCGGCCACCAAGCTCATTGCCGCCCGTGACCCCCGCGGTTATCGCCCTCTCTGCATCGGCACCCTGCCGGGCGGCGGCTACGTCTTTGCCAGCGAGAGCTGCGCGCTGGATGCCGTGGGTGCGACCCTGCTGCGGGACGTGGAGCCCGGCGAGATCGTCATCACCGACACCAAGACCGGTGAGCTGCGCTCCATCAAAGACCACTGCGGCCGTCCCGACCGCCAGATGTGCGTCTTCGAGTTCATCTACTTCGCCCGCCCCGACAGCATCATCGAGGGCAGCTCGGTGCATGAGGCCCGCAAGCAGGCTGGCCGCTTCTTGGCACAGGAGCACCCCGTGGAGGCCGATGTGGTCATCGGTGTGCCGGACTCCGGCCTCGACGCCGCCCTTGGCTACTCTCAGGAGAGCGGCATCCCCTACGGCATCGGCTTTATTAAAAATAAGTACATCGGCCGCACCTTCATCCAGGGCAGCCAGAAGCAGCGCGAGAACAGCGTCCGCATCAAGCTGAACGTCGTGACCAGCACCGTCAAGGGCAAGCGGGTCGTGCTGGTGGATGACTCCATCGTGCGCGGCACCACCTCTGCCCGCATCATCAAGCTGCTGCGGGACGCCGGAGCAAAGGAAGTCCACTTCCGCGTTTCGGCACCCCCCTTCAAATATCCCTGCTACTTTGGCACCGACATCCCCGACCAGAAGCTTCTGGTCGCTACCGGCCGCACGGTGGACCAGATCAACGAGATCATTGGCGCCGACACGCTGGGCTACCTCTCCACGGAGCACGTTGTCCAGCTGGCCCAGAACGCCAACTGCGGCTTCTGCACCGCCTGCTTCACCGGCAAATACGCTGTGAAGCCGGAAGAGGTGCTTTCCACCGATATTCATGAACGCCACCTGAATGACCGTCCCAAGGACGAGAAAAAGTTAGGAGAGTAACAATGGAAAAGAGCTATTCGGAAAGCTATGCAGCCGCAGGTGTGGACATCACCGCCGGCTATCGTTCGGTCGAACTCATGAAGCAGTATGTGGCCCGCACCATGAACGAGCATTGCATCGGTGGTCTGGGCGGCTTCGGCGGCCTGTTTGAGCTGGACTGCACCGGCTACAAGCACCCCGTCCTCATCTCCGGCACCGACGGCGTCGGCACCAAGCTGAAGATCGCCATGATCATGGACAAGCACGACACCATCGGCATCGACTGCGTGGCGATGTGCGTCAACGACGTCATCTGCGCCGGTGCAAAGCCGCTGGTCTTCCTCGACTACATCGCCTGCGGCCGCAACATCCCCGAGAAGATCGCCGAGATCGTCAAGGGCGTGTCCGAGGGCTGCGTTCAGGCTGACTGTTCTCTGGTGGGCGGCGAGACCGCTGAGCACCCGGGCATGATGCCGGAGGACGAGTACGATCTGGCCGGTTTCACCGTGGGCGTTGTGGACAAGGAAAAGATCCTCAATAACGAGACCATGAAGCAGGGCGATGTCATCATCGCCCTGCCCTCCACCGGCGTCCATTCCAACGGTTTCTCGCTGGTGCGCAAAATTTTTGACATCGACGGCGACCCCGCCGTCCTGAAGACGGCCCCCGCAGAGCTGGGCGGCAAGACCCTCGGCGAGGCCCTGCTGGCTCCCACCAAGATCTACGTCAAGCCTGTGCTGAAAGTGCTGGAAGAAGTGGATGTCAAGGGCATCTCTCACATTACCGGCGGCGGCTTCTACGAGAATATCCCCCGCAGCCTGAAGAAGGGCTGCTGCGCCCGCATCAAGAAGGAGGACGTCCGCACCCCGGCCCTCTTCCACCTGATGCAGAAGACCGGCAGCATCTCTGAGCACGATATGTTCAACACCTTCAATATGGGCGTCGGCATGGTGCTGACCGTCCCCGCTGAGCAGGCCGACAAGGCACTGGAGATCCTCCATGCCAACGGCGAGCCGGAAGCTTACCGTCTGGGCGTCATCGCAGAAGGTGAGGGTGTCGAGCTGTGCTGAACATTGCAGTGTTAGTGTCCGGCGGCGGCACCAATTTGCAGGCGCTGCTGGACAGCGAGGCCCGGGGCGAGAACCCCAACGGCAAGATCAGGCTTGTCGTGGCCTCCAAACCCGGCGTCTACGCGCTGGAACGCGCCGCCAAGGCAGGCGTCGAGGGTGTGGTGGTCCGCCGGAAGGATTACGCTTCCAGTGAGGATTTTGACGCCGCACTGCTGAAAACGCTGAAAGAACATAACATTGACCTTGTGGTCCTGGCGGGCTTTTTGTCCGTGTTAGGCCCCAGCGTCATCGAGGCCTATCCCCGCCGCATCCTGAATATCCACCCCGCCCTCATCCCGTCCTTCTGCGGGCCGGGAATGTACGGCCTGCGCCCCCACGAGGCCGCGCTGGCCCGGGGCTGCAAGGTGACGGGCGCTACCGTCCACTTCGTCAATGAGGAGTGCGACGGCGGGCCTATCCTGCTGCAGAAGGCCGTGGACATCCTGCCCGGCGACACCCCCGAGGTGCTGCAGAAGCGTGTGATGGAGCAGGC
>ENA-OWNQ01000028-OWNQ01000028.1-gut-metagenome-genome-assembly--contig:-NODE-28-length-159753-cov-37.919581_pt1 | contig 159753 bp, 133 predicted proteins | sample MGYA00248252_ERZ651782 | MGnify/ENA primary metagenome ERZ651782 (study PRJEB26908, sample SAMEA4031705) | gut metagenome | biome: gut; feature: normal infant; material: stool | place: China | collected... | reverse complement strand
CTTCGCTTGGAGTTCTTATCTCCTTATCTCCGGCTGTTTTCTTTCTGTGACTATACTATAGCACACGCTTAGAAATTTGTCTATTCGCAGAGCAGACAATCCTGCAATGAATTATTTGTGCATGTTAAGGATTGATAAGTGCATGCCCATGGTGCTATAATAAATATGTTGGGCTGCTATAACCTTGAATGGGTTGCAACCTCGCTGTAGGGGCGGATGCTCCCTACTATTAATCACAAAAAACAAAACCCCCGCCGTTATTCCTTGCGAACAACAGCGGGGGATATTTTTATGTTTGCGCCTTACTTATCTTACTTATACTCATCCAGCAAATTGGTCATGCTCTTCAGGCTGATGGCCAGGGTCGAGGCGTTGTGCAGCAGGGCCGAAGTGGCAGGCTGCAAAATGCCCATGGCGCCCAGCACGATCAGCGTGCTATTGAAGCCCATGATAAAGCGGTAGTTGTCATGGGTACGCTTCTGCAGGCCGTTGGCGATGCACTTCAGGATGACCAGCTCATTCAGGCTGTCGGCGGCCACGGTCACATCGGCAATCTCGCGGGCAATGGCAGCGCCGTCGCTGATGGCAATGCCAACATCAGCAGCGGACAGGGCGGGGGAGTCGTTGATGCCGTCGCCCAGCATGATGACGGTGTGGCCTGCGGCCTTCTCCTGCTCTACAAAGCGGGCCTTGTCCTCGGGCAGCACCTCGGCATAGTAGGCGTCCACGCCTACCTGCTTGGCAATGACGGATGCCGTGCGGTCGTTGTCGCCGGTCATCATCACAGCCTTGCGGATGCCTAAGCCGCGCAGGGCCTTCAACACATCGGCGGCCTCCTCGCGCAGCGGATCAGCAATGCAGATGACACCGGCCAGTTCACCGCCGATAGCCAGATACAAATGGGAATATTCCGGCGGCAGAGCGTCAAATTTGTCGCTCTCGCTGGTGGGGATGTAGCAGCCCTCATCCTCAAATACAAAGTGCTGGCTGCCGATGACGACTTTCTCACCGGCTACGCTGCTGGCGATGCCGTGGGCCACGACGTACTGCACTTCGCTGTGCATTTCCTCGTGGTTGATGCCCTTCTGGGCAGCGGCCTGCACAACGGCGTTGGCCATCGAGTGGGGATAATGCTCCTCCAGGCAGGCGGCAATGCGCAGCACATCGTCGGCATTGCGGCCGCCAAACGGCACAACGTCCACCACGGTGGGGGTAGCATGGGTCAGGGTGCCGGTCTTGTCGAAGACAATGGTGTCGGCCTTGGCCAGGGCTTCCAGATACTTGCCGCCCTTGACGGTGATGTGGTAGCTGCCGCACTCACGCATAGCAGAAAGCACCGCCAGCGGCATGGACAGCTTCAGCGCGCAGGAAAAGTCGACCATCAGGATCGAGATAGCGCGGGTGGTGTTGCGGGTCAGTGCGTAGGTAACGGCGGTGCCCAGCAGGCTGTAAGGCACCAGTTTGTCTGCCAGGGCGGCGGCACGGGTCTCGCTGGAAGACTTCAGCTTTTCGGAAGCCTCGATCATCTGCACGATCTGGTCATAGCGGCCGTTGCCGGCCTGCTGCTCCACGGTCATCACCAGCTGGCCTTCCTCGACCACGGTGCCGGCATACACAACAGCGCCGGTGCTCTTGCGCACGGGTTCAGCCTCGCCGGTCAGAGAGGCCTGGTTCACACTGGCTTCACCCTCCAGCACGCGGCCATCCAGCGGGATGACGCTGCCCGTGTGTACGACCACGGCGTCGCCGGGGCGCACCTGGCTGATGGGCACCAGTACCTCGCCCTCGGCAGTCTGCTGCCAGACGCGGTCGACGTTCAGTGACATACAGCGGGCCAGATCGCTCAGGGACTTCTTGCGGGTCCACTCCTCCAGCAGCTCGCCCAGCCGCAGCAGGAACATAACGGACCCTGCTGTGGAGAAGTCCCCCCGCAGCATTGAAACGCCGATGGACAGCGCATCCAGCACTTCCACTTCCAGCTTGCGGCGCAGCAGGCAGGTAAGCCCGCGCCACAGGTAGGGCAGGCTGCGCACGGCGGTGTAGGCGATGCACAGCGGCATCGGCAAAAACAGCTTGCGCGCAAAGTGGAAGATCGTCATATTGACGAGCTTTTCCTGATACTCACGGTTCACAGCGCGGGGACTGTTGGCGGGTACCTCGGCCAGGGCTTCCACATCAAAACGGAAGGCGGCCAGGCCCTTCACCAGGCTTGCGCGGTTCTCGGTATACACGACCACCACATCACAGGTGCGCTCATACACGGCGGCGGTGCGCACGCCGGGCAGGGCCGCCAGGTAATCCTGCAGCTGGTCGGCTTCGGCCAGGCTCATGCGCGGCTTGTTCAGGTGCAGGCGCATGCGGCCTTTGCTTTCATGCAAAATTTTCCATTTCATTGTTATACTCTCCCACAAATAAAAAGCTGCCCACCGTGCAGCGGGCAGCTCTTTTCAGTGAAAATTATTCGGCTGCCTTGTCTTCAGCGGCCTCGTCGGCAACGACAGCGGCCTCGTCAGCGGCGGCGCGCTCCTCGTTGATCTCCTTGGCGTCGGCCAGGATGTCACCGCAGTTCTCCTGCAGGGTGGTAGCAGTCTCCATGACGCTGTCCTTCATGCGCAGCACAGCGGCGGTGCACTGGGTGTACAGCTTCTTGGCGTCCTTGCTGGTCAGAATTTCGATACCGGCGGAACCAAACAGTGCGCCGCCTGCGAACAATGCAACTTTAGCCCAATTCATAATTTTTGTCCTCCACTCTATATATTTCACAACAGTGTTGAGATGTTGACAACAGAGTTGTTGTCGGTATACAAAATATTCTATTAGGGTTAGTTATAACTGGGTTATACGCAATCGGCCGGAAAATATGCTGTTTGGATTTTTGTCAAGCGCTGGCATCGCTCTCATTTTCGGGCGGTGTGGGGCAGGGGACACGGCGCAGTTCGGTGGGGCGGCAGCCGGTATGGCGGCGGAAGGCTGCCGCAAAGCGGCTGGGGTCCTCGTACCCCACGCGGTGGGCAATCTCGGCCACCGGAAGATCGCTGCTGCGCAACAAATTGGCGGCGGTGTCCATCCGCAGCCCCCGCAGATAGCTGGCCACTGGTACGCCGTACAGCGCCTTAAAGCAGATCTTCAGCGAGCTTTGGGACAGGTGGAACCGCGCGGCCAGCTCGGCCAGCGTGATGTGGCTGCCCTGGTTGGCCAGCAGGTAATCGTGGGCCTGGCGGGTGTGCTCCAGTTGCAGGCGGTCAAAGTAGGGGGTGGGCGGTGTTTCCACTTCGGTGTAGCGGCTCACCAACTCATCCCAACAGTTCATAGCGGCGGCCACGACCTGTGGATCATACATTACACCGCTGTTTTTCTCGATTTCATGGTGGCAGACCGTTGCGGTCATGGCCGGGCGGTAGCTGCGGTTGCTCATCATGGCGTCGATGGAATCCGCCACCGCGATGATGCGCGCCCCCAGCGGAATGGCGGTCCCGGCCAGCTGGTCCGGGTAGCCGCGGCCGTCCCACCGCTCGTGATGGTGCCGCACGATGAGCGCCACCCGCTGGAACTGGGGCACCTTGCGAAGGATGTCGTACCCCGTCACGGGGCAGCGGCGCATCTCCTCCCACTCGGCGTCGGTCAACGGCCCGGCTTTGCGCAGCACGGCGTCGGACATCGAAATTTTGCCGATGTCATGGGCGAAAGCGGCAACCTGCACCGTGGTGGTGTCGTCCTCGCTCAAGTGCAGGACCCGGGCCAGCACCACCGCCATAGCGGCCACCCGGTCGGAATGGTGGGCAGTGTAGACATCCCGTGCGTCCACGGCGGCAACGATGCTCTGGATCAGATCGCGGCAGATCGGCAGGGAAGAACTTACAGGCTCCGTCATGGAACGCACCTCCTTTTATAATTTACACCGCAAACCCCGGTTGGCGGATAGGGCGGAAAGATTCACAAATCCTAACAGTTAGCGTAGACTATCTTACCGCCTTTAGGGCGAAATGTCAAGTGCACGGCCGCCCAAAAACCGCCCTGCTGCCAGAAAACATGTCAAACGGGCAGGAATAAGACCGATTGTGAATTTATTTTGGGCAAAAACCTGTTATCTTATTGACAAAGCACCCCTGTACATGGTATCGTATCGCTGGTTAGCAAAAGCTAACCAAAAGCGCGCCCACATGCCTGCGCATGGGCATGTTTGCACGGCACTTCACCCATACTATCCCTGTTCAATATTGTTATAGATAGAAAGGAACGTGCACCATGAGTTATCTGGAAATTGAAAAGGTCATCGGCCGTGAGATCATCGACTCCCGCGGCAACCCCACTGTCGAAGCCGAGGTCTGGCTGGCTGACGGCACCATCGGCCGCGGCGCTGCCCCCAGCGGCGCTTCCACCGGCGAGTTCGAGGCCCTGGAGCTGCGCGACGGCGACAAGAGCCGTTTCGGCGGCAAGGGCGTCAGCAAGGCTGTCGAGAACATCAACACCACCATCAACGAGGTGCTGGTCGGCCTGGATGCCGCTGACATCTATGCGGTCGACGCTGCCATGCTGAAGGCTGACGGCACCAAGGATAAGTCCAACCTGGGTGCCAACGCCATCCTGGCGGTCTCCATCGCTGCGGCCCGTGCGGCTGCCATCTCTCTGGACATTCCCCTGTACCGCTTCCTGGGCGGCGTTTCCGGCAACAAGCTGCCCGTCCCCATGATGAACATCCTCAACGGCGGCGCCCATGCAGCCAACACTGTTGACGTGCAGGAATTCATGATCATGCCCGCCGGCGCCCCCAGCTTCAAAGAAGGCCTGCGCTGGTGCACCGAGGTCTTCCACGCCCTGCAGGCTCTGCTGAAGAGCAAGGGCCTGGCTACCTCCGTTGGCGATGAGGGCGGCTTCGCTCCTGACCTGGCCAGCGATGAGGAGGCGATCCAGTATATCCTCGAGGCCATCGAGAAGGCCGGCTACGTGCCCGGCAAGGACTTCGTCCTGGCCATGGATGCCGCTTCCAGCGAGTGGAAGGGCAGTAAGAAGGGTGAGTATAAACTGCCCAAGTGCGGCAAGGTCTTTACCAGCGAGGAGCTGGTCGAGCACTGGAAGCAGCTGGTCGAGAAGTATCCCATTTACTCCATCGAGGACGGCCTGGATGAAGAGGACTGGGAAGGCTGGCAGCATATGACCAAGGAGCTGGGCGGCAAGGTCCAGCTGGTGGGCGACGACCTGTTCGTCACCAACACCGAGCGCCTGTCCAAGGGCATCAGCCTGGGCTGCGGCAACTCCATCCTGATCAAGCTGAACCAGATCGGTTCTGTCTCTGAGACGCTGGAGGCCATTAAGATGGCCCACAAGGCTGGCTACACCGCCATTGCTTCTCACCGTTCCGGCGAGACCGAGGACACCACCATTGCTGACCTGGCCGTTGCCCTGAACACCTGCCAGATCAAGACCGGTGCCCCCAGCCGCAGCGAGCGCGTTGCCAAGTATAACCAGCTGCTCCGCATCGAGGAAGAACTCGGCGGTGCTGCCCAGTACCCCGGCTTCGGCGCCTTCAACATCAAGCGCTGATTTCCGCGTAAAGGCCCCCCTCTGGGAGGAAGCCAAAAAAGTTAAAAATGTTGCCTGGACAACATACTAAATCCTTATCTTTTGGTATGATATACCTGCCGGGTGGGAAAATCCATCCGGGTACACAATTTTCCAGTTGCACAGCATACCATCCATAGTGTATAATGCTACTGGTAAATCCTATATCTGGTATTCCTGATTTTAAAAAGAGGTGCAATATGACAGATTTCAAACAGTGGGAAGGCTTTGAAGGCCGTATCTGGAAAGAGGAAGTCAATACCCGCGACTTCATCCAGAAGAACTACACCCCCTACGACGGTGACGAAAGCTTCCTGGCTGGCCCCACCGATGCTACCAACAAGCTGTGGGGTGCCCTGCAGAAGCTGCAGAAGGAAGAGCGTGCCAAGGGCGGCGTACTGGACATGGAGACAGAAGTCGTCTCCGGCCTGACCGCATACGGCCCCGGCTATATTGACCCCGAGCTGAAGGACCTGGAAAAGGTCGTCGGCCTGCAGACCGATAAGCCCCTGAAGCGTGCTTTCATGCCCTACGGCGGCATCAAGATGGCTGAGCAGGCCTGCACGACCTACGGCTATCAGCCCAGCGAAAAGCTGCACGAGATCTTTACCAAGTATACCCGTACCCATAACCAGGCTGTGTTTGATGCCTACACTCCCGAGATGAAGAAGGCCCGCCACAGCCACATCGTCACCGGTCTGCCCGACACCTACGGCCGCGGCCGTATCGTCGGCGACTACCGCCGTGTGGCCCTGTACGGTATCGATTACCTCATCAAAGCCAAGCAGAACGACTTCGCCAACTGCGGCGACGGCACTATGACCGAGGAGGTTGTCCGTCTGCGTGAGGAGATCGCCCTGCAGATCAACGCCCTCAAGGGCATGAAGGAGATGGCTGCCTCCTACGGCTACGACATCTCTGAGCCTGCTGCCAACGCAAAAGAGGCTGCCCAGTGGCTGTACTTCGGCTACCTGGCCGCTATCAAGACCCAGAACGGCGCTGCCATGTCTGTCGGCCGCGTTTCCACCTTCCTGGACATCTACATTCAGCGCGATCTGGACAACGGCACCCTGACCGAGACCGAGGCCCAGGAGCTGATCGACCACATGGTCATGAAGTTCCGTATGGTCAAGTTCGCCCGTATCCCCAGCTACAACCAGCTGTTCAGCGGCGACCCCGTCTGGGCCACCCTGGAAGTTGGCGGCATCGGCATGGACGGCCGCTCCATGGTCACCAAGAACGACTTCCGTTTCCTGCACACCCTGGAGAACATGGGCCCCGCTCCGGAGCCGAACATGACGGTTCTGTACTCCTCCGCTCTGCCCAAGACCTTCAAGGATTACGCCTCCAAGATCTCCATCAGCACCTCTTCCGTCCAGTACGAGAACGACGATGTGATGAAGCCCGTCTGGGGCGATGACTACTCCATCTGCTGCTGCGTGTCTGCTACCCAGACCGGCAAGGAGATGCAGTTCTTCGGCGCCCGCGCCAACCTGGCCAAGTGCCTGCTGTACGCCATCAACGGCGGCGTGGACGAGAAGCTGGGCGAGCAGGTCGGCCCCGCTTACGCCCCCATCACTGCCGAATATCTGGATTACAATGAGGTCATGGCCAAGTATGATGTCATGATGGACTGGCTGGCCGGCCTGTACGTCAACATCCTGAACCTGATCCAGTATATGCACGACAAGTACTACTACGAAGCCGCCGAGATGGCCCTCATCGATACCGATGTCCGCCGCACTTTTGCCACCGGCATCGCAGGCTTCAGCCATGTGGTCGACTCTCTGTCCGCCATCAAGTACGCCAAGGTCAAGTGCATCCGCAATGAGCAGGGCCTCGTCACCGATTACGAGATCGAGGGCGATTTCCCGAAGTACGGCAACGATGATGACCGCGCCGATGACATCGCCGTTGAGCTGCTGCGCAGCTTCCTGGAGAAGATCAAGCGCCGCCACACCTACCGCAACTCCGAGCCCACCACCTCGATCCTGACCATCACCTCCAACGTTGTCTACGGCAAGGCTACCGGCGCTATGCCCGATGGCCGCAAGGCTTACACCCCGTTTGCCCCCGGCGGCAACCCGTCCTATGGTGCCGAGACCCACGGCCTGCTGGCATCCCTGAACTCCGTTGCCAAGCTGCCCTATCACTGGGCACTGGACGGTATCTCCAACACCCAGACCATCAACCCCGATGCCCTGGGCCACAGCGAGGGTGAGCGCATCAACAACTTGGTGCAGGTCATGGACGGCTACTTTGACCAAGGCGCCCATCACCTGAACGTCAACGTCTTTGGCACCGAGAAGCTGATCGACGCTATGGAGCACCCGGAGAAGGAAGAGTACGCCAACTTCACCATCCGTGTTTCCGGTTACGCCGTTAAGTTCATCGACCTGACCAAGGAACAGCAGCTGGACGTCATCGCCCGTACCTGCCACAAGGTGCTGTAAGTCCTACGGGAGTTTTCCACCTTTTTTGCAAAAAAGGCGGAAAAACTCCAAACAAAAAATAAAATAACAAAAGGGCCTGTGGCTGCGGCTGCAGGCCTTTTTATATGGTATACTAATAGGCAACCCACATACTTCTGGCCCCCTCTGGGAGGGCTCCCGCGAAGCGGGTGGGGGAGAGAGCCCTGGTTTATATGCCGCTTTCTCCGACGCACCAATACAAAAACAACGGAGGCAACCTATGTCCGAAACTTTGGGCTACATCCATTCTGTCGAAACCTTTGGCCTGGTCGATGGGCCGGGCGTGCGGTATATTATCTTTATGCAGGGCTGCGCCATGCGCTGCCAGTACTGCCATAACCCTGAGACCTGGGCCTTTACCCAGGACACCGCCAAGACCCCGCAGGAGGCCTTCTCGGCCGCCTACCGCTACCGCAACTATTGGCGCAACAACGGCGGCATCACCATCAGCGGCGGCGAGCCCCTGCGCCAGCTGGATTTCGTCAGCGAGGTGTTCCGCCTGGCCCACGCCAAAAAGGTGCAGACCGCCCTGGACACCAGCGCCCAGCCCTTCGCGCCCGATGACGCCGAATGGATGGCTCGCTTTGACAAGCTGCTGGCCAACACCGACCTGGTGATCTTGGATTTAAAGGAGATCGACGACGAAAAGCACAAAAAGCTGACCGGCCACACGAATAAAAACATTCTGGCTATGGCGCAGTATGTGGCCTCCAAAGGCGTCGACCTCTGGATCCGCCATGTGCTGGTTCCCGGCCTGACCGATGACGCCGACGGCCTGCGCCGGCTGGATAGCTTTATAAAATCACTGTCCACCGTGCGCCGCGTCGAGATTTTGCCTTACCACACGCTGGGGCTTTTCAAGTGGCAGAACCTGGGTATCCCGTACCCTCTGGACGGCGTGCGCGTGCCCACTGCCGAGGAAGTAGCTGCCGCCGAGGCTCTGCTGCACGTAAAAGACTACCCCGACGCCCCGAAAGAGTAAGGGCAACACCGCACAATTCCCGCTTTACAGCTTAAGCACCGCTGCTGCGGCTGCGAAGCACAATCTGCGTCGCAAAAATGCTCGATAATACATCCAGTATTATCTGCGCTTTTTGCTTAGCAGCTTGTACTTCTCGCTCGCCGCATCGGCACTTAGAATTATGCGGTGTTGCCTAAGAATAGACGAAATCCTTTTGCAGAGCAGGGACGAACATGGTTCGCCCGCCTCTTAATTGCCGCCGCATGTATGTAGGGGCCGATGCTTGCATCGGCCCGCAGGCGCTCCGTCAAATGACTTTTTGTCAGGTTTGACACAACAAATAACGTTACAATGGCGAAAAGTAAAATACTTTTCTACACGGAAAAAATCCTACAAAAAATACAGGAATTATTTTGGAAAAACGCTTGACATTAAGGCTTTGGTATGGTAAAGTATAACCGTGGTTAGCGGATACTAACCATAACCAATCTCGAACCTCATCGGCCTATTGCCTCACCGGTGCGGTTCCTGCCAATAACAGGCTGCGCCTCCGTTATGGCGTTTTGCTCTGCGCCTTTTTTAGCGGTCTGCTTATTGCGTTACGCCCGCATCGTTTACTGCTCCAAACGATGCGGGATTTTTTATGCCCGCAGCCTAAAAGGCCTCCCTTTGCACAAGGGAGCCTTTAGATTCTACAAAATAGCAGGGTCGGCACACGATAGAAAGTGTATCGACCCTGCTCCTTATTTAATCTCTTCTCATCCGCCCTAATAGTAAATAATACCCGGCCCAATCCAGCTTGCCGTACAGGGGGACATTGGCGCGCCGGGCTTCGTCCACACGGCACACAAGGCCCACGTTACGCCAGCGGCAGGGCAGGTAATAGGCGCTGTAGCAGTGCTCGATCTTCATCCGCTCCAGCAGCGCCCGCAGCCAGGGACTGCGCAGCGCGGCCTCGGCCTTGTAGCCTTTCAGCCGCTGGGTGGGGGAGGGATCGCGCCGCATGATGTCGGCCACGCCCTCGGCAAACACCTGCAATTCGGCGCGGTGTAAGGGGCGCATGTCCTCGGCCGGGCAGGCGGCGGCATGGCAGGCGGCGTTCAGCTTGGCAAAGTGTTTCGGCCAAATATCGCAGTAGTTGGCGTGGTACCGCGTCGAGAGCGTCCCGCCGCGGCTGCAATCATAAAAAGTCAGGGGGCTGGTCATTACCCGGTAGCCGAACTCCGGCACCGTCTGCCCCAGCAGGGCGATGTAATCCAGCACAAACTGCAGGTCCTCGCCCAAGGTGTACTGCACATCAAACTGCAGTTGCTTGGCCAGGTCGGCCCGGTACAGCTTGTTCCAGGGCATAGCCAGCAGGCAGTCCAGCCACAACCGGGCAAGGCCTGCCTGGGGGCGCGGCTCCGCATCGGCAGTCACGGCGGCGGGGTCTTTTGCGTCGGTGGTATAGTGCCACACCACAAAGTCCTGCGGCGCGGCGCGTTGGGCGGTCAGGGCTGCCTGCAAAGCACCGGGGCGCAGTGCATCGTCGGAATCCAAAAAGACGATAAACTCACTGTCCGCGGCAGCCAGTCCACTGTTGCGTGCACCCGAAACACCTAAATCGTCCTGGTGGATGACCGTCACCCGGTCGTCCTTTGCGGCCCAGGCGTCGCAGAGCGCACCGCTTTCGTCGGGGCTGCCGTCATCCACCAAAATGCAGGTCAGCCCGCCCTCCACCTGCTGGGCCAGTACGCTTTCCACGCAGCGGTCCAGAGTGGCCATGGCTTTGTATACGGGCACCACCACGCAAATAGCTGCTTTGCTCATGGCGTCCCTCCGTTCTGTGCGATCTCGCTCACAATGCGCACAAATTCATCATAGTAACGTGCAACAGAAAAATCCTGTGCCCGCTTGGCCCCGGCGGCGCCCATCTCGGCGCACAGGGCCGGGTGCTCGTACAGCATGCGGATGCTCCACGCCAGCTGGTCGGCGATGTTCTCGCTCCGCTCCACCAGAACGGCCTGACTGCCCTCCAGATATTCGGGCATACCGCCGCTGCGGGTAGCCAGCACGGGGCGGCCGCAGGCCATGGCCTCCATGGCTACCAGCCCGGCGGCTTCCTCCACCAGGGTCGGCACACAGACAAGGTCGGCCAGGCGGTAGTAATCGGGTAGGTCCTCGTTGGGGATGTAGCCGGTAAACTGTACGCGGTCGCCCAGCGCCTTGGCCTGCTGCTCCAGCTTGCGCAAAAAGCTGCTTTGCTGGGTGCGGCCAAAGAACGGACTGCCCACGATCAGCAGCCGGATATTCGGCACCGGCAGCTTGCTCAGCGCTTCCATCAGCTTGTGGATGCCCTTGTCCGGCTCCAACCGGCCGCAGAACAGCATCACAAAATCCCTGGGGCCAAAGCCCAGCCGGGTGCGCAGGGCCATCGGCGGCGGGGCAGGGCGGAAACGCTCGGTATCGATGCAGTTATATAAAATGTAAGCGCTGCGGCGGTCAAGACTGCTGTTTTGCAGGTAATCGTCCCGGATGAACTCGCTTAATGCCAGCACGCCGCCGTAAATAGTATCCATGGCAGGGCTGCCGCTGGTCTGGCCGTGCAGGTGGGCCAGGCAGCGCTTGCGGCCAAACATGCGGCTGATGGCGCTGCACTGGGTCAGGTTGCCGCCCTCAGCCACGATGACATCGGGCGGGGGCAGTTCCAGCGCCAGCGAGAGCTGCACTTTCTGGTACCACGGGTCGTAGGGGGCAGCAATACCCACGCACCGTTCCAAAAAGACCATGGGCCAATAGCGGCGGTGGCCATGGGGGCGGGCGACGTACAGCATTTTGGTGTGCTGCAGGCCCTCGGCGGCACGGCGGGCGGCCTCATCAGGCACGCTGGCGCATAGCAGATCCAGCCGGCCCTGCTTCTCGTTTTCACGGATCAGATGGGTCAGCAGCGTTTCTACCGCGCCGCCCTGCACCGCAGGCACCGGCAGGTCCGGCGGCGGGATCAGCAGCACGCGGGGGCGCTTGTTTGCGTCTTTCTCTTTGTCGGGTTTCAGGATGGGCAAAGGGGGTAACTCCTTGTTAGGGTCACGCCGTACTGTAGGGGCGGATGCGGGCATCGACCCCTACAAAAAAGCACGAACCACAAAAATTATTTTTTGATCGGGCACAAACTCTCCGCGCTCATCATGGCCCAGCGGGCGGCGGAAAGTTTCTCGGTCATCTTCATCTGGCGGCAGTTGGGCAGGTAGCTGATGAGCCCCTGCATCAAAAACTGCTCCTTGCTGATGGCCTTCACCAGCTGCGGGGTGGGGTTCTGGCGCACCTTGGCACACAGGAAGAGATACCGCCGCCAGCAGGCTGCATAGGCGGCATCGATCACCGCGCGGTCAGCACCGTTTTCCACATAGAAGCGGTAGCGGTCGGCCAGGCCGTCCACGGCGTCAAAGGCTTCGGGCTTGGTGTTGGTGCGGCAGATGCTGCCGCCGCGCAGCCGGTAGTGGTACAGCACCTTATCCACGCAGACGACCTTGTCGCACCGCCAGAACAGGCGGTGGGCCACAAAGTCATCCTCGTGCAGGCGGCCTTCGGGGTAGTGCAGCAGCTTCCAGACCTCGGCGCGGTAGAGCTTGTTCCAGGCAACGGTGTACACGGTGCCGTTGGGGGTATAAAACTCATTCAGCAGGTCTTTGCCGCAGAAAACGCCCTCGGCGTTGGGGCGGGTATAGCTGGCAGGATCGCAGCTCTTGCCGTTCTCCTGCACGTCCTCCACGGAGCAAAGCGCCATGTAGGCGTCATTTTTCTCGCAGGCGGCGTACAGGGTGTGCAGGTAGCCGGGGCAGACCACATCGTCCGAGTCCACAAAGGCGTAGTAGCGGCCGCGGGCGGCATCGATGCCGGTGTTGCGGGCGGCGGACAGGCCCTGGTTCTCCTGGTGGAAAACCCGCACACGCTTGTCCTTGGCGGCAAACTCATCGCACATTTCGGCGCAGCCGTCGGTGGCGCCGTCGTCCACCAGCAGCACCTCAAAGGGTACTTCCACTTCCTGCTTCAGGATGCTGTCCACGCACTCTTTCAGGTACGGTTTGGTATTGTAGATCGGTACGATCACGCTGATTCCGATATGTTCCATCGTTTATTTCCCCTTCCTCTTTGCTGTCAGGCGTCCCCAGGCCGTGGCGGCCCCGTAAAAGGCCGATGGATTGGCACTGAACAGGACAAGCCGTACTTTTTCCCCCGCCGACAGCAGCGGGCTGCGCATCAGGTCCGGCACAACGGCATCCAGATGCTTTTTATGTGCCATAAACTGGTCTTTCAGATCGTTCAGATTGCCAGCCGCGCCGGATTGGCACCAGAACTGGTAAAACAGCCGCCAGTAGCAGGCCGTGGCCCATTGCTGGTATTCCGTGCGGTCTGGTTTGGCGGCAAAATATTGCAGCCAATCCCAGTACATGCGCAGGTCATCCAGCTTGCGCGGCGGGAAGCCGACCGTGGTGATCTGCCCCGCGCGGGTGCGGTAATGGTAGAGCGTATCACCCAGGCAGTTGCATTTCTCACCCTCAAACACGCGGTGCAGCACGCTGGCGTCGTCGCCAAAAAGCATCGTTTCATCGTAATGGATGCCTTTGTCTTTAAACAGACGCGCATCAAACAGCTTGTTCCAGCTCAGCGGTCCGTAAAAGCTGCCGGTCTTAAACGCATCCAGTAAAAGCTCCTGGGCGTCATGCACGCCCCGCAAGTCACTGGTGACGACGCGGCCCTCAATTTTGCTGCCGTCCTCGTCAATGCAATCGCCCGCGCAGGCGGCCAGCCGCACGCCGGGGGCCTGTACAGCGGCGTAGAGTTTCTCATACATATCCGGCGCGATCAAATCGTCGGAATCGACAAAGCCGATGTAGTCGCCGCGGGCGTTGTCCAGTCCCATGTTGCTGGCGCTGGCAGGGCCGCCGTTCTCCTTGTGGAAAACGCGGATGCGGGCATCGGTCTTGGCCAGTGCATCGGCAACCTCGCCGCTGTTATCGGGGCTGCCGTCGTCGACCAGCAGCAGTTCAAAATCGGTAAACGTCTGGGCCAGGATGCTTTGCACGGTCAGCGGCAGATAATGCCCGGTTTTGTAAACCGTGGTGATAATGCTGATTTTGGGGTGATCCATCGCCATGGCGGACTCCTTTTATCATTTACAAAAATCGCTGTTTGGCCAGCGTGTAGGCAGCCAGCAACCCCGGCGCGCGCAGCGCCAGCCCCAGCTTGTAGGGCAGGGCCAGCAGGCGGTTGGGGTCGTTTTGCAGCCGCGCCCGCAACGCCGCGCGGGCATCGGCATCAGCCAAAATGCGGGCAAATACATCCCGCCGTTGTTTATAGGTCAAACTGCCCTTGCAGCCGGTCAGCAGCCCGTACTGGTTGATGCAGGCACGCACCCGGCTGGTTTGCAGGTAGGGGGCGGGGTCAATGCCGTTTTGGGTCAGCAGAGCTTCCAGCGCCGGGCGGGTGATGGCCTCGGCATCCAGCAAGTCTCCCCGCAGTGAGCGGGAAAGGCTGCCGATCCCTACATCGTTTTGTTTATAGTATACACCATGCAGGCAATAAATGGCAGAGCCATTTTGTAAAAATTGCAGATTAAACAAAACATCTTCGTTGATCTGCAGCCGTGGGTCGAAGCGCAGCGCCCCTATCACGGCCCGGCGGAACAGTTTGGGGTAGGGGGCCGCCAGCAGGCCGCTGGTAAACAGCAGCGGCTCCAGCGCAGCGCCCAATGCGGACAGATCCGGGTAAAAGCCCGGTGCCAGCACCCCGGTGGTGTCGCCGCCGCTGGCCCGGCACAGGTGAAACAGTAGCAGGTCGGCTTTTTGGGCGGTGTCATCCAGCGCGGCCAGCTCGTCCCACAGGCCGGGCAGCAGTTCGTCGTCGGCGTCTAAAAACAGCACCCAGTCGCCGGTAGCGGCGTCCAGCCCGGTGCTGCGGGCCGCACCCGCGCCGCCGTTTGCACGGTGCAGCGCGGTGATGCGGGGGTCAGCGGAGGCCAGCTCGTCGCAAAGCGTGCCGGTCGAATCCGGGCTTCCGTCGTCCACCAATAATAGCCGGGTATCGGCTGGCGCACCGCACAGCGTGGAATCCACAGCCCGGCGCAGCGTGGCAGCGGCTTTATAACAGGGGATGATGATGGTGACAGCGCCGATCCTCACTGGGCATCCCCCTTCAAAATCGTTTCGTAAATGCCCACCAGCGCGGCGGCGTTGGCGGCAGCATCGTGGGTGTGCAGGGCACGGGCGCGGGCTGCCTGGCCCAGGGCCGTGCCGCCGTCGGGGGCGGTCAGCACCTGCAGCAGGCAGCGGGCCAGGGCATCCGCGTCCTGGCTCTCGCCGTAAAGCAGCCCCTCGCGGCCGGCGGCCAGCATATCGGGGATGCCCCCGGCGTTGCTGGCCACGCAGGGCATGCCCAGCAGCATGGCCTCGCCCAGGCTGTTGGGGCTGTTCTCGCAGCTGGAGGGCAGCAAAAACACGTCTGCCTCTAAGTACGCCTGGCGCATGGCGGCGGCATCCAGCGGGCCGGTATAATGCAGAGCATCGGCCACGCCCAGCTGCGCTGCCAGCCGCTTGCAGTAGAGTTTATAGGGGAACATGCGGTCGATGATGGGCCGCAGAAGCGGGCCTTTGTCCAGCGGCGGCCAGCCCGCAATGTGCAGCGTGGCACCGGGAAACTGTTGGCGCACGGCAGGCAGCGCCCGGATGACGGTGTGCAGGTTTTTCAGCGGGTAGTTGCCTTGGGGCAGAAACAGTACCGGCGCGCGGCCAAACTCCCGCACATGCCACAGCGCCCCGGTGTAAAACAGGGGGCGCAGCGTCTCGTTGCAGGGGTAGTAGCGGGCGGCGGGGGCCAGGGCGGCGGCGGCGCGGCGGTCAAAGCCGGTGCGGCCGGTAACGCAGCGGGCTTTGCCCAGAACGGCGGCTTCTTTCTGCGCCAGAACGTCAAAATTGGCTTGCATGTTGTCCAGCAGTTCGCCGGGAATGACCTTATCAATGGCGTGCCACAGTCCGCCGGAATGGCGGTAGGCGTCGGGCACGCCGTCGCACAGGTGCGCCGCGCAGTCCCGCATCACGCCCTGGATGCTGATGAGCACCGGCAGGTTCGCCGCAGCGGCGGCATCCTGCATGGCGGCGGCTTCGGGGTACTCGGTGCCCCAGATATGCACAAGGTCGGGCTGCTCGGTTTGCAGCAGGGCGGCAAAACCATCGGCACCGGGCAGGATGCGGTAGCTTACGCCGTCCTGCTCCCCCTGCAAGGATGCTTTCTGGCGGGCATCGGTGCAGGCTACGGTCAGGCGCAGTTCCCCGTGGGGGCGCAGCGCTGCCAGCTGGCCGGTGAGCCAACTGCCGCTTACATCGCTGGCACCTGCCAGCCCGCAGGCAGCCGCCGCCTGCGGCAATACAGTTTTTACAAGCCAGAGGATGTGCATAAAGGTTGAGGTCCTTTCATGGAGTTGAGGTACGACCCCCTCTGCGAGGGGGCTCCCGCGCAGAGGGAACCAAAGAGAGATGCGGCTTACTAAATCCGCCCAATAAACGTCTGTGCCACTACTCCCGGCGTAAACTCCGGGTAGAGGGCGGCCACCTGCGCATAGGGCAAGCACTGCCCCTGCACGTCAGTCAGCCAGCGTCGCAGCGTGTCTACTACTTCCGGCGTTACGCCGTTCTTTTTGTGCAGCACCAGCGCCAGCGGATACTTCGCCAGGTAAGGCAGGGTGGGGTCGGTGTCGGTCACGGCCAGGTGCAGCAGCGGCTTGCCGGTGCCCAAGTAACTGAACAGCTTGCTGGGCATCTGGTTGTCAAAGGCGTTGCCAAGGCTGAGCAAAATGTCAGCTCCGATTTCCAGCTCTGCCGCCTTTTCCGGCGGCAGCAAACCGGGGCGGACGAACCGTGCCCCCAAAACGCCCAGTGCTCTTTGCGCCGCCGCTTCAAACGGTTCCCACCCACGGCCGGCCATCGTCAGAGTCAGGTCGGGGGCGTTCAGCGCGGTAAACAATTCCAGCGTAAAATCCGGCTCCCGTAACGTGGGGTACAAACTGCCGCAAAATACGCACCGCACCCCCTCGTGCGCAGGCACCGGCCCGCCCGGCAGTAAAACCGGGAAGCCCAGCACCTGCACCTTGCCGCGCCAGGAGGAAAGCGGCCCGCCCTCATAATCCGGCAGGGCCTGGGGCGTGATGAACGCTGTATCAATGGTTTGCAACAACTGCCCTTCCCGCGCGTAACCACCCGGGGCCGTGTAGTCTTTGTTGCTGGCGTAGGGGTCCAGCTGCCACAGCAACTTTTTGCCGCCGATCTGCGCGGTCTCCAGCGCAAAGGCGGTGCGGTAGGGGGCACAGACGGCACACACCGCGTCGAAGTGAAATTCCGCGTCCAGCCGTTCCATTTCCCGGCGGCTGTCCACCGTGCGGCGGGGTGCATGCAGCACCAGTTGGCGGAACGCCGCCGCTACGGCCGTGGGGTGGGCCGCCAGCCGCAGCAGCCGCAGGGGCACTGGGCTGCCGGCCTTGGCACCGTTTTCCAGCGCATGGTTCATCAGCCGCTCATCGGCAAAGGCCAGTGTGTGCTGGCTGGCCCCGGCGGGCGGCGCGGGGGGCGGATTCTCGCCGTCCCACAATTCCAACAGGTGAATCTCGTGTCCCTGGGCCAAAAGCTGCTCTGCCAGGCGGCAGGCCAGCTGTGCGTTGGCGCTGGCGGGGTTCTCTACCCTGTCTAACACAAATAAAATACGCATTACTGTCGATCTTTCAAATATTTGCGGCACACCTTGCGCCACAGTTTGGGCGCGTGTACGGTGGCCCAGGCCGATACTTTAATGGCAAAGGGTAGCTGTGGATTGCGGCCCAGCTGGCGGTCGTTCAGCCCGGCGGTGATGCCAATGCGCAGCTCGCCCAGCTGCACGCGGTAAGGCTCAATGTCGGCACGGCGCAGGATCATGCTGGCCAGGTACACCAGCTTTTCATAGTAGAAAGCGTTGGCGCTTTGCTGCAGCACGGGCCACTGCCCGGGCACGCTGCCGCGAATCAGCGCAGCCGCGCGGCGCTGGTCATCGAGACTTTGGGGTGGCAGGCCCCGGCGGCTGGCGCTGTCGGCATGCTGGCGGTAGTGGTAGCCCGGCCAATCGCAAAAAGCGCAGCCGGGCGCGGCGCAAAACGCCTGCCAGTTGGCCAGCAGGTCTTCGTTGTAGGCCAGGTCATTGTCCAGCATGGCGGGGGTCAGCAGCGTGGCGGAGTACAGCTTGTTCCACAGGCCGTAGTCCACGGCGTGGTCATGCAGCAGAGCGTCCAGATGCGCCGGGCCGTCCAGCCGCTTTACGGCGGCAGGGGGCGCGGCCTCGGCGGGCAGGGCGTCGGCAAAGGTATCGTACCGGCAGCAGGCCAGCGGCAGGTGGGTCTCCTGCACCGCCCTATATAAGGTGGACAAAAACACAGGGTGGTACAGATCATCCGCATCGCAGAACGCGATCCACTCGGCCCCGATCTCCAGTGCCCGGCGCAGCCCGGCGGTGCGGGCGGCACTCACCCCGCGCTGGGGCTGGTGGATGACGGTAAACCGCGCATCCCCGGCGGCCATATTGTCGCACAGCAGCGGCGATTCGTCCCGGGAGCCATCGTCCACCAGCACGCAGCAAAAGTCGTCAAACTGCTGGGCCGCGATGGCGTCCAGGCAATCCGGCAAATATTCGGCTGCGTTGTGTACGGGCACGATCACCGCAATGGTGCAGACCGGGGCGCTCATCGGGTCACCTCGGCATAGCGGCGCAGGTAGAACTCCTGCAAAATTTCGGCGCTGTGGTGGATGTCATACCCGGCCTCCACGGCCTTGCGGCGGGCGTCCGGGTCGCGGCGCAGGCTGGCCCCGGCGATGGTGTTCGCCCAGGCAGCTTCATCCTGCAGCGGCAAAAAATGCACGCGGTCGGTAAAGGCGGCGCCCTTGTCCACGGTGTCGGCCACAAAGCAGGGCAGTCCGGCGGTCTGGGCCTCTACCAGCACCACGGGCAGGCCCTCAAACAGGCTGGGCAGCAAAAAGGCGTCCATGGCGTCGTAAAAGCCCTGCATGTTGCTGCGCACTCCGGCAAAGATCACGCTGTCGCCAAGGCCCAAACTACGGGCCAGGTTTTGTATCTCTTCTATGTAGCCAGGCTCGCCGCCGCCCAGCAGCACCAGGCGGGCTTTGGGCAGACGGGCGCGCACAGCGGCAAAAATTTTCAACAGCCCAGGGTGGTTTTTCTGCGCCGAGAACCGCCCTACATGGCCAAACAAAATTTCGTTATCCGCTACGCCCAGTTCCCCGCGCAGCAAGGCGCGGCGCTGCGGGTCGCGGGCGGCAAAGCGGGCCGTGTCAATGCCGTTGGGCAGCACGGTGAAGGGGCTTTTGCCAAACAGCATCTCCCCGGCCTTCTGGCTGCAGGCGAAGCGGTCGGTCAGGCCTGCGTTGAAGCGGCTGCTCATCAGCTTGTCCAGCCGGCCCACCAGGTTCGGCTCATAGGCAGTGTTGTGGCTGTGGCCCACCCGCACAGGGATGCCCGCCCGGCGTGCCACGGGGTTGTAAAACATGCCAAAGCCGCTGTAATGGCCGTGGATAATGCGCCACTCCGGGTGGGCGGCGAACAACTCGCGCAGTTCACGCAGATAGCGGGGCAGGTTATTGTCCTGCCGCACGGTCATTTTGTAGATATTGCCGCCTAATGTGCAGATCTCATCGTCAAAAAAGCACGGCTTATCGTAATGATACAAAAAGTCGAACTGCACCTTGTCCCGGTCGATGGTGCGATAGACGTTCATCACAAAAGTCTCCATGCCGCCGGCGTCCATGGCGGGCATGATCTGTAAAACGCGGATGGGTGCCATCAGCTGTTCTCGGCCTCCAATCGGGTGCGGCAGTCCTGCAAGTTCTGCTGCGCTTCGGTGCTCAAAACGGGGTAGTTGTGGCTGGTATGCTCCAGCGCGTCTACTACGATTTCACTCACGAGATACCGCGTGTACCATTTCTGGTCGGCGGGCAGGGCGTACCACGGGGCTTCCTTGGCGGCGGTGGCATCGATAACCTGCTCGTACAGGCGTTGATAATCGTCGAAATAGGCGCGCTCGGCCAGGTCGCTGGCGGAGAACTTCCAGTTTTTAGCGGGGTTATCGATGCGCTCCAAAAAGCGCTTTTTCTGCTCGTTTTTGGACACATGCAGGAAGATCTTTACCACGCGGTAGCTGTTCTCATAAAGATACTGCTCGTAATGGCGGATCTGGCGGTAGCGCTGGGCGAAAAACTCGTCCTTGTCCTGCTCCAGCACACGCGGGGCCATCTGGTAGCCTTTTTGCAGGTCGTGCAGCTGGACCACCAGCACATCCTCGTAGTAGCTGCGGTTGAAAATGGCGATGGACCCGCGGGCGGGCAGTGCCTTGTTGACCCGCCACAGGAAGTCGTGTTTCAACTCTTCGCTGTTAGGTTGTTTAAAACTGGTCACCTGCACGCCCTGGGGGTTCAGGCCGGACATCACATGTTTGATGGTGCTGTCCTTGCCGGCGGCGTCCATGGCCTGCAAAACGAAGATCAGTCCTTCGCGGCCGTCGGCATAAAAGGCGTCCTGCAAAGCGGCCATTTTTTGCAGGTTTTCGGCGGTCTTTGTCAGAATTTTCTCTTTGTCGACCCCGTCGGCCTTGCTGTTGGTAGCCAGTTTGTCCAGTCGGCACTTGCCGCTGCCGTCAAAACGATAGGAATCCGCTTTCATTCAGGTGCCCTCCCCGCAAAGTATACTTACTTATAGTATACCCGTTTTTGCAGAAAGACGCAACCATGCGGGCATAAAAAAGGCTCCCCATGCAAAGGGGAGCCGTAGCGCAAAGCCTCCCTTGTGTAAAGGGAGGTGGTGCCCCGAAGGGGCGGAGGGATTGTCCCGTTTGTCGGGCAAGCCGGTTTACAAGACAAGGCCACAATCCCCCAGTCAGCTTCGCTGACACCGCTTACGCGGCCGAACCTCTCTGTCGCTGCGCGACATCTCCCCGCAGTGCGGGGAGTCACCCTTTACATAAGGGGGCCTTTGGCGGCTGCTTATTCAAACCCATCCAATACTTGCCTTAACACCGCCCGGTCATCTTCCAGGTCACTGTTAAAATATCCGGCAACCGGCGTGCAGCCAAGCTGGTACAAAATGCCGTCCTTTTCAAAAAAGGCCCATGTGCTGTAGTAGGTGTAGCTGTTGGGATTGCTGGTACAAAGCGGCAGCAGGGCCATGCAGCCGTTGGGCATCTCATAGGTCTCGCAGCTCCAGGTCAGACCAGCACGCTTGTTGAAATAATTTATGGCGGTGGTATCGGTGGGAGCATCGCCCAGGTAGGCAAGCGCCATCAGCTCTATTTCATAGCGGCGGCCCTCCGGGTCGCCCAGATAGTCCATCCGTTTCAGATACAGCTTTTCGGGAGCTTCGTTGCCGACGGGGATAAAACCGACCTGGGCCAGGGAGCTTTCTTCCCAATAGCCGTTGTCTGCGGTGATTCGGATAAACAACTGCACGGCGGGTTCGGGGTCGCCTGCATCCAGTACGCTGTTTCCCGCCAGCGGCAGGCCGGTGGCTTCGGCCATGGCAGACCAGGTTTCGTACCCGCGGGCGGCTTTGCTGTAGATGTTCTGCTTATCGTGGTTGTTGGGATAAATGCGTCCGTGCATGATTCCCCCGGCGGGGCGGGTCCCGTCCGCAGCTGCTTCCAAATTATGGTTGGCCTGCATCCCGGCCCACAGGTCGGCGGGCAGGGTGTAATACTGCCGCTCATAGCTGATAGCATACCCGGCGGTGGCGTCAGGGGCAAAGCTGGGGCGGGGGTTCGTGCGCAGGTCGGTGAACTGTGCGCCCGTGGCGGCCACCCCGGCGGCAATCAGCAGCGGCGCGGCCAGGCACAGCCACAAATGGCGGCGGTGCGGCTTGGCGGGTAAATTTTCGGCCACCGCAGGCCACAGGTCCACCGGGGCAGGGTGCAGGTCAGCGGAGAGTTTTTCGTGCAGAAATTGTTCATCGCGGTCAAAGGTCATCGTGTTCACCCTCCTTTAAAATGGCGGCCAGTTTGGCTTTGGCCCGGCTGTAGCGGGTGCGTAAGTAGGGCGCGGGCAGCCCGTGGATGCGCGCCAGCGCGGCGTAGTCCATGCCGTCCAGCACCCGCTCCAGCATCAGGGCACGGTCCAGGGGGGACAGCGCGTTTAAGGCGGCGCGCAGTTCGTCGCTGATGCCGGGGTCCTGCTCCAACGGCTGCGGAGTGGGGTAGTTGGCGGCGCGTTTGGCTGCCCGCAGCATGTCCAGCGCCGTACGGTAGGCGATGCGGTACAGCCAGGCGCGGATGTTATTTTCACCCTCGCGCAGGGTGTGGCGGCGCTGCCAGGCCTTGATAAAGGTTTGCTGTACGGCGTCCTGGGCGTCATGCTCACTGCCCAGGATGCCGGTGCAGTAGCGCAGCAGCGCCGGGGTGTAGGTGCGGACAAGTTTTTCCAGATCCTGCTCTGTCTGCATGGCGGGCCTCCTTTCTTTAGGTTTCACCCTTATAACGCCGATGGGGGAGGGTTTGTATCAACTTTTTATGATTTTGTTGAAGGCGGGGGCTTTCGGTGTCCGCCACCTTGTGGCGGACACCTCGGAACGAGAGGGACTTTTCTGGTACTCTTTTGGTCATAAAAGAGTACGCATAGCGGCCGGATGCCGTTAAAAAAGTGGCTCACCGCAAGGTGGTGAGCCACGTAAAAGCTGCTATTAAAAACTAAAAATCATTCCTTATCAATGGCCGCAACAACCCCCGAAAGTGCCAGCAGTGCCAGCAGGTTGGGCACGGCCATCAGGCCGTTGAAGAAGTCCGCCATGGCCCACACAAGGTCCACTTTCAGCGTAGAGCCGACCAAAATGAACACCACCACGATGACGCTGTACACCGGCAGGGCTTTCTCACCAAACAGGGCCTTGAAGTTGGACTGGCCGAAGAAGTACCACCCAATGATGGTGGAGAACGCGAAGAAGAACATGCAGATGGCGATAAACACCGGGCCGAACCCGCCGAACGCCTGGCTGAACGCTGCCTGGGTCAGGGCGGTGCCGGTCAGCCCCTCGGGGATCAGGCCGGAGGTGATGAGCACCAGGCCGGTCAGGGTCAGCACCACAAAGGTGTCGATGAACACGCCCAGGATGGCCACGGCGCCCTGCTCACGCGGGTGGTTGACCTTAGCCAGCGCGTGGGCGTGCGGGGTCGAACCCATGCCGGCCTCATTGGAGAACAGGCCGCGGGCCACGCCAAAGCGCATCGCCTGCTGCACGGTCACACCGGCCACGCCGCCGGCCATCGCCTGCGGGTTGAACGCCAGCACAAAGATCTGCGTAAAAGCATTGGGCAGCGTCTTGTAGTTCATGACCAGGATCACCACGCAGCCCACAATGTAAAACGCCGCCATGATGGGCACGATCTTTTCGGTCACAGCGGCAATGCGCTGCACGCCGCCCAGGAAGATGAACGCTGCAATCACGGCTACGACAATGCCCACGGCCAGATGGCTCATGCCAAAGGCGTTATGGAACGCATCACCGATGGAGTTGGACTGTACCATGTTGCCCATGAAGCCCAGCGCCAGAATAATAAGTACCGAGAATACGCCTGCCAGCACCTTGCCAAAGGTGCCCTTGAACGCCGCGCGGATGTAGTACGCCGGACCGCCGGTGACTTTGCCGTTGACGGTGGTGCGATAACGCTGGGCCAGCACGGCCTCGGCGTAAATCGTCGCCATGCCGAAGAACGCCGATACCCACACCCAGAACAGCGCGCCCGGGCCGCCGCTGACCAGCGCCGTGGCGCAGCCGGTGATGTTGCCGGTGCCCACCTGGGCCGCAATGGCCGTGGCCAATGCCTGGAAGCTGCTCATTCCCTGGTCATCGGCCTTTTTGCCCCGCAGGGTGAAGTTGCCGAAAACGCGGTGGAACCCCTCGCCAAAGCGGCGCAGCTGTACGCCCCGCAGCCGGATGGTGAAAAACACGCCGGTGCCGACCAGCAGGAACAACAGCAGTGAATTCCACAGAATATCGCTGGCCTGCTCAATGGCCGCCGTAAAAATTGTCATGCAAAATACCCCTCTTCTTACATCTTGTCTTTTATACACTTACCTCTGCCCGCTTTGCGCGAACAATGTAACTACTATACTATGCTTTCTCAATAAAGTCAAGTGTATTTATATAGTGAACATACCAGAGAAAAAAGTTGTAAATTCTCCCGAAAAAGTGCAGAATTGAAACAACTCTGTCACAACTGTGGGGTATCCTGCAGCTAAACCAAACGCGAAAGGAGAACACATCATGAACAAGCTGCTGCCCTTTGCCCTGGCTTTGGCGCTGGCCCTGCCCGGCTGCGCCGCAGGCGATACCGCGCCCCAGCCCCCGGAGACACCCACCACCACCACCGAGACCGCCGCAGAGGCCCCGGCCGAGAGCACCCTGCCCGGTCTTGCGGGCCGCCTGCGCCAAACGAGTTATGATACCGCCGCCGTGGGGCAGACGTTCTACAGCATGATGAGCACCTACGATGATGAGACCTTGACCAGCGTCTACACCATAATTGCAACCGACACCACGGCCAACACCCAGCAGAAAGCGGCCGAGCTGGAGACCCAGGGTTACTATACCAGTCTGGCCGCCTGGCAGGACGGCCTGGAACTGTACATTGACGATTGGTTGGATGAGAACGGCCAGCCCGTGACGAACAGTTACCAGAATGGCGAGATAACCAGCTGGCGCTATAAGATCGACCCCGCCACCGGCCAGATGGAGCGGCTGGAAGTGGAAGGTGCGCCGTATTCCCCGCAATGGCAGGATGACGCGGCTGTGTACGCCGAGCGGAGCGTGGGCCAGTGGATCGAATGTATCAACCGGCTGGATCACGCCACCGGCCAGCAGGTGGACCTGCCGCTGCCGTCCCAGACGCAGAGCGTATATGATGCCATCGGGCAGCGCTGGCTGATCGGCCGTATCATCAGCCCCGGCCCCATGCCGGATTACACCACCGACCGGGATGCCTTTTTTGCCATGTGGCAGAACTCTCAGCTGGAGATCGACCTGTACGACCCTGCCACCCGCGCCTGCGAAAAGCTGTTCGAGACCCCCTGCTACGACGGGGAGAAGTGGATGTACAGCGGCCAGCGGGACGGCGTACCGTACTTTATCCACTATACCGCGACGGAGGACCAGAGCTACACCATGGCGGTGGGGCTGGACAAGCTGGAAAACGGCACCATGACGACCGTGTACACCCCGCAAAGCGATCAATGGCCGGAGCTTGAAAGTTACGGTCAGGACGGAGAAAACCGCTGGGTCGTGGAATATTTGCGGGACAGCATTGCAATTTATGATTTGGCAGACGGCCAGACCTACACCCCGACGGTCGACCACGATAATTATATAGGCTATCCCATACAGCTGCTGCCCGATGACCGTGTGGTCGTGACCAACGGCTGGTACGAGACGACCGCCGCCACCGACAGACAGCCCGCCCTGGTGACCATCGACATGACCGCCTACCTCAACGGCAGTACCGACTACACCCCGATAGAAATGTACACGGGCAAGTAAATGCAAACACGAAAGGAGAACACCCTATGAAAAAAGCCATCGCCTGCCTGCTGGTCCTGCCCCTGACCCTCGCCGCCTGCGGGGCGCAAACCACCCAGCCTGCGCCAACCACTGCCCCGGAGATGACCACCGAAGCGACCACCGAGAACGGGAAAAGCACCCCGGCGGAAGTCAACCAGCCGGGCATCACGGGCCGGATGCGGCCATGCAGTACCGAGGTGGAAACCGCCGCAGGTCTGTATACCCTGCATGAGCTTTTCAACGAAGCTGCAAATGAGGATGTCTACTGTGTCGTCAAAACGGACATCGAGACAGCCACGCAGGAAAAGGTGGCAAGCATCACGTTGGATGGCGGCTACTACGGTATGGCCGTCTGGGATGATGCGGTAGACCTGTACCTGCAGGAAAACACGGCTGAGGGCGAGCGGCCCAGCCTGCGCTATACCATTGACACGGCCACCGGTGGCGTGGAAAAGCAGCAGATGGATGGCGCGTTTGCCCCAACCTGGTACGATGACGCTGCCCTTTACCAGGAAAACCGCTCAAACCTTTGGGTCGAAAGCCTTACCCGGCTGGACCGCACCACCGGTGAAGTGACCTTGCAGAACCTGCCGGGCCAGACCTATACTGTATGCGGTTCGGTGGATGGCTGCTGGCTGTTGGTGCGCGTCAGCAGCCCGTCTCCTATGCCGGATCCGACCAGCGAGAAGGACGCTTTCGACGCCACCTGGCAGAACTCCACGGCGGAAATTATCCTGTACGAGCCCGCCAGCGGTGAGATGGAAAAACTTTACGAATTTCCTACGACAGGTGATAGTTATGACTACTGCGGTCAGCGGGACGGCAGCCTTTACTTTATACATTGGCAAACGAACGGGAACGGCATCGGTGACACAGCTCCGGCCACGGTGGACAAACTGGAAAACGGCGTAATGACTCCCGTATGGACGCTGCCCTTCAGCAGTATCAGTGTATCCACCGTACAGCAGCAGGGCGAACTGCGCTGGGTCACCCAGCTGACAGAAAAGGGCGAAGCAGCCATCAAAATCTATGATCTGGCAGACGGCCAGACCTACACGCGGGCAATTGAGTGGGATAAAGTGGAAGGATGGAACGCCGGATACCCCGAAAAACTGCTGGCAAACGATAAGATTTTGGTCAGCAATGGTACCTACACCAATGTCTATGGCATCGACCGCAAAGCCTACGCCGTAATGGATTGCGCCGCCTATCTGGCGGGCAGTACCGACTATACCCCGATTGCAATGTATACAGGAGACTAAATAATAAACGCGAAAGGAGAACACCCTATGAAAAAAGCCATCGCCTGCCTGCTGGCCCTGCCCCTGGCTCTCGCCGCCTGCGGAGCGCAGGGTGCGGATAGCGCCCAAAGCCAGCCGGCCACGGAAACCGAACAGACCACCGAGACCGCCCAGAAAACGACCGCCCCGGCGGTTGGCACTGCGGGCAAGCTGCGCGGCACAGCGTACACGCTTTATACCAACACCGGCCTGTACAGCATGAACCAGAAATACGATGAAGCCACCAACACCAATACGTTTTACCTGATAAAAACCGACTGCGACACCGCCACGCAGCAAAAGCTGGCGGAGATCGAGCTGCAAGGCGGAGAGACCTGTGGCATGGCCGCCTGGGACGACATGGTAGAGCTGTACTGCTTTGAAAATATGGACAAGGGCAACCCCACCGAATGGTGTTACATCGTGGATACTTCCACCGGCAGTGTGGAGCGCCTGCCTGTGGAAGAGGAATTCTACCCTGCATGGTATGATGATGCCGCGCTGTACGAGCTGGACTATGCCAGCGGCAAGCGCATCATCCGGCGGGACCGCACCACGAACGAGGTAAGCTATATCAACCTGCCGGAACAGACCATAAATGTATATGGCGCGGGCGATAAATGGGTCATCCACCGTATTGTCAGCCCCAGCCCGCTGCCCAGCAATGTCGACGGGGATGAGTACAATGCCGTTTTTCAGAACTCAGAGTATGAGTATGACCTTTTTGATGCTGCCACTGGCGAAATGAAAAAACTCTACAGCTATCCCACAAGTGAGGATTTTTATTGGTATCGCGGCCAACGCGACGGCACACTGTATTTCGACCTGTATGGGGAGGATGGCTACCCAACCGGTGTGGGTAAGCTGGAAAACGGCGAAATGGTACAAGTGCTGGCACGGGACGACCCGTACACAAGTGAGCAGATGTTGGAGAACGAACAGGGCGAGCTGCAATGGATCGTTTTGGATGAGGGCGAATCGGTACAGGTATATGACCTGAACGATGGGCAAAGTTACCGCCCGGCGTTTGTAAATGAATCGAGCCAGTATGCCTCCACAGGCTACCCGGAAATGCTGCTGCCCGGTGGGAAGGTATTCGTCACCCACGGCAGCATGGATGCCCCGGACTTTTTGGATAAGATCGCCTACGCCACCCAGGACCGCGCCGCCTACCTTTCCGGCAGCACCGACTATACCCCGGTAACGATGTACACGGGCAAATAAATATAAACAGGAAAGGAGAATACCCTATGAAAAAAGCCATCGCCTGCCTGCTGGCCCTGCCCCTGGCCCTTGCAGCCTGCGGGGTACAGAATGTGCCAGCGCAGACCGCCCAGCCCACCGATACCCCGGTCGAGACACTGGCACCCACGACTGCAAGTACTGCGCCGGTAGAGGAACCCGCGGCATCGTCTGAACCAGCGCCCGAAAGTACACCGGCGCAAGGCGAACAGATGCCTGCGGCCCCTGACCAGGCGGCGCAGGAATCCGAGCTTGCATCGTATACCCAAACGCTGGGCTGTTTCTTTGATACACCCCTGCAAAGCACGAAAGAACTTCCGCAGGATTACAATTTATCGTTCTTTTTGCTGTACCAAACCTTTGAAAGCAAGGGCGAAGGCAGTACCTATACACAAAATGATAATTATTTTTGGGAAATTCCGGAAAGTGATCTGCTGCAAACGGCTACGATATATTTGGGGCTTTCGGACCTTTCTATTTCGGATATAACCGAATGGCCTTTTGGCGAGCCGCAAAACGGGATCTGCTATTATAGTCAGGAGACATCTCTCCCGTATGGTGATATTACGGTAACGAATGTGAAAATTGATACCGCGACGTCAAAAGCACAGGTGTTTGCGGAAGCAGGGGATACCCAATTTGAGGATTCCACCCGGCAAAGCAGGGTCTTGGTTTACCACTTCACCTGTACAGCTGGCCCGGATGGCAGAACGGTTTACAGGCTGGAGTCCATTGCCGGCCAGTAAATTATACATACACACAAAAAATGCTCCCCGTGAGGGGAGCATTTTTATGTGCTGGTTACTTCTTCTTTTCCTGTTTCTCTTTATCGCTGCAATGCTGGTGACAGCTGGCGCAGTTGCCGCCGCAGCCACCCTGCCAGCCGCCGTTCTGGCAGATAAACAGGATCGCCAGCGCCAGCAGCACAAAAATTACCACTACAATGATCGCACTTGCCATAGTCAATTACCTCCGGGACAAGGGTTCACACAAACCCCAGCAGTGTACCTATACAGTGTACCACAAAGGAAACCACCCATGCAATACCGCACTGCATCACAACCACACCGGCGGCGGCTTTTGCACTGCCAAGTTCGCGCTTGGCGGCGGCCACAGCGGCCACGCAGGGGGTATACAGCAGGGTAAACACCAAAAATACCACGGCGGTAAACGGGGTAAACATCGTGGAAAGTGCTGCCGTATCGCCGCCCAGCAGCACCGTCAAGGTGGAAACAACGCTCTCCTTGGCGGTAAAGCCGGTGATCAGCGCGGTAGAAACACGCCAGTCGCCAAAGCCAAGCGGCTTAAAGATCGGCGCTACCCAGCTGCCGATCAATGCCAGCAGGCTGGTATCCGGCGCTGCAACATTCAGCCGTGTATCAAAAGTCTGCAGGAACCAGATCAACACGGTGGCTACAAAAATAATGGTAAAGGCTTTCTGCAAAAAGTCCTTGGCCTTCTCCCAAATCAGCTGGCCCACGCTGCGGGCCGAGGGAAAGCGGTAGTTGGGCAGCTCCATGACGAAGGGAACAGGCTCGCCCTTATAGCGGGTCAGTTTCAGCACCAGCGCGTACAAAATACCGCATACGATGCCGGTCAGGTACAGCCCCACCATTACAACGGCCCGCCACTGCCGCGGAAAAAACGCGGTGGTAAACAGTGCGTAGATCGGCAGCTTAGCCGAGCAGCTCATGAACGGTGTCAGCAGAATGGTCATCTTGCGGTCGCGGTCACTGGACAAAGTACGAGTGGCCATGATAGCAGGCACCGAGCAGCCAAAGCCGATCAGCATCGGCACAAAACTGCGGCCCGAAAGGCCCACCCGGCGCAGCAGCTGATCCATCACAAACGCCACGCGGGCCATATAGCCGGTATCTTCCAGGATGGAAAGGAAGAAGAACAAAGTGACGATAACGGGCAAAAAGCTCAGCACGCTGCCCACGCCGGCAAAAATGCCGTCGATGACAAGGCTGTGCACCACCGGGTTGATGCCGTAGGTGGTCAGCGCATGGTCAGCGGCGTTGGTCACGGCGTCGATACCCAAAGTCAGCAGGTCAGACAGCGCCGCGCCGATGACCCCGAAGGTCAGCCAGAACACCAGCGCCATAATGCCGATAAAGCAGGGCAGGGCGGTGTACTTGCCGGTCAGGACCTTATCCATAGCCACGCTGCGCTTGTGCTCGCGGCTTTCACCGGGGCGCACCACGGTCTTATCGCACAGGCGCTCGATAAAAGTAAAGCGCATGTCAGCCAGGGCAGCCTCGCGGTCCAGGCCGGTCTCGTTTTCCAGCTCGGCGATGGTATGGCCCAGCAGTTCGGTCTCGTTTTCGTCCAGCTGCAAAGCAGCTTCGATCAGCTGATCACCCTCCACCAGCTTGGTGGCGGAAAACCGCAGCGGCAGACCGGCGTGCTGGGCGTGGTCCTCGATCAGGTGGGCCACGGCGTGGATGCAGCGGTGTACCGCGCCGTCCTTGCCATCGGTGGCATCGCAGAAATCGATGCGGCCGGGGACCTCGCGGTGGCGGGCCACATGCAGGGCATGCTCCACCAGTTCGTCGATGCCCTCGTTCTTGGCGGCCGAGATGGGCACCACCGGCACACCCAGCAGTTCCTCCAGTTCGTTGACCATGATGGTGCCGCCATTGGCGCGCACTTCGTCCATCATATTCAGCGCCAACACCATCGGAATCTCCAGTTCCATCAGCTGCATGGTTAAGTAAAGGTTGCGCTCAATATTCGTGGCATCAACGATATTGATGATGCCGTCTGGGTGGGTGTTCAGCAGGAAGTCCCGGGTGACGATCTCCTCGCTGGAATAGGGCGACAGGGAATAGATGCCCGGCAGGTCGGTGACGGTGGCCTCGGCATGGCCGCGGATCATGCCGTCCTTGCGGTCTACCGTGACACCGGGAAAGTTGCCCACATGCTGGTTGGAGCCGGTCAGCTGATTGAACAGCGTCGTTTTGCCGCAGTTCTGGTTGCCGGCCAGGGCAAAACGCAGCGGCTGTCCTTTGGCGATCTCACTGCCTGCCTTGCGGTCGTGGTAGCTGGCGGCCTTGCGCAGTTCGCCCACGCCGGGGTGGGGCACAGGCGCGTGCCGTGTCTCGCTGCGGGCAGCGCGGTCCGTTTCGTGGACATTGTCCACTTCGATCTTGGCGGCATCAGCCAGCCGCAGGGTCAGCTCGTAGCCGCGCAGCTCTACTTCGATGGGGTCGCCCATGGGGGCAACCTTGCGCAGGGTCACCTCGGTGCCCGGGGTCAGGCCCATATCCAGCAGGTGGTGGCGCAGCTCGCCCTGGCCGCCGATGGTGCGCAGTACCGCATCCTGCCCAACTTTGATTTCTGCCAGTGTCATATTTTCCAGTCCTCTTATAAAAAGTTTGATTATTCTAACTTTATCTGCCGCCAGTATAGCACAAAGCTTTCCGCTGTGCAAGATGGAACTTCGTTTGCGCATTGCACGCACCCCGGCTTTGTGCTATACTTTATTATATGTTCACATAAAGAGGGGACGCGCTGCTATGCAGCCTTTACAAAGGGAAAAACTTTTTGCCAATCACGAATTGCTCACGCTGCTTTGGCCGCTGATTATCGAACAGACGCTCAGCGTGCTGGTGGGCATGGCGGATACGGTCATGGTCTCGTCGGTAGGCGAGGCCGCCATCTCCGGCGTTTCGCTGGTGGATATGATCAACCAGCTCATCATTACGGTGTTTGCGGCGCTGGCCACCGGCGGCGCTGTGGTTACCAGCCAGTATCTGGGCGCCAAAAAGCCCGAGCAGGCCGCCCGCAGTGCCGGACAGCTGGTGGGGTTAAGTGCCCTGCTGGGTCTGGCGGTGGCGGCGTTCTGCCTGCTGACCCGCCGCCCGATGCTGCGCCTGCTGTTTGGCTCCATCACCGATGACGTTATGGACGCGGCGGTGATCTACTTTACCATCACGGCGCTGTCCTTCCCGTTTTTAGCGCTGTATAACGCAGGTGCGGCCATTTTCCGCTCCACCAGCAACAGCGCTGTGTCCATGAAGGTGTCAGTCATCGTTAACGCCATCAACTTTGGCGGCAATGCCATCTGCATCTACCTGCTGGGCATGGGCGTCGAGGGCGTGGCCATCCCCACGCTGATCTCCCGTGCGGTGGGCGCGTTTATCATCCTGGCGCTGGCCGCTCAGCATGAGTATGTGCTGCACATTACGCCGCGGTCGGTCACCCACCTGGAGCGGGGGACCGTGCAAAGCATTTTGCGCATCGGCATCCCCTCGGCCTGTGAAAACAGCCTGTTCCAGTTGGGCCGCGTGCTGGTGGTGTCGATGATCTCGCTGTTCGGCACGGTGCACATCTCGGCCAACGCGGTGGCCAATAACCTGGACGCCGTGGGCGCTATCATCGGCCAGGCCATGGGCCTGGCGATCATTACCGTAGTGGGCCGCTGCGTGGGCGCACAGGACATGCAGCAGGTGGTGTACTACACCAAAAAACTGATGCTGTGGGACTACATTGCCCAGGGCATTGCCAATGCGGCGGTCATCCTGTCGCTGGGGGTGGTGCTGAATATGTACACCCTATCACCGGAGACCCGCAGCCTGGCGGCGGAACTGGTCATCATCCACTGCGCCATGGGTATCCTGATCTGGCCGGCGGCCTTTGTGCTGCCCAACGCTCTGCGCGCCGCCAACGACGTAAAGTTTACGATGGTCGCCTCGGTGGTCTCGATGCTCGTCTGGCGTTTGGCGTTCAGCTGGATCTTGTGCGTCAACATGGGCTGGGGCGCCGTCGGCGTCTGGTGGGCCATGGTCATTGACTGGGTCTGCCGCAGCATTTGCTTTGTTGGCCGCTTCGTCAGCGGCGTCTGGAAGAAAAAAGCGGTTAAGATGCCGAATTGATTTTTGGCTTTGGCGGATGCCGCTCCGTCCCCGCCGCAAGGCGGCGGAACACCGAAAGCCGCCCATACACCCACGTAAAACAAAAGAAAGGCTTACCTCATGAAATTCATCAGTTGGAACGTCAATGGCCTGCGGGCTTGCCTAAAAAAGGGTTTTGAGGATACCTTCAACGCCCTGGATGCCGACTTTTTCTGCGTGCAGGAAACCAAAATGCAACCCGGCCAGGCGGACTTCGCCCCGGCAGGCTATACAGAGTATATTTACAGCGCCGAGAAAAAAGGCTACTCCGGCACGGCCATCTGGGCCAAGACTCCGGCATTGTCGGTCAACTATGGCATCGACTGCGAAGCCCACAGCCATGAGGGCCGCGCCATCACGCTGGAATACCCGAACTTTTACCTGGTCAACCTCTATGTGCCCAACTCCCAAAACGAGCTGGCCCGCATCGATTATCGCATGCAGTGGGAGGATGACCTGCGTACTTATTTAAAGAAGCTGGACGCCGTTAAACCTGTCATCCTCTGCGGCGATCTCAACGTCGCACACGAGGACATCGACCTGAAGAACCCCGGCCCCAACCGCGGCGCGGCGGGCTTCAGCGACCAGGAACGCGGCAAGCTGGACGAACTGCTGGCCGCCGGTTTCACCGACAGCTTCCGCTGCCTGCACCCCGCCGACACCGGCATGTACAGCTGGTGGAGCATGCGCTTCCGCGCCCGTGAGCGGAACGCAGGATGGCGTATCGACTATTTCCTCGTCAGCGACCGCGTGGCCCCCAACATCAAAGAGGCCGGTATCTTAATGGACATCATGGGCAGCGACCATTGCCCTGTAAGCCTGGACATCGAAATTTGAGAGAAATCTTAAAAGAAATTTAAAAAATATCCCCCGCGTTGCAAAGTCCGGCGCGGGGGATTCGTTTTAGTAAACAGAAAGACAAAACAAAGGAGGTGTGGGAACTGACAAACGGAGAATTTACCGAACTGATGCAGCAATATCAGCGGCTGATCTACACGGTCTGCCTGCAGTTTGTTCACGACCCCCACACCGCCGAGGACCTGACCCAGGATACCTTCCTCTCCGCCTTTTCGGCCATTGACCGGTGCGAGCCCCAGTATTACAAGGCCTGGCTGGTGCGTGTGGCCGCCAACAAATGCAAGGACCACTTAAAAAGCAGCTGGGTGCGCCGGGTGGAAGCCCCGGGGGACGATGCCCTGCCCGAACCACGGGGAGCACCCACTGGTGACGCGCAGGACCCCATCGAACAGCTGACCGACCAGGCCGCTGCTGCCGAAGTGGAAACCATGGTGCGCACCCTGCGTGAACCCTACGGCAGGATCGCCGTGCTCTATTTTCTGGAACATAAGACCACCGCAGAGATCGCGGCCGCCGTTGGCCGTCCGCCTGCCACGGTCAATAACCAGCTCTGGCGCGCCAAGAACATCCTGCGCCAGCAGATCATCGAGAGGAGGCAGAAGGAATGAGCCTTTACTTTGATAACGAAAAATTGTTTGACGCCGAAGGCCACCTGACCGACGAGGGTCTGTATGCCCTGAAGGACGGCACCCTCGACGATCTGGGGGCGCTGGAAGCGGCCGAGCACCTGACATTTTGCGATTACTGCCTGCTGCGGTACACCAAAATGATAGACAACGCGCCGGAATGCCTGCAGCAGCCGATGCGCGACCTGATCCCGCAGGTGCAGAACCTTATGCGGCTGCGCAGCTTCCGCATTATGACCAACCGCTACGTTTCCACGGCGGCCGCGGTGGCGCTGGCTTTCCTGCTGTGGAACGTGACCACTTTCGGCATAACTGGCAGCACAGGCGTGCCCGTGGCCAGACCCACACCCACCGAGCCGCAGCCCAGTTTCCGCCAGCGCGTGAACAGCGTAGTGGGCGGCTTTTACGAAAGCCTGAACAATACCTTTAAAAACTTTACCCTGACCGCCGAAAGCGGCCTGGAACAGCTGAAAACAGAACCAATCGGCGGCGGTACCGCCAAGGGGGAATAAACTATGAAAAAGAACGCATTTCTGACATTTATTTTTGCCTGCATCCCCGGCGCGGGCCAGATGTACTACGGTTATATGAAGCGCGGCCTGTCGATGATCACGTTCTTCTGCCTGTTTATCATGGCAGGCACGCTGGTGGATGTTCTGGTCGTTGGCTCAGTCATCGTGTGGATGTACAGCTTTTTTGACACCTATGACCTCATCCGTCATCTGGCGGCAGGGGAACCCAAGGACGACGACCTGCTTCTGCCCGCCAACTGGGACAATATTAGGGCCATACTGCCCCAGCATAACAAGCTGCTGGGCTGGGGCCTGATCGCCTTTGGCGTCTGGGCGCTGTATGATATCCTCATCGCGGACTGGATGACCACCGTGTTGGAGCATTTCTTCGGCTACGGTTATGCGTATGATATCATCCACGGCATCCCCAATATCCTGGTGGGCATCCTGCTGGTGGTGGCCGGCATCAAGCTGCTGGGCCTGCACCCGGCCAAGAAGACTGACCCCAACGAGGCCGACACCCTTCCGCCGTATCCGAATGAGAAGCAGTAAGGAAGCAGACCATAAAAAGGCCCCCTCTGGGAGGGGACTCCCGCGAAGCGGATGGGGGAGAGAGCCTACGATTCAGCGGCAGCTAATGGGGCGGTCTCTCCCTCCGTCTGCGCTTCGCGCAGCCACCTCCCTCGCAGAGGGAGGCGCTGCTCTGCTGCGTCTTAATACTAATACAATCTGTATAATACAAAGCGAGGCATTACAAAATGGATGAAATTAAAACCAACCCGCCGGTGCAAAATTCCCCGGCGGAACCGCCTAAAAAAGTCCGCCGCGTGGGCACGATGGCCTTTGCGGTGCTGCTCATCGCGGGTGGTGTACTGCTGCTGGCCCAGCAGTTCATGCCCAAGGCAAACCTGCTGGCTGTGTTAAAATTCGCGCCGGTCATCCTCATCGTGCTGGGCATCGAGGTGCTGGTCTACAGCACCAAGCCAAACGTAAAGCTCAAGTTTGATTGGCTAGGCATTTTGGGCTGCGCGTTCGTCCTGGTCGTGGTGGGCACGGCGTCCCTGATACCGCTGGCCTGGCGCTGGCTGGGCGGCGCGGACCGCAACGCCGAAAAACGCATCGAGCAGCAGGTCGTGGACAGCATGTACGAGCAGCTTTCCGCCGATCCGGAGCTGAAAGCCAGCGTGACCTCGATGTACGCCAGCGTTGATTTTAACCACACCGATACGGAAAACGTGGACAACACGCTGGAGCCGGGCGACACCCTGATCCTGTACCTGAACTTCCGCCAGGACGCCGCCGGCAATGAGCCGGAGTTTGCCGCCAACTGTGCCGCCATTGTGCAGGCCGCCAAAGCCGCAGGCTGGAACTTTACCACCATGAATTTTGGCACCGAGGAAAATGTCGGCGGCGTGTATGATACTTACCGTGCCGAGTTCTCCCAATCCTTTGCCGACGGCTTGACCACCGAGCAGCTGGCCAGGCGGGTGCAGAAGGGCTACTACTATGACTACGATTGCTACGACAGCAAAGAAGCCCGCGACAACGCCATCAAGGCTGACCTGCGGGAACAGATCAGCAATCGCTATGCCGATGAACACGACGACGTTTACCCCAGCGATGATTACCTGAATGAGGAAACGGAACGCCAGTTCAACGCCCTCTACGGCAGCCAGACCACCGAAATTGCCACCCCGGAAAGCGCGGAGTAAATAAAGGCAATACCGCATAATTCTAAGTGCCGATACGGCGAGCGAGGTGCGGCAGCTGCTAAGCCAAAAGCGCAGATAATACTTTGTGCTGCAAAGGTGAGCGCCGCCAGTGGCGGATACAGCGAACCGAAGCAGGGGCAGCGGTCGCAGAGTGCGAGGGGCTTTTGTCCCCGAAGCACGATGCGGGTACCGCAACCCGACATTATCGAGCATTTTGGCAACGCAGATGCCGTGCCGCACACCGAGCCGCAGCGAGGCGCTTCGGAGCGCAACCGACGCTTTGCGGCGGCTCTTGGCGCGGAGATCCGCCGGAGCGGTGCTTAAGCCGTCAGGCGGGAATTGTGCGGTATTGCCTAAAGCAAAAACACCCCCGGATGCACGAACCAATGTGCATCCGGGGGTGTTTTATTTCGGATTTTAACGGTTATTCGTATCTCAAAGCCTCAATCGGGTCCAGCTTGGCGGCTTTGTTGGCGGGGTAATACCCGAAGAACACGCCAATGGCCATACTGAAACCAACGGCCACTACGATGGAAGAAATCGTAGGCTTGCCCGGCACTTTCATCAGGGTGCTCAATCCCACACCGGCCGCGATACCCAGCACCACGCCGATGACACCGCCGATCAGGCAGAGGATCACGCTCTCGGTGATAAACTGCATGCGGATGGCCGACGCCGGGGCGCCCAGCGCCTTGCGGGTGCCGATCTCACGGGTGCGCTCGGTGACCGAGACCATCATGATGTTCATAACGCCGATGCCGCCCACCAGCAGCGAGATGGCGGCAATGGCCGAGATGCCCAGAGACACGGTGTTCAGCATTTCGGTCATGCTTTCTACCAGGTTGGAAATGCTGGACGCGCTGACCGTCCAGCTGTCGTTGTAGGTGTAGTAGCTGGCGAAGAAATCGCCTACGGTGTTCACAAAACTGGTCACGTCCACGCCGTTGGCGGCCACCAACGTAAAGCTCTGGTAGCCGCTGGCGATGCCGGTGATGGTGCGGGCCACGTCCAGCGGGATGTAGATGTCCGTCTGGATGTCATCATCGCTGGTGGAACCGAACATGCTGGAATAGCTGTCCTCGGTGTATTTATATACACCTACGATGAAATAGGTGTACAAAGTGCCGTCGCTGCCCTGCAGAGTGAAGGACTTGCCGATGGCATCCTGCGGGCTGCCGCCGATGGCCTGGGTGACGAACTTCTCCGAGACGCAGGCCAGCATACGGCCCGCGTCTTTGGCATCGTCCAGCCAGCGGCCGTATAAGATCTGCGAGTCATCGTCCTTGTTGGCCAGCGTGTCGTGGTTTACGCCGCTGACTGAGGCTTTGATGGTCGTGGTGGGGTCGCCGTATTTAGAAATCGTCTCCTGGCCGACGTCCACCGTGTATTCAAAGTGGTCTACCTTGTCAGGAAAAGCTGCATAAAAATCATGGATCATCGCATCGGTAATGCGGTCGCTTTCGCCGGGGGTCTCGTCCATAAAGCGGCGCAGCGTCACACCCTGGGCCGTGCCCTGGGTATCGCCGGAGGTTTTCTGCTTGACCGTTACCGTAATGTTGCTTACGCCCATGCCGGACATTGAGTCAGTGACCGAGCCGGTCATGCTGTTGCCCACCGTGACAATGGCAATGACCGCCGCAATGCCGATGATGATGCCCAGCATGGTCAGCAGGCTGCGCATCTTGTTGCTGCGCACGCTGGCAAAGGCCATGCTGATATTCTCAAAGAGCTGCACGTTTGCCACTCCCCTTTCTTTCGCCCACGATCAGCCCGTCCCGCAGGGTCAGCACACGCTCACATTCGTCGGCCAGCTCGGGGTTGTGGGTGATGAGCACGATGGTTTTGTGGTAGGTGTTGTGCATTTCATGGAACAGATCCATGACGGTGCGGCTTGTCTGGCTGTCCAGCGCGCCGGTGGGCTCATCGGCCAAAATCAGCGCCGGTTCGTTGACCATGGCGCGGGCGATGGCTACACGCTGCTTCTGGCCGCCGGAAAGCTCGTTGGGCTGGTGCTTCATGCGCTCGCCCATGCCTACGCGCTCCAGCCATTCCTTGGCGCGGCGGGTGCGCTCACCGCCGGGCACACCGGCGTACAGCATCGGCAGCTCGACGTTTTTCAAGGCGCTCTGCCGGCCGATCAGATTGTAGGTCTGGAACACAAAGCCGATCTTGCGGTTACGGATATCGGCCAACTGGTTATCTTTGGCGTCATGGATGTTTATGCCGTCCAGCGTGTACTCACCGGAGGTGGGCTTATCCAGCACGCCGATGATGTTCATCAGGGTGGATTTGCCGGAGCCGGACTCGCCCACGATGGCCACAAATTCACCGGGGTAGACCGTCAGATCGATGCCGTGCAGAATTTCCAACTCATTGGGCTTGCCGATGTAGTAGCTTTTGCGGATGCCGTGCATCTCGATCAGCGGCTTTTTGGTTTCCGGGACAGGGGAGACAGGCTGCGGGGCATCATTCTGGGTCAGCAGGCTTGCAGCGATCTGTTTGGCAAAGGCTTCGGTATCGCGGGCGTCGGCGCCGCGGCGGATGGGGGTAGGGCTCTGGCTCATTGTCCGCCTCCCGGCCCGCCGTCAGGGCCGCCTGCCGGGGCATCGCCGCCGCCCATCACAACAGTGCCCTCGGGCATGTTGCTGGGGTCGCCTACATACAGGTCGCCGTTTTCCATCTGCTGCACGCCGTCGGGCAGGGTGGAGTCGCTGCTGGTCTCAATACCCTGGGTCAGGTCAGCGCTGGAGCGGATCACATCGCCCTCCTGCAGGTCGCTGCCGGTGATCTCCACATAGAAATCGTTGGTGTCGCCGGTGGTCACGGTCACCTGCTCAAAGGTCATATCCACGCCTTCACCGCCGGTCTTGCGCAGCACGTAGCTGCTGCCGTCGTCGGCGGTGCCCACAGCGTCGCGGGGCACGATAAAGACGTTGTCTTTCTCGCTGATAACGATCTCCACCTTGGCGGAAATGCCGATCAGCAGGCCGTCCGCATCGCCATTGACCACGACCTTGGCGCCGAAGCTGCCCTTGTCGTTGGCAACAGGGTCGATCTGGGTCAGGGTGCCGTCGATCACAGCGTCACCGGTGGCATCGCTGGTGATGTGGCAGGTCATGCCGGTAGAAAGTTTAGGCACGCTGTTGGCGGGAATGGTCACGTCCACCACCAGTGCATCGGTATTCTGGATGGTAGCCACGGTGCCGCTGCAGACCGAACCAACGGTAGCATTCAGCGCCGTGATGGTGCCATCCATCGTGGCAGTCAGGGTGCAGTCCTCCAGGGTGCTGCGCAGTGTTTCCAGATTGTCCGGGGTACGCTGGGCCTGCTCCAGCTTGGTAGCGCTGTCCTCCACATTCTGGGATTTGTTCAGCAGGTTGGAGTAGTTCTTCTCCTGGTCGTAGCTGTCGTGGGCTGCTTTGACCTGCTGCTCGCAGGTACTGATCTGGGTATTGGCAGTGTCGACAGCGTTCTTAGCGGAGTCCAGGGCGGATTCCGCCTGATTCTTGGTGCTGTCGGCGTTTTTCAGGGCGTCCGAAATATTGTTGAAACCGTACAGGCCCAAAGAGGGAGCAGAGCAGCTGTTCTGGGCATCCGTCAGGGAAGCTTGTGCGCTTTGGTAGGCTTCCTGCGCGGACTTCAAGTTGTCGTTGGCGGCGTTCATTGCGTCCTTGTTGGCGTCGCTGGGGTCAGCGTTGTAAGCCGCAATGGCGCTGTTTACAGCGGAGATAGCCTGATTCTGGGCATCGGCAGCGGCGTTCAGCGCGGCGGTGTAGGTGCTGATGCTGGCTGAAGCGCTGTCATAGGCGGATTTCAGCGTGTTATAGTCAGATACCGCAGTATCGTAGGTGCTCTGGGTCTTGCGCTCGTTCTCCTGCGCCTTGGTCAGGGCATCCTTGGCATCCTGCAAATTCTGGTCAGCCTGGTCGATCTTGGCCTGCAGGTCGATGAGGCTATTCTCGTGCTGCACGGTGGAAGTTTCCAGGTCGGCGGTAGCACGGTCATAACTGGTCTGGGCCGATTTCAGTGTGTCGCCGTAGCTTTCTTCGGCACTTTCGATCTGCTTTTCCAGGTCGGAGGTGTCCAGCGTGGCAATGACGTCACCCTTTTTCACGGTATCGCCCACGGCCACCTTGACCTCGCTGACCTTGTACAGCTTGGCCGAGTCGGCCACAGTCACACTGGCCTCGTAGCCGGATTTGACGGTGCCGTTCACACTCACCGAGTCGGTCAGGCTTGTCTTTTGCAGGGTGGAGGTGCGCACGAACTGGTAGGTGGAACCGGCGGCCTTTTTGCCGCCCAGCACAGCGCGCAGCACCAGCACAGCTGCGATCAGCACCACCAGCAGCAGGGCAGTCAGCTTTTTATGCTTGCTGAACCATGCCAGCGGATTGCGCCGGGTCTTTACGGTATCTTCCATTTGGTATTCCTTCCTCTTTAACGGGGTGGTAAATTTTGACTTTGGCATTATAGCATGAATTTGTGTAAAAGTTTTGTATGAGGTGTGAAAAAAGGCCCCGCAAGTGGGGGCCTTCCAAAAAATTATTTTCCAAACAGCGCACTAATTCCGCTGAACGTATTCGTGATCGTCTCCACCTGCTGCTGCAGTTTATTCACGTTGTCCATCAAGGTGGGCAAACCTTGCAACACGGTGTTCAGGCTGTCCACATCCAGCTGCTTCAGCTGCTCGGTGATGGCAGGCAGGTCCTGCATCATGTTGTTCAGTTCATCGGGGTCCAGCGTGTCCAGGCTGCTTTGCAGGGTGTCGGCCAGTTCGTTTACCTGTGTGCAGGCGGTCATGACCTCTTTATAGGCCTGGTCCATGTGGTTCCAGAACAGCCCCAGCACCACCAGAAGCACTACCGTGATGATGATGGTCAGCAGCATGCGCAGGCGCTGGTTTTTCATAATGCTGCGGTTCTGCTCGTCCTGCAGTTCCAGCTGGGCTTCAATGCGGTTCAGCTGGGCTTTCAGGTCGGCGGCGTCCAGTTTGCCGTCGCCGGTCTCGTCGTTATGGGCATCCAGTTCGGCCACGCGGCTGGCCAGCTGTTCGTCCATCTTGCGGTTCAGTTTCTCGTCCATACGGGGTCTCCTTTCAGGCTTGCGGCCCGGTGCGGACGTCCCGCATCACGAACCAGAAGGTGGAGCCCTGCCCTACGGCGCTGTTTACGCCAAAGGCAAAGCCGTGCTGCTGTAAAATTGCTTTGGTAATGGAAAGCCCAAGCCCGGTGCCCACTTTGCCGGAATCCTGCCGTGCGCGGTAGTAGCGGTCAAAGATATAGGGCAGATCCTCCGGCGGGATGCCGGGGCCGTGATCCTCGATCTCCACGCGGCAGCCGTCCGGCTGGGGCAGCACCCGCAGCATCACCTGGCCGTCCGCACCGATGTGGTGGAAGGCGTTGCCCAAGAGGTTATGCAGCACCCGCTCCATCATGGCGGGGTCGGCCCGCACCGGGGCGGCCTCGTCGGCCTGCAACTCCAGATGCCAGTGGTTCTGGTCGCACAGGGCGTCGTAGCGGCCCGCAACTTCAAAGCAAAGTTCGCCCATGTCAAAATCAATGAGGTTGGGCTTTTCGGCGCCGCTCTGCACCTTGCTCAGCTCCATCACGCTGTTGACCAGTGCCGACAGACGGTCGGTCTCGTCCACAATGATGTTGCACTGCTCGGTGCGCTTTTCGGCGTCAGTGCCGGTCAGGTCGCGCACAGTTTCGGCGTAGCCCTTTATCAGGGTCAGCGGGGTGCGCAGGTCGTGGCTGACATTGGCCAGAATGTCCTTTTCCAGCTGGGCGCTGCGCTTGACCTCAGCGGCCATGTGGTTGAAATCCTCGGCCAGCTGGCCAATCTCGTCATGGTGTACAACGGGCAGCTGGATATCATAGTTGCCGGCAGCAATCTCTTTTGCACCGCTGGAAAGCTGCTGCACCGGCCGGGTGAACCACCGGCTGAACAGCATGGCAAACAGCAGATCCAGCACCAGCAAGATCAGCGCCACCGGCCACAGGATGCTGCGCAGCACCTCGGCGGCTGTGGCGATCTGTGCCATGCCGGTGGACACGATGATGCCGTACTTGCCGTCCGCCGAAAGCTGGCCCACCAGCATCTGCCGGGTGGAGCCGATCTGCACGATCTTGTACAGTGAGCCTTCCTCGAACAATTCCTGCCTAAAGGTGATGAGCTGGCGGGTGTTGAGGTTGTACCCGAACTCCCCGCTGAACGAGCCGCTGCTCTCGTGCAGCAGGCAGGGGAACATGCTCTCGTAGGCTTTCAGGCAGCGCAGCGTCGAATCGCTGAAGTCGACGCAGTAGCCGTCCATATTGATCTTTTTGTCGGAAAAGGTCTGGCCTAAAGCAGTCCAAAAATCATCGTCCAGCTGCAAAACACCGAAATCCCGGCTGGAAATTTCGGAGTCGGTCTGGTCAAAAATGGCCGTGATGGCGCTGGCTTTGTTGGTCAGGTTCTGGCGGATGGTGGCGTTATATTTCGGGGCCAGCGCGTAGGTGATGATGCCCCAGATCAGCCCCACGGTCAGCAGGGTCATGGCCCCGATGAAGAACATCAGCTGCCAGCGGATGCTGATGGACGGGGCGCGCTTTTTAGCGTTTTTCAAAGCGCGGCACTTCCCTTACGATAAGACTTCGGGGTCGAATTTATACCCGATGCCCCACACGGTAACGATGAATTTGCGGCAGGGGCCCAGATGGCCGCGCAGCATTTTGATGTGGGTGTCCACGGTGCGGTCCTCGCCGTAATAATCGTAGTTCCACACCTGCTGCAAAATTTTCTCGCGGCTCAGGGCGATGCCCTTGTTGTTGACCAAAAAGACCAGCAGGTCGAACTCTTTGGGGGTCAGCGGGGCTTCCTGCCCGGCTACCTTGACGCTGTGGCTGGCGGTATCAATGACCAGGTCGCCAAAGGTGAACACGCCGGAGTTCTCGGCCGGTTTGGGCATGGTACGGGCCAGCACGGCCTTGACGCGGGCCACCAGCTCCCGTGGGGAGAAGGGCTTGACGACGTAGTCGTCGGCGCCGCCCTCGAGGCCGGCCAGTTTATCGTATTCCTCGCTGCGGGCAGTCAGCATGATGACGGGGGTCATGATCTTGCGGGTGCGCATCTCGCGCAGGCAGGTCATGCCGTCCATAAAGGGCATCATGATGTCCAGGATCACCAGGTCGATGCCCCCCTGGGCCAGCACGGCCAGCGCCGCGCCGCCGTCCCCGGCTTCCTCACACACAAAACCGGCGTACTGCAGATGCTCCCGGATCAGGTCCCGGATACGCGGTTCATCGTCAACGATCAATATTTTTGCCATAAGGATGACCTCCTCATTTACCTCTATCTATAATAATAACACAATACAATGTGGTGATGGAAGAATTGTGAAAACTTTTGGGAAAAAGTTTTAAAAGTTTGCGCTTGGCGGGTGTCACCACCTTGCATTTTGCCGCGCCGCGCGGTACAATGGCGGCGGAGAGTGAAAGATTATGATTTTGCTAGTAATACTGGTGATTTTGGCTGCGCTGGTGCTGTTTGCCGTCTGGCCCGGCGCTAAGCGCGAGGACCTGCGGGCCCCGTTCTATGGCCGCAACTATGCCCACCGCGGCTACTTCGGCAAGGACCAGCGCCCGCCGGAAAACAGCCTGCCCGCTTTTGCCGCCGCGGCCCGCCACGGCTACGGCATTGAACTGGACGTACAGTTTACGTCTGACCATAAGCTGGTGGTTTTCCACGATGATACGCTGGACCGCATGACCCCCGGCAAGGGCTTTGTCCACGATGCCGCCTGGGCGGAGTTCTCCGCCATGCCGCTGGCGGGCAGCGATGACCACCCGCCGCTGTTTGCCGACATGCTGCGCACTGTGGCCGAGGCCAATCCCGCCACGCCGCTGATCGTCGAGATCAAGAGCCGCCACGAGTACACCAAGCCCTACCTGGAGGACCTTTGCCGTGCCACCCTGGCCGCACTGAAAGCCTACCCCGGCCCCTACTGCATCGAGAGCTTCGACCCCCGCGTGGTGGGCATCATCCGCCACCAGGCGCCCGGCGTGCTGCGCGGTCAGCTGTCCGACAGTTACCGCAGCTACCGCCATGACGGCACCCATCCCGTCCCGGCGTATGTGTTGTCCCACTGCTTTGGCAACTTTTTGGGCCGGCCGGATTTTATTGCCTGGTGCCCCGATAAGCGCAACTGGGCTGTCCGCCTGGCCGACGCCCTGGGCGCGATGCCGGTGATGTGGACCGCCCTGCCGGAACATAACACCAAGCAGCTGGAAGCCGAGAACGATGCTGTGATCTTCCAGTGGTACGAGCCGGTGGAAAAATACAAATAACATACAAAACGCAGCCCCCGCATACCATTATGTGAAAACGAATGGCAGGGGGGCTGCGTATGTTTTTATTTACGGTAACAAAACCCGGCTTGCGGCAGGCGGGGGCGCTTGCCCTGTGCGCGGTATGCCTGTGCGGCACGGTGGCGGCAGCGGTGCATTTCTCCGGCGACGCGGTGGCTGCGGCTGCACCGGTGACGGCCACGGTGGAGACCACCCAGGACATCGGCACCTACTTTACGGGCTACGGGTTCGAGACGGACCTGTCCAGCGCGGCGGTGGATAAGGTGAAGATCCCCAAAAAATGGGACGACAGCTTTACCGCTTTCAACCAGGTGGTGCAGGAAAGCGGCCTGGACCTGGGCAGCTACAAAGGCAAAACGGTGGAAAAGTGGACACTGCTTTGCCCGCAGCTTTCCACCGGCGATGAGGATACCTACTGCGTTTTGCTGGTGTACAAAACCAAACCGGTAGGGGCGTACCTGCTGGAGAAGCCCTCCGGCGAGGTAAGCGGGCTGGTTACGGCGGCGAAGACCGCCGCGGAAGCCGACGGCGTGGAGATCGAATACCCTGAGGATTAAGGTACAGCCCTGCGGGCGTCACCATCATGCGGTGACGCCCTTTTATCATGGGTTGCATCCATAAGGGCCTCCCTTTTTGGTCACAAAAGAGTACGCATAACGGTTAGATGCCGTTAAAAAGTGGCTCACCGCAAGGTGGGGAGCCACGTAAGCCAGCTGCGACAAGCGGGCCAAAATCAATCTGAAAGCGAATCCCCAAATACTGCTGGTACCAGCAGCAACAGCGCCGGGTCGCTGGTGATGTGGATGACCTGCGTCTCCATATACCCATAAAACAGCACCACCAGCAAACAGGCCGCCGCCTGCCAGCGGCCGTGCCGGGCCAGCCGGTACAGCGTCACGGCCATCAGGATGCCCGCCAACACCACCAGTACCGGTCCAAACTGGTACAGGAAATACACAAAAATATTGTCGATCGCCGGCCAGTCCATCAGCATCTGGCCGGCAATTTTTATGTCGTACATGCGGTATGCCGCCCACGCCAGCGAGATGCGGCAGGTCAGCAGGCTGTCCAGCTTTGCCAGCCACGCGGGGCCGATTTCGTCCGCCCAGGGACCAATTTTTACCACGAACAGCGGCAAAATATAGCTGATGGCCCCCACCACCGGCACCATGGCGGCGCACAGCCCGGCGGTGAGCTTGCGCCCTTTGCGCGCGCCCACCGATTTGGCGCAGACCAGCAGCACTGCCAGCAAAAACGCGCACAGCGCAGGCGACCGCGACGCCGGGCCCTTGTATAAAAACAGCCCCACGCCCGCTACGGCGGCGATCTCGGCCCAGGTGATCTTTGCCTGGCGCAGCAGCACCCAGGCCAGCACCAGCCCAAGCACGATGCCGCCAAAGGTGTTGGGGTGCCCGTACCCGAACATCAGCCGGTAGCTGCCGCTGCGCTCGCTCAGCGCGTCAGGGGCGATAATACCCGCAAAATGCAGCACTTCCACCAGCGCCAGCGTGGGCACGCCGCAGCCTAAAAACGCCTGCAAACTGCGCCGCAGCGGCACATCTTTGGCTGCCAACAGCACCATCACAAGGCCCAAAAACCAGATGTTCTGCCCGTTGAAATATACCCACCGCGCCACAAAATACAGCGCACCGGCGCAGATCAGCTCCCGCCAGGTGTAGCGGGTGCCCAGCAAAATCTTGCCGCACAGCAGCGTGTACATAATCATGTCTAACATCGGGGCAAGCTGCCCCTGCAAAAAGGGCCAGTTCTCCCGCGCCATGCTGTTGCAGAACACCACCGTGAACTCATACAGCATCAGCGCCAGCAAAAAGGCACGCTGCCCCCACCGGGCACGGGCCTCGCCGCCCCAATCCCCAAACAGATAGTGCGGCACGGTAAACAGCTGCCCCACTGCCTTGCGGCGCAGCGCCAAAACCAAATCAACACCCGCTGCGGCAAACAGGGCCAGCAGCAGCGCATTTGCAAAACCAAACAAAACAGGGTCCTCCTATTTTTACGTTACACCTATTATATTGTGCGCCGCTGCGTTTGACAACCCTTTTGCGCGGTGTTATGCTTATACTGTATTATTTTACACTAGGGAGGTCTACCCATGAACGAACAGCAATATCGCACGGTGATCGGCTGGTTCAACGCTCGCCCGGCGGCAAAAAAGGCGCTGAGGGCTGTCAGCACGGGGGCTGTGGCGGCTGTGTATCTGCTGTATCTGGGCCTGCTGGCCTGGTTGGCCTGGCATGCCATGTGGGTGCCGCTGGGGGTTACTGCCGTGGTGCCTGCGGCGGCGTTTGTGGTGGGTACGGCTCTGCGTGCGGCCATTAACCGTCCGCGCCCTTATACGAAATATGGCTTTGTACCGTTGTTTCCAAAAGATAAGACCGGCCAGAGCATGCCCAGCCGCCACTGCTTCTCAGCCGCGGCCATTGCAGCGACGGTGTGGTACGTGCTGCCGCCGTTGGGGGCAGTGTTGGCGGTTCTGGCCGTCATCATAGCGGTCTCCCGCGTTGTCACAGGCGTACACTTTGTCAGCGACGTGCTGGCCGGGCTGGCCTTTGGGTTGGTGTTTGCCGTGGCCGGGCGTGTGGCCTATATCGCGGCGGCTTCGGCGCTGGGATTTTACGCCATCATGGTAATTTAATTTGTACCCATAAAATAAAAAAAGGAGCCGCTGCGCGGCTCCTTTCAAAAACAACTTATCAACGGATAAAATTCGTCCGCTTGCCGCCCTCGGCGGTGGGGACTTCCACACCGGCGGCCTTGCCGGCCTCGATGCACTTCAGCAGCCAGGCCATGTTGGTGCCCAGGTTGCGCATGATCTGGCAGCCTTCCTCGTCCAGGGCCACCTGATCGCCGCTGGTGCCGTGGACCATCGGCCAGTAGGTGGAGCTGACCAGCGGCATCTCGTAGAACTGCGGGATCTTTTCCATAGCCTCAATGGCGGTGGTGGTGCCGGCGCGGCGTGCGCTGGTCACGATGGCCGCCGGTTTGTGCCGCAGATACCGCCCGGCGCTGTAGGCCAGCCGGTGCATAAAGCCCAGCATGCTGCCCGCCGCCGTGGCATAGTGTACCGGCGCACCAAACACGATGCCGTCGGCCTTTTCCACCAGTGGCAGCACATCCACCACCGGCCCGCCGAACACACAGTGCCCGGCCTTGGCGCAGCCGCCGCAGCCTACACAGCCGCCTACCGGCGCGGGGCCGATGTGGTAGATCGTCGTCTTAATGCCCGCGGCGTTCAGCGTTTTGGCAACCTCACACAGGGCATGGTAGGTGCAGCCCTCCTTGTGGGGGCTGCCGTTGATCAGCAGTACGTTCATACAAAGTCCCTCCGTTTGTACAATATGCGGCACACGCCGCAAAAAATGCTCTAGCTTTATTGTAGCATACCGCGCAAGACCTTGGGCAACACCGCACAATTCCCGCCTAACGGCTTAAGCACCGCTCCGGCGGCTGAGGCGCGGCAGCTGCTAAGCCAAAATGCTCGATAATACACAAAGTATTATCTGCGCTTTTGGCTTAGCAGCTGCCGCACCTCGCTCGCCGTATCGGCACTTAGAATTATGCGGTATTGCCCTTGCAATTTTAAAGGAGATGCCCCATGGCCAAGACCTGTGTTAATTTTAGTAAAAAGTGCGGTGGCTGCCCGCTGCTGGCACTGCCCTATCCGCGCCAGACCGCCGAAAAGCAGCAGCGCCTGCAAAAGCTGCTGGGCGGTTTTGCTCCGGTGGCCCCGCTGCGCACCATGGCCGAGCCGTGGCATTACCGCAATAAAGCCATCGCCAGCTTTGCCACCCAGCAGGGCAAGCTGGTCTGCGGTTTGTACGCCGAGGGCACCCATAAGGTACTGCCCTCTGCCGACTGCCTGCTGCAAAACGAGGTGCTGAACCGCACGCTGGCCGCCGTGCAGGACGCCGCCCGCGCCTGCCGCTACACGGCTTTTGACGAGGACAAGCGCACCGGCCTGCTGCGCCACGTGGTGCTGCGCTGCTCCCGCAAGGGGCAGGTACTGGTCACACTGGTCACGCCGGGGCCGGAGCTGCCCGGCAGCCGTAATTTCTGCGCGGCTCTGCGCAAAAAAGCGCCGTGGGTCGTCAGTATTGTGCAAAATATCAACCCCACTTTAAGCAGCGCTGTGCTGGGCAACCGGGAGAAAACGCTCTACGGCCCTGGCTTTGTGCTGGACACGCTGTGCGGGCTGCAGTTTGCCATTTCCTCCCGCAGTTTTTACCAGGTCAACCCCCGGCAGACCGAGGTGCTGTACCGCGCCGCGCTGGACGCCGCCAAGCTGACCGGCAAGGAGACCGTGGTGGATGCCTATTGCGGCATCGGCACCATCGGCCTGTGCGCCGCGCCCCACGCAGGGCAGGTCATCGGCGTGGAGCGCAACCCCGCCGCCGTGAAAGATGCCGCCGCCAACGCCCGGCATAATAAACTGTCCAACGCTAAATTTGTATGTGCCGACGCTACCGAGTGGATGGTCGCCGCCGCAGACGAGGGCCTGCATCCGGACGTGGTCTTCCTGGACCCGCCCCGCGCCGGCAGCACGCCCGAGTGCATCACCGCCGTGGCCAAAATGGCCCCCCGCCGGGTAGTCTACGTCAGCTGCGACCCCGAGACCTTGGCGCGGGATGTAGCGATTTTTGCCCGCCATGGGTATAAGGCAAAGGGCTTCACCCCGGTGGACCTCTTCCCCCAGACTCGGCATGTGGAGACGGTGGTAGGACTACACAGAAAGGATATGTAGAAATCCTTGAATTTACGCACTTTGTAGAGTTTTTCAGCTTCAACAGGATTGCTGAAAATCACAAGGAAAAAGAGCTTGTGAGGAAGGTGACTGTTGTTGTAGCGTTAGACCTCGGTTGTGGGAACACAAAGAATTCTGAATATGAAAGTAAATATACAACAAAATTTACAATAAAGGTTAATGCTAGAACCATAAGTGCGGATGCAACAAACTTTAATAATTTTGCTAAAAGTACAGTTACGCATGAATTTGGACACGTTTTTTGGCTATGTGGATAATCCAAATACATCAAAATCATCAATTATGAAATATAGCAGAAACAGAAATGGTATGACAGCACCACAAACATTTGATGTTGACAATGTTAATGCGAAATATGATTAATAATTTTAATATTAAATATGGAGGATGATGATATGAAAAAAAGAGCGTTTATGCTAGTTGGCATATTATTGATTTCAATTGTTATGAGTGCTTGTAGTTCAAATTCAAAATCCACAACAAATGAAAATGAAACTACTATTATTCAAGCGGAATATCCTGTATATGATACTGCGGAAGAAATTGTTGATGCTTCAGATTTAGTTTTTAGTGGTACAGTTACGGAAATTAATTATGAATCACTGAATGTTAAATCAGAAACAGGAGCCGATTCTGAAACTGGATTAGTTGAAGCTACAGAAATTCCATATACAATTTTTGATATTAGTATTGAAAAGGTGTATAAAGGAAATGTAGAATCAAGTTCAATTTCAATAAAACGACCAGGTGGAAAGATAGATGGTCAATTTTTTGTTGTAGAAGGTACTTCAACAATCGAAGTGGGAGAAACATATCTGTTTATTACACAAACATATGAAAATGCTTATCCTAGTCTGTTAAATGTGACGCAAGCCTCATTCGATATGAGCAAACCTGAAGTTTTAAATAGTGAACAAGGCAATGCGAAAATCACTTTATCCGAAGTTTTAGAATATTTGGATTCAATCAATTAGAAGGTAAGATTAGAATAGCTCAGTTGTTGATAATTGTACCAATTTATGCTGATAGGGTAATCAAGAGGACGATAGTTCAGAGAACTATCGTTCTTTTGATTTTGTAATATGCCAGTTTTATGTTATTATATTTGTAATGTTATAGAAAAGTTATATATGAAAAAGAACATAAAGTTATAAATAAAAATAGAACAATACGGAGAAAATCATGGCACAGAATAATTCAACAAATCTCGTGGCGGCAGCGGTCACAACGGCTGTGTTTATGGCGAAGTTTAATGGGATATTGGAGAAGAAGAGATAAGAGTTCGGAATAAAATTGTGGAGGTGAACACTTTGAGAGCTTTGGCAGAGGTTATAGCAGACACATCTGAACTATATGCAGAGGATGTCCAGCTGATTTCTAAGAATGGAAAGCTGTACTATCTTCCAGAAAATAAAGAAGAATAAGAGACCATCCCAATAATTGTGTAAACCTCCGGATAGGTGTAAAATAGAAGCATCAGGATGGAGGAAAAAGATATGTCCCGAAAGAATCGAAGCCCGGAAGAAAACGCCCGTAGAGCAAAAATCCGTGAATTGCTGCAGATGGCAAACATCGACAGCATGGATGACATTCAGAACTTGTTCAAGGAACGCCGGATTGGACATATATGGCTGATTATATGAGGCTGAAGCTGAAAACCGCAGAGGCAGATTTGGGTGCTATGCGGTTGTTGGGCTAAATGAAGAGAAAATTTAATTATGTGCACTTAAAAGTGAAATTTTTGCACCCTATTGTAGCCGAGAAAACACCGCGGTATAATGGGGATACCCAACAGAGAAAGGAGTGCTCGCCGATGGTTTGCCAACTGACGCTGGCGCAGGAAGCACGTATGTACGAGATCCTGCGCGGCATTGCCGATGACCCCCACGCGCTGGAGATGCAGCAGTTCATCCAGCACGGCACCGTCACCACCTACGAGCATTGCCTGCGGGTGACCCGCATCGCTTACTGGCTCAACCTGCACTGGCATTGCCATGCCGATGAAGTCAGCCTGGTGCGCGGCGCGTTTTTGCACGATTTTTATCTGTACGATTGGCACAACTGTTCCAACATCACCCACTGGCATGGCTTTAAGCACCCCCTAATTGCACGCTACAACGCCGATGCGGTGTTTCAACTCAACAACAAGGAGCGCAATATCATCCAGACCCACATGTGGCCGCTGACCATCACCCAGCTGCCCCGCTGCCGCGAGGCCTGCCTTGTCTGCCTGGCGGACAAGATGTCCTCCAGTTGGGAGACGTTGATGGAGCGCCGCGCCAAGCGGGAAGCCAGCCACGCCGCCCGCAGCTGAATATGCCCCACAGACCCCGCCGTACAAAAACGGTGGGGCCTTTTTGTATAACAACACAAATATATCGAAAAACAATAAAAAACGCTTGCAAAACGATAATACATATGCTATACTGCAGCCATACCGAAAACCGGGAGGAGACACGACCATGAAATTTTGGGACGACGAAAAAAGCATCACGCTGACACGGTGCGTGGTGGTGGCCGCACTCATCGGCAGCATTGCCATGACGCTGGGCGGGCCGTGGGTGGCGGCGTGGTTCATTGCAGTGGCAGGGCTGCGCCCCAGCACAGGCCTGACCGCCACACTGCTGGTGCTGGGCTATGCCTGCGCGGCTCTGGCTATCGGTATGCTGGTCAGCCTGTACAAATTTTTGCGCCGTATCGAGAAAGGCGAGGTCTTTGTGCCCGAGAACGTCGCGGCGCTGCGGCGCATCAGCTGGTGCTGTGCCGGGGCGGCGGTGCTCTGCCTGGCAGCGGTTTTCATCTGCTACCGGCCCTTTGCGGTGCTGGCCGCGGCCGCTGGATTTATGGCGCTGCTGGTGCGGGTGCTGAAAAACGCCTTTGCTCAGGCCGTGCGCATGAAAAACGAACTGGACTATACAATTTAAGGGGGACACATCATGCCCATTGTCGTAAACCTGGATGTGATGATGGCCCGCCGCCACAAAGGCGCGGGGGAGTTGGCCGAGGAAATCGGCATCACCCCGGCGAACCTGTCCATCCTGAAAAACAACAAAGCCAAAGCCGTGCGGTTCTCCACGCTGGAAGCCCTGTGTAAGGCGCTGGATTGCCAGCCGGGCGAGCTGCTGGAGTACGTGGAAGAGGAACCATGATGCCTTTTATGCAGGGGCGAATGCTTGCATCTGCCCGCAAGTCGATGCGATCATCGACCCCTACAAAGTGCATGGCTCAAGAATGAAATAAGGAGCAACCCTATGAAATACTCCCATCAAGAGGGCGAGATCCGTCCCCTTTATTCAAGTGTACCCAAAAATCAATGCTTTTGGCCCTGGGCGGTGGTGGGCAGTTATCCGCTGGCCTACTTTTACCTGCGCTGCATCCTGTTTGGGGAGGCTGGCCGTTACCGCGGCTGGGCCATGACCGCCTTTGCCGTGGTCTTTCTGCTGGCCGTCGAGGCTGCCGCCCGCGTCTGCCGCCGCACCGCTGCCAGGGAGACGCCCCTTTGGGCCGCGTGCTGGCTGGCACTGTCGGTCACGTTGGCGGTGCCGGGGCACTTTTACTTCCTCGGTCTTGTGCAGGAGCTGGCGTGGCATCTGCTGGCCATCTGGTGCGTGCTGGCCCGCTTCGGCATGCTGGCCCAGGGGCACACCGGGGTGTTGGCCCCGCTGGATGCCTTGGCCGGGTGCTTCACCCTGCCGTTTGGCAGCTTTTTTGCGCGGGCGGGTACCGTTTTCTCCGCCCTGCGCGGGCTGGCCGTGCGGCGCATCGGGGCCAAAAAGTGGCTGGCGGCGATGGGTACGCTGGTGCTGACGGCGGTGTTGTGCAGCTTCGCCGTCGCCCAGCTGGCCGCCGCCGATGTCCACTTTGCCGCCCTGGGCACCTGGCTTACCGCGATGTGGCAAAATTTCTGGAGCGCCCGCCTGCTGAGTGAGCTGTTCAACATCCTGCTGTCGCTGCCCGTGGGCGCGTGGCTGTTCGGGTTGGTCTACGGCGCCGCCCGGCGGGACGGCCCGCCCTGCGACGGCCCCGATTTTTATAAAGCACTGGCCCCTTACAAGCGCCTGCCCCGGTTAACCTGCGGCATTGTCACGGGTGCCTTATGCGCGCTGTACAGTCTGTTTTTTGCCCTGCAATTGGCTGAGTGGACCGCCGCCATGGGCGGCCCGGGCCTGACCGCGCCCGAAGCCTCGGCCTTTGCGGTGGACGGATTCTGGGAGCTGCTGCGCATCCAACTGCTGGACATTGCCGTGCTGGCGGGGGTGCATTTCCTCGCAAAGAGGCCGCTGCCTAAAGCGCTGGCGGCAATGTTCTGCGGTTTCGGCGTGGCGTTTGCACTGCTGGCCGGGGCCAAGCTGGCGGCGTATATCCGGCTGTTCGGCTTCACGCCGCGCAGGGTCGCGGCCGGGTGGTTCCTGACAGTGCTGCTGGTGTGGGGCGTGCTGCTGTTGGTGCGGGTGTTCAAGCCTATCCCGGCGGTGCGCATCGGCATTGCGGTGCTGGCCGTCAGCTTTGTGGTGCTGGGCTGCACTGACCCCGACCGCCGCATTGCTGAGGCGACCCTGACCCGCTGGGAGCAGGGCATAGACCCCATGCTGGATACCGGCGTGCTGTCCGCCTGTGGGGCCACTCAGTACAGCGGCGAGGAAAAGGAACCTCTGCTGATGTCCACCACCACCCGCCTGGTGCAGGACGGCTGGTTCATCGGGCGCAGCCTGGACGATATATACCAACTGTACTATTTTGATAGAGATGACCAAACTGTATATGCAACCCAACTGGATGCTACCCACACATTACGCCTGACTGTGCAGGGCAATACCTGCACCGCCGCCGAACTGCTGACTGCATAAAACCACCCCCTGCCCGCATACAAAAGGGTAGGGGGTGTTGCTATGTGGGGCATTTTGGGCGTGTTTTTGCAGGCGGCAGCCGGGCAGATTTTGTATTTGGCGCTGCATCTCGAAAGCGGCAGCTTCCCGCGGCCGCTTTCCCCGGCGGCCGAGCGTGCGGCCTTTGCAGCCCTGCGCACGGGCGGTGTGGCCGGGCGGGATGCCCGCGACCAGCTGGTGCGGCACAACCTGCGGCTGGTGGCCCATGTGTGCAAGAAATACTACGCTGCCACGTCCAATCAGGATGACCTGATCTCCATCGGCACCATCGGGCTTATCAAGGCGGTGGATACCTTTGATCCCGCCCGCGCCAGCAAGTTTGCCAGCTACGCGAGCCGGTGCATCGAGAACGAGCTACGAATGGAGCTGAGAAAAATTCGACGTGAAGGTGCGGCTGTTTCGCTGCAGGAGCCACTGGAATCCGGCAGTGGGCAGCTGACTTTGGCCGACACCCTGCCCGATGACACCGTGATGGAAGACGATTGCGAGCGCCGCGCCGATGCCGCCCGCCTGCGCCGCTTGGTGGATACCCTGCCTGTGCGGGAACGGGCGCTGCTGCAGCTGCGCTACGGCCTGGGCGGGGAGCGTCCGGCTACCCAGCAGCAGACTGCCGACAAGCTGGGCATCAGCCGCAGCTATGTTTCCCGGTTGGAGAAACGCGCCCTGACTCGGTTGATGAACGCCTGGCGCCGATGAACGAAAAATCCATGTGAAAATTATGCAAAATTTGTCGAAATGCATAACTGACATAACAGAAAAACCAGCAGGGAAAGCAGGTGAATCACAAAGCGGACACAGTGTGACAAAATTTGCCACGGATTTGCCACACCTTATGAATCACGCGATGAGCCGTCAAAACGAAAACAAAGTGTGGCAGAAGTGTGGCAGCGTTGTACAAATACGTCACGTTATATTGTAACAAAGGAAAAATCTAAAAAATTACTGTTAAAGTATTGACAATTGATTCATTTACCTATATTATGGTAATAGATTTGCAACTATGCAGTAAGGGAGAGTTCAAGCGTGCACCTGACAAAAAGTGAACAGCAGATTATGGAAATTTTCTGGCAGGCAGACCACCCCATGGCCCAGACCGAGGTCATCCACACCTGCGAGGACCGCAAGTGGAAAGAACGCTCGATCTTTTCGATGCTGAATAGCCTGATGGCGAAAGGCGTTTTGCGGGAGGTCGGCTTCGTGCGCAGCGGTAAAACCTACGCCCGCACCTTTGAGCCTGCCATCTCCCATGCCGAGTACCTGGCCCTTGTGGTAGCTGAGCAGCTGCCTGCCAAACAGTTCCCCGAACTGTTGGCATCTTTGCTGCAGCGGGTGGAGATCACCCCGGCCATCCAGAAGGCCCTGCGCGCCGCCGTGCGTGAAAACGGACCCCAGGCCCGCGAAGCCGCCGCGGCAGAGGCTGCTGAGACCGAGAGCGAGCAGTAAGCTGCAACAAGCGGCTGAAAGCGGAAAAGTCCATAATAGCATATAACAAAGCCCCCGCCTGTTTAACGCAGGCGGGGGCTTTTCTGTATATGAGGTGCGCTATAAAAGATTTAGCGGATCATCCCGCTGACGGCGATGGACGCGACCGCCTCGCGGATGCGCTCTACCGGCAGGGTCAGGGCAAAACGGACGTACCCCTCACCGCTGGGGCCAAAGCTGAAGCCCGGCGTGCAGATAACGCCTGCCTTGTCGATCAGCTCCAGGCAGAAGGCCATGCTGTCGGTGTAGCCGGTGGGCAGTGGAGCCCACACAAACATGCTGCCGTGGCTGTCGGGTACGTTCCAGCCGATGCTGCGCAGGCCGCCGCACAGAGCGTCGCGGCGGGCCTGATACTCGCCGCACTGGCGTTTTACGCTGTCCAGCGGGCCGGTCAGGGCGGCGATGGCAGCTTTCTGCACCGGCAGGAACATGCCAAAGTCGATCTGAGTGCGCAGCTTTTTGCAGGCGGCGATCACATCCGGACGGCCCACCAAAAAGCTGATGCGCGCGCCGGTCACGTTGAAGCTCTTGCTCAGGGAGAAGAACTCCACCGCGCACTCCTCGGCTCCCGGCGTATTGAAAATGCTGCCGCCGTGGGCGCCGTCAAAGATGATGTCGCTGTAGGCGTTGTCATGCACCAGTAAAATATCGTACTTACGGCAGAAATCAACCAACTGAGCGTACAGCTCCGGCGTGCCGATGCTGCCTACCGGGTTGGCTGGCAGGCTGACCAGCATAAACTTTGCCTTGCGGGCCACTTCCTCGGGGATGGCGGTCACATCGGGCAAGAAGTGGTTTTCTTTTGTTAGTTTGTAGTACCAGGGGTCGGCGCCGCCCAGCTTGCTGCCGGTCATAAAAACGGGGTAGCAGGGGTCGGGCAGCAGCACCACGTCACCGTCGTTGCACAGCGCCAGGCCTAAGTGGCCGATGCCGTCCTGGGAGCCAGAAAAACTCATCACCTTGTTCGGGGTGATGGTGTCTACGTCAAAGCGGCGCTTGTAGTAGCTACACACGGCGTCCAGCAGCTCGGGCAGGTCCCGCAGGCTGTACTTCCAGTTTTCGTTGTCTCTGGCGGCATCGATCAGCGCCTGTTTGATGTGGTCGGATGGGGCAAAATCCGGCGTTCCTACGCTTAAATTGAACAGGCGGCGGCCCTCGGCCTCCAACGCGACCTTTTTATCGTTCAGCGCGGCAAAGATCTCCGGCCCGAACAGGTCCAAACGATGGGAAAATTCCATATTGCACAACTTCCTCTCCATACATGTCTGCCGCTTTAAATCGCACACACGGCAGAATGGTTTTATTATACGCCGTGCGGCTTTCCCTTGCAAGTCCTCACGGTTCATGGTATGATAAAATGATAAAAATTGTTGAAAAATCGGAGGATTTACCCCTATGGATAAACGCAATCGTCCCGCCCTGGCCTACCTGCTGGTGGGGGTGGCATCCGCCGGCCGTGCCATGCTGGCTATGCCCGATGCCGTCGCTTTGCAGGAAGTCTCGCTGACTGTGCTGGCGCTGGTGGGCTACCTGCTGCTGGGCCGCCGCGCCCTGCCCGTGCTGGCCTGCGGCACCGTGCAGTTGGTGCTGGAACTGGTGCTGTGCGGCACTCTGGCCGGTCCCGCCTGGCTGGCCCCGCTGCTGCGGGCCGCGGCCCTGTGGCTGCTGTGGGCCACTGTGACGCAGATGTTGAAAATTGCTGGCTATACGACGGGAAAAAACGCCAAGATGCCGGTTGTGGCTGCCGTGCCGCTGGCCGTATACTGCGTTGCACACTTTTCTGCCGTGGCGGCCACCGTGGCGTCCTTTGCCTTCATCGTGTTCAGCATCATGCTGCTGTGGTACGCCGTGCTGCTGCTGCGCGCCTACAACACCACCCGCGTGAAAAAGTGAGCCTGCGCCTTGTGGAAACAGGCATAGTGTGCTATACTATTTAATAAGTATCGAATTTTGTAAGGAAAGAGGGCTTTTGCCATGATCCCTTTTAATGTGCCCCCCTGCGTTGGGGACGAGCTGGAATATGTCAAGCAGGCCATCGACGCCCATAAGATCTGCGGCGACGGTGCCTTTACCAAGATGTGCAACAACTGGATGGAAGAACGCTTCCACACCCAGAAAGTGCTGCTGACCACCAGCGGCACCACCGCGCTGGATATGGCCATGCTGCTGTGCGGTCTCCAGCCGGGGGACGAGGTCATTCTGCCCAGCTTTACCTTCTCCAGCACCGCCACGGCGGCTGTGCTGGCGGGAGCCAGGCTGGTGTTTGTCGATGTCCGCCCCGATACGATGAACATTGATGAAACCAAGATCGAAGCCGCCATCACCGACAAGACCAAGGTCATTGTGGCCATGCACTACGCCGGTGTCGCCTGCGAGATGGACACCATCATGGACATTGCCCGCCGCCACAACCTGATGGTGGTCGAGGATGCCGCCCAGGGCGTGATGAGCAGCTACAAGGGCAAGGCACTGGGTACCATTGGCGATTTTGGCTGCTACTCTTTCCACGAGACGAAAAACTACTCGATGGGCGAGGGCGGCGCTCTCGTCATCAACAACCCCGATTATAACGAGCGCGCCGAGATCCTGCGCGAAAAGGGCACCAACCGCGCCAAGTTCTTCCGCGGCCAGGTGGACAAGTACACCTGGGTGGATTTTGGTGACAGCTACCTGCCCAGCGAGTTGAACGCTGCCTACCTGTGGGCTCAGTTGCTGCATGCTGACGAGATCAACGAGAACCGCCTGACCAGCTGGCACCGCTACCGTGAGGCATTCCTGCCTTTGGCTGAAGCCGGCAAGATCGAGCTGCAGCATATCCCGGCTGAGTGTACCCACAACGCTCATATGTTCTATCTGAAGTGCAAGAATTTGGAAGAACGTACCGAGTTCATCCGCTTTTTGAAAGAGAACGATATTCTGGCGGTGTTCCACTACATCCCGCTGCACTCCGCCCCGGCGGGCGAGAAGTTCGGCCGCTTTGACGGCGAGGACGTCTACACCACCGCCGAGAGCGAGCGCCTGGTGCGCCTGCCCATGTACTACGGCCTGACCGAGGACGACCAGAACAAGGTCATCGCCAAAGTGCTGGAGTTCTATGAAAAGTAAGACCCTGCCCGCCTGGGCAAGGCTGGTCTGCGCGGCGGCCGCCGCGCTGGTGTTTTTGCTGGTGTATGAGTGGGCTGTCTACGGCGTGCCGCTGGGCAAGATTTACCTGCCCGCCAGCGCGTGGAGCGACGAGGTCTACTACGCCAAGCAGCTTTCGGCGGTGGTGACCCACGGCGTACCGCAAGGGTACTTTGGTTTTAACGAGTCCCACGCCGAGATCGGCCGTTTTGCCGCCTGGGGGCCTGCGGTGTTCTACCTGTACGCCATCCCGGGCCTGATTTTCCGCGGACAGAACGCCTTTTTATACTGCAACCTGTTTTGGGTGCTGGCGGGCTGGCTCTGCTTTGTGTGGGGTACCCGCCTGGGCTGGAAGCGTCAGTTGCTGTTCGGCGTCGGCATCGCCGCGCTGAATGCCCCGGTGCGGTATGTGTTCTCCGCCATGCAGGAGCCGCTGCACTACGCGCTGGTGCTGGCCGTGCTGGGCTTGGCCGCAGGCATCCGCCGCGGGTGCAGGCATGCGGGCGCGGTCTGGGCGGCGCTGTTTGCACTGTGCGCTGCCGCCACGCTGGTGCGGCCCTATAGCGCTGTGCTGTGGCTGTTCCCGCTGGTACTGGCCTGGCCCCGCCGTAAGGCGGTGGGCGGCACGGTGGTCGGGGCGGCTGCTTCCGCCGCCGGTACGCTGGTGCTGATGAAAAAGTTCTATGCACCGTACCTTTTTGCCAATGTGGATCTGGGTGCTGTGGAGGAACTGCTCCACGGTCACTTCTGGGACGCCGCCCGCAGCGTTTACTATAAGCTGTTGGGTGCGTGGCAGCAATTGGGGCAGGAGATCGCCGACGGCACCCGCGTGGGCAGTTGCTATCTGCTGCTGTTTGCGTTGCTGCTGGTCGCGCTGGCCTGTGTGATTTGGAACGCTGCGCATAAGCAGCCTGTGTTCTGGAAAGTATGCGCACTGGTGGTCACGCTGGTGGTGTTTTTGGCGCTGATGCTGATGTACCGCCCTGGCGAGGCCTCCCGCCATACCATCGTGTATGACCTGCTGCTGTTGGCGGCGCTTGTGGCCGAGCAGCCGCCCCTGACCGCCGCTGCGGCCCCGGTGCTGCTGGCGGTGCTTAGCGTGGCGGGCATCCGCATGACCACGGCAAGAGGGGACAGCGATACCTCCACCTTTACGATGCCTGTGTATAATGCAGGATTATCGCAGGAAGTTGCCGACCTGCAAACGGCGCTGACCGAGAGCCAGGCCCGCCTGACAAGCGACGACCCGTGGGACCATGTGTGCGCCTACGCCCTGGGCGGCGGCAGCCACTTTGGCATGCTGTACGCTGTGCCCGATGGCATGGGCCTGCAATTTGATGAAGACACGTATCTTCTGGACCCTGCCAACGAAATTCATTCCCGTTATGTCATGGCAAATACCGACAGCGACGTGGCCCAATATCTGGAAGAAAACGGCTGGGCCCTGCTGTACGAGGGCATGTCTGCTGCTGTGTATGAGTGCGGCTAACCGCCGGATCTTAGAAAACGCGAAAGGAACCTGTATGGAAAAGCTTCCCATCTTGACCGGTGAAAAGGTTGTCTTGCGGCCCATCACCGATGCCGACACCGACAATATCGTGCGCTGGCGCAACACCCCCTCGGTGCGCGATAACTTTATCTTTCGCCAGACCTTCACCCCCGAAATGCACCGCAACTGGCTGAAAACCAAGGTCGCCACCGGCGAGGTCGTGCAGTACATCATCGTGGATAAGGCCGCCGATACGGCGGTGGGGTCGGTGTACTACCGGGATGTGGACCATACTTTTAACAGTGCCGAGTACGGCATCTTCGTCGGCGAGGAGAGCGCCCGCGGTAAGGGCTTTGGAACCGAGACTGCCCGCCTGTTCACCGATTTCGGCTTCACCGCGCTGCACTTGCACCGCATCAGTCTGCGCGTGCTTGCCGAGAACACCCCTGCCCGCCGCAGCTACGCCGCTGCCGGCTTTGTGGAGGAAGGCACCTTCCGTGACATGGTCCGTCTGGACGGCGTCTACCGCGACGTGGTCTTTATGGCAAAAATTGCACAATAACGTACAAAAGCAGACGGAGAATACCTGTATGGATAAGTTGAAACGACTGCTGAAAAAGACGCCCCCGGTGCCCCTTGGCATCGCGGGCGCGTTGCTGTTTCTGCTGCTGTTTTACACGCTGGCGTTCCGCACCCCGCTGTGGCAGGTGTGGATGCCGCCCAATATCGATAACGACGAAGTGATCTACAACCGCCAGGTGGTCAGTGTTATTGCTCACGGCGGCCCGCTGGGCTACTTTGGCTATAACGAGGGCACCGCCGACATCGGCCGCTACGGTGCCTGGGGGCCGGTGCTTATCTGGGTCTACGGCCTGGCCGGACGCCTGTTCGGCGCCAGCGTTAACACGATGTTCTGGTGCAATGTGCTGTTTCTGGCATTGGGCGTGGTGGTGTTTACGGTCGCCGCGCGGCTGAACATTGGTCAGCAGATTTTGTGCTACGGCGGCTTGGTCTGCCTGTGGATGCCGCTGGCGGGCAGCTTTTGCGGCTCGTCCGAAGCGCTGCATTATATGCTGGCACTGGTCATTGCCGGTTCCACGGCGGCCTTGCTGCGGGGCGGCTCCCATTGGTGGCTGGTGCCCGCGGCACTGGCCTGCGGGCTGGAGACCATCTTCCGCCCCTACGCGCTTTTGTTCTGGGCGTTCCCGCTGGTGGCTGTCTGGGCCGATAAAAAGCGGCGCAATTTCTGCCTGGGCGAGGCAATCTTCAGCTTTTGTGTTGCCCTTTTCTCTATGACGAAACTTTCCGCCTCCTATTTCAGCGGCGGCGGTATGGATTTCGGCGGTCTGGAACTGCTGGCCCACGGCAAAATTGGCGAAGCCATCGTGTATGAGATGAACCATGCCGCCAAAGAATTGGTGACCGTTGGTCAGGATATTCCGCGTACCTTTGTGGAAAAGACCTACTTCGGCCGCGGCTGCATTATCTTTTTGATGATTTTGGCGGTAACACTGGTCTGCTTTGTGCTGGACCGCCGTGCCCACCGCCCCAGCCCGCTGAAAGCCTGCGCTCTGGGCTGCACCGGCATTATTGCGCTGGTGCTGGTGTTCCTGTATAACATCGCGCCCCGCCACCTGATGCTGCTGTCCATCCTGCTGCTGGCGTCGGTGGTGGTCGAGGATGCCGCCCGCAGCCTTGTCTGGTTGCCGGTGCTGGCGGTCGTGCTTGTGCCCATCAACGCCGAGCGCAGCACCCTGTCCACCTATTTTGACGAGATGGGCAGCCAGATCACGGCCGTGGAGACTGCCCTGCAGGAGCGCATGGACGCCCGCGCCAGCGCCGATCCCTGGGACAACACCCTGGCTTACGCTTACGCGGACGATGTGTTCCACGGCTATCTGTACGCTGTTCCCGCAGGTATGGGCATTGAGTTCGATATGAACACCTACATCGCCGACCCGGAGGAGACAATCTACTCCCGCTATGCCATGGTCAACCATGGTACCGACGCCGAGGCCCGCCTGGTGGCGGACGGCTGGCAGCCCCTCATCTCCACCGAGGACCTGATCGTGTATGAACGGCCTGATACGCAATAAAAGGACGAAAATAACATGCAGAAAATTTCTTTTGTGATCCCGTGCTACCGCTCGGAGCATACGCTGGCGGCGGTGCACGAGGAACTGACGGCGACGATGCAGACTTTGCCCCAGTATGACTACGAGGTCGTGCTGATCAACGACTGCTCGCCCGATGACACCATCGGCACCATCCGCAGGCTGGTGGCGGCAGACGCCCATGTGCAAGGCGTGGATCTGGCGAAAAACTTCGGCCAGCACGCCGCGCTGATGGCTGGTTTCCACCAGTGTACCGGTGATATTATCGTCTGTCTGGACGATGACGGCCAGACCCCCGCCAATGAGGTGGGCAAGCTGCTGGACAAGATCAACGAAGGTTACGACGTCGTTTACGCCAGCTACGATAATAAGCGCCAGGCAGGCTGGCGCAACCTGGGCAGCTGGGTCAACAGCAAAATGACCGAGGTCATGCTGGGCAAGCCGCCGGAGCTGGTGGTCAACAGCTACTTTGCCGCCCGGCGGTTCATCGTGGACGAAATGCTGCGGTACGAGCATTGCTACCCCTACGTCATCGGTCTGGTGCTGCGCTCCACCAAGCGCATTGCCAATGTGTCGGTGCATCACCGCGCCCGGGAGGAGGGACGCTCCGGCTACACCATCAGCAAGCTGCTGAATCTTTGGATGAACGGTTTTACGTCCTTTTCTGTCAAGCCGCTGCGCCTGGCAACCTACGCAGGCACGGTGTTTGCGGGCTTTGGCTTTTTGTATCTGATCTACATCATCATCGACCACTTCGTCCGCGGCGCCGCCCCTATGGGTTGGGCGTCCACCACGGCGCTGCTGCTGTTGTTGGGCGGCATGATCCTGCTGGTGCTGGGCCTGATCGGCGAGTACGTCGGCCGCATCTACATGTGTGCCAACGCCGCCCCGCAGTATGTGGCAAGGGAGTATATCAAGCATGAGTGAGCCAACAACTGCCAGAAAATATTACGTAGGGACGGATTTTTGAAGGCTTTTGCCGCAATCTTCATCGTGCTGCACCATTACCAGCAGTACACCGGCACCTACTATGAGGACTCCTTCAACTTTTTCCGCTGATGGATTCCCAGCTGCATGTGGGCTACTTGACGATTCTGTATTTCATGATCTCCGGCTTTTTTGCCGAGAGCCAGGAATTGCGCGAGGATGCCAGAGGTCAGTTTAAATCCCTGCCGGGTAAGTTCTGGCATAAATGCCTGCGCATCTATCCGGTGGCGATCGTGGCCTGCGGGCGGCGGTGTTCGTGGTCGTTGTGGAGCTACTGGCCATCCCGTTGTATCTGTTTGTGGAAAAGCCGCTGGCTAAGTACATGAAAAAATATGAGTGGCAAAATCTGCGTCCTGTGGACCCGCTGTGATGCCATATCCGATAAAAAGTAAGGAGGGCTACCATGCGCAACAGCGCTAAATGGTTCTTGTTGCTGCACTTGATTTTGGGGGTGTATGCCAGCAGTAGCGTGTGCAGCAAATTGGCGGCGCAGCAGCCGTTTTTGAGCGTGGGATTCATCCTGCTGTACGGCGGCATGCTGGCGGCGCTGGTGGTGTATGCCTTTGGCTGGCAGCAGGTCATCAAGCACCTGCCGCTGACCACCGCCTACGCCAATAAGGCCATCACCGTGGTGTGGGGGATCCTGCTGGGCTTTTTGCTGTTTGGGGAAAGCATCACCCTGCGCCAGTTTATCGGTGCAGCGGTTATTATTGTGGGCATCGTGCTGTTTGTGCGGGCCGACAACGAAGGGGAGGGCGGCCAATGAACCAGGCACAGCTGCCCTACGTGGCACTTTATCTGCTCAGCATCTTTTTGGCGTCGGTGTCTCAGGTGCTGCTGAAAAAAGCCGCCCTGCGGGAGCATAAGTCCCTGCTGGCAGAGTACACCGATTGGCGCGTGGTCCTGGGCTACGGCCTGTTTGTGGGCTGCTCGCTGCTGACGATGCTGGCCTACAAGGGCGTGCCGCTGAACGTCGGCCCCGTGCTGGAGGCCACCGGCTATATTTATGTGACCTTCTTTGGCGTGGTGATCTTCCATGAGAAGATGAACCCTAAAAAGATCGGCGCGCTGGTGCTGATTATTCTGGGCATTTTGATTTATGCATTATAACGCAAAAAATAAAAGTCTGCACGGCGTCAAAACCGTGCAGACTTTTATCTTTATAAGCGGCCTCCTCTGTGAGAGGGAGGCTCAAGAAGTAGTTACAACCATTCGGGCTGGCGTTCACGGCGGTTGCGGCGGCTGGGCTGAGGATTGCGCTGCACCTCGGTGGCAATGGCATCCAGGGCAAAAGCCAGCAGCATGCCAAACACCACGTCAATGACGCTGTGCTGTTTCAACAACATGGTGGAAAGTGCGATGGACACGCACAGCACGGCGGCTGCGGGGCGCATCCAACGCAGGCGCGGGGCATCGAAGCAGCGGGTGCGGTAGTAAGCCAGCATCAGCGTGACCGAGTTGAACACGTGAATCGACGGGCAGACGTTCATCGGCGTATCGGTGCGATACAGCGACCGCACCGCTTTGGCAAAGATATCATTGCCGGGTACGTAACGGGGGCGCAAGGCCAGGCCGTTGGGTACGATAGCGTAAAACAGGAGCGCCATCGTCATGCCGGCAAACAGCGGCAGGCATAACCGCCAGAAGTCCGACCGTTCCCCCTTATACAGGATGAAAAAGAGGGTAAACGGGATCCACGGAAACCACAGCGAATAGGGGATGATCGCGTACTTGCAGAACGGGATCAAATCATCCAGCCGACAGTGAACCCACAGATCGGGGGTCTGGATCGTGCGCTCCAGCAGGGCGAAGAAGGTTAAGTAAAACAATGCGTACAGCCCCATAAAGTAGATGGGGTGACGCGCACACCAGTTGCGCATAGAAAACTCCTTTGGAACACCGCAGGGCAAAGGCCTTTCCGCGGATTCTATGATATAGCATTATACGCCGGGAAACCCGGCGAAAACAAGACAAAAAGGCACCAAGAAACTCTCGACATTCGCAGGGGAATTTGTGTGTTTTTTCGCTTGCTTTACAGGGCAGTATTTCAGAAGCTTCTATAGTTATAAACGACGGATGTGTCAGAATTGTTGCAGGAAGAGGGGAATTTTTTTAAATTTTTTGCGGGAAATGAAAAGGCTCCCTTGCGTAAAGGGGGCAGAATGCCGTTTGTGCGGCCCCCTCTGGGAGGGGGGCTCCCCTTCTGGCACTTCGTGCTATCTCCCCCCATGCCGGGGGAGTCTGTCTCGCAGAGGGAGGCGTTAAAGGTTGTGCTTATTCCCCAATCGAAGCCGGATGGTCGGTGGGGGTATGCTCGTTCTGGTACTTCAGGGAAGCGGCAATGAAACCCTTGAACAGCGGGTGAGCGCGGTTCGGGCGGCTCTTGAACTCGGGGTGGAACTGGGCGCCCAGGTGGAAGTCCCGGCCCGGAATCTCCACAGCTTCTACCAGGCGGCCGTCGGGGCTGGTGCCAGCAATGACGAGGCCCTTCTCCTCGAACTCGGCGCGGAACTCGTTGTTGAATTCATAGCGGTGGCGGTGGCGCTCGTCGATCTCCAGCGTGCCGTAGCACTCGGCCATCTTGGTGCCGGGGGTGATGGTGCAGGGGTACTTGCCCAGGCGCATCGTGCCGCCCTTGGTTTCCACGCCCTGCTGGTCCGGCATCAGGTCAATTACATTGTGCTGGCCCTCGGGGGTAAACTCGCTGGAGTTGGCATCGGCGTAGCCCAGCACGTTGCGGGCGTACTCCATCACCATGATCTGCATGCCCAGGCAGATGCCAAAGTAGGGCATACGGTTCTCACGGGCGTACTGGGCGGCCTGGATCATACCCTCGATGCCGCGGTCGCCGAAGCCGCCGGGCACGATGATGCCATCCACATCGGCAAATTCTTCGGCGCAGCGGTCCTGGTCCACCAGAGTCTCGCTGTCCACCCACTTGATCTCGACCTTGCTCTCGTTCTCGAAACCGGCGTGGTACAGGCTCTCCATCACGCTCAGGTAGGCATCGTGCAGCTTAACGTACTTGCCCACCAGGGCAACCTTGCAGTTGCGGCTGCGGGTGGCAATGCGGCTGATCAGTTCCTTCCACTCGGTCAGGTCGGTGGGCGGGGTCTGCAGGTGCAGCTGGCGGGCCACCACATTGGTCAGGCCGGCGGCCTCCAGCATCAGCGGGCACTCGTACAGGCTGGGCATGGTCAGGTTCTCAATAACGCAGTCCGGGCGGACATTGCAGAACATGCTGATCTTGCGCTTGATGTCGCTGCCAACAGGGCCGTCGGCACGCAGCACGATGACGTTGGGGGCGATACCCATGCCCTGCAGCTCCTTGCAGGAGTGCTGGGCCGGCTTGGACTTGTACTCGTCGGAACCGGAAATATAGGGAACCAGCACCACGTGGATGTAGCAGCAGTTCTCGGGGCCCTGCTCAATGCCCACCTGGCGGATGGCCTCCAGGAAGGGCTGGCTCTCGATGTCGCCGGTGGTGCCGCCGATCTCGGTGATGACAACGTCGGCCTCGGTGCTCTTGGCCAGGTTGTAGATGTAGCTCTTGATCTCGTTGGTAATGTGGGGGATGATCTGGACAGTCTGGCCCAGGTAGGCACCCTGGCGCTCTTTGTTCAGCACATTCCAATAGACCTTGCCGGTAGTCAGATTGGAGTATTTGTTCAGGTTTTCATCGATAAAACGCTCGTAATGGCCCAGGTCCAGGTCGGTCTCGGTGCCGTCGTCAGTCACAAAGACCTCGCCGTGCTGCAGCGGGCTCATCGTGCCGGGATCCACGTTGATATATGGGTCCAGCTTCTGGCTTGCCACTTTCAGGCCGCGGGTCTTCAGCAGGCGGCCCAGGCTGGCGGCGGTAATGCCCTTGCCCAACCCGGAAACGACGCCGCCGGTAACAAAAATATACTTCGTTGCCATGATACATCCTCCCTCTACACATAAAGACAATGCCGCACAATCCTTAGCGCCGAGACGGCGGGAATTGTGCGGCGCTGATTACAACAATAATCAACTTATTATACGCTTGTCAGATGCCGGATTGCAATAGGAAAGCGCCAACTTTTTAATTTCCTAATTTTGTAAAGTCTGCGTTCTCCAGCAGGGCGGTGTAGCGCCGCATCTGGCGGCAGATCTCCGCCGCCAATACCTGCATATCCAGCGGTTTTCCTACGTGGGAGTTCATGCCCGCTTCCAGGCAGGCTTTCACATCGTCGGCAAAAACGTTGGCGGTCATGGCGATAATGGGGATGCCGCTCTCCGGCGGGCAATGCTCGAAGGCGCGGATGGCGCGGGTGGCCTCCAGGCCGTTCATCTCGGGCATCATCACGTCCATTAGCACGGCGTCAAAGGTGCCCTGGGGTGCGTTCTGGAACAACTCCACAGCCTCGCGGCCGTTCTCGGCGGTGGTGATGGCGGCACCCCGTTCTTCCAGCAGGGTCACGGCGATCTCCCGGTTCAGCTCGTTGTCCTCGGCCATCAGCAGGTGCAGGCCGTGCAGGTCGGCGGGCGGCTCCTCCTCGGGGGTGTCGTAGGCGGTCTCGGCCAGGGGCAGACTCAGGCGCACGGTGAAGGTGGAACCCTTGCCCGGTGTGCTTTCCACATCCAGCGAGCCGTGCATCTGGTCCACCAGCTTTTTGGTGATGGCCATGCCCAGGCCGGTGCCCTTGTAGGTAGTGCGGCTGGTCTGCTGCTCCTGAGTGAAAGGCTCAAAGATGTGCTGCAAAAATTCCTCGCTCATGCCGATGCCGGTGTCGGCAATCTCGATGCGCAGGTGTACCAGCCCTTCCTCGAACAGGGTCTCGCGGGCATAGAAGTTGATGGTGCCGCTGTCGGGAGTGTATTTGATAGCGTTGGACAGAATGTTTAACAACACCTGGCGGATGTGCAGCTCACTGCCCCGCAGGCGGGGATGCCAGAAGGGGCCGATCTGCTTGGTCAGGGTCACGTCGCGGTCGTTGAGCTGCCCCTCGATGATGCCGCAGCAGGAGTTCAGCAATTCGCGCAGGTCAAAGTCGGCGTCCAGCATCTGCATGGTGCCGCTTTCCACCTTGGCCATGTCCAGCACATCGTTGATGAGGGACAGCAGGTGGCTGGCCGCACCGCGCATTTTGACCAGGCAGTCTTTCACGCGGGCCTGGTCGTCAAAGTTGGCTTCGGCAATATCCAGCATGCCCATAATGCCGTTGATGGGGGTGCGGATATCGTGGGACATATTGGAGAGGAACTCGGTCTTGGCTTGGCTGGCTTCCTCGGCCTTGTGCAGGGCGGAGGTCATCTTGAGGCGGAAGCTGCGTGCCCGCACCAGCAGGATGGCACCGGCCGCCACAGACACAGCGCATACGCACAAAAATACCATGACCAGCGGGTATTGGTAGAGCAGGCGCACCAGAGAGAAAGGCTGCTCGGCCAGCGTGGTATAGCTGCGGGTGGCTTCGTCGATCTCCTCATCACTCAGGCTGTGGACGCCCTTGTTCAGGATGCTCAACAGCTGCACATCCACATCCTGCGAGACACCGATGGCAAAATCCACGGTGCCGCCGGTCAGGGCGGTGGTCAGGTCGTTGCGCAGGTTATCGTACAGCAGGCGCTCGGCCTGGTAGGTGTAGGTGTAATAGGCATCGATCTCACCCGCGCGCAGGGCGGTCAGGCAATCGGAAAAGGAGAGGTAGGTCTGGCAGACGGTGTTTTTTCTGGGCAGGATGATGCCCGTGGCCTCCTTGGCCAGCAGGTCTACCGTGCCGATGGTCTGCGTCTCGGTATCCCTGCGCAGCCGCACCCAGGAGAAGCCCGCCGAAAGGTACGGGTCGGTGAGCTTGTAGCCCAGCTGCTCGGCGTGGGACAGGTCGTTGAAGAATGCCAGGCTCAGATCGGCCTTGCCGTTCTGCAGCAGGTCCATATAGTCGTCGCGGGTGTCGGCATCCAGCAGTCGGTAGTAGATGCCCGCGCGCCGGGCCAGCAGGTCGAACAGCTTGACCGAGATGCCTGTCCAGTTGCCTTTTTGGTCTTTGTAGGAGTAGGGGTAGCGGTCGGGGTTGACGGCTACCGTCCACACCTTGCCGCCTGCGTTGGTATCGTACAGGTAGCCCTGCTCCTCCGCGGTCAGGGCCAGCGTGGAGCTACGGCTGGTGCTGGAGTACCTCTCGTGCAGGTCGACCTGCCAGGAGGGTTCCTGCCGGTCCATCTCTGCCAGGGCGCCGTTCAGCAGGGCCAGTGTTTGGGTGTCGCCCTTGCGCACTGCCATATAAAACGGCGTTTCATCGAAGGTTTCCAGCACCCATTCATCGGTGGTAATGCGGTTGGCGTTGGTCAGTGCCGCGGTGATTTCCCCTTTGTGCAGGGCCTTGGCCAGCTCATCGTCCGTGTCGTAAAACACCGTGGTATAGGTAAAGTTATGGTCGGCGGCAAACTCAATAAAGCTCTGGTTGCGGCCGTTGCCGTCGTGGGAGAAGCCCACCGTCATGCCGTTGTAGGTGCTGTACTCCCCGGCAATGACGGTGCGGTTGCCGGCACGCACCGTCAGCATGCTGGCGATGGTGCCCACAGGGCTGGTGGTAAAATCAAATCGATCCTCGCGGTCAGGCGTGATGCGCAGGTTGGGGATCACGTCGATCTCGCCGTCCTCCAGCATCTGCATCACGTCGTTCACGTCGCCGTCGTAACCGTCGTATTCGTAGATAACGTTGCGATACCGCGCAATTTTTTGCAGCAGCTCATAGCTGTAGCCGCTGTAGCTGCCGTCAGCGTCGATCATATTAAAGCCGGTGTAGGCATAGTAACCCACCCGCAGCTTTTGGGGAGAGGAAATCTCCTCAGCCTGCGCATGCAGGCCAAGGGCAGGGGAGAGGAACAGGCCGCCCAGCAGCAACAGCGCCGCCGCCAAGGCCAGGATCCGGTGCAGAAGGCAGGGACGTTCTGCAGCATTCATCGTGGCAACACTCCTGACAGAGAGGAATGGCCCCCTCTGGGAGGGGGATCCCGCGAAGCGGGTGAGGAGAGAGCCTAAGGCAACACCGCACAATTCCCGCCTTACGGCTTAAGCACCGTTCCGGCGGATCTCCGCGCCAAGAGCCGCCGCAAAGCGTCGGTTGCGCTCCGAAGCGCCTCGCTGCGGCTCGGTGTGCGGCACGGCATCTGCGTTGCCAAAATGCTCGATAATACACAAAGTATTATCTGCGCTTTTGGCTTAGCATCTGCCGCACCTCGCTCGCCGTATCGGCACTTAGAATTATGCGGTATTGCCTTAAAATAATTGTCTCTCCCTCAGTCAGCTTCGCTGACACCGCTTACGCGGCCAGGCTCCTCTGTCGCTTCGCGACATCTCCCCACACTGTGGGGAGTCACCCTCGCAGAGGGAGCCTTATAGGTGCTTACAGTTCCTGGATCGCTGCCAACACCTGGGCATGGGCCTCCTCTACGGGAGGCCACAGGGCAGGGTCGGTCAGGGGCTTGGAGCCGCGCACAGCCTCGCACAGGGCCGAGGATACCTGATACAGGTGTTCCATACCCAAATTCTGGGCCACGCCCTTCAGCGTGTGGGAAGCCCGGAACGCGGTCTCCCAATCCTGGGCGGCCAGGGCGTCTTTCAGCTGGCCAAAGCTGGGGTCGTTGGGGTACTTCAGCACAAACTTGCGCACGAGGGCTTCGCTGGGGATGCGGCGGAGGGTGTCATCGTAATTGCCGCCAATGCGGGTGTAAAATTCCTGCAGGGTCATGATCGTGAATACTCCTTTTAAACTTCCTTATTCTACATCAAAATCCCGTTGTGGGGGGGGTAAAATAGACACGGACACGTGGTTTCTCTCGTGCTTGGCGTCGTACATTTTCAGGTCGGCACGGTGGATGGCATCGGCCAGCGGGTGGGCACCGTACACGCCGCCAATGCTGACGGTGGGCTTGAAGTTCGGGCAGCCCGGCACGGTGATGCTCTCCACCCGGCGGCGAATCTCCTCCAGGCGGGAAGCAAAAATGTCCGAGGGGATGCTGGGGAAGAACAGCAAAAACTCGTCCCCGCCGTAGCGGATGAGGATGTCGCTGCTCCGGATGCAGTCGATAATGCCGCGCACGATCAGGCGCAGCGTTTCGTCGCCGGCCTGGTGGCCGTAGGTGTCGTTGACGGCCTTAAAATTGTCCACGTCGATCATCGCTACGCCCTCGGCATTGGCGAAAGCCTCGCTCTGCTCGGTGTAATAGCGGCGGTTGTAGGCGTTGGTCAGGGGGTCGCGGTAGAGGGCCTGGCTGTAGGCGCTCATGTTATTGCTCAGCAGGTTGCGGCCGTCCACGGTCAGCAGCGGGTTTTCTTTCAGCTTACTTACCAGTTCCAGTACGCAGGGGGTGCCGTCCACCTCAATATACTTGGAAAGCACCTGATAGGCCTTGCCGTCGTTGAACTCCAGCTTGGAGATCTGGTTATGCTGGGTAAAGGCGCGGAAGGACGAACAGTTGCTGCAGGGCAGGTTCTTGTTCCACACCGCATGGCAGGGGTGATTGGTGGGTTTCAACTTGCCGGCTTCATCAAAAGTCCATACAGTATTCTTTTTCACATCCACCAGGCGCACTACATCAAAGATCTGTTCCATGCCGCGCATCATGGCCTGCACGCCCTCGGTGGTGACCAGGTTGACATTCTCGCCCTTGTCCGGCAGCTCTGTGCTCTGCACAGGGTGACATTCACCCACTGCGCCGAGATAGACCGGGTTGGTATCGTCCAACCAGATGGCCCGGGCGTAAACGCGGAACCAGCGGTACTTGCCGTCCATCGGCAGCTGGGCGCGCATTTTTACCTCGGGATTCTGCGGGGTGGTGGCATGCAACAGTTTTTGCAGCTTGCGCATATCATCCTGCGAGAAGAAATACTGCGAGGTCGCCTCGGTCAGCTGCTGGGTCTGGGGGCCATGCAGATGCCGCGCCGCGTAGTCCGAAAGGGTCAGCACATTGGTGGCGGCGCTGTAGTCGAACTGCACCGAGTGGGTGTGGCGGAGGAAGAAATCCGTCTTGATGGAGGATGCCGACAGCGCACGGCTGGTGTTGTCCTGCTCGGGCAGGTTGCTGTTGTGCAGCACCTTGGCGGAGATCTGCTGGGCTTCGGCCAGGTAGTCGTGGTCCACCGCGCCGCTGTGCAGTTTGCTGCGCAGATCCTCGCTGATCTCCACCAGGCACTCCATCAGCAGGGGATTGAAGGCGCCGCACTCGCCGTTTAAGATCATGTGCAGCGCGGTATCATGGTCAAAGGCTTTTTTGTAGCAGCGCTCGCTGGTCAGGGCGTCGTAGACATCGGCCAGCGCCACGGCCTGGGCACCGATGGGGATGTCGTCGCCCTTCAGCCCGTTGGGGTAGCCGCGGCCGTCGTAGCGCTCGTGGTGCCAGTGGCAGATCTGACGCGCGGTTTTGACCAGCGGCGCGTCCTGCTCGAACGGCAGCTCGTGCAAAATCTTATCACCAATGGTGGTGTGGGTCTTCATGATCTCGAACTCTTCCTGCGTGAGCTTGCCGGGCTTGTTCAGGATGGTTTCGGGGATGTTGATCTTGCCGATGTCGTGCAGGGCGGACGCCATGGTGATGAGGCTGATCTCCGTCTCGGTCAGCGGGTACTTGTCGGTCATCGTGATGAGCTTGCGCAGGATCATCTCGGTGAAGGTGCGGATGTGCAGCACGTGCATGCCGCTCTCGCCATTGCGGAACTCAACAATATGGCTGAGGATGGTAATCATCAGCGAGTTGGATTTTTCGTTTTCGTAGATCTGGTCGGCTACCAGCTGCATCAGGCGCTTCTGCTTGCCGTACAGCATCAGGGTGTTGACCACACGGCGGTGCACCACCGCCATATCAAAGGGGCGGCTGATATAGTCGGTCGCGCCCAGATTGTAGGCGCGCTCTACGAAAGAGGTGGCGTTTTCGGCCGAGATCATGATGACCGGCAGTTCGTCGATCCAGTGATATTGATTCATGGCAGTCAGCACATCGAAGCCGTCTTTTACCGGCATCATGATATCCAGCAGCAGCAGATCAATGCCGCTGTTTTTCTCGATCATTTCGATGGCCTGCTGTCCGTTTTCTGCTTCTAGGATCTCGTATTCCTCGCCCAGCATTTCGGTAAGGATGGCGCGGTTCATCTCTGAATCGTCAGCTATTAAGATCCGTTGTTTATCGCTCATTCAGTACCCCAGTTTCTCTTGCGGTAAATTTGACAGTTTTATACCTTATTATAGTATACGATATGACAAAAAAGCAATAGAAACCGGTAAATAAAAGTCGAAAACTGTCAAATGAGACAAAAAAGCGGATTGGATGCCGATAAAAAAGGCCCCCTCTGGGAGGGGGCCGCGAAGCGGGTGGGGGAGGCTGTCTCGCAGAGGGAGCCTTTCAATATCAAATAACGTAATCGTTCCCCACCTGATCCGTGTCCATCAGGTCGGCCAGGGTGATACCGTCGAAAAAGTCCTGGATCATCGTGTTCAGCTTGCGCCACATGGGCAGGGTGCGGCAGTCCGCCATGCGGGGGCAGTCCACATGCTCCTGCTCCAGGCAGGCCACGGGGGCCAGGCTGCCCTCGGTAATGCGCAGGATGGCGCCCACGGTGTAATCCTCGGGCGCACGGGTCAACCGATAACCGCCGGACTTGCCCCGCAGGCCGGTGAGGTAACGCTCCTTCACCAGCCCTTTTACGATGGCCTCCAGATATTTTTCCGAGATGTCCTGCCGATGGGCGATCTCCTTTAAGGGGATATAGCCATCGCGCTGGTTCTCGGCAATATCGACCATGACCCGCAGCGCATAACGGCCCTTCGTTGAAATCATCATGTGTGGTACTCCTTTGTTCTATATTCCTATTATACAGGTCGGTAAATGGGAATGCAACAGGGGCGGGCAAAATATTTCTGCAAAAATTCCCTCAAACCCTATTGACAAATAGGGAATTATGCGGTACAATCCAATCAACCTACAAGTGAGGTATGAATATATGAAAACGAATTCCATGTTTCGATGTTGATAGCAGCCGCTTAGCCAAAGACCCCCCTCTGTCGCTTCGCGGCATCTCCCCGCACTGTGGGGAGTCACCCTCGCAGAGGGAGCCTTTATGAACATACAATAACATAAACAATTACCTTATATAAATTAGGAGGACACCACCATGAGCAAAATCTACACTTCCGCTGACCAGCTGATCGGCCATACCCCGCTGCTGGAACTCACTCATATCGAGGCTGCCGAGGGCCTGCAGGCCAAGATCCTGGCTAAGCTGGAGTACTTCAACCCGGCCGGCTCTGTCAAGGACCGTATCGCCAAGGCCATGATCGATGACGCCGAGGCCAAGGGTGTCCTCAAGCCCGGCTCTGTCATCATCGAGCCTACCTCCGGCAACACCGGCATCGGCCTGGCCTCCGTGGCTGCTGCCCGCGGCTACCGCATCATCATCGTCATGCCCGAGACCATGAGCGTGGAGCGCCGCCAGCTGATGAAGGCCTATGGCGCTGAGCTGGTCCTGACCGACGGCGCCAAGGGCATGAAGGGTGCCATCGCCAAGGCTGACGAGCTGGCTAAGGAGATCCCCAACGCCTTTGTGCCCGGCCAGTTCGTCAATCCGGCCAACCCCGCCGCCCACAAGGCAACCACCGGCCCCGAGATCTGGGAGGACACCGACGGTGAGGTCGACATCTTCGTTGCCGGTGTCGGCACCGGCGGCACCGTGACCGGTGTCGGCGACTACCTCAAGAGCCAGAACCCCAACGTCAAGGTCGTGGCTGTTGAGCCTGCCACCTCTCCTGTGCTGAGCAAGGGTGTTGCCGGCGCCCACAAGATCCAGGGCATCGGCGCTGGCTTTGTGCCCGACGTGCTGGACACCAGGATCTACGACGAGGTCATCCCCGTTGCCAACGAGGACGCTTTCACCACCGGCAAGCTGGTCGGCCACAAGGAGGGCGTCCTGGTGGGCATCTCCTCCGGCGCTGCTGTCTGGGCTGCCATCGAGCTGGCCAAGCGCCCCGAGAACGCCGGCAAGACCATCGTGGCCCTGCTGCCTGATACCGGCGACCGCTACCTGTCCACCCCGTTGTTTGCAGACTGATTGCATCTAACTGAATAATTTGCTATAATGCAAGGGGCAGACCCATGTCTGCCCCTTTTTTGCATGATTTAGGAGGGTTCCCTATGGAAAATACACCCGGCGCGCTGATCGCCATGAGCGGCGGCGTGGACAGCTCTGTTGCTGCCTACCTGATGAAGCAGGCGGGCTACCGCTGCATGGGCGCTACCATGCGCCTGTACCAGAATGAGGACCTGGGCCAATGCGGCTTCCACACCTGCTGCTCAGCCAAAGATGTGGAGGACGCCGCCGACGTGGCTTTCCAGCTGGATATTCCCTTTGAGGTCATCAACTACACCGATGAATTCCGCGAGAAGGTCATCAAAAAGTTCATAGCTACGTATGAAGCGGGCGGAACGCCCAACCCCTGCATCGATTGTAACCGCTACATGAAGTTTGATAAAATGCTGGCCTTCGCCCGGGAGCACGGCCTGGATTATGTCGTTACCGGCCACTATGCCCGCATCGAGCAGGACCCCGACACCGGCCGCTGGCTGCTAAAAAAGGCGCTGTACGGTGAAAAAGACCAGAGCTACGTGCTGTATGTCCTCACCCAGGACGAGCTGGCCCACACCAGGTTTCCCTTAGGCGGCATGGACAAGCCCAGCATCCGTGCGCTGGCCGAGAAGGCCGGCTTCTGCAACGCCCACAAGCACGACAGCCAGGACATCTGCTTTGTGCCGGACGGTGATTATGTCGGTTTTATGGAACGATACACCGGCAAATTTTACCCGGACGGCAATTTTATCGATACCACCGGCAAGGTGGTGGGCCGCCACCACGGCGCGGTGCGCTACACCAACGGCCAGCGCAAGGGCCTGGGGTTGGCTCTGGGTGCGCCGGTTTACGTCTGCGATAAGGACATGGAGAAAAACACCGTCACTGTCGGCCCCGAGAGCGAATTGTTCACCACCACGCTGGTAGCCGGGGACTTCAACTGGATCTCTATCCCCGAACTGACCGCCCCCATGCGGGTAAAGGCCAAGGCCCGCTACCGCCAGCCCGAGCAGCCCGCCACCGTGCGCCCGCTGCCGGACGGCAAGGTGGAAGTGGAATTCGATGAGCCCCAGCGCGCCATCACCCGCGGCCAGGCCGTGGTGCTGTACGATGGCGACGTAGTAGTCGGCGGCGGCACGATTTTGTGAATACAAATAGGTATCGCAGGGAGGGGGCAAGTCCCCTCCTTTTTGCGTGGTAGATTCAACAGAGGCCGGAGCTTTAACACACCCCCCGCCCCACCTCTGGGTTAACGTTAGTTGTTAAATGAGCCGTGAAAGCCCCCCTCCGGCACTGCCATTTTTTGCGTAAAAATCCTATTTTCCTATTGACAAGGCGGTTTATCCATGATATGATACAAACAACCTACAAATCACATAGGTTTGTTCTTGCGAGAACCCTGTATGTGCTTACAAAAAGGAGGTGCAAAGCGTATGACTACTGTGTTCGGCAGCCTGCTGCGGCAGAATTTCCGTTGTGGCCGAATGTGCTGCTCCCGGGCGGAACAGGTCGGGTGCAGGGCGCGGTACGCTTTGCATTGTCGGTAAAAACGGCGCTGTCCTGTTATTCTGTCCGGGAGCTATACCCATCGGGAGCCCCGGCTTTTTCTTTATCAAAAATAACAAATAACAGAAATGAGGATTTTATCATGAGCGAGCGTAAATACCATTTTGAGACCCTGCAGCTGCATGTTGGCCAGGAGCAGGCTGACCCCGTCACCGATTCCCGCGCCGTGCCTATTTACCAGACCACTTCCTACGTGTTCCATAACGCCCAGCACGCCGCTGACCGCTTCGACCTGAAGGACGCCGGCAACATTTACGGCCGTCTGACCAACACCACCGAGGACGTCTTTGAGAAGCGCATTGCGGCTCTGGAGGGCGGCGTGGCTGCCCTGGCTGTGGCTTCCGGCGCTGCCGCCATCAACTACACCATCCAGGCCCTGGCCCAGAACGGCGGCCACATCGTTGCCCAGAAAACCATCTACGGCGGCACCTCCAACCTGCTGGAGCACACCCTGCCCGCTTTCGGCGTGACTACCACCTTTGTGGATGCCCACAATCTGGCCGAGGTCGAGGGTGCAATTCAGGACAACACCCGCGCCATCTACCTGGAGACCCTGGGCAACCCCAACTCTGACATTCCCGACATTGACGCCATTGCCGAGATTGCCCACAAGCACGGCCTGCCCCTGGTTATCGACAACACCTTCGGCACCCCGTACCTGATCCGCCCCATTGAGCACGGCGCTGACATTGTTGTTCACTCCGCCACCAAGTTCATCGGCGGCCACGGCACCACCCTGGGCGGCATCATCGTCGATTCCGGCAAGTTCGACTGGAAGGCCAGCGGCAAGTTCCCTGCTTTCTCCGAGCCGAACCCCAGCTATCACGGCGTCAGCTTCGTGGACGCTGCCGGCCCCGCCGCCTTTGTTACCTACGTCCGCGCCATCATCCTGCGTGACACCGGTGCCTGCATCAGTCCGTTCAACGCCTGGCTGCTGCTGCAGGGCACCGAGACCCTGTCTCTGCGCCTGGACCGCCACAACGAGAACACCAAGAAGGTCGTGGAGTTCCTGAACCATCACCCGAAGGTGGCCCACGTCAATCATCCCAGCCTGCCGGACCATCCCGACCACGCCCTGTACGAGAAGTACTTCCCCAACGGCGGTGCTTCCATCTTCACCTTCGACATCAAGGGCGGCCAGAAGGAAGCCTTTGAGTTCATCGACCACCTGAAGATCTTCTCGCTGCTGGCCAACGTCGCTGACGTGAAGAGCCTGGTCATCCACCCGGCCACCACTACCCACGCCCAGCTGTCCCCCGAGGAGCTGGAGGATGTGGGCATCCACGAGAACACCATCCGCCTGTCCATCGGCACCGAGCATATCGACGACATCCTCGCCGATCTGGACCAGGCTTTGAACGCGGTTGAGTAATTTGTAAACAGTTTTTAGAGGGAATAGGGATTTAATAGCCGCCGCACCCGGTACGCCAAGTCCGGGTGCGGCGGTGTTTTTGTGGGTTGCGTTTGGGGCGGGTTTGCGGTATGATTGTGTGAAAGGCCCCCTCTGCGAGGGGGCTCCCGCGAAGCGCGTGGGGGGAGAGAGCCTGCGATTTAGTAGCAGTTAAATTGTTTGTCTCTCCCTCAGTCGCCTGCGGCGACAGCGCCCTCTCAGAGGGAGCCATAGAAACGTGCAACCCATTTTTGGTATTTACTATATTAAAGGCAACACCGCACAATTCCCGCCTAACGGCTTAAGCACCGCTCCGGCGGCTGCGGCACGGCATCTGCGTTGCCAAAATGCTCGATAAGACATCCAGTATTATCTGCGCTTTTGGCTTAGCAGCTGCCGCACCTCGCTCGCCGTATCGGCACTTAGAATTATGCGGTATTGCCTAAAAGTTCCTTCTTTTCAAAGAAGGAACAAATCCCCCGTAAAAACAGGAGTTCACCATGCCCAATATCATTGAAGTAACGGACCTGAATGTGCCGGAACTGGCCGTGTATACACGTTTGACCGAGGCGCAGCTGCGCAACAAGCTGGAACCGGAAAAAGGCATCTTCATCGCCGAAAGCCCCAAGGTCATCGGCACCGCGCTGGACGCGGGCTGTGTGCCGCTTTCCTTTTTAATGGAGCGCCCCCACATCGAAGGTTCGGCCGCCGCCGTGCTGGCCCGCTGCCCCGATACCCCCGTGTACACCGCCCCCCGCGAGACCCTGCAAACGCTGACTGGCTACGCCCTGACCCGGGGGGTGCTGTGCGCCATGCGCCGCCCGAAACAGCATACCGTCGAGGAATTGTGCCAGACCGCCCGCCGCGTGGCTGTGCTGGAAGGCATCGTTGACTCCACCAACATTGGGGCTATCTTCCGCAGTGCCGCTGCACTGGGCATGGACGCCGTGCTTCTCTCGCCCTCCTGCTGCGACCCGCTCTGCCGCCGTGCGGTGCGGGTCAGCATGGGTACGGTATTCCAGGTGCCCTGGGCACGGCTGGGGGAGAAAAACACCGAATGGCCCGCGGCCGGTATGGACCGCCTGCACAAACTGGGCTTTAAGACCGCCGCCATGGCGCTGGACGACCGCGCCGTCAGCGTGGAGGACCCGGTTTTGCAGGCCGAGGACAAGCTGGCCATCGTGCTGGGCACCGAGGGCGACGGCCTGGCCGCCAACACTATCGCCCAGTGCGATTACACCGTTATGATCCCCATGCAGCACGGCGTGGACAGCCTAAACGTAGCCGCCGCCAGCGCCGTGGCCTTCTGGCAGCTGCGTGCCAAATAGTGTACAACCTGCCACAAAAAAATGACAAAAGTTTTACACCCCGCTGACCAAAACCCCGGCGGGGTGTGTTGTTTTTGGGGCGGGTACATGGTACAATATTTATACACGTAACGGAAATGCGTGCAATAACCAGCAGGGGGAACCTACTATGGGCTTCTTGAAAAAATTTACTAAGCAGGAGATCAGCTGGATGATGTACGACTGGGCCAACAGCGCCCACTCGGTCATCGTCGTTACCATCCTGCCCATCTTCTTTGACTCGGTGGCCAGCTGCACGGCGGACAGCGTTTCCAGTATGTCCATCTGGGGCTATGCCACCAGCATTGCCATGGCCATCGTCGCCCTGGCCGCGCCGTTTTTGGGCGTGTTTGGCGACATCCGCGGCATGCGCAAAAAGCTGTTTACTGCCTTTTTACTGCTGGGCGTTGTCTCGGTGGCAGGCCTGGCCTTTACGCCGCTGATGGACTTTACCTCCTCCACCGCTGTCGCCGGTAAGGTGGCCATGCTGGTGCTGGTGCTGTACATTTTAAGCACCATCGGCTTTGACGCCTCCTGCATTTATTACGACGCCTTTTTGACTGACGTCACCACCGAGGACCGCATGGATTCCGTCTCCACACTTGGCTACGGCCTGGGCTACATCGGCGGCTCCACCATCCCGCTGCTGATCTTCCTCATCATGAACGCTGTCGGCGTGCCGATGCTGACGAGTTTGGCCATCATCTTTGCCATCACCGCCGTATGGTGGCTGGTGTTCAGCCTGCCGTTGCTGAAAAACTGCGAGCAGACCACCGGCAAACCCTACGAGAAGGGCGACATCGGCGCCAGCATCAAAAACGTGTTCACCACCATGAAGGAGATCGGCGCGGATAAGCCCATGCTGGTGTACATACTGTCGTACTTTTTCTATATCGACGGCGTGCATACCATCATCAGCATGTCCACAAGCTACGGCACCAACCTGGGGCTGGATTCCGCCGGTATGCTGCTGGCTCTGCTGCTGGTGCAGGTGTTGGGCCTGCCCTTCTGCCTGCTGTACATGAAGCTGGCCGCCAGGTTCGGCGCGCGCACCATGGTGGGTGTGGGCATCTGCGTGTACATGTTTATCTGCATCTTTGCGTACTTTATGAACAGCTTGTGGCAGTTCTGGATGCTGGCCGTGCTTTGCGCCACCAGCCAGGGCGGCATCCAGGCGCTTTCCCGCTCGATGTTCGGCAAGCTCATCCCGGACAAGGCCCGCAGCGGCGAGTTCTTCGGTTTCTTTGATATTTTCGGTAAGTTTTCCTCCATCCTCGGCCCCACGCTGGTAGGTGCCGTCAGCGCCTTTGCTGCCAGCAAAATGATGGCCGCCCAGGGCTTGACTGCCGTGACCGCCACGGCTGAACAGGTAGACGCTATCAACAAGGCTGCCAGCCCCTACGGCATTTTGTCGGTCATCCTCATCATCATCGCGGGTGCGGTGCTCTACTTTGCCGTGCTGCCCCGCACCCTGAAAGGCGACCAGCGCAAGATTTGACAAAGCGCGCCTGAAAGCTTACAATAGTTTGCATGCTGAACAACAGGAAGTGAACCATCATGCCGGAAGGCTATACCCATGTGCGCACGGCGCAAAAGGCCGCGACGGCCATCCATTATAAGGTGCAGTGCCCCGCTGCCTTTGCGGCGGGCGCCAACGGGCCGGACAGTTTCTTTTGCTATGAGGTGTGGAAAAAGCGCGCCAAGCGCCACTTTGACCTGCCCACCCTGGGCAACCGCATGCACGAGGAAAAGACCGGCGAATTTCTGCGCAGCCTGTGCCGCCACGTAAAAAGCCGCCCCCAGGTGGAGTATGCCCTGGGCTTTTTAAGCCACTACGCCGCCGACACGGTGGTGCATCCCTTCGTGTACGCCATGTGCCAGCCCGGCCAGCCCTACGCGGGCCCCGGCGGGCACGGCTACCTGGAGATCGCGCTGGACTCCACCCTGCACGAGGAGGACACCGGCAGTGCGCTGGTGCCCGTCAACGATGTCAGCCCCCTGCCCACCGGTGAGGAACTGGCCGACATCACGGCGCTGCTGCACACATGCCTGCTGGAAGTCTACGGTGTGGATGTCTCGGTGGAGTACCTGGCCGATGCGTTCTACCACACCAAGGTGCTGCGCGGGCTGTTCCCCACAAAAAATCCGCTGAAGCGTGGGTTCTTCTGGCTGGTGGAGCCGCTCTTCGGCGGGCGCGGGTTCATAACGGGGCATATCTCGCCCCGCAAGCTGGCCCCCGACATGCCGGACGCCTGGACCGACCCCTTTACCGGCACCGAGCATACCGGCGGCGTGTTTGCCCTGCTGCCCAAGGCCGAGCGCCGCAGCGAGGAGTTTATGGGCGCAGCCCTGCTGCTTTGGCTGGACAAGTACACCGAAGCCGAATTTGCTGAGAAAATCGGCAGTATGAGTTATACCGAGGGTTGCGTGACACCCGCCAGCGACCCCGCCAACGAAAAGGAGACAACAACATGATCCGTATCACGATGCAGAACGGCAAGACCATCGACATTGAGCTGGACCCCAAGGCAGCTCCCATCACCTGCGAAAACTTTGAGAAGCTGGTCAAGCAGGGCTTTTACAACGGCCTGACCTTCCACCGCGTCATCCCCGGCTTTATGATCCAGGGCGGCTGCCCCGAGGGCACCGGCATGGGCGGCCCGGGCTGGCACATCAAGGGTGAGTTCCTGCAGAACGGCGTCGTCAACCCCATTAAGCATACCCGCGGCGTCATCAGCATGGCCCGCGCCATGGACCCGAACTCCGCCGGCAGCCAGTTCTTCATCATGCACCAGGATGCACCCCACCTGGACGGCGGCTACGCTGCCTTCGGCCATGTGGTCTCCGGCATGGACGTCGTCGACGAGATTGCTGCCGTTTCCACCGACTGGAACGACAAACCCCGCACGCCGGTCGTGATGGAGAAAGTGGAGATTATCTAATTGTTTAATTGTTACTTTTCTTGAAAGAAAAGTAACTAAAAGAACTAATAGACCCACGAACGGGTTGCACGGTATAAAGGCTCCCTTGTGTAAAGGGAGCTGTCAGCCGATAGGCTGACTGAGGGATTGCCCCGTCTGCGTTACAACGCGGTCTACCATCCAAACGCTTCAATCCCCCAGGCTGCGCTGCCGCGCAGCCAAGAGGCCTTTGGGAAAGTTACCACAAAATCATGCCCGCCTGGTAGGGGACAACGCCCCGCCCCGGCGGGCTTTTACTTTATAGTTGAAATCTTTGCCGAAATCGGTTATACTATTTTGTAATAATTGAAACTGTGGGGGAATCCACCTTCTGGATGACCCTTTATAGAGTAAGGAGCAAACAATGGCACATACCGTAATGGTTACCGGTGCAGACGGCTTTATTGGCAGCCACCTCACCGAAGAACTTGTCAAGCGCGGCGAAAAAGTTCGCGCCTTCTGCCTGTATAACTCTTTCGGCTCGCTGGGCTGGATCGACACCCTGCCGCCGGAGATCCGCAACGAGATCGACATCTTCATGGGCGACGTGCGCGACCCCAACGGCGTGCGCACCGCCATGCGCGGGCAGGAGCGTGTCTTCCACCTGGCTGCCCTCATCGCAATTCCGTTCTCCTACCACAGCCCGGACAGCTACGTGGACACCAACATCAAGGGCACCCTCAACGTCCTGAACGCCGCCCGCGAGCTGGACACCCAGCGCGTGCTGGTCACCTCCACCAGCGAGGTCTACGGCACAGCCCAGTATGTGCCCATCGACGAAAAGCACCCCTTCCAGGGTCAAAGCCCCTACTCGGCTACTAAAATCGGTGCTGACCGCCTGGCCGAAAGCTTCTACCGCAGCTTCGACCTGCCCGTCACTATCGTGCGCCCCTTCAACACCTATGGCCCGCGCCAGAGCGGCCGCGCCATCATCCCCACCATCATCACCCAGCTGTTGGCGGGCCAGACTGAGATCAAACTCGGCAGCCTGACCCCGACCCGCGACTTCAACTATGTCAAAGACACCGCCAACGGCTTTATGACCATCGCGGACTGCGATGCCGCCATCGGTCAGGAGCTGAACATTGCCACCGGCGTGGAGCACTCCATCGGTGACCTGGCCAACGAGCTGATCGCCCAGATCAACCCCAATGCCAAGATCGTCTGCGAGGCCGAACGCCTGCGCCCCGAAAAGAGCGAAGTCAACCGCCTGCTGGGCGACTCCACCAAGCTGCGCAACCTGACCGGCTGGGCGCCCCAGTACACCTTTGAGCAGGGCCTTGCCGCTACCATCGAGTTCCTGCGCGGCAACCTGGACCAGTACAAGGTCGGCCAGTATATCCTGTAATCTATGGAAAATTCGTCAAACAAACGCAAATTTTCACCCACCGTATGGCACCCCGCCGCACGGTGGGCTTTCGTGTTGGGGCTGTGCGCCGTGGCGGGCGTCATCGTCAGCTACTACTGGCGTGTCTTTTACGGGCTGGATGCCCGGGGTGTGCCGCCGCTGCAGATCACCGGCCTTTGCGTGGTGCTGGCCATGGCGGCGGGTGCGGCGGCGCTGCTGCTGCGGCATTGTAAGGACTTTGCCAAGCGGGGGGCTTGCTGCATTTTGCTGTGCGGGGCGCTGTTCGCCTTTGCCAATCCGCCCCTGCAAACGCCCGATGAAACCGACCATTATCTGCGGACCTACGCTATCTCTATGGGCCGCTTTGACTTTGACGCTAAGCGAAGCTACCCCGAGGATGTCAACGAGCTGATGGACGCCTTCCCCGGCGCGTGGGTCAATGCCCACACCTCAGCGGGCCTGGGCACTGACCCTGACACGAACGCCGAGCAGCCCTACAACACCGCAGGTTACGCCTTAAAACAGTATGGCAAAGACGGCCGGGTGGAGAGCATCTGGGATAGCTTTACCCAGTACATCAACTGGGAAAAGCGCGATTCTGCGGCAGATTCCGTCACCGAACCCATCAGCTTTCTGATTTTGCCGTTCCTGCCCGGGGCACTGGGCATGGCGTTGGCACGGCTGTTTGGGTTTGGCGCGCTGGGCTGCCTGTACGGCGGGCGGCTGATGAACCTGCTGGTCTACACGCTGCTGTGTTACGCGGCGCTGCGCAGCGCCAAAAAGTGCCGTCCGGCGTTCTTGGCCGTGATGCTGCTGCCCATGTCGCTGTACATGGGGGCTTCGTTAAGTTACGATGCTGCGTTGTTGGCGTGCTATTATCTGATGCTGGCGCTGCTGACCTGCCCGGAATGGGACGGCCGCACCGCCGCTGTTTACACGGCCGCCTGCGTGTTTGCCAACGGCACCAAGCCCTACATCAACCTGCTGTGGGTGGTGCTGCCGCTGGTGGTCGTGCGCAAGAACGAGTGGAAAGCCAGACTCAACCGCGCGTGGTACACCGTGGGCACGCTGGCGGGCGCACTGCTGCTGACCCAAATTGTGGAGCAATATGGCACGCTGCTGCGTCATAATTACGGCACTATCGCCCGGCAGGGCGGCAGTACCGTCAACGGCGGGGCACAGCTTTTGTTTGTGCTGAAAAATCCACTGCGTTATATCGCGGTTTTATTGGGTACACTCTATGAGAATGATGTTTTCCTGGGCCAGCTGGGGCTTTTCGGCTGGAAGGATATGCCCGTCGCGTTCCTCAACCTGACCGGACCAATGGTGCTGCTGGCCGCCGCGCTGCTCTGCGCCCCGAAGACGAACGCCTTGGGCCGCCGCCGCAACGGCTGGCTGAGCGTGTTCGCCGCCGTCTACGCTGTGGGCGCCATGACCGCCATGTACATCACCTACACGCCGGTGGGCATGGTGCGCATCGTGGGTCTGCAAACGCGGTACTTCCTGCCCGTCTGGCTGCTGCTGGCTGTGGGCGTGGCGGTGCTGATCCGCCGCGCGTTAAAACCGGCCCTGACCGCCGAAAGGGGAGAGGCCCTGGCCCTGCCGCTGTGCGGCTGGTACGCCTTTGCGGGGGCGGTGCTGCTCTTCCAGCATTACTTTATTGGACCTGTCTACGTCGTTTATCAATAACTACAGGGGGTGACTTGTACTGTGCTGACCTTGGCCTGGGGGCTGTTCCTGCTGGTTCTGCTGGCGGGTGCCGGTGCGGTGCTGGCCGCCCTTTTGGATTGTGACGCCGCTTTACTGCCGCTGCCGCTGCTCAGCGCCGCCGCGCTGGTGCTGTACCCGTTTGGCATGCTGGGTAATCTGCGCATTGGCGCGGCGGCAGTTGTGCTGCTGTTGGGTGCTGCGGTGGTTGTGGGCGTTGTCCGCCTGCGCCCGGCAGGTGTGGGAACGGCGGTGAAAACCGCCCTGACCCGCCCCGGCTTTGCGCTGTTTTTGGGTGGTGCTGCGTTTATCTGGTGCCTGTTTGCCCTGCACCGGCCCATGTTTACCCAGTGGGACGAGTTCACCGCCTGGGGCCTTGCGCCCAAAATGGTGGTGGAGCGCGCCGCGTTTTATGTGGCCAATCCTGTCAACCTGAAAGCCAGCTTTACCTACCCGGCCACCAGCCTGGTGACGTTCTTGTTCCAGCCCTTTGGTTCGTGGGCTGAGTGGGCCTGCCTGGCCGCGCTGGACACCCTGGCTCTGGCCTGTGTGGCGGCAGCTTCGGCGCTGCCTCGCCCGCAGTGGGCGGGGGGCATCCTTGTGTTCGGGACCGGGTTTGTGTTGCCGTTCTTCTTCTCCAACAATCCGGCGGGCAGCTATGCGCCGCAGTATGCCAACGCCATGGCGGACCTGCCGCTGGCAATGCTGTTTGGCGGGGCGCTCTGCCTGTATTATTCTGTAGGGCATCGCAGGCGGGCATTCTGGCTGACGGGCCTGCCGCTGATGCTGCTGACCCTGACGAAAGATATTTGCTTTGCCTACGGGCTGATCGCCGCCTTTTTGATCGGCCTTGACCAGTTGGTCACCGCCGATAAACCAATCAAACAATCGTTCCCGCGTGCGTTTCTGCGCGCTGGCGGCCTGGCCGTCTGCGTGGTGGCTGCCTTTGCAAGCTGGAGCCGCTACACTGCCGCCGTGACCCCCACGGTGGACACCGGCGCCAGCGTGGGCAGCGCGGGCTTAAGCTACGGCGCGGTGCTGACGGGCGGCGTCAAGCAGCTGCTGGGCATTGGCCGCGATGACAAGTTTGCGCAAATTATGGCCGCCATGGGGAATGCTTTCTTCACCCGGCGCATCTGCCTGCTGGGCGGCGGCATCATGGCGGTGGCGGTTATTACCATGGTCGCAGCAGCGGCGTTTTTTGCCGCCGAAAAAGGCCCGGCCCGCCGCCGTGTACTGATGGCGCATCTGGCGTTCGCGTTCTGCTTCGCCGCGCTGTATGCGTTCCACCTCATTTTGTATTACTACAATTTCTCGGACGTGGAGGGCCTGGCCCTCAAAGACTACGACCGCTATTTAAGCCCCTACTACCAGGCATGGATGCTAGCTATGCTCTGTCTGCTGGCCCGCAGTGCCGCCGCCCGGTGGAGCCGCTGTGTGCTGGCCTGTGCGGCCGCCGCTGTGGTGGGTATCTTCTGCTGGCGGGGCATCCCGGCGGCAGGCTTCTGGTCGGATGCTGACAGCCTGTACACCCTGCGTGCTGACGTGCAAGACCGCGCTGACACGATGAATACGGTGCTGGATTGGCCCGACCGTGTGCTGGTGCTGAGCCAGGGTGACGACGCCACCCGCTGGTACTACTACCGCTACGAGCTGACGGCCCAGGTGGTCAACGGCTTCGGCGGCTTTTACGGTCGTTTGGGCGAGACCCAGGATCGCTGGGACAGCGACTTTATGAACCTGGTCGAAAGCGAAAATTGGACGCTGTACGATTATAAAGCCGTCTGCGTGCCCGCCACGCTGGTGGCCTATATGCAGGAGAAAGACTGCGATTATCTGCTCATTGACCGTGCCGATGACTACCTGCAGCGGGAGTTCAGCCCCTATTTTGAGGGCGGCCTGACCGCCGACATGCCCGCGACCCTCTACCACTTTGAGGGCGCAGACGCCGCCGTGCCCTTTACGCTGGCCGCGGTGGCAGAAAGCGGGGTGGAATAATGCAGAAAAAAGCGCTCTTCAACCCGCGTCAAACGCTGGTGCTGGCTTACCTGCTGGCGGTGGTGCTGTGGCTGGTGCGCTGCCTGGCGGGCAGTGCCGTGATGCTGAACTACAAAATGCAGGGCAAAATGCCCCAGGTCACGCTGGCACCGGACGAGCTTACCACCGAGAGTTTTGCCGCCTATTCCAGCAACGAGTGGTGGACCGCCCCGGACGACGATCCCAACTGGTATCTTTCCACCGACAGCGACCCCCACATCTACTGGCAGGGGCAGGGTTATATTGAAACAGTGGAGCTGGATGCTGCGCATCGTCTGCCCCCGGGTGGCGTGGCGCTGTACTATCTCAAGCCCGGCCAGACCGACTACACCGAGGTGCAGAAAGTCTACGCCAAAGTCACTGCCCCCGGCGTGTACACGTTCGATTTGGGCGGCCAGTGGGTCACGGGCCTGCGCATCGACCCCGACAGCGTGGGCGGCGTGCCAACGCTTTTCACCGGTGTGACGCTGAACCCGGGCACCCCGTGGTATCTGCGCTTTCTCCCCACTGCCGGTCAGTTGCTGGTGCTGTTGTTTGCACCGGCGTTTGCGGCGGGGATGGTTTGTTCCTTCTTTGAAAAGAAGGAACCGAAGAAACTTGCAACATAATAAAGCAAAAATAGGGATAAGCGGCATCTGTAGGGGCACACACTGTGCGCCCGCCAACCTCGCGGCAGTGCAAACACACGCGGGCAAACAATGTTCGCCCCTGCAACCATTCTCTGCCTCGCTTTCCCCGCGTCATCGCAACTTACCCCCAACCACAAAACGGTATTTTGTATTAAAATTCTTTTGGTTCCTTTTCTTATAAGAAAAGGAACAGACAAGGATAAGCAATGGAAATTTTCTGCGTAATGGCAGCGCTGGCGGCGCTGTTTTTGGGCAGCGCCGCGTTCACGCTCAAAGCGCGGGTCCCGGCCGGGCTGGCCCCGCTGGTAACGCTGTCCTGCATCGTGGCGGTGCTTACGCTGGCCGGTATGGCCGGGGTGCTGTACCCCGCCGCTTGGGCTGTGTACGCCCTGTGTGCGGCAGGCGGCGTGTGGGCGCTGCTGCCGCCGAAAGAGGGCAAAAAGCGCTACTACGCGCAATTGGCAACGCCTGGCAGCGTGACCTTCTGGGCGCTGGCACTGGCCTTTGCCGTGTACTTCTTCGTGCGCCAGCCCATGGCCACGGTGTCCGATGAATTCTCCCTCTGGGCCACCGCCGTCAAAGTCACCAAGGTGGATAACAGCCTGTACTCCACCGCCACGCTGGGCACGCCCTGGGCGGTGACGCAGAACCCAGGCCTGCCGCTGCTCAGCTACTTTTTCCAGTTCTTTGGCCGGTATGCAGACTGGAAAATCTATCTCGCCTACGATGTATTGTTCTTTGCCGTGTATGCCGCCGTGCTCAGCGTCCTGCCGTGGAAGCAGTGGCGTGTGGCCGTGCCCATGGCTGCGGTGCTGTGGGTCACGCCGTTTTTCTTCACGGTGTACAACCACACCATCTACCTGACTACCGTCTACCTGTCGTCCTACGGCGACATCCCGGCCGGGTTGGTGTTCGGCAGTGCGGTGGCTGTGTGGCTGGCCCTGCGCCAACAGGATGGCCCCCGCTGGGCTGTGCTGCCGGTGCTGGCCCTGGCCGCAAACTTAAAAGCCAATGACTTTGTGCTGTCGCTGGCAGCTGCCGGGCTGATCGCCGTGGACGCCTGGCTGTTCTGTGATGGTAAATTCAAGCAGGGCCTTGCCCGCCGTACAGGCTTTGTCGTGGCCTGCTTTGCCGCGCCCATGGCTGTGTATTATTTGTGGAACATCCGCTACGTAGGCTGGCTCGTCAGCCGCAACGCCAGCGAGGGCGGTGTCGGTGAGACGACTGCCTCGATGGGTGCAGTGGTCATCAACGGCGTCAAGATTCTGCTGGGTCGGCCCGTCACCGGCTTTTTTGCCGAGCGCGAACCCCAGTTCCGCCAGGCGATGGCCGATATGGGCCACCAGTTCTGGACCAGCGACGGCAAACTGGGCATGATCGGCCAGGGCCGCAACATCGTGGTGCTGATTGCCGTTGTGTTTGTGGTGGCACTGGCCACGGCCGGTTCCCGCCGTCTACGGCTGCGCATCGGCAGCATGGGTGTGCTGTCCGCTGTCTGCTTTTTGGGGTATAACCTCGAACTGGCGCTCAGCTACGGTTTTATCTTTAAGCCGTTCCAGGCGGAGCGGCTGGACGATTATAACCGTTACATCGAAAGTTATTACATTGGTTGGTTCCTGATGGCGCTGGCTTGTCTGATGATTGCTTTGCAGCCACAGCTGGAGACGGTCAGTAAAGTCAACGGCCCCACGGCTGCTTTTACCACCAGCCGCTATGCCCCCAAGCGCCCGCTGGCGGCGCAGGGCATTATGTTGCTGCTGGCCGTTGCCATGCTGGTGCGGCAGAATCAGATCGTGCTGCCGCAGCTCAGCGTACTGGGCTTTGCGGACAGCGAATTTGCCGACCGCAAGCAGGCTCGTGCCGAGGCCGAGTACGTCTGCGAGAATTTGCAGCCCGACGACCGTGTGTTCTACGTCAGTCAGGGCGATAACGGCGAGGGCTGGTTCAGCGCCGTGTTTGATTTTTACCCGGTGCTGGTGGATTACTCCGGCATTATGTCTGAAATGAACGGCGGTGGCGGTACATTTGGTCTGCCGGAACTCAAGCCCGACGAGGGCGTAAAAGCAACCTATTATCACGCTTTTACGGCAGATGAACTGGATGCCATCGTGCGCGGCAACGGCTGCACGGTGTTGTACATCCAAAAACTGGACGATATTTTTGTGCAAAGTTACAGCGACCTGTTTACGGATAAATTGGCCGCCGCCCAGGCAGGGGAGACCCTGCTGTACCGCGTGACCGATGCGGGCTATGCCCCGGTGGAAATGCAAGGGGGTGCCGCATGAAACGGTTGAAAACTTTCTTCGCCCGCCGCGGCGCGGTGCCTGCGGCCTGTTACATTTTGGCGGTGGCCGTCTGGCTGGTGCTGAGCCTGGCCCATGCTGGCAGCGATGCCCTGGCCAAGGCCCAGGGGCGCATGACCGAGCAGATCATCCCGGTGCAGAGCTGGCAGTTGGTGGGCCTGGAACCCGCCGAGGAACAGGCGACCGCGGAGTCGGCCCTGACCCTGACCACCACCAACGGTGACCCGCAGATGATTTTGGAGGATGTCTCCGGCCAGGTGGTGCGCACGCTGAGCTACACGGTAACGTTTGATGGCGACGCCCGTGAGATGTGCCTGTATTACACCACGAAAGTGGGCGAGGATTACAGCCAGGATCGCCGCGTGTTCCCGCAGAACCTTGGCAACGGCCAGTACTTGTACACGCTGCCCCGCACGAGCATTGCGGCATTGCGCCTGGACCCCTGCAGCCCGGACGAGAACAAGACGGTGGATCTGACCTTTGCCCCGGCGACCCTGACCCTGAACGCCGCCTCGACTCTGCCCGCCTGGTGGCAGTACCTTGTCCCCACCTGGTATCAAACCTTCTGCCTCATCCTCTACCCCGCCCTGTGCGCGTCGGCGGTCAGCCTGATTCGTTCCTTCTTTGCAAAGAAGGAACCGAAGAAACTCTAAACAAAAATGGGAGATACGGTCGCAGACCGTATCTCCCATTTTAAATTTAAAGTTCTTTTGGTTCCTTTTCTTTCAAGAAAAGGAACAAATCAGGTCACCTTCAGCGCGCGCTGGATGCGGTAGATGAGGTAGCGGAACAGGCCGACAATTAAACTGCACTCGACCCAGATGTAGTTGGGCAGGTTTTTCCAATGGAACTTCGGCTTGTTCAGCTTCGGCAGGGCTACCCAGGCTTCGTGGAAGCCTTTCGCATAATCGTTGCCAAACCCACGGAACCGGAACATCACCACTTTCAGCAGATACCCCAGCACCATCGGGATCAGGTTCAGCAGCATCATCAACAACGGCTGGTTCTTGTAGGGCAGCAGGATGCTGTTCCGCCCGCTCTGGATGCTCTTGAACGGATTGTACCGCACCGCACCCGTTGTGGCACCGCAGATGTGCCGGCACCGCGCCGTTGGGCAATAAACGTTCTTGTAACCAAAGTTGTTCGCGCGCCAGCTTAGGTCCACGTCCTCATAATAGGCAAAAAACAATTCGTCAAAAACGCCGATTTTATCCAAAATGGATTTTCTGTACAGCGCCGCGCCGCCGCATGCACTGAAGATGCGGCAGGGTTTTGTGTATCGGCTTGCCTTCAGGCCGTCGCCGCGCTTGCAGGCAAACCCCAAAATAGTTACGTAATCGCCCGCATCATCGGCAAGTTCCGGCTCGTAAAAGCGCAGCATCAGGCTGCTGACGGCAAAGATCTTGGGGTCGGCCTCAGCAGTGCGGAGCAGCTCCGCCAGCCAGGTCGGCTCGGCAAAGGCGTCGTTGTTGAACAGAGCCATGTACTCGCCTTTGGCAATGGCTATGCCCTGGTTGACGGCGTGGGAAAAACCGGTATTCTCGGCGTTTTCAATCAGGGTGTAGCGGTCGCGGCCGCAATAGCTGCGGGCAATCTCCAGGCTTTCATCCGTGGAGCCATTGTCAATGACGATCAGTTCAAAATCCTGCTCGGTCTGTGCCCAGATGGACTCGATGGAGTCACGCAGCCAGCCTGCACCGTTCAGGTTTGGGATAATGACACTTGCTTTCATACGGCCTCCTTAGCGCAGGGCGTAGTACAGGCTGTGGGAAACGGCCGCCAGGCTCAGCGCGCCGATCAAAAACAGCAGTGCAAAGATAACCGCGATGATGAGCGTGCGGACCAGATAAGCACGGGCCAGGCGCTTGCGGGCACTGTCCGGGCCGCCGGAAAAGCTCCACACCAGCATCATGATAAAGCCTACCAGAGGGATGGCAAAGATGACCAGCGTGCCCAGCGTGCTGCCAAAGCCCAGGGCCGGAACGTCCTGCTCCGGGGCGTCCTCGGCCGGGTGATACTGCGGGGCGGCAGGCCCGGTGGGGGCTGCTGCTGCGGGGGCGGGCTGGATGTGGGCAGCACCGCATTTGGGGCAGCGGTCTTCGCCGGGATGGGCCATGCGGCCGCAGTTTTTGCAAAAGTACATAACGTCCTCTTTCGTTAAAATGCCAGATTGCGGTCCAGCTGGGTGTTCAGGATGATCTGGGTGTTGGTGGAACCCATCTTCTGCATCTTGGTCAGCAGATGCTCCAGTGCGTCGATGTCGGTGCAGCTTACCTTAATAATAAAATTGTAACTGCCTGTCACGCGGAAGCACTGCAAGACCTGGGACTCCTGCTCGATCATCGCCAGGAAGCTGGCGCGGGTGGCGGCATCCACCAAAACAGAGATGAGCGCCTCCACACGGGCGGGGGCGCCGGGGTTGCGCAGCACCACTGTGTAGCCGCCGATGATACCCTCCTGCTCCAGCCGATGGATGCGGCTGGACACGGCCGGGCTGGTCAGACTGACCTTCTGTGCAATGTCTTTGACGGGCATACGTGCATTTTCGGATAAAAGTTGTACGATTTTATGGTCTAGATCGTCCATGGGATGACTCCTCTTACAAAGTTTTGTATAATGCGCACAAAAAAATAAAATGAAGAAAAGCGCCGTTGTGAGGTTTGACAAAATAGGAAAAGTGTGATTTTTTTGGCGGCAACTAAATATAATTAAGCATTTACTGGTTTATTATAATGTTTTTAAAAACAAATTGCAAGGGGGACGTTTGACAAATTAAGAAAAAAGGCTATAATAATAGCTGTAATCAATCAAGCGACGCATCAATATGGCGATGCATAAATTTACGACATTCACTGACCTTTATATACTTTCCCACCCCTCTATGCACAAAAGCCCGCAGATTTTCTGCGGGCTTTTGTGTTTGTATTAAACAAACATCTCCGCACTTCTCGGCGGCAATTTCGGCACCGCCGGCAAGGGCGCGGCTGCCGCCCGCCAGGCGGCAGGGGATACCCCCACCTCCCGTTTAAACACCCGGCACAAATAGTTCGCCCCCGAAAACCCCGTCATCCCGGCAATCATCTCCAAATTGTACTCGTCGCTCAAAAGCAGTGCCTTCACGGCCTCAATGCGCACATTGGTCAGGTACTTCCCCGGCGACACGCCGATCTCCTGCTTGAACGTCCGTACCAGGTGGCTCTTCGTCACGCCCAGCTGTTCGCTCAATTCCTCCACGCCGTACAGTGCCATGTAATTCTGCCGGATGGCCGCCACCGCCTCGGCCACCAGCGGCGGCAGGGGGCGGGCTGTCTCATCCGCCTTGCCCAGGGCGCACAGCAGGCCGTAGGCCAGGGGGGCACTGCCGCCGCCGTGCAGCTGGGCGATCAGCTCCGCCGCGCCGGGACAGGCTGCGCCATCGGCCCAGCAGGGCGTGCCCATACTTAGTAGGTAGGCGTCGGCACACAGGCCGGTCAGCCGCACGGCCACCAGGTGGCAATCGGTCTGCGGCGTCAGCGCCAGTGGGGAGGGGCCTAACAGAATATCCCCGCTCTGCCCCGGCCGGGCCAGACCTTCCAACAGGCACTCCCCACGGGAAAGAACCCCTGCCCACAGCCCGGCGCCAGCCAGTGTGACGGCATCCTTTCCGTCCAGTTCGCGGGTCTCGGCAGCGGTGCAGTAAATTTCCGGGTCAAATATCAATTTCAACACCTCTATATCAATAAAATGCTATTTTCAAACCAATTGTAACCTGTTATTATAGTCTTGTCAAGAAAGACAGCCCCCTCTACCCGGGCTGCAAACCACTGTAAATAACTGGAGGATACGTATTATGGCTTCCATTAGCTGCCGTCACGTTAAGAAAGTTTATCCCGGCAATGTTGTTGCTGTTCCTGATTTCAGCCTCGAGATCGCTGATAAGGAGTTTATCGTTTTCGTCGGTCCTTCCGGCTGCGGTAAGTCCACCACCCTGCGTATGATCGCTGGCCTGGAGGAGATCTCCGGCGGTGAGATGTACATCGGCGACCGCCTGATCAACGATGTTCCCCCGAAAGACCGCGACATCGCCATGGTCTTCCAGAACTACGCTCTGTACCCGCACATGACCGTGTACAAGAACATGGCATTCGGCCTGGAGCTGCGCAAGATGCCCAAGGACGAGATCGACAAGCGCGTCCGTGAGGCTGCTAAAATCCTGGAGATCGAGCATCTGCTCGACCGTAAGCCGAAGGCTCTGTCCGGTGGTCAGCGCCAGCGTGTTGCCCTGGGCCGCGCTATGGTCCGTAACCCGGCCGTCTTCCTGCTCGACGAGCCTCTGTCTAACCTGGATGCTAAGCTGCGTACCAGCATGCGTACCGAGATCATCAAGCTGCACAAGAAGCTGGCTACCACCTTCATCTACGTTACCCATGACCAGACCGAGGCCATGACCATGGGCGACCGCATCGTCGTCATGAAGGACGGCCTGATCCAGCAGGTCGATACCCCGCAGAACCTGTACGACTATCCCTGCAACATCTTCGTCGCAGGCTTCATCGGCAGCCCGCAGATGAACTTCTTGGACGGCACCCTGAAGAAGACCGGCGACCAGTTCACCGTTGATCTGGCCGGCAGCGACATTCCTCTGCCCAAGGAGAAGACCGCCGACGGCAAGCTGGACGCTTACGTTGGCAAGACCCTGAAGGTCGGCATCCGTCCTGAGGACATCAAGGACGACGAGGAATTCCTCGAGAAGCATCCCAACAGCCACATCTCCGCTGAGGTCGAAGTCTCCGAGCTGATGGGCGCTGAGATCTACCTGTACCTGACCTACCAGGGCCAGAACCTGATGGCTCGTGTGGCTCCCACCTCCAAGTCTCGCCGCGGCGACAAGATCGTGGTTGCCATGGATACCAACAAGATTCACCTGTTCGATCCCGAGACCGAGCTGACCCTGCTCAACTAATCCACGTAAACTTTATAAAAGCGGCTCCGTTCTGGCGGGGCCGCTTTTTTCGGATTGTACAAATTTTCCAAAGGGGGACATCCCAATGCACATCACAGATCACCTGCAGCCCTGCTGCGTGGCGCTGCGCCAACAGGCGGATTCTCTGCCTGCGGCGATCCACCAACTGGTGGAATTGGTGCAGAAAAGCGGCTGCCTGACCGACACCGTACAATTTGAACAGGATGTCCTGGAACGTGAAAAAATGGGCGGCATCTGCATGGGCCACGGGCTGGCCATCCCCCACGCCAAAAGCGCAGGGGTGGCCCATGCCGAGCTGGCCGCCTTAACGCTGGACCCGCCGCTGCCCTGCGATACGCCGGACGGCGAGCCGGTGCGGCTGCTGTTTTTGATCGCTGCACCGGCAGATGCCAACGACCTGCATGTGCAGATGCTGGCGGGCCTGGCCACCCTGCTGCTGGATGAGGAAGTCTGCCGGCAGATGCTGGATGCCCCCACGCCAACGGCTTTTTGCAGCCTGATCGCCCGGCACGCGGAACCTGCTCCGCCGCCTGCAGAGGAGAGCCCTGCCGCCGAGACGCCGCCGCCCCCGGCCCAGTACCGGCTGCTGGCGGTTACGGCCTGCCCCATGGGCGTGGCCCACACTTACCTGGCGGCCGAGGCCCTGCGCAAAGCGGCGCAGGAGCGGGGCGTGACCATCAAAGTGGAGACCAACGGTGCGGTGGGCGTGAACGACGAGCTGGAAAGCGACGAGATCGCCGCCGCAGACTGCATCATCATTGCCGCCGACAAGGGCGTGTCGATGGCGCGGTTCGTGGGCAAGCGTCTGGTAACAGTCTCGGCCGGTGACGCGGTGCGCAATGCTGACGCCGTGCTGAACAAGGCGCTGAACAGCAAGGTGCCCGTCTACCGCGGCGGCAACGCCTTCCGCACCAGCGATTGGCGGGAGCTGGGCCGCGAAACGTACCGCCACCTGATGAACGGCATCTCCTACATGATTCCCTTTGTGGTGGTGGGCGGCGTCATGATCGCCCTGTCGCTGCTTTTGGCGCAGATGGGCCTGGCGCAAAAATATTGCGACCTGCTGAATAATATCGGCAAAGAGGCCTTTGTGCTGATCTACCCGGTGCTGGCGGCGTCCATTGCGGTCAGCATCGGCGACGCCCCGGCGTTCATGCCGGGCCTGATGGGCGGCTACATGGCTCAGCTGGGCACCACGGCGGGCAATAAGCTCAGCTGGGTGTCCTCCGGGTTCTGGGGGGCGCTGATTGCCGGTTTTGCGGCAGGCCTGCTGGTGCGTTTTTTGAATGGGCTGGGCAAAAAAATACCGGAAAACCTGCAGCAGGTGCGCAGCAGTTTTTTAACGCCGCTGCTCAGTTTGCTGGGCATTGCGGCGCTGATGGCGTTGGTGGTCAACCCGCCGCTGGGACGCTTTAACCAAAAGCTGTACCGTGCGCTGGATTCGATGCGCGGCGGCAGCCGTCTGACGGTGGGCGCTGTGCTGGGTGCGCTGATGGCCACCGACTATGGCGGGCCCATCAACAAGGCCGCCTACCTGACTGGCACGCTGGCGTTGGTCAGCGACCAGCTGGACATTATGGCGGCGGTCATGATCGGCGGCATGGTGCCGCCCATCGGCGTGGCGCTGGCCTGCCTGCTGTTCCCGCATCGCTTCACCAGGGAGGAGCGTCGCACCGCGCCGCAAAACCTGCTGATGGGGGCATCCTTTGTAACCGAGGGCGCGCTGCCCTTTGCGCTGCGTGATCCGCTGCGCGTGGTGCCCGCCTGCATGGCAGGCAGCAGCCTGGCCGGTGCGCTGGCTGTGCAGTTTGGCTGCCGCTGCCCGGCCCCCCACGGCGGGTTGTTCCTCATCGCGGTGATCGATAACCCCATCGGATTTTTGGCTGCCCTGCTGTGTGGCAGTTTGCTGACGGCACTCATCATGGGCGTACTGAAAAAGCCGGTGAAGGGGTAAGAGGGCGGCTGCTTTTGTAGGGGGCGATGCTTGCATCGACCCGCAGGCGGATGCAAGCATCCGCCCCTACAATGCACGGCTGAATTTTCAGGGATGCGCTTTCCACGGCGCATCCCTTTTGCTTTACTCCACTACCTCGCACCCGGGGAAATAATAGGTTAAAATTTCCCGCCAATCGGCGCCGCCTTCGGCCATGGATTGGGCGCCGTGCTGGCTCAGGCCCACGCAATGGCCGTAGCCGCGGGTGGTAAAGGTGAACGTGCCGTCGGCATACTGCACAGTAAAACAGGTCGAACGCAGGGCCAGTGCCCGCCGCAGCCGCGTGCCGGAAAAAGCTTCTCCGCAGACGGACATCGAAGCTACATATCCGGCTTCGTCCAACTGCGCCGCGCCAAACCAGGCGGCGGGGGCGGTGTCAGCCAGTGTCTCCGGCTCCAAACCGAGGCCCTGCAAAATGGCATCCACCTGCTCGCAGCTGTAGGTGATGGTCGTCTCGTAGCCGTCGGCCGTCTTGTCCCAGGGGGAGGCCACTCCCTGCAGGTAGGGCAGGGCCGAGGTCCACACGTTCTGGCTGGCCTCGGTCACGCCGTTGCTGATGCTGTGGTAGCAGGCGGCGGCCGGTGCACCGCCATAGCACAGCAATGCCCCGGCGGCTCCGTCCGCCAGCGCGGCAAAGCGGCTGTAGTAGGCAGTGAAATCATCGCCCCAGCGCGCTTTCAATACCTCGGTATCCGTCCACCCGGCGCAGAGGGCTGAATTGACCTGCATCGGCGCCCCCAGCGCCAGTGCATAGCTGTGGCTGGCCACCATCTGGGCCAGCAGGGTGTCGTCGTTCCAGGTCGGCGGCATCTCGCAGGCGGCGGCACCGATGAGAAAGTCCCGCACGCTCACTACCCGGTTGGTTCCGGTGTCGGCGTCATACAGGGTGATGTCCGCCGCTGCCAGCGCGGCATTAGGGACGGTGGTACCGTTTTGAGCATTGCTGGGCGGCATCGTGGGCAAAGGCTGCGGCGTGGCAGCGGGGGAGAGGTCGTCCGCCTGGACAGAATCCGTTGGGGGTGTGGGCGCGGCAGGCGGTACCAGCAGCGCAGCAAAAGGTGCAGCCGCCGCCAGAAGGGCAAAAGCGAAAACGGCAAGGGATGATTTTTTCATAGATGGGCACTCCATGCTTGCAATTTGGGGCGCGTGGCGGTACAATGTTTTGTATCCAGCGCTTGTACATTCTATGAAACAAGCCTGCCATCTTATGAAACAACGGGGGAAGACCCATGCAAAATAAACGATTCTATGCGGTTCTTGTGCTGGCTGTCGGCATCGTGCTGGCGGCGCTGCATGTAGCGGACCTGCTGCAGTGGATGGATGCTTCCACCGGCTTTGCGCTGCAAGCCTCGGTGTGGGCGCGGTATCTGCCCTGGCTGGCGGCGCTGGCGCTGCCCTACCTGCCTGCCCGGCGGGTGGCTGCCCAGCCCACAGAGCTAACCGACACCAACCTGCCCCTGGGCTGTTGCATGTTGATGACAGGCGCGCTGCTGCTGGGCAGCGGTCTGCTGTCGGTGTCCTCGGCCCAAACGATCTCCGCCTACCCGGAACTGTACGCCACCACCCCGGCCTGGACCGCCTGGGCGGACGTCATCACGCCAGTGCTGGCAGGTGCATGGCTGCTGGTGTACGGCTGGCGCGCCCTGACCGGCTTTGGCGTGCGCCGCCAGAAATTGGGCGGCGCACTGCCGGGCCTGGTGCTGCCGCTGGCTTTTTTATGGCGGCTGGTGTGGCGGTTCCAGTTTGTGCCTGCCTCGCTGGGGCGCATCCCCTGCACGCTGCGGGTACTCAGTGCTGTGGCGGCGCTGCTGTTTGCGGTGGTGCTGCTTAAAGTGTTTTTGACGCCGGGCCTGCCCTGCGGTCACACGTTGTTTGCCGCCGGGGCCGGGTGTTTTCTGCTGTGCACCTGCATCGAGCTGCCGCAAACGCTGTTTGAGGCTTTCAATGGTATGCTGACCATGCCTGATCTGCTGACCGGCCTGGCCATGGGTGTGTTTGGCCTGTGCGGCCTGGCCTGTACCTGGGCCGCCGCCGGGGAAGAAACGGAATAAAGGCAACACCGCACAATTCCCGCCTAACGGCTTAAGCACCGCTCCGGCGGCTGCGGCACGGCATCTGCGTTGCCAAAATGCTCGATAATACACAAAGTATTATCTGCGCTTTTGGCTTAGCAGCTGCCGCACCTCGCTCGCCGTATCGGCACTTAGAATTATGCGGTATTACCTAAATATTGTAAATAGGAAAACCCGCGCTCTCGGCATTGCCGGAAAGCGCGGGTTTTATGTTGTATGGCGGGAGGACGGTGTTTTTGACCCCTCTGGGAGGGGGCTCCCGCGAAGCGGGTGGGGAGAGCTTTGGATGGAAGGCTCTCTCCCTCCGCCTGCGCTTACGCGCAGATGCCATCCCCTGTGAGGGAGGCTTTTAGTTGACGTTATGATTCTCTCCTTCGCCGCACTTTATCCTGTACCTCGCCTACGGCGCCGTGGATGCGGGTATTCAGCATGCTTACGCCAAACAGCGTCGGCCCGGCCAGGCCAAGCAGGGCCACCAGCACCAGCGTGCCGCCCAGATCCAGCTTGACCAGCCCCAGCCAGGGGGCCAGCAGCAACGCGCCGCCGTAGCCGATGACTGCCATCGCTCCCCAAAGTACCCAGTGCCAGGTGTTGAACGGGCGGCAGACGCCCCACAGTACCATCAGGCCCACTGTCAGCACCACAATCGTACTGATGGTGCCCAGGTAATCGCTGGACAGGTCAAAGGCAAAGCAGAACCCCTGCGCCAAAAATACCAGTAAAAAATCCGTTATGCCGCCGGGCAGCGCCGCCTGCAGCACGTTGGAGATAAACCGCCCGCGCACCCGCTCGTGGTTCGGCTCCAGCGCCAGAAAAAACGCTGGCGTACCGATGGTTGCGGCGCCGAGCAGCGACAGCTGCAGCGGCAAAAACGGATAAGTCAGCGGCAGCACCAGCGATACGACGCTGAGCAGCACCGAGAAGATGTTTTTGACCAAAAACAGCGACGCCGACCGCTGGATGTTGTTGATGACCCGGCGTCCTTCGGCCACTACATGGGGTAGCGCACCGAAGTCCGAATCCAGCAGCACCAGCTGTGCCACCTGGCTGGCGGCCTGCGCACCCGATGCCATGGCAATGCCGCAGTCGGCATCTTTCAGCGCCAGAACGTCGTTTACGCCATCGCCGGTCATGGCCACTGTATGTCCCTGCTTTTGCAGGGCGTGTACCAGCTTGCGCTTTTGCTCCGGCGTTACACGGCCGAATACCGTGCAGTGGGCGGCGGCTTTTTCCAACTCGCGGTCGTTTTTCAGGGCTGCCGCGTCTACCCACTGGTCAGCCCCGCGGATGCCCGCCTGGGCGGCTACATGGCTGACGGCCCGCGGGTCGTCGCCGGAAATCACTTTCACGTCCACGCCCTGACGCGCAAAGTAGGCAAAGGTCTCCGGTGCGCTCTCCCGGATGCGGTTTTGCAGCGGCAGCAATGCCAAAAACTCCAGCGTGTCCGGGTCCAGCCGGGCAGGCGGGTCTGGCAGTTCGCCCTTACAGCGGGCCAGCAGCAGCACGCGCCGCCCCTGGGCCAGCAGCGGGTCCAGTACGGGGCGCAGCTCTGCCAGACGGGCACCGGCCAAAATATCTGGTGCACCTACGACATAACTGCCCTGCGCCCCAAAGCTTTTGGCGCTGTATTTGTAGGCCGTGTTAAAGGGGATGCTGAGGGCGGCAAACCAAGAGCTGCCACCCTGGCCGAATTTCTCGCACAGGGCACGGGCGGTGTCGTTGTCTGGCTCCTCACCGCTGTAAAAGGCGGTTAAAATGTCGGTGACAGGCGCGTTTTCATTAAGCAAAACCGGCTCGTCCGCCTGCATTGTGCTCTCGGTGATGGTGCCGGTCTTGTCTACGCACAGCACATCCACCCGGGCCAGCGTTTCAATGCAGTTCATGTCCTGAGTCAGCACCCGGCGGCGGGCCAGCCGCATCATGCCCACGGCCAAGGCCACGCTGGTCAGCAGGTACAGGCCCTCGGGGATCATACCGATCAGCGCCGCCACGGTGGTCTCCACGCTGCCGCGCATGGCCACGCCCAGCTGCCAGTGCTGCTTGTACAGAAGCGCCGCGCCGATGGGTACCAGCGCGATGCCGATGGCCCGGATCAGCTTGTCCAGGCTGCGCATCATCTCGCCCTTGACCACCTTGTGGCCGTCGGCCTTGGCCTCGGTAGCTAGTTTGGCGGCGTAGCTTTCGGCACCCACTTTGGTCAGCCGCGCCACGCAGTGCCCGGCGGCCAAAAAGCTGCCGGAACGCAGCCCGTCCCCGGGATTTTTGGCGATGGGACGTGCTTCACCGGTCAGCAGACTTTCGTTGGCCTGGGCGGTGCCGTCCAGTACCACAGCATCGGCGGCAATCTGCTCGCCCGCGCGGATCTCCACCACATCGTCCTGCACCAATTCGTCTGAGAGCAGCTCCACCCACTGTCCGTCCCGCAGGCAGCGCACCTTGTGGGCGGAGACAAGGGTCAGCTCGTCGATGGTCTTTTTGGCGCGCAGCTGTTGGATAATGCCGATGAGGGTGTTCCAGAACACGATACCCAGAAACCCCATGTTCAGCCAGGAACCAACGGACAGTAGCATGAGCGCCAGCACCAGAAACACGAGGTTGAAATAGGTACAGATATTGTCCCGCACGATCTCCCCGGTGGTTTTGGTGGGGGAGCGGGGCGGGCAGTTGGTCAGCCCTGCTGCGCGGCGGCTTTCCACCTCCGCCGCCGTCAGGCCGTGAATGGGCATACGAATGACCTCCTTGTTCCTTTTCTTACTTATAAGAAAGGGAACCAAAAGAATTTTTAAGGCAATACCGCACAATTCTAAGTGCCGATGCGGCGAGCGAGAAGTACAAGCTGCTAAGCAAAAAGCACAGATAATACTTTGTGTATTATCGAGCATTTTTGCAACGCAGATTGTGCTTCGCAGCCGTAGTAGCGGTGCTTAAGCTGTAAAGCGGGAATTGTGCGGTGTTGCCTTAATACAAATACCGTTGCGGATGCAGGCCAAGCCGCGCCGGCGCGGGTACGGGGATATGATCGCAACGTTATTGGTTTAGTATACCCGCTGATTGTGAATAAAGCATGGCAAAACACAAAAAACGGTACACACCGCAAAGTGTGTACCGTTTTGAGTTTGCGGAAAAGAGAATTACACCTCTTCCAGTTCCCCGCGGGAGCTGGCTTTCAGGTAGGCGTAGATGAACCCGTCCAGGTCGCCGTCCATGACAGCCTGCACGTTGCCACTTTCAAAGTTGGTGCGGTGATCCTTGACCAGCGTGTAGGGCATAAAGACGTAGCTGCGGATCTGGTGGCCCCAGGCAATCTCGTTCTGCACGCCCTTGATGTCGTCGATCTTGTCCTTATGCTGCTGCAGCGCGATCTGGTACAGCTTGGCCTTCATCATTTCCATAGCGTACTCGCGGTTCTGCAGCTGGCTGCGCTGGGTCTGGCAGCTGGTCACGATGCCGGTGGGCTTGTGGATCAGACGGACGGCGGAGGAAGTCTTGTTGATGTGCTGGCCGCCGGCACCGGAGGAGCGGTAGACCTGCATCTCAATGTCGGCCGGGTTGATCTCGATGTTGATGTTGTTGTCCAGCTCGGGCATAACTTCCAGGCTGGAGAAGCTGGTCTGGCGGCGGGCCTGAGAGTCGAACGGGCTGACGCGCACCAGGCGGTGGACGCCGTGCTCACTCTTGAGCATGCCGTAGGCGTTGGCGCCCTTGACCATCATCGAGGCGGACTTGATGCCGGCTTCGTCGCCGTCCAGCACGTCCAGCACCTCCACGCTGTAACCGTGGGCTTCGGCCCAGCGGGTGTACATGCGCATCAGCATTTCGGCCCAGTCCTGGGCCTCGGTGCCGCCGGTGCCGGCGTGGAAGGTCAGGATGGCGTTGCTGTGGTCGTACTCGCCGTTCAGCATCGTCATCAGCTGCAGCTCGTCGATGGATTTTTCCACACCCTCCACGGCTTCCTCGCCCTCAGCGGCCAGGGCCGGATCATTCTCTTCCTCGATCATCTCCAGCAGGGTCTCGGCTTCCTCGTACTGGGTCTTCAGCTTGCCGAAGCGCTCCAGTTTGTTTTTCACTTCGCCCATCTCGCTGATGATCTTCTGGCTGCGGGCCTGGTCATCGTAAAAGCCGGGCAGAGTCATCTGATGCTCCAGCTCGGCCAGACGCTTCTCGCTGGCTTCGATAGAAAGTGCATCGCGCAGGTCATCTACAGAGGTTTTCATCCCCCCGAGTTTTGCTTTTAATTCGTCAATGGTGATCATATCGTTACCCCTCGGTTTTGTCAGGTTGGCATAAAACTACATAATAATAGTATAAACCAAATAAGGGGCGTTGTAAAGAGGGATTTCGGAGGTTGGGCAGGATGGCATAAAAGGCCCTTTCTGAGAGGCGGCTTCCGCGGAGCGGGTGGGGGAGGGAGCCTGAAATAAAGAAACGGTAAAGAGATCGTCTCTCCCTCCGCCCCTTCGGGGCACCACCCTCGCAGAGGGAGGCATTACGCAGTGCAGTTAGCCATAACTATTAGCAATATCCGCCCCAAAACTGCTAAACTTCATAAAAAGTTCTTTGCATTTATCTTATTGGTGCGGTATAATGTCTTTATGTTACTGGGAGGATAAAATTTCATGGCACGTTACACTGGCAACCACTGTCCTGTTTGTGAACAGGAATTTACGGATAATGACGATATTGTCGTCTGCCCCGATTGCGGCACCCCCTACCACCGGGCCTGCTGGCAGAAGGTCGGCGCCTGCATGCACCAGTCCGAGCATGCGGCCGGGTTTGAATGGAAACCCGAAGTTGGCGCGGGTGCGGCCGAAGCCGCTCATGCGGCGACCTGCCCCAACTGTGGCACCCACAACACCCCCGGCGCGGTGCGGTGTAGCCATTGCGGCTGCCCGTTGCCCAAAGCAGGCGAGGAAGCCTCCGGCGCGGCTCCGCAAAAACCGCAGGATCAGGTTCCCATCTACGCCCGCAACCCCGGCGATGTAAACCCTGGCGGTGCCCCCCGCAATGACCGCGCTGCCCCCGGCCCCCGCATCGACACCTACTCCGCAGGCCCGGACGGCATCCAGCGGCGGGAGATCGGCCCCGAGGACCCCATCGAGGGCATCAAGGCCAAGGACTGGGCCGCCTTTGTGGGCCGCAGCCCGATGTACTACCTGATGCAGTTTTTCCGCATGAGCGAGACAAAGCAGAAAGTCACCCTTTCGCTTTCGGCGTTTCTGTTTGGCCCGGCCTACCTGTTCTACCGCAAAATGTGGAAGCAGGGCCTGCTGGCCACGCTGGTCATGGTCGTGCTGAGCATCCCCGGCTTTATGTCGATCATTGCCACCTTCAACCCCACCTTCTTCGGCAGCCTGCCGCTTGGCTGGCTGCCCGCCGCCTACACCATCGGCGAGATCGGCATCTGGGCGTTCAAGGTGATTTTGGGCATGTTTGCCGTGTCCTGGTACCACGACAGTAGCAAGGCGCAGATCGAGGAGATCTACATGGCATGCCCCGAGGGCGACGGCCGCACCGAGCTGCTGGTCCAGCGCGGCGGCACCAATTTGCTGGCGGCGCTGCTCTACTTTGGCATCATGTGCCTGCTGCAGGTGGCCATCCTCTACATGGCAGGCCCCAGCGCGATTCAGTATCTTATGACCATGGCGGGTGCATAAACTGCCCGCAGGATGTTGAAAAGTAAGGAAGATAAAAGGTTACAACGCCGGGTACGCACCCCAGCGATAATTTAGGAGGAAACTCATGAAAACAGCTCTGGTTATTATGGCGGCCGGTATCGGCTCCCGTTTCGGCGGCGGCATCAAACAGCTGGCCGCAGTCGGCCCCAACGGCGAGATCATCATGGATTACTCGATCCACGACGCCATCGAAGCTGGCTTTGACAAGATCGTCTTTATCATCCGCCACGATATCGAGGAAGCCTTTAAAGAGGCCATCGGAGACCGCATCGAGAAGATCTGCGCCGACCTGGGTGTCGAGATCGACTATGCGTTTCAGGCACTGGAAAATGTGCCCGAGGGTTACAGTGTGCCCGAGGGTCGCTCCAAACCCTGGGGCACCGGCCAGGCCGTGCTGGCCTGCAAGGGCATCATCAAGGAGCCGTTCGCCGTCATCAACGCCGACGACTACTACGGTAAGGAAGCTTTTGTGCAGCTGCACAGCTTCTTGCAGGGCTACACCCCCGCCGAGCCGGGCAAGCTGAGCATGGCCGGTTTCGTGCTGAAAAACACCCTGAGCGATAACGGCGCTGTCACCCGCGGTATCTGCCAGATGAACGACCAGCATTACCTGACCGGCGTGCTGGAGACCAGCGGCATTGAGAAAACTGCCGAGGGTGCAGCTGCCGGCGGAAAGACCATCGACGTTGAGAGCCTTGTCTCGATGAATATGTGGGGCCTGACGCCTGAGTTCGTCGACCTGCTGGACGCCGGCTTTGTGGAGTTCTTCGAGAAAGCCGCCCCCGCCAACCCGCTGAAAGCCGAGTATCTGCTGCCCATCTACATCGACGAGCTGCTGCACGCCGACAAGGTCAGCGTTAAGGTCCTGCCTACCCACGATAAGTGGTTTGGCGTCACCTATGCTGAGGACAAGCAAATCGTCATTGACAGCTTCGCCAAGCTCGTCGCCGACGGTGTGTACGAAAAAGACCTGTTCAGCGACCTGAAAAAGTAAGCTGTAAATCATACCCCACCCAGCCACCCGGCTAGCCCGGGCGGCTGCTTTTATTGATAAGACGTGGAAAACCGCGTATACTGTGTAGTGGATAAATCGATGCTTGCGGAGGTAAAAAACATGGTGAAACTTGATAATTTTGTTGATATGATGACGGGACACTTTAATAACAAAGAGCAGTTTGATAAGATGCAGAAGGATGGAAAAATATATCCTTATGCAGAACACATTAATACAATCTGCAATGGAAAAATTTTGAATCTTCCTAAAGATTTTAACGGTAAATTTGTTGTTGAAGAAAGCTACTATGAGACAAATGGAAAACGCCATGCTTCACCACATCTTTTCCTGATTACAGAGGAAGAAGATGAAATTGTATTGTCTTCTTATGAAATACCTGAAGGAGAAGATAAGAGTACATTTTCATATAGTTCTATGAAAAATGTTGATTATGCTGAATTGAAAAAATCCGAAAAATTTACTCCGGCGATCTACCATGAAAAGGATGGAATCTGGGAAGGCGGCAGTGTAAGCCGGTTCTCACCAGTAATGACATTTAAGCTCTGGGAAAAGTTTTCGGATAGTTGCCTAGAAGTATCTGAAAGCATGGAAGTTAATGGAAAGAAAACTTTTGGATATGACGAACCAATTATTTATAAGCGAGTATAACGCAAGAGCGGAATATAGCGATCAATTCCGGCTTGTAGAGTAAAGAGGGACTCCCCTCAAGGAACCTTTACGCTACAACTATGGCAATACCGCACAATTCTAAGTGCCGATGCGGCGAGCGAGAAGTACAAGCTGCTAAGCAAAAAGCGCAGATAATACTTTGTGTATTATCGAGCATTTTTGCAACGCAGATTGTGCTTCGCAGCCGCAGCAGCGGTGCTTAAGCTGTAAAGCGGGAATTGTGCGGTGTTGCCCTATATCTTATAGAAAAGACCCGGCATTGCAGTGCCGGGTTTTTCCGTTGTGCCAGCCTCATACATAAAAACAAATTATTGACAACCCAGCGCCAAAATGCGACAATAGAGACAGAAAATTGCGCGGTGCAAATCGCAGTTTGGTCAAAAACTGCAAAACCTTGGCACACAGCGCCATGGAAAACGAGAGGAAAAAGCGGTATGGTAAATACAACGGAACACAAAACACACCGCTACAGGAGGGCTTGTATCATGGCAAAGAACGATTTTGACTGCACCACCCTGACGCCGGAGCAGCGCGACGCGCGCCTTGCACTGGACGTGGAGCGCCTGCTGCGCTTCGGGCGTAAGCATAAGCTGATCAAAGAACTGGACGAGCTGGTGGCCCGCAACACGCTGCTGGATCTGCTGCAGCTGGCCGCCCCCAGCGAGACCAAACCGCCGAAGGAGGACCCGGCAACCCCCGCCGCCCTGCTGGACGAAATGGTGGAACTGGCTGCCCGCAAGGAACTGTTTGACGGTGCTGTGCCCCAGTACCGCATCAACTTCGAGACCCGCCTGATGGGGGCTCTGATGCCCCGCGAGAGCGAAGTCTGCAAAAAGTTCCATAAGCTGTACGTGAAAAAGGGCGCCAAGGCTGCTACCGACTGGTTCTATGATTTCTGCGTAGTAACGAACTATATCCGCACTGCCCAGATCGCCAAGAACATCCAGTGGAACACCGCCACCCCCTACGGCGAGCTGGAGATCACCATCAATCTGACCAAGCCCGAGAAGGACCCCAAGACCATCGCCCTGGAGCGCCTGCAGCCCAAGAGTGGCTACCCCGCCTGCATGCTCTGCAAGGAGAATATCGGCTATGCCGGGCGTATCAACTTCCCGGCCCGCCAGACCCACCGCATCGTGCCCATTGAGCTGGCAGGGGAGCAGTTCTACCTGCAGTACAGTCCATACGCCTATTTCCACGAGCATTGCATCATGCTGCACGAGCAGCATAAGCCCATGGAGATGAACAAGCAGACCTTGGCCGAGATATTTGATTTCGTCAGCCAGTTCCCGCATTACACCTGCGGCTCCAACGCCGACCTGCCTATCGTGGGCGGCAGCATCCTGAGCCACAGCCACTTCCAGGGTGGCCGCTATGTATTCCCCATGCAGAAAGCCGACATCGCCCTGCCTATGAAGGACGTGCGCTATCCCGGCGTCAAGGCGGGCATCCTGAACTGGCCTGTCTCCGCTGTGCGCCTGGTGGGCCGCAGCAGCCAGCAGATGCAGACCGTGGCCAACAACATCCTGACCGCCTGGCGCGAGTACAGCGATGAGAGCGTGGGCATCCTGGCCCACACCGGCGATACCCCCCACAACACCGTAACGCCTATCCTGCATTACGATGAGACGGACGGCTACATCCTGGACCTGGCCCTGCGCAACAACCGCACCAGCGAGGAGTACCCCGACGGTATCTTCCATCCCCACAAGGAATATCACAACATTAAAAAGGAAAACATCGGCCTGATCGAGGTCATGGGTCTGGCCATCCTGCCCGCCCGCCTGAAAGAACAGGGCGCCCAGATCGCCGAGATCCTCAGCGGCCAGCAGCCCAACACCAGCCGCAAGGAGGGCTCTAACCTGGCCGTACACGCCGATTGGATCGATGCGCTGATCGCCAAATATGGCACGGCCCTGCGCCCCGAAGAGGCCAACGAAGTCGTGAAGAAGGAGATCGGCATCGTGTTCAGCCGCGTGCTGGAGAACGCCGGTGTCTTTAAGCAGGACGCCGCCGGACAGCAGGCTTTCGTCCGCTTTATGTACAGCGTGGGCTTTAAAGCTGCCGACTAAAAATTTTATAGATTTTTTTAGAAAAAACAGGCCTCCGGGGTTGACAACCTTGGGGGCCTGTGGTATTATAATACTCGCATCTGGCGGCAGCCACTATGGAGAGGTGTCCGAGTGGTTTATGGAACTGGTCTTGAAAACCAGCGATTCGCGCGAGCGGACCATGGGTTCGAATCCCATCCTCTCCGCTATTTTGTATAACAAGTGAATAGAATATATCACTTTGACTTGTGGAGTAATACTCAAGAGGTCGAAGAGGCGCCCCTGCTAAGGGCGTAGGGTGGGAAACCGCCGCGAGAGTTCAAATCTCTCTTACTCCGCCAACGTAAAAACCGCGATACAAACCGCAAAGGTTGCTGTATCGCGGTTTTTCGTTTGCGTGATAGTGCTTGATTGTGTAAAATACTGTAAGAAAATAGGCCGTAAAATGGTCGTAAGCAGGCAACAGGTCGTAAAAAGGTCGTATAAAATCCGCGTCCAGAATGGACACAAAAGCGGCGGGCCGCCCTTGATGGGATGCCCGCCGCTTAGTTATTTACTGCCGCCCTTGCCCTCGCTCTGTGTGCCGAAGTAGAACGCGATGACCATTGTCACGATCGTCATCACGGTGTCGGGCTGTCAGCCTGCTAGCGCTTTTTCACTTTCTTGCGTGGCTTATTTCAGCCAATCGATCGCTGCTTCTCCGTGCTGCTGCAAAAAGGCGTTGATCTTACCAAAGGGTGCCGACCCAAAGAACCCACGGTACGCTGAAAGCGGGCTGGGGTGGGCCGATTCCAGCACCAGCACGGGGCGGCGGTGCTGTACGGCGGCAAACACCGGCGCATACTTTTGGGCGGGCTTGCCCCACAGCACAGCGGCCAGGGGGGCAACGCTCTGCTGCACGGCGTATTCCAGCGCGGCCCTGGTGAAAGTCTCCCAGCCCTGCTTGGCGTGGGCAAAGGCGCGGCCCTGCTCTACCGTCAGCACGGTGTTCAGCAGCAGTACGCCCTGCTGCGCCCAGGGGGTCAGGTCGTTGTGAGCGCGCTGGGTGCCGGTCTCGCTTTCCAGTTCCTTAAAAATATTGCGCAGGCTGGGCGGTGCCTTGCAGGCATCGGGCACCGAGAAAGACAGCCCCATGGCCTGCCCCGGCTCGTGGTAGGGGTCCTGCCCCAGGATCACCGTGCGGATGCCCGCGGCGGGGCAGGCGGCAAAGGCAGCAAAGATATTCTCGGCAGCCGGGTAGACAGTGGTGTGGGCGGCGGCCTCAGTCACAAAGGCGTCCAGAGCAGCAAAGTAGGGCTTGGCGCACTCAGCTGCAAAAAACGGCGCCCAATCGCCGTCCTGCAGCCGGGCAGCCTGTTCGGTCAGAAGCATGGCGTACTCCTTATTATAATATGTGAAACTCTCGTGAAGCCAGTATACCATACCGGGGCCAGGGCTTGCAATACGCGATTAAACGCGGTATAATACTAATTCAGGGTGTTATACGCCCTGCCAAGTATTATAAAGGGGAGAACCGATCATGCGTTCCATCAAAACCAAACTGTTCAGCCTGGGCATGGCTGCTTCCATGCTGCTGGCTTTGGGCGGCTGTGCTATGTCTACGCCTGCCAATGTGGGCTCCATCGGCGGGGTCGAGATCCCGGCCGGTGTCTACCTGCTGGCCCAGTACAACTCTTACAACACCGCCTCCGGCCTGGCCGACCTGGCGACCGGCGAAACCGCCAACGATGTCAAGACCGTGCTGAAGGCCCAGTGCACCGGCACCATCAACGGCGAGGAAGTCACCACCGACGGTGCCGACTACATCAGCCAGCTGACCAGCCACGCCATCGAGTACTACGCTGCTGTTGAAAAGGAGTTCGACGAGCTGGGTGGTGTGCTGGATGATGCTGCCACCGCCGAGGCTGCCAACTCTGCCGACAGCCTGTGGAATTCCAACGGCGACCTGTACACCGCCAACGGCATTTCCAAGTCCACGGTGGAGACCTACCTGCTGAACGCCCAGAAGGCCAAGGCCATCCTGAACCTGACCTACGGCGCCGACGGCACCAGCCCCGTGACCGAGGCCGAGTACACCGACTACGTCAACAACGATTGCTACTACGTCGAGACCGTGCAGTTCCCGCTGGTGAACTACTCCAGCTACTCGCTGGCCACCGATGACCAGAAGTCCCAGATCGAGGACATCGCGGCCCAGTGCCTGGCTGAACTGAACGAACAGGCTACCGCCGAGACCGCCAGCAACAGCGCCCTGTACACCGCTGCCATGAATTACGTGCCCCAGGCCATGAGCGCCATGGGCAGCACGATCGAGTCTGCCCAGGCGGTCTACTACGCCGGTTCCAAGCTGTACACCCCGGACGATCTCTCCAGCTTTGGCGGCGACGGCTACAACAACCTGACCGACCCGCTGGATGAGATCCCCCTGGGCACCTGGACGACCATCGACCTGGGCACCACCCTGCTGGTGGCCCGCCGCATCGACCCGCTCAAGACCTATACCGTTGACCAGCTGAACAGCATGTATGATATGCTGACCAGCATGAAGAGCGACGAGATTCAGGATAAGCTCTACGCCGACGGCGCCGCACTGGAACATAACCTGGACAGCTCGGCCATCAATACTTACAGCGCATCCAAAATCAAAAAGACTGTCTCTAAGTAAAAGAACGTCTGTGCAACACACAGGGCGGGAGCATCACAGTATGCCCCCGCCCTTTTCTTCAGCTTTCCCCATTTTGTAAGGAGGTACATCATGACCCAAAACAAACACGTAAACCTGCTGCTGGAGGTGTTGGGCTGCTTTGTCGCGGCTGCCGGCATCTACAGCTTTGCCGTGGCATCGGGTGTGCCTGTTACCGGTGTTGCGGGCGTCTGCGCCATCCTGTACCGTCTGTTCGGTATCCCCATGGGCCTGTCCAACGTGCTCATCAATATCCCCATCATCCTGTTCAGCTACAAGGTGCTGGGCAAGTCGTTTTTGCTGCGCAGCATGCGCTGCATGGTGCTGTTCGCCGTGTTTACCGACTATCTGCTGCCCATGATGCCGGTCTACACCGGCGACCGCCTGCTGGCCACCCTGTGCGGCGGCGTCATCTGCGGCATCGGCGATGCGCTGATCTACATGCAGAACTCCAGCACCGGCGGTATCGACTTTATCACGATGGCCGTCAAGGTCAAGCACCCGCACCTGCCCTTTGGCAACATCACCTTTGCGGCGGCGCTGGCTGTCATTGTGGCCAACGGTCTGGTGTTCCACGACGTGGACTCCATCATCTACGGCCTTATCTTCAACTTTGTCTCCTCGGCGGTCATCAATAAGATGATGTTCGGCTTCTCATCCTCGATGCTGGCCATGATCGTGACCGACGACGGCGAGGCCGCCTGCAAGGAGATCGACCGCGTGGCGGACCGCGGTGCCACCATTTTACAGGGGCGCGGCGGCTATGGCGGCGCACCCAAGGATGTAGTGCTCTGCGCCTGTTCCAACAAGCAGCTGTACGAGATCGAGCACGCCATCCAGAAGATGGACCCGGCCAGCTTTATCATCATGCTGCAATCCAACGAGGTCCATGGCGAAGGTTTCCGCCAGCTGGAACTGGGCAAGAGCGAAGAAAATACGTAATTACCCATTTGTAAGGGCGGATGCTCGCATCTGCCCGCTTTTTGTAACCTATTTATATACAGAGGAACGACCATGCCAACCAAAGAAGCGATCAAGATCCGCGGCGCGCGGGTCCATAACCTGAAAAATATCGACGTCGACGTCCCCCTGGGCAAGATCGTCGGCATCGCGGGTGTGTCCGGCTCCGGCAAATCCTCGCTGGCACTGGGGGTGCTGTATGCCGAGGGCTCGCGCCGCTACCTGGACGCCCTGTCCACCTACACCCGCCGCCGCATGACCCAGGCCGCCAAGGCCAGCGTGGATGAGGTGCTTTACGTCCCGGCGGCGCTGGCGCTGCACCAGAGGCCCGGCGTGCCGGGCATTCGCAGCACCTTCGGCACTGGCACCGAGCTGCTGAACAGCCTGCGGCTGATGTTCTCCCGCCTGGCGTCCCACCGCTGCCCCAACGGTCACTACTTGCCGCCCAGCCTGGCTGTGGCGGCTGAAAAGCCGCTGATTTGCCCCACCTGCGGGGCCACGGTGCGCGCACCCTCCGCCGAGGAACTGGCATTCAACAGCCAGGGGGCCTGCCGCACCTGCGATGGCACCGGCACCGTGCGCACGGTGGACCTGGCCACGCTGGTACCCGACCCGACGCTGAGCATCGACGATGGCGCAGTCGCCCCCTGGAATTCCCTGATGTGGAGCCTGATGACCGATGTCTGCCGTGCCATGGGCGTGCGCACCGATGTACCCTTCAACCAGTTGACCGACGCCGAGAAAGAAATCGTCTATCACGGCCCGGCGGAGAAAAAACACATTTTTTATAAGGCCAAAAACACCCCCGAAGCCGGTGAACTGGACTTTACCTATTATAATGCGGTCTACACGGTGGAAAACGCGCTGGCCAAGGTCAAGGACGAAAAGGGCATGAAGCGTGTGGAGAAGTTCCTCAAGCAGGAGACCTGCCCGGCCTGCCACGGTACCCGTCTGTCCGAGGCCGCCCGCGCACCCCGTCTGCGGGGTATCTCGCTGGCCGATGCCTGCACGATGCCGCTGGCCGAGCTGACCCAGTGGGTGGACCATGTGCCCGCCAGCCTGCCCGCGGAAATGCGCCCCATGGCCGAGAGCATCTGCGAGTCCTTCCGCACCGCAGCCCGCCGCCTGATGGACCTAGGGTTGGATTACCTCTCCCTGGACCGCGCCGCGTCCACCCTCTCCACCGGTGAGCGCCAGCGCATGCAGCTGGCCCGCGCGGTCCGCAACCGCACCACCGGCGTGCTCTACGTGCTGGACGAGCCGTCCATCGGCCTGCACCCGGCCAACATCGTGGGCCTGACCGGCGTCATGCACGATCTGGTCGAGGACGGTAACTCGGTGGTACTGGTGGATCACGACACCCAGGTGCTGGCCGAGTCCGATTGGATCATCGAGATGGGCCCCGAAGCCGGTGCGGGCGGTGGTTACGTCATCGCTCAGGGCACTGTGCCAGAAATTGAGCAGGACCCCAAGTCGATGATCGGACCCTTTCTGCGCCCGGCGGCCGCCGCGCTGCCTGCCGGGGCGGGGAAGAGCGACCTCTTTGCCGAGGGCCGCATCCACCTTTCCACCGATGCCATTCACACGGTGCACCCGCTGGAGATAGACATCCCCAAGGGCAGGCTGACCGTCGTCACTGGCGTGTCCGGCTCCGGCAAGACCACGCTGATTCTGGAAAGCCTGGTGCCTGCCCTTGCGGCCAGTACCGCGGGCCGTCCACTGCCGTCCCATGTCAAGGCGGTAACAGCCGAGGGCATCGAGCAGGTCAAGCTCATCGATGCCACGCCCATCGGCATCAACGTGCGGTCCACTGTGGCTACCTATGCCAACGTCCACGACGAACTGCGTAAGATTTTTTCCCACACTCAGGACGCCAAGGCCCACGGCTACAAGGCAGGCGATTTCTCCTACAACACGGGCAAACTGCGTTGCCCGGTGTGCGATGGCACCGGCGTCATCAGTCTGGACGTGCAGTTCTTGCCGGATGTGGAGATCCCTTGCCCCGCTTGCCACGGTTCCCGCTATGCCCGCGAGGCCGACGACGTGAAGCTGATCGACAAGCACGGCCGCACTACCACACTGCCCCGGCTGATGGATTGCGACGTGCATACGGCGCTGGATCTGTGCAAGGATAGGAAGTTGGTGCGCCAGCGCCTGCAAGTGCTGCAGGATCTAGGGCTGGGCTACCTGACCCTGGGCGAGGAAACACCCAGCCTTTCCGGTGGAGAAGCCCAGCGCCTGAAGCTGGCCAGTGAGATGGAGCGCACCCAGTCCCACGCGGTGTTTGTGTTTGACGAGCCGACCATCGGCCTGCACCCGCTGGATGTGCAGACATTGCTGGGCGTTTTCCGCACACTGATCGACAACGGCGCCACGGTCATCGTCATCGAGCACGACCTCGACGTGATCCGCAGTGCGGATTATATCGTGGATATGGGCCCGGGCGGCGGCGAAAAAGGCGGCCGTGTGGTGGCCGCAGGCACCCCGGCGCAGATCAAAGCCACACCCGAAAGTGTGACAGGACGCTTTTTGTAAAGGTAAAACCGAACCATTCGCCAGGCGTGACCCAACAGGTTGTGCCTGGCTTTTGCTTTGCAACAATATACAGAGTGCCTAAAAGCGGCACCGGAAATTCAGCAAAAAAATCAAAAAAACTTGGGAAAAAGTGTTGACAAAGCAAACCGTGATTGCTATAATAATGGAGTCGTCAGCGAGAACGCCTGACACGACAAGTTAAATATTGCCCCATAGCTCAGTTGGTTAGAGCACCTGACTGTTAATCAGGGTGTCGTCCGTTCAAGTCGGACTGGGGCAGCCAACAAAAAAATCACCGAACAGTCTTCGGTGATTTTTTTATGCGGCCGTAGCTCATCTGGTAGAGCGCCACCTTGCCAAGGTGGAGGTAGCGAGTTCGAGCCTCGTCGGCCGCTCCAAATAAAGCCCCCGGTTGAAACGTAAGTTTCAGCCGGGGGCTTTTCTCGTTATACACGAAAATTCCGGCAAAGGTTACACTCCCCTTGCCGTTTATATAAATCTTACATTATATTAAAGAAAGAAGGTCATTCCCATGAGCATCATTATCGGCATCGATCACGGTTACTACGCTATCAAGACAGCGCACTGCTCGTTCCCGGCAGGGCTTACAAGCTACGGAGAACACGAACCCTACACCCGGCAAGGTCTTTTGGAACTTGCCGGGTGCTTTTTTGTTTGTGGCACCGGGCGGCAGCCTATCCAGCGGGATAAGACTACGAACGACAACTATTACCTGCTGACGCTGGTGGCCATTGCAAAGGAGATTCAGCAGCGCGGCCTGCCGCCCGAATGTTCGGTGTGGATCGCGGCGGGCTTGCCCTTAACCCGCTTTGGCCGAGACAAGCCGAAGTTCCGGGATTACCTGTTTCGCACCCGGCAACCTGTACATTATAGATTCGAGGGTGTGGAGTACAGCATCACCATCGAGGAAGTTGCCATCTTCCCCCAGGGCTATGCATGACGATTAACCGCATGCTGACCGATAGGCAGTACCTTGGGTATCTGATTACCAAAGATGTGACATCTCCGCATCTGCCCGAATTGCAGATCATCGATGATCAGACCTTCCAAAGGGCTGTTGAGATTGTAGAACAGCGAAAGAAAATCAACGCGGAGTGGAGAAAAATTTCGCGCCGAAGCAACAACGGTATGCTGCTGGGCGGCAACCTGTATTGCGGCCACTGCGGCAGCCGGATGCCCCCCCCCAGCTGTCCGGGCGAGGGAGTCAAGCGTAACAAACCCGAATATGTCTGCTACAAGGGTGCCAACCACCGCATCCAGTGCGATGGGCAACGCCTTTATATTGCTGAACGCATCGATGCAGTTGTTATCCAGGTCACAAATGAAATCATGGATATGATTCAGGTGATCCCCAAGGATGATGCCATCGAGCGCCAGATGGCCAAGAAGATTCAGACCTTGAGCGAACAGCTTGCGGCTGCCAAGTGTGCCGCTGCAAGTGCCGCCAAGGAACAGGAAGCCCTGGAAATGGAAGTCGGTCGCTGCATCCTGGGACAGAGCCGATTCAGTGAGTCACTGCTCAGCAGACTGATTGATGAAAAGGCAACCGAGCGAAAGCAACTCCAAAGCAAAGCTGCCGCCCTGGAGATGGAGATTAAAAGCCAAAGCACCCTGACGGCTAACGTCTCTACCTACTATGACCGCTTCATGGGCTGGAGCGCTGAGTTCCGCCTGGCGGACATCGAGCGTAAGAGGATGATTGTCTCACAGCTGTACAGCCGAATTGAGGTGAAAAGAGGTTACGAAATCAAGCTGGTGCTGGATGCAAACTACAGGCAATTCCTCGATGGCAAGATTGACTATGGTGTTGGGTATCTGATTGAGAAAACAGACATCCGGCATAGAAAGAGCCCCAGACAGATAAGCAAGATGACGGCATAGGAAACTGATTCTCGATTCGTTAAGGATACCACTTTGAGTTGCGCAAATGTTCCATTGAAAAGGTCGAGAAACCACTATATATTGTGGTTTCTCGGCTTGATTTTTTTGTGAGTGGCGTGATATAATAATTGCATAAAGTCGCTAAAGCAATTGTACAAACAAAAAATAAGCAGCATTAGCTGTTCGAAAACCTATCGATTTGTGTCGTGTAGGACTATTAGTAGGTACATTGCCGAACGACAAATGGAAGGAGTCACTTGTGGGGATTGGATTCAAGTGACGTTCAGAACGGATGCAGTTATATGTAAAGTGGGTGAATAATCTAATGCTTGATAGAACGCCGCAGGTTTTTATATCATATTCATGGACAACCGAAGAATTCAAAAGCAAAGTAAAAGAGCTTGCAGAAAGATTGGTTCACGATGGGGTGGATGTAAAGCTGGACATATGGGACCTTAAAGATGGGCATGATAAATATGCATTCATGGAGGAATGTGTAACGAACCCGAACATCGATAGGGTCTTGATAATTTGTGATAAAGGGTATGCAACGAAGGCGGACAAGCGGCAAGGAGGAGTAGGAAATGAAACTGCAATTATTTCCGCGGAAGTCTATCAAAATGCCACCCAGGAAAAGTTCATCCCAGTAATTATGGAACGTGACGAACACGGTGAACCATATATGCCTGCGTATCTAAAGAGCAGAATGTATAAAGATTTGACGGGAGATAATTACTCAAAAGGATATGAAGAACTTCTAAGAAATATATATGAAAAGCCGTCAGAAAGAAAGCCGATGCTGGGAAAACGGCCCATGTGGCTGGACGAAGATGAATCGGCAGAATTATATCCAGTAAAAGAAGCAAAGAAAAAAGTGGAGGCATTGGGGCCAGAGCAATTACGATTGGTTGCGGCTCAGGACTTTATAGATGTCTACTTGAACGCACTTAAGAAGTTCTATAAAAGGAATATCGACACGGCAGAATACTTAAATTACTTTAGGGAAACGAAAGACTACCGAGATGTATTTTTGGACTATATTAAGAGCATTTCTACAACAACAGAGCATCTGGGAGAATTCATGGCGGACACATTTGAAAAGATGTATAATACACTTTATAATGTGGAAACTTTTGAGCCAAACGCTTGCAGCTGTGGGTACGATGATTTTGACCTTTTCAGAGTACATGTGTGGGAACTTTTTGTCTGCACGACAACATACTTCCTTCACAATGAAGCATACAAAAGCCTAAATGAATTACTGGTGCATACTTATTTTCTGCGCACATCCCCACTTGGCAGTGAAACAAAACCATTAAGTTATGAAAGGTTTCGCTTCCATTCAAAAATGATTGAAGAGCAGATTAAGCCGACATTGGAAGCGGGATTGAAAAACAAGTTTACACTAACGGGACATTATTTGTGCATGGAAAGAGAATATTTGCCTGTCTATACGGGAAAGAAAATCGCGGAGGCAGACCTGTTTCTATACCAAATATATGATGGACTTGATTTGCAGGGGCTTACAAAGACATACGCGTGGTTCCCAACGTGCTACATATACGCAGAACAATACACATCGATGTGGCAAAGACTTAAATCAAAAAGGTATTGTGAAAAAATTGAGCCACTGTTTGGTGTTAGTACAATAGGTGAATTAATTGAGAGGTTAAATGAATGCAAGATGGATTGGAATATTCGGTATAGTGGTGGCTTTGCAGATCCGGCCCCGGTAATTATGAGCTATATAAAAGTGGATGAAATCGCAACTCTCCCCTAAAAAAGAAGTATATACCTTGGACGTTATCTCCGTGTCGTCCGTTAGAGCACCTGACTGTTAATCAGGGTGTCGTCCGTTCAAGTCGGACTGGGGCAGCCAACAAAAAAATCACCGAACAGTCTTCGGTGATTTTTTTATGCGGCCGTAGCTCATCTGGTAGAGCGCCACCTTGCCAAGGTGGAGGTAGCGAGTTCGAGCCTCGTCGGCCGCTCCAAAGGCAGCGGGAGAGCCGGTTGAAACAAACGTTTCGACCGGCTCTCCCGCCTTTTGTTTTATAATTCGGCACGCAGCGGATGCTGTTATCAGCATCAAAAATCAATTTCAGCGATGAGGCGGCATAACCGTTTCATAACATCAGAATCTGTCATAGGATAAATCATTGCCCTCACAACATCTTTTTGTCATAGCTTCGTTGAGTTCTTACATTCGCTGCAACAGGGCGCGCTGGCGCAGCAATTCCTGCAGGATGTCCATAGATCAGCACCTCTCTGTAAGAAGAATATATTCTGTATATTGTGCGGATGGTAAACTGATATTATAATACGGCGTTCGTGATTGCCAATGGCAACTTTTGGTCAATTTTGTCCTGTACGGTATAAAATCTGCAAAATGTTGTGCGTACATCCATCCTCTCTATACCGTAAACCCATCCAACAATACCTGCACAGGGCTGTACCGGTCATACAGTAAATCTTCGGCAGTGGGCGGCTCACGCAGGGGAGCGTGGGGGGCCAGCGGCAGGCGCAGAGCGGCGGCAAAATGTGGGGGATGGGCTGCGTCCGCGCTGCGCCCGTGCACGGGGGAACCAGTGGCCAAGCAGAGACCGCCTGTAAGCGCGGCTGCGCGGCGCAGCAAGGGCAGGGTGTCGGCGGGCATCCCGGAGGCGGAAACCGCGCGGAACACCGCCACCGCCACCCCTGCGCCCGGCTGCAGCGTGACCGCGGCCCGCCCGGCGGGCAGCACGCACCGCAGCACGCACAGCACCGCCGCCTGCCACAAATTGCGGGGCAGTGCCACGGGCAGCGGGGCAGGGGAGGACATCACGTACAGCCAGCCCGGCCGACGCCGCACGGCCTCGCTGGCGGCGGTACACAGGACGGCTGTCTCGGCGCTCAGGTCCAGCGCACGGTGCGTGGGCGGTGCAGCAAGGGCCTCCGCCAGCATCAGCAGCCGCAGCTGGGGCTGCACATCCGCCCCAGCTGCGGCCATGCCCGACAGGCGCAGGCGGCGCGGATCGTCGAAAATCTGCATTGTCACTCCCCCTCTCGTGGTGCCAAGTCCCTGTTAGTCTGTGCAAAACGGCCCGGCGGAAGGGTGGAAAATGGTCCCAGCCAAAAAAAATCATGATTTTTTTGAAAAAATCCTGTTAAATGAATAACAGCCCCCTTGCAGATTTCGCAAGAATAGGGTACAATAGTGACATACGGCAGAGCGGGTGACCGGGCTGCCGGGTACAACAAAAATCTTGGGAGGATTTAACAATGGCTGTTAAAGTTGCTATCAATGGTTTTGGCCGTATCGGCCGTCTGGCTTTCCGTCAGATGTTTGAGGCTGACGGCTACGAAGTTGTCGCTATCAACGATCTGACCAGCCCCGCTATGCTGGCCCACCTGCTGAAGTATGACACCGCTCAGGGCTCTTTCCTGGGCAAGATCGGTGAGCACAAGCACACCGTCGAGGCTGGCGAGGACTACATCGTCGTCGACGGCAAGAAGATCACCATCTACGCCATTAAAGATGCTAAGGATTGCCCCTGGGGCGAGCTGGGCATCGATGTCGTTCTGGAGTGCACCGGTTTCTACACCAGCAAGGACAAGGCTATGGCTCACGTCCAGGCTGGCGCTAAGAAGGTCGTTATCTCTGCCCCCGCTGGCAAGGATCTGAAGACCATCGTCTACTCCGTCAACGAGAAGACCCTGACCACTGAGGATCAGGTCATCTCCGCTGCTTCCTGCACCACCAACTGCCTGGCTCCTATGGCCGACACCCTGAACAAGACCTTCCCCATCGTCTCCGGCATCATGACCACCGTTCATGCTTACACCGGCGACCAGATGATCCTGGACGGCCCGCAGCGTAAGGGCGACCTGCGCCGCGCTCGTGCTGGTGCTCAGAACATCGTTCCTAACTCCACCGGCGCTGCCAAGGCCATCGGCCTGGTCATCCCCGAGCTGAACGGCAAGCTGATCGGCTCTGCTCAGCGCGTTCCCGTTCCCACCGGTTCTACCACCATCCTGGTTGCCGTTGTCAAGGGCAAGGACGTCACCAAGGAAGCCATCAACGCTGCTATGAAGGCTGCTGCCTCCGAGAGCTTCGGCTACAACGAGGATCCAATCGTTTCTTCTGACGTTATCGGCATGCGTTACGGCTCTCTGTTCGACGCTACCCAGACCATGGTCGCTAAGATCGACGACGACACCTATCAGGTTCAGGTCGTTTCTTGGTACGACAACGAGAACTCCTACACTTCTCAGATGGTCCGCACCATCAAGTACTTCGCTGAGCTGTAATCGAAAGATTTTAGCTGCGAACTGCTGAATAGTAGGTAAGCACCGCGCCCCTTCCGCTGGAAACAGTGGAAGGGGCGCGGTTTTGTTTTGGTGGAATTAGGTACGCGGTTACTTATTCTTTTTCGATTTTGGTGCAGGCAGTTCGCTGTACATGGCGGTGAATAGTCCGGTCAAAAACTCTTTGCTATCCACTTCCTCCACCAGCAGCATGGGTTTGGCGCCGTCGTAAGGCGGCTCATACACGGCGCTTGGCATGGCAGACAGGGCAGCTTTTACAGGCTTTACCAGCAGCCGGTCATCATAGATGCCTCCGACGATTCTGCCGCGGTAATACAGGATAAACTCACCCATCATGGCTCGGTATGTGATCTCCTCCAGGCCAGACAACTGCTCTAAAATGTAGTGCAGATATTCTTTGCTTGAGGCCATAAGAAATTCTCCTTTTATGCACAGTATTTAAACTTCATTATATCACGCAGACAAGGTATTGTATAGTTGTGTCTACAGAGGTTTGTAAAATTGAAAAAGGTAGAGATCACGCCAAAAATTTACATCTGAAGGTGTTGACTATGTATATGGGCGGATGCTATCATAGGGACATAGAAATAAAGCAATATATTAACGATATATCAATCTTTATTGTGCGCTTCGCTGTAAGGAGGTTTACTATGCGAAGAAGAATTTCACTGCTGGCGGGCGTGCTGTTTGCCTGTGCGCTCTGTGCCTGTTCGGCGCAAAACGTCGGAGATAGCGGCAGCCAAGCGGCAAGTTCTGCCCCTGTAAGCAGCGCACCGAGCGAGAACAATTTGCCCGAAAGCACAGCAGCTCCGGCAGTATCGGATAGCCAACCCTCTGCGCCTGCGGAATCCACAGCGGCTTCTTCCGACATAAATTCTGATGCGACTTCCTCTGCCGACAGCCAGTCCTCCGAAGAAACGTATACCCTTACGCGCTATGAATCTGTTTGTGATGTTCCCTATGCAAACCTGGACTATGAGGTTTATGGTGGCGAGGGCGTAGAAGAGGGACGCCATGGCTTAACAAAAGATGGCGTACCTTGGGTTGCGCCGCCGGGAGCCGACCAGTTTGGTGATATCTGTTTCAGTGACGGACATAATCTTTACATCCAATGTTTTCTGACGTATTATGATAAACCGTCCACGGATTTCCGCTGGTTTGCTGTGAACTTGAACCACTTTGATGATGAAGATTCTGTCTTTTTGCCGGATGAAACGATGAACCAGCTTTTTGTAGGGGCGGATGGTGACACACTGTATACCGCAGATGGATATGAATATAAATTGAGCGCCGTGTCCTGGTGCCAGGATGGTACCTGCAAGCGATAAATAAGACCGGCATCCCAACGTGAGGGATGCCGGTTTTATTACTATTTAATTTTACTTCGCGCCGCGGCCGGCAAACACAACGTACACCGTCTTAAACAAGATCTTAATATCGCCCCACAGGGACCAGTTATCGATATACTGGACGTCCAGCTTGACGACTTCTTCAAAATCCTCGATGTTGCTGCGGCCGCTGACCTGCCACAGGCCGGTGATGCCGGGCTTCATGGACAGGCGGCGCTTGTGGTGGCTCTCGTACTGCTTATATTCGTCCAGCGTCGGCGGGCGGGTGCCAACCAGGCTCATATCGCCGCGCAGCACGTCAAAGAACTGCGGCAGCTCGTCGATGCTGGTCTTGCGGATGAACTTGCCCACCTTGGTGATGCGGGGGTCATCCTGCATTTTAAACATCAGGCCGTTCATTTCGTTCTGGGCCATCAGGCTCTTTTTGCGTTCCTCGGCATCCATATACATGCTGCGCAGCTTGTGGATGTAGAACACACGGCCGTTCAGACCGACGCGCTTCTGCTTAAAGATCAGCGGGCCGGGGCTTTCCAGCTTCAGCGGGATAGCCGTAATGGCGATGATGGGCACGCTGATGATGCAGCCCACCAGGCCGCCCAGAATGTCCATGGCGCGCTTCAGCACGCGGTCACGCAGTTTCAGCTCCAGGGTGCCCATCGTGACGATGTTGCCTCCGGCGCAGCGGCCCAAAATGCGGGAAAACCGCACGGCGCTGGTCTCACCGCAGCAGCGTTCCTCGATGCGGTCCAGCAGCAGCAGGCGGAAATGCACGGTCAGGCCCATGCTCTCCATCTCTTCCAGCACAGGGATGAAGGATTCGCCGCTGTCCATGGGGATGTCGACGTAGATCTCATCCAGCGCAGCCTGGCGGATCCAATCCATAAAGTTGTCGTAGTTGGCGGTCACCGGAACACCGGCCAGCGTGGAGCCAATTTCCGAAGCCGGGGCTTCCAGAATCGCCACGCCGCTGATGCGCTTGGACCAGTCCCGCTGCAACTCGTTAATTAACAGTTCGGCGCGGTCCTGGGTGGAGATAAGCCCCACCAGGCTTTCCAGGCCGGATTGGCTCTGGATCTGCAGCAGCGACCGCTTGAGCAGCCCGTGGGCGATGGGCAGCAAAACAAAGTTGATAAGCGGCACCGCCAGCGTGAAGTAGCGCGAATCCAGCATCTCGGCTTTCGTCAGCAGCATGGCGGTGGAGTAGACCAGCGCCAGCAGCACATTGAACTTGATGGAAAGCTTGATTTCCTCGCCGCTGGTGCGGGTGACGATGTTTTCCGTTTGGTCAAAACAGATGAACGTCGCCACAAAGGCCAGCATCAGCAGGCAGATGGTCTGCACCCAATCGCTGGGGGCGTAAGGGACCAGCTGCTTCAACAGCCCGTCCGTTACCAGCCAGGCCAGCAGGGTGCTGAGCAGCAGCACCACAAGGTCCGTTAAGAAAACGTAGATATATTGTAGTTTTTCACGCTTCGTGATCATTCGGGTGTGTGTTCCTTCCTCAAACAAAGGGGCTGGCTGGCAGTTTCCGCAAAGCCGCTGCCCCAAAACATGATTACTTAGTATTCATACTATCATATTTAGTCCGGGTTTTCAACACAGGAATGATTTCCGTGTTGAAACTTGTCGAAAATTTGGCACTTTGTCAAGTTTCAAACGTAACATGACACGATATTTTGCCGAATTTGCTTGCCACAGGGCGCATTGTGCTTTATAATATTAAATAAGTATACATATGTTTGTGGCTGGGGAGGATCTCTATGGCTACCATCGACATTAACCAATACATCGAGCAGAGCGGCATGCGCAAGGCGCGGTTTGGCGGATACGAGCCGGACGACGTGCGCCAGGCCATGCTGGACCTGTGCAGCGATTACGAACAACGGCTGAACACCGCTGCCCAGCAGGTGCGCGGCGCCCAGCAGGAGGCTGAGGCTCTGCGCCGCCGCTGCCAGACGCTCATTGGCCAGAACCAGAATTTGGCCACGCAGAATGCCTCGCTGGCGGGCAAGGCCGACCGCATTGCCCGGATGCAGAGCGATATGGAGACGCGCTACTCCAAAGTGCAGGAGCGCAACCACTCGCTGACTGACCAGGTGGCGATGCTGCGCCTGAAAAACACCGATCTGGAACTGAAAAATAAAGAGCTGACCGAGCGGGCTGAGAACGCCGATGCCGCCCTGCGCATTAAAGGGCGGGAGCATGACCAAGCCAAACAGCAGGTGTTGGCCGAGCGGGATTCCGTGGTGGCCGGGGCGCAGAAAGAAGCCGCCCGCATCCGCAGCCAGGCCCGGGAGGAAGCCGACCAACTGCTGAAGGACACCAACCTGAAAGCCGAGGCTATCGACCAGCTGGCCCGGGAGCAGGCCATCGGCCAGGCCCGCAAGATGGTGCAGGCCGCTACCGAGGAGACCCGCGAAATTCAAAACGCCCACCGCCTGCGCCTGCAAGATCTGCAAAGCCGTATCGACGCCATGGAGCAGCAGCGCGCCAAACTGATGGATTTCCTGGCAAAGATGATTGCAGAACTGCAGGAGACCCAGGACTACGCCCAGCAAAACACCCCGCAGCCACTGGAAAATAAGGAGACGACCGAGCCTTCGGCTGAGCCGCAGCTGGATCTGTCGCCCACGGCGGTGGATGCCGCTGCCAGCGCCCTGCGCACCGAGGATACCAACGACGCGCAGCCTGCCCCGGCCCACGCGGAGCTGACCGACGAGGACGGCCAGCCCCGCAACTGCGTGGTGGCTCCGGGATGGAATGACCACGCCAACGATACCCGCGTGGCCCGCCCGGTACCCGACGGCCCCGAAAAACAACCGCAGCCGGAATATTTCGATACCACCCCCACCGCTAACGAGCTGCACACCCTGCAGACCCCGCCGGCCGAAGCCGCTGCCAAGCCGAAGGAAGAGGTAGAAATTCCGGGCGCCATTTTCTCTTACCCCATCCTTCGCCAGAAGGGGGAGCCGATTTTGGACGAGGAACCGCCGGTGCGCGGGCCCCACACCCCGCTGCTGCCGAACCTGGACACCGACGCGGACGAGGAGGACGACGACCTCCTCACCGCCCCCGCAGCCCCGGCGCAGCCCGCCCCCCAGCCTGCTGCCCCGGCGGCTGGCACCCCGGCCAAGGTGACGGCCAGTGGCCCGCGCCGCAAAAAGGCTGTAGCCGCCCTGCGTGCCCTGCGCCGCAAGCTGGGGGAAGGATAAAGCCTGAAACAAACCGCACAATTCCCGCCCCGCACGTTTGGAATTGTGCGGTTTTGCCGAAATAAGACAGGAGGCTTTCTGTGAAGAGCCATACATATTGGGCGTCGGCGCTGCTGGTGCTGGCGCTCGCCCTCTGGTGCACCCCGGGCGTCTCGGCCGAGGATACGACCACCACTGCCTCCGGCACGGCGGGCAGCTTCCAGCTGGAGCAGGTCTACGTCAATGCGCCGGAGCTGGACGTCTACTTTTATGCCACCGACGCCAACGGGGAATCTTACAGCCCTATCGTCGTGCAGGCGCAGGGGGTGGAGGCCACTCTTGGTGACCGCAAGCTGGACACCGGCATGATCGGCGTGGCCGAGGACCCTATCTGCTACATCATCGCGCTGGACAACAGTACCTCCATCGACGCCGAGGATTTCCACAAGATGCGCACGGCCATCTGGAAGCTGGCCCAGACCAAGCAGGATAAGGACCAGATCATGGTCTACACGCTGGCGGGCGGCGCACAATGTGCCCTGCCTGCCACCAACGATAAGGCGGAAATTTTTAATACGCTGCGCACCATCGGCCAAAGCGAGGGTGCCATCGATCTGACCGGAACGGTGACCATGCTGGCGGCGGACATCCAGACCGAGTACCAATCCTTAGCGCCCCGCAAGGTGGCGTTTGTCTGCACCGATGCCGCCCAGATCATGACCAATCTGGCCCTGCTGGGCGGCACGCTGGGTACCGACCAGAGCAACTTAAACATGGCAATGTACACTTTCATCTGCACTGCCGCGCCCGACCAGCTGGAATCCACGACCCAAATGTCTGGCGGCAAGGTCATCGCCTGCCGCCACGCCAACCTGGCCGCCGAAATGCAGGCCAAGCAGACAAAGTTTGCCCAGGCTTTGACCCTGCGCACCGAGGTGCCGGACAGCCTGACCGGCGAGCGGCAGGAGATATTTACCCTGTCGGTGCCCAAGTTGGGCAGCGCCGTGAAAAGCAGCACCACCGTGTACATGGGCTTTAAAATGGAGAAGCCCCAGGTCACCAAGGTGGAGCCGCTGGGCCGCACCAAACTGCGGCTGACCTTCAACCAGGCAGTCAATGCCAACGCCGATCGCCCCCAGTATTACCGCGTTTACACCAACGATGTGTGGGGCTGGTACGTCAAAATTGAATCGGTGCAGCTGAGCGAGGATGGCCGCACCGCCGTGCTGACCACCGAACCACTCTATCAGGGCCGCTACAACGTCACCTTAAATAAGGTGGCCAGCCGCATGACACCCGCTAACGTCAGCGCCCGCCAGCAAAGCTGCAGCTTTATGATCGCCCGCTGGCCCCGGGACCGAGCGTTCTACATGGGGCGGTTCAGCATGCCGCTGACCATCGCCGTGGTGCTGCTGGGGGCGCTGGCCCTCAACTGGCTGGTGCTGCGCCGCAGGGAGCGTGTCTCGGAGCAGACCGCCGAAGCGGAGCACCTGCTGGCGGGTGCCGACAGCCTGGACGGCACCGGCGCACTGCCCAAGCGTTGGGTGACACTGTTCTGGGCTGCGCGCGGCTCCATTGCCGAGAGCCGCTGGGCGGGCATTGTGGAAAGCAGCCTGATCTTGGGCAGCGACGCCGCCCAGTGCGACCTCTGCCTGCCGGACAGCCGCATCCGCCCCCAGCACGCCGTGCTGGCCGTGCGGGGCGAAGCCCTGCTGGTGCAGCCCCTTGGCCCTGATACGACGGTGTTTGTCAACGGTGAGAAGATCGCCGGGGAACACTGTTTGCAGAATAACGATACCCTGCGTCTGGGACGCACGACGATACGCCTGGTGCTGTGAGCGGAGGAAACAAAATGAAACTGACCAAATGTGCCAGCGGCCATTTCTATGACGCTGATAAATACCCTGAGTGCCCCTACTGCAATACCGGCCTGCAGACCGATTCTTCCATCGTGCACAGCGGCGCAGCGGAAGAAAGCCCGGAAGAGACCCCGGTAGAACCGGCTGTTCCGGCGGCTGCCCCCGCCGGCCCTGTGGCCGGCTGGCTGGTGGTGCTGGATGGTGAAGCCAAAGGCCGCGACCTGCACCTTGGCGTGGGCCGGACCTTTTTGGGACTGGACAAGGATGGCACGCCCGTCACCTTAAGTGCCGATGCCCCCCTGAGCCTGCGCCAGGCTGTGCTTGTCTACGACGGCGAAGCCAAGACCTACACGCTGCTGCCCGGTTCCTCCCAGGAATTGTGCTACCTGGGCGACACGGCGCTGCTGGAGCCGCAGGAGCTGGCAGGGGAGGAGACCCTGCGCCTGGGCACTGCCACGCTGAAATTCGTGCCCTTCTGCGGCCCGGATTTCAGTTGGTAAGGGGGTGGCAGCGTGGCAAGTGAGATCGTATTTTTAATTACCGAGCAGCGCAACAAACAGCGCATCACCCTGCCTGCGGGCAGTTACCGCTTTGGCCGCAGTGCTCAGTGTGAATATGTGCTGCGCCGCAACAACGTGGGCGAGGTGCAGTTCGTGGTGGCCTGCACCAAGGACGGCTGGACTGTGACCGATTCCTCCACCGAGTGCGCGACCTGGTACGACAACCGCTACCTGAACCAGGGCGAGACCTGCCCCCTGCAGGAGGGTGACGTGCTGGGCCTGAACACCGACGGCAATGCGTCTACGCAGGAAATCACGTTTAGAGTTGAGGAAATTCGCACAGCCCAAAGCGGCGAGACCGGCCTGCGGCAGGAGCAGACTGACAACGCCGTCCTGCGGGAGGTGGATGTCCGCCGCAAAAAGCGGGTGCTCATCGGCCGTGGCGATGACTGCGACATCAAGCTTGTCAGCGACCGCGTATCCCGCCATCACTGCGAAATTTTGTACAAGGACGGCCACTACGAGCTGCGCGATTTGGGCTCCACCAACGGCACCTATGTGGACGGTGCCCGCGTGACCGGCACAGTGCTGCGCAGTGGCGCGGTCATCAACGTGCCTACGCAGGTATTTGCTTTTTCCGGCGGGCTGCTGCATTACCACGAGCATAAAAGCGGCATCAGCGTGCAGCTGCTCAATGTGTATAAGACCGTCAAAAACCGCAACACCGGCAAGCCGCTGAACATCGTGGACGGCACCAGCTTTGAAATCGAGCCCAACAGCTTTGTGGTGCTGGTGGGCGGCTCCGGCACCGGAAAGTCCAGCCTGCTTACCTGCATCACCGGCACTGCGCCCTGCACCAAGGGCAGCGTGCGGTTCGACGGCCTGGACACCGCCGATAATCGTAACGCTTTTGAGGCCGTGCTGGGCTACGTGCCGCAGAAGGACATCATGCACGATAACCTGACCGTGGAGCAGAGCCTGACCTTTACGGCCAAGCTGCGCATCGCCCACGACGCCACCAGGGCCGAGATCAACGCCGCCGTGGCCCATGCGATTGAAGCTGTGGACCTGACCGGGCGGGAAAAAACGCTGATCTCCCAGCTTTCCGGCGGGCAGAAAAAGCGTGTCTCCATCGCCATGGAACTGCTGGCCAACCCCCGGCTGCTGATTCTGGACGAGCCCACCAGCGGCCTTTCGCCGGACCTTGACCGCAGCATGATGGAGCTGTGCCGCAAGCTCAGCCACCAAAACTGCACGGTGCTGATGGTCACCCACAATATGTCCAACATCAACCTGTGCGATAAAATTGCCTTTTTGGGTGTGGGCGGCGTGCTGTGCTATTACGGCGCACCGGAAAAACTGCACCGCTACTTTGATGTGGAGCTGACCAGCGACATTTTTGAAAAACTGCGGGTGCCCGAGCTCATCGAGCAGTACCGCCAGCAATACTTTACCACGCCGGAGTTCAACCGCCTGGTGGCGGCCTGGCCCGAGGCAGCGCAGGAGGCGGATAAGCGATGCAGCCAATAAAATTGATGAAATTCTGGCGCCAGTTCACGGTGCTGGTGCAGCGCAATCTGCGCCTGATCTTAAACGATAAGCTCACGATGGCCAGCCTGATCTTGCAGGCGCCGTTCATGGTGTTGGTCATTAAAATGGTGGTTGACCCGGATTGCTTTACCTCCAACCTTATTAACATCGGCAGCCGCACGGCGCTGTTCATTATCAGCGCCATGGCCGCCTTTATGGGCACGCTGAACTCCTACCGCGAAATTTGTAAAGAGCGGGAGATCATCCTGCGGGAAGCTTCGGTAGGCGTTAGCCTGCTGGCGGTGGTGCTGAGCAAGGCCTTCGTGCTGCTGCTTATCGAGGACGTCCAGGCCGCCATTTTAACCTTCGGCTTTGTGCGCATCGTGAACATCCCGCAGAACCACCTGCTGCTGGATACCGATGTGGAGATTTTTGTCTCGATCCTGCTCATGCTGGTGGCGTCCAGCGCTATCGGCCTGTTGATCTCCGCCATCTTCAAAAGCGGTGAGAGCGCGATTTTGGTCGTGCTGGTGCTGATGATCGGGCAGGTGGTGTTCAGCGGCATTATGTTCACGCTGACCGGGGTGGCCGCCCGGATCGCGGCGGTCGTCGTCTGCCGCTGGGGCATGGGCGCGCTGGGGGCCTCCACCGACCTGAACAGCCGCCTGGCTTGGCTGAAGCAGGGCTTCGACAGCCCTATGTACGATGCCACGGTAGCCAACCTGATGCACTCCTGGCAGATGATGGGGCTTATCACGGTGGTATGCCTCATCGCCGCTTGGCTGGTGCTGCAGATTTCGTTTAACCGGAGGAAAGCATAGTTGAGTTTGTAGGGGTGGATGCTTGCATTCGCCCGTGGGACCGCTTGGCAGCCACAACAAGGGCTGCCAGCCAGCATGGCTGGCCCGCTCGTGCGGTTCAAAGCCCCACTGGGGCTTTGATCGCTACGCGACCTCGCAATACAAGCATCGACCCCTACATGCACACAAAAATAACGCCCCTATCCATTGGACGGGGGCGCTACTTGTATGTTTTACTTTTTATCCGGCGGGAACTCTCCCTGGTGTTCGGCCTCCAGGCGGCTCAGGCGGGCTTCCAGTTGGGAGATGCGCTGGTTGACAATATCCGGCAGATCCTGCTGGTCCAGATCGTCCGACGGGCAGCATTTCTCGTTGCGCATGCGCACTACCTCGGCGGGCACGCCCACGGCGGTGCAGTTGGCGGGCAGGTTTTTCAGCACCACACTGCCGGCGCCCACGCGCACGTTATCGCCGATATATACAGGCCCCAGCACCTTGGTGCCTGCGCCGATCAGCACGTTATTGCCTAAGGTCGGGTGGCGCTTGCCGGTGTCCTTGCCGGTGCCGCCCAGGGTCACGCCGTGGTAGATCGTGCAGTTGTCACCGATCTCGGTGGTCTCGCCAAACACGATGCCCATGCCGTGGTCGATAAACAGCTTGCGGCCGATCTTCGCGCCGGGGTGGATCTCGATGCCTGTTAAATGCCGGGCTAACTGGCTGACGAACCGCGCCAAAAAGAAACACTTGTGGTTATACAAAAAATGTGCGATCTTATGTGTAACCAGCACGTGGAAACCGGGGTACAGAATGATGACCTCGGCCACATTGCGCGCGGCGGGGTCCTTATCCCGGATATTTTTGGCGTCTTCCCAAAGGCCCATGATGTTTCCCTCTGTTTCTTATTGCATACCATATTGTGCTAATGTAAAAACACGATTCTATAGTAAAGTTTAGTATACATAATAGCACAATCGCGGATAAAAGGCAATGCCGGGCGGTTTTGCGGTATATTTTGTCAAAATGTCCAAAAGTTGCCCCAAAACTCTATAAAATCCCTAACTGCCCAAAAACCCCCATTGCATTGACACCACCGCCGGGGCATGGTACAATAAGTAAAATTTATGTAATACGTGGGGAAGGAGTACGTCTGCATGTTGATGAGCGGTTTTGCAAACTTTAAGATTAACGGCGCAGCGTCCTTTCCCGCCGCTGTGCATGGTGTGACTTTTTGACTTTTCCCATTTTTGGGAAAAGTTTTTTTTTGCCCAAATACACACCCAGGGAGGTATAACATGCTGATCCGCAACGCAAAAGACACCGCCGGCAAACCCATCGAGGTATGGCTGCGCGGCGACAAGATCGCAGCCATCGGCCAGGGCCTTGTGGTGCCCGAGGGCGAGGATGTGCTGGATGCCAAAGGCCGCACCATCCTGCCCGCTTTCATCGATACCCACTGCCACTGGCGCACCCCAGGCTTTGAATATAAAGAGGACATCGCCACCGGCTCGGCGGCCGCAGCGGCAGGCGGTTACACCTTTGTGAACCTGATGCCCAACACCAAGCCCGTCTGCTCCACGCCGGAGATTGCCCACGCGGTGGAGGCCGAGGCCAAGCGCATCGGCCTGTGCGATGCCAACCAGACCGTCTCCATCACCAGGGACTTTGACGGTAAGACCATCGATCATCTGCTTACCCTGCCGGAGGACATCAAGTTCATCACCGAGGACGGCAACGGCGTGATGAACAACGCCGTTATGGCGCGGGTCTTTGCCATCGCCACCGAGCGCGGCCTGACCGTCATGTCCCACGCCGAGGACCGGGAGATCAGCCCCTGGGACTACCGCCTGGCCGAGAATATCGAGACCGTGCGCAACTGCCACCTGGCCGAGTACTACGGCACCCGCCTGCACATGTGCCACGTCTCCACCAAGGAATCCATCGACGCTATCCGCATGAGCCGCCTGAAAGGTGCCCGTGTCAGCTGCGAGGTCACGCCCCATCACCTCTGGTTCGATGACAGCCGCCTGCAGTACAAGGTCAACCCGCCCATCCGTAAGGCCGACGATGTCACCGCCCTGATCGAAGCCATCAGGGACGGCACCGTGACCTGCATCGGCACCGACCACGCACCCCATACCGCCGAGGAAAAGGAGAAGGGAGCCGCCGGTATGGTGGGCCTGGAGACAGCCTTCGGCGTATGCTACACCAAGCTTTGCCGCGAGCAGCGCCTGCCGCTGGAACTGCTGAGCTTTTTGATGAGCGCCGGCCCCGCCGCCGTGCTGGGCCTGGCCGACCACAAGGGCATGCTGGCCCCCGGTTACGACGCCGATGTCGTGCTGGTGGACCTGGACCACATGTACGAGGTGAGCGCCGAGGATCTCCACAGCAAGAGTAAGAACTGCCCCTACGATGGCACCCTGCTGTACGGCAAGGTCGTCACCACCATCAAGGGGGGCAAGGTCACGTTCCAAATCGAAGAGTAAGCAATCTACATTATATAAACGGGGGAGCACACAATGTTGACGAACATGGATAAACTGTACGAGAGCGTAGCTGCCAACGGCCCGGTCTGCGTCGGCCTGGATACCGAGATCGGCTACCTGCCCACCACCGACACCGCCAAGACCGCCGGCGAGAACGTGCTGGACTTCAACCGCGTGCTGATCGCCGCCACCAAGGGCGTGGCAGGCTGCTACAAGGTGCAGATCGCCTACTACGAGTCCCTGGGCCTGGACGGTATGCGCGCCTACGCCGAGACCCTCAAGCTGGCCCGTGCCACCGGCCTGCCGGTCATTGCCGACATCAAGCGCGGCGACATTGCCAAGACCGCCGAAATGTATGCCAAGGCCCACTTCACCGGCGACTTCGAGGCCGACATCATCACGCTGGCCCCCTACATGGGCCTCGACTCCATCAGCCCCTACCTGCCGTACTGCGAGCAGCAGGGCAAGGGCGTGTTCGTTCTGTGCCGCACCTCCAACCCCGGCGCCAAAGATTTTGAGTACAAAAAGCTGGACGACGGCCGCCATGTCTACGACCTGGTGGGCGACAGCTTGACCGCCCTGGGCAAGGACTACATGGGCGAGCACGGCTACTCCAGCATCGGCCTGGTCATCGGCGGCACCCATACCGAGGAAGCCACCGCCATCCGCGCCGCTTACAAAAACACCTTCTTCCTGATCCCCGGCTACGGTGCCCAGGGCGGCAAGGCTGCCGACATCGCCCAGTACCTGACCCAGGGCAACGGCGGCGTGGTCAACTCCAGCCGCGGCATCCTGCTGGCCTACAAGAAACAGCCCGGCGTAGCCTTTGACGAGGCCGCCTACAACGAGTGCGTGCGCATGCGGGAGGACATTCAGGGTGAGTGCAATAAGCTGTAATCTGACGGTGCTGCAACAAGAAACTGTTGCACCCGATATCCGCCGCCTGACGGTGCAGTGGCAAGACCCCCGCCACGAGCCCCACGCAGGCCAGTTCTACATGCTGCGGGCCTGGGCCGCCGACGCTACGCCGATCCTGTCCCGCCCCATCAGTGTGAATGACTTTGACAACCAGACCGGTGCGCTGACCTTTTTGTATCAGCTCAAAGGCGAGGGTACGCACAAAATTGCCGCCCTGCAGCCCGGTCAGACGCTGACCGTCACCGGCCCCTGCGGCAACGGCTTTGACGCCGCCGCGCTGGCAGGCAAGTATCAGCGCATCGCCGTGGTGGGCGGCGGCATCGGCACCGCGCCGCTGCTGCTGCTCTGCAAGCAGCTCTGCCGGGCAGGCGTGCGGCCGGACGTGTACGTCGGCTTCCGCGATACCAGCTACGGCATGGACAGGTTCGTGCCCTGGTGCCACGATGTTTTTGTAGCCACCGATTCCGGCAATGAGGGTCATCACGGCCTTGTGACGGACCTGCTGGACGCGAAAAACTACGACATCGTGCTGACCTGCGGCCCTATGGTGATGATGCGCGGCGTGGCCAAGCTCTGCGCTGCCGCTAATGTGCCCTGCCTGGCCAGCCTTGAAAAAAAGATGGCCTGCGGTTTGGGCGCCTGCCTGGGCTGCACCTGCCACACGAAAATCGGCCCCGTTACCGTCTGCAAGGACGGCCCGGTATTCAACGCACAGGAGGTGTTTGACTGATGGCAGACCTGCATGTTGATTTCCTCGGCAAGCGGCTGGCCGGCCCGGTCGTCGCCGCCTCCGGCACCTTCGGCTTCGGCCCGGAGTATGCCGACATCGAGGACCTGCGCCTGCTGGGCGGCATCTCCGGCAAGGGCCTGACCCTGAACGGTCAGCCCGGCAACGAGGGCGAGCGCCTGTACGAGACGCCCTCCGGCCTGATGAACTCCATCGGCCTGCAGAACCCCGGTGTGCAGCATTTCATCGACCACGAACTGCCCGCTATGCGCCAGTGCGGCACCACCGTCTGGGCCAACCTGGGCGGCCATACCATTGAGGAAAACATCGAGGGCGTGGCCATGCTCTGCGCCGCCGGTGTGGATTTTATCGAACTGAATATCAGCTGCCCCAACGTCAAGCAGGGCGGTCTTGCCTTCGGTATCCGCGCGGCCGACGCCAGCGAGGTGGTCAGCGCGGTGCGCAAGGTCTGCACCGTGCCGCTGATCGTCAAGCTCAGCCCCCAGGCCGAGAGCATCCCTGAGATGTGCAAGGCGGTCGAGGCCGCCGGTGCCGATGCCATCAGCCTGTGCAATACCTTCCAGGCCTGCGCCATTGATCTGGAAAAGCGCCGCCCGGTGTTCAACAACACCTTCGCGGGCCTGTCCGGCCCGGCGGTGCGGCCCATCGCCCTGCGCATGGTGTGGCAGGCTGTGGGTGCTGTCAGCATCCCCGTGGTGGGGCTGGGCGGCATCCTGACCGGCCGCGATGCGCTGGAGTTCATCATGGCCGGTGCCGCGGCTGTACAGGTGGGTACGGCGAATTTCCTGGACCCGAAAGCCTGCACCCGCATCACCGCCGAGATCGCCCAGTGGATGGACGCACACGGCGTCAAGACGCTGGATGAGATCAGAGGGTGCGCGAGAGGGTAAGGGAAAGTAAGAACCTCGCTGTAGGGGTCGATGCTCGCATTCGCCCCTACAACATCGTGGTATTCCCATCGTGCCATACAAAATAGATATACAACCGTATTGCAAAAATATACATAATATGCTACAATAAGCTGAAAATTATACAGGAGGAAAGTATCATGGCAAGAGAAGCACTGGAAGTTTTAAAGGAATGTGAAGCATTTTTGGAGGGGCACTTCCTGCTGTCGTCCGGCCGCCATTCCGGCGCATATTGCCAGATGGCATTCCTGCAGCAGTATCCCGATAAGGCTGCCGAGGTCATGGCCCCGGTCGCCGAGAAGCTGAAGGAGCTGAATGTCGACGTTGTGGTCGGCCCTGCCATGGGCGGCATTGTCTACGCTTACGAGCTGGGCCGCCAGCTGGGCAAGCGCGCCATCTTCACCGAGCGTGTGGATAACGTCATGACCCTGAAGCGGTTCCGCATCCATCCCGGTGAGCGCTGCGTCATCGCCGAGGACGTTGTCACCACCGGCGTCTCCAGCCTGGAGACCAAGCGCGTCATCGAGGAGGCCGGCGGCGTCTGCCTGGGCATCGCCTGCGTGGTCGACCGTACCCGCGCCGAGGCTCCGTCCCCGATCCCCATCGTGGCCAGCGCCCTCAAGCTGGATCTGCCCAACTACGCCCCTGAAGAGTGCCCCATCTGCAAGGAGGGCAAGCTGCCCCTGGTACACCTGGGCAGCCGCAAAATGAAAGAGCAGGCAAAGCAGACGCTGTAAAAAAGAGAGGCTAATTATGCAGGCATATCTGATATTGGCAAACGGCCGGGTGTTCCGCGGCGTTAGCGTGGGCTGCCCCGGCACCACCATCGGCGAGGTAGTCTTCGCCACCGGCATGGTCGGCTTTGAGGAGACCCTTACCGACCCCAGCTACTACGGCCAGATCATCACCCAGACCTACCCCCTCATCGGCAACTACGGCATGAACAGCCAGGATGTCGAGAGCGGCAAGATCTGGGCCAAGGGTTACATCGTGCGCGAAGCATGCAAGACCCCCTCCAACTTCCGCAGCGAAAAAACGCTGGATACTTTCTTAAAAGAAAACGGCATCATCGGCATTGAGGGCATCGATACCCGCAGCCTGACCCGCACCCTGCGGGAAAGCGGCGTTATGAACGGTGCTATCACCACCGAGTTCGACCCCGATGCCGAGCCGGAGAAGAAAGCCGCCCTGCTGCCTCAGATCGCCGCCTACGCGGTGGTCGACGCGGTTAAGACCGTTACCTGCCGGGAGGCCAAGACCTACGAACCCACCGAGGCAGGGGAGTGGGGTGATACCCCGCTGCATGTGGCCCTGCTGGACCTGGGCTGCAAAAATAACATCGTGCGCTGCCTGCAAAAGCGCGGCTGCCGCGTGACCGTGCTGCCTGGCACCACCACCGCCGCCCAGCTGGCCGAGCTGCACCCGGACGGCCTGATGCTCTCCAACGGCCCCGGCGACCCGGCCGAGAATGTGGAGATCATCGCCAACATCCGCAAAATGCTCTCCACCGGCATCCCCACCTTCGGCATCTGCCTGGGCCACCAGCTCACCGCCCTGGCTGCCGGTGCCCACACCTGCAAGCTGAAGTACGGCCACCGCGGCGCGAACCAGCCTGTTACCCATGCCGGCAAAGCCCGCACCTTCATCACCAGCCAGAACCACGGTTACGCCGTGGAAAGCGAGACCCTGCCCGCCGATGTGGGACAGGTCAGCTATGTGAATGCCAACGACGGCACCTGCGAGGGCGTGGACTACTTCCAGTGGAACTGCTTCACCGTCCAGTTCCACCCCGAAGCCAACGGCGGCCCCAAGGATACCGAATTTCTGTTTGATGAATTTGTCAGCCGTATGCTGGCAGCGAAAGGAGTGATCGCCGATGCCTAAGGACCCGCGTATCAAAAAGGTGCTGGTCATCGGTTCCGGCCCCATCATCATCGGCCAGGCGGCGGAGTTTGACTATTCCGGCACCCAGGCCTGCCGTGCCCTGAAATCCGAGGGTGTCGAGACCGTGCTGGTCAACTCGAACCCCGCTACCATCATGACCGACCCCGACATTGCCGATCATGTCTATATCGAGCCGCTGACCGCCGAGGTCGTGGAGCGCATCATCGAAAAGGAAAAGCCTGATGCCATCCTGCCCAACCTGGGCGGCCAGATGGGCCTGAACCTCAGCATGGAACTGGCCCGCAACGGCTTTTTGGACCGCAGCGGCGTGCGCCTGCTGGCCTGCAAGCCCGATACCATCGACCGCGCCGAGGACCGCCAGTTGTTCAAGGATACGATGGAAAAGCTGCACCAGCCCATCATCCCCTCCAAGGTCGTAGAGGACCTGGACGACGCGCTGGACTTTGCCGAGGTCATCGGCTACCCCGTCATCGTGCGCCCCGCCTTTACCATGGGCGGCACCGGCGGCGGCATCTGCGAGGACCGAGAAAAACTGCACGAGATCGCCACGAACGGCCTGCGTCTTTCCCCCATTCACCAGATTCTGGTGGAGAAGTGCATCTCCGGCTGGAAGGAGATCGAGTACGAGGTCATGCGTGACTCCAAGGGCAACGTCATCACCGTCTGCAACATGGAGAACCTGGACCCCGTCGGCATCCACACCGGCGACTCCATCGTCGTGGCCCCCAGTCAGACCCTCTCCGATAAAGAGTACCAGATGCTGCGTACCGCCGCGCTGGATATTATTACCGAGCTGGGTATCGAGGGCGGCTGCAACTGCCAGTTTGCCTTAAAGCCCGACAGCTTTGAGTACGCCGTCATCGAGGTCAACCCCCGTGTGTCCCGTTCCTCGGCGCTGGCATCCAAGGCCACCGGCTATCCCATTGCCAAGGTAGCTACCAAGATCGCCCTGGGATACACCCTGGACGAGATCACCAACGATGTTACCGGCGAGACCTGCGCCTGCTTTGAGCCCGCGCTGGACTATGTCGTCGTCAAATACCCGAAGTGGCCCTTTGATAAGTTCGTCTATGCTGATAAGTCCCTGGGCACCCAGATGATGGCGACCGGCGAGGTCATGGCCATCGGCAACAACTTCGAGCACGCCATGATGAAGGCAGTCTCCTCCACCGAGCTGGGCCTGGACACCCTGACCCTGCCAGACTTCGAGAAGCTCTCCACCGAGGAAGTTATTGAGCATCTGCACGTGCAGGATTCCGAGCGCGCTTTCTGCGTCTACGAGGCCCTCAAGCGCGGCGTGCCCCACGAGACTATCTACAACATCACCAAGATCGACTGGTGGTTCCTGGATAAGATGCAGCATTTGGCTGACATCGAGATGGGCCTGAAAAACGGCGAACTGACGACTGAAAAGTACCTGAGCGCCAAGAAGTTCGGCTTCCTGGATAAGACCATCAAGCGCTTGGCCGGTGTGGACACCCTGCCCGAACACCCCGCTGCAGCGTTCAAGATGGTCGATACCTGCGCTGCGGAATTTTCCGCCAAGACGCCCTATTTCTACTCCACCTTCGACGAGGACAACGAAGCCAAGCAGTTTATTGCTGAGCGCAGCGACCCCAAAAAGAAGAAGGTGCTGGTCTTTGGCTCCGGCCCTATCCGTATCGGCCAGGGCATTGAGTTTGACTACTGCTCGGTCCACGCCGTCTGGACGCTGAAAAACCACGGCTGTGAGGCAGTGCTGGTCAACAACAATCCCGAGACCGTTTCCACCGATTTTGACACCGGCGACCGCCTCTACTTTGACCCGCTGAACCCCGAGAGCGTCGACCAGATCATTGAGACCGAGAAGCCGGACGGCTGCCTGGTGCAGTTCGGCGGCCAGACCGCCATCAAGCTTGCCAAGCATATGGACGAGATCGGCCTGCCTATCCTGGGCACCCCGGCGGACGCCATCGACGAGGCCGAGGACCGCGAACGCTTTGATGAACTGCTGGAGCGTTGCGGCATCCCCCGCCCCGAGGGCCGCACCGTCTTTACGCTGGAAGAAGCCCTGCAGGCCGCGCAGGAAGTCGGCTACCCCGTACTGATGCGCCCCTCCTACGTGCTGGGCGGCCAGAACATGATCGTGGCCTACAACTCTGCCGACGTCACCGAGTACATGGGCGTTATCACCAAGCATGTGGACATGAGCCACCCGGTGCTGATGGATAAGTACATCCTGGGCACCGAGTGCGAGGTCGACGCTATCTGCGACGGCACCGATTACCTCGTGCCCGGTATCATGCAGCAGGTCGAGCGCACCGGTGTACACTCCGGCGACTCCATCTGCGTCTACCCGCCCTACACCTTCAGCCAGAAGGTCATTGATACGCTGGTGGATTACACCGGCCGCTTTGCCCGCGAGCTGAAAGTCGTCGGCCTGGTCAACGTGCAGTACGCTGTGCAGAACGACCATGTCTATGTTATCGAGGTCAACCCCCGTTCCTCCCGTACCGTGCCCTACATCTCCAAGGTCACCGGTGTGCCGATGGTCGATCTGGCCGTGCGCTGCACTCTGGGCGAAAAGCTGAAGGATATGGGCTACGGCACCGGCCTGTGGCGTAACGGCAACAGCCCCTACTACGCTGTCAAGGTGCCCGTCTACAGCTTCCTGAAGCTGCACGGCGTGGACACCATGCTGGGCCCCGAGATGAAGTCCACCGGCGAGGTGCTGGGCATTGCCCCCACCTTCCACGAGGCCATGATGAAGGGCCTGGTGGCTGCCGGTTATCAGTTCAAGGTGCCCGGTCCCGGCTCCTGCTGCATCGTGTCCGTCAAGGACAGCGACAAGCCCGAAGCCGCCGAACTGGCCTGGAAGCTGCATGACTACGGCTACAAGATTTACGGCACCGCCGAGACGGCCCGCTATCTGAACAGCCAGATGATCCCCTGCAGTGTGGTGCGCCAGATGAGCGGCGCTCGCCCGAATATGATCGACCTGCTGGAAAGCGGCCTGGTGGATTACATCATCTCCACCAGCCCCCATGGCCGCGACCCGCACCGTGATTCGGTCAAGTTCCGCCGCAAGGCCACCGAGCTGTCCATCCCCTGCATCACCGCCATGGATACCGCCCGCGTGCTGGTGGACGCCCTGCGCGGCGACCATGACATCAGCCAGATGGAACTGGTGGACATCGCCCACCTCCACCGTGAAGCCGCCAAAGGGGAATAAAATAGATCCGCAAACCGCATCCGCAGGGGTGCGGTTTTTTGTGTTGCAGGAATGACCCCCTCTGGGAGGGGACTTCCGCGAAGCGGTTGGGGGGAGAGATCCTTCGATTCAGTAGGTGCTAATTTGTTTGTCTCTCCCTCGGTCAGCTTCGCTGACCGCGCTCCCCCTCTGGCACTTCGTGCCACCTCCCCCGTATCGGGGGAGTCTGTCTCGCAGAGGGAGCCGGAAAGAGCGGCAGGCTTTACAAAGATCCCTGCCCGCGCTATACTGAAATCAATACCACAAAGGGGGCTTACCCATGAATATCACCGAATTTGCTGCCTACGCAGGTGTGTCCAAGGCGGCGGTCAGCCGGTTTTTCAACGGCGGCTACCTCAGCGCCGAGAAAAAAGCCGCCATCGCCAAAGCGGTGGAGGAGACCGGCTACCGCCCCAGCATGCAGGCCCAGATGATGCGCACCCGCCGCACCAAACAGATCGGTGTCATCCTGCCCAAACTCAGCAGTGAAAGCTGTGCCCGCATGGTCGAGGGCATCAGCCGTGTGCTGGATGAGCAGGGCTACCAGCTGCTGCTGGTGAACACCGCCAACGACAACACCCGCGAGGTGCGGGCCATGGACATGCTGCGCCACGACGCGGTGGACGGCATTATTTTGATTGCGTCCATCTTTACGCCGGAGCACGAAGCTGTGCTGGAAAGCTTAAAAATTCCTGTGGTCATTCTGGGGCAGCAGCACCCCGGCTACAGCTGCGTGTATCACGATGATTTCGGTGCGGCCCGCGCAGCCACCGCCCGCATGTTGGAAAAAGGCCGCCGCCTGCCGGGCTTTTTGGGCGCTACCATGTTGGATAAGGCCGTAGGCCAGGCCCGCCGCGCCGGGTACGAAGCCGCCCTGCGGGATGCCGGCTTAATGCCCCGCGCCCAGCGCATCAGTGTGGCCAAGTTCAACATGGAGTCCGGCTACGAGCAGGCCCGCCAGCTGTTCGAGCGGGCGGGGGAGATCAACGCGCTGTTCTGCGCCACGGATACCATCGCCATCGGTGCCATCCAGTACTGCCGCAGCCAGGGCCTGCGTGTGCCCAAGGATGTGATGGTGGCCTCCGTCGGCGACAGCCGTGCGGGCCGGGTGGCCTACGTGCCGTTGACCAGTGCCCACCTGCATTATCGCACGGCAGGGGACAAGGCCGCCCGCCTGCTGCTGGACCAGCTGGCCGATCCCCACGCCCGCCCGCGGGAGCTGGAACTGGGCTGGGAGCTGAAATGCCGCGCTTCCACTGGTGACGAAAACGCCGATGAAAATATTTGGGCGCTGTAAAAAGATGTGCCCCGTTTTTGTGCAAAGTACCAAATATCCATGTGAAACTGTGTGAAATCGATAACACATCCGAGCTAAATTGTGTCACTCGGCGAATAGAAATCTACCGCCCCATCAACTATAATATACTCGTCAGATGAAATTGATTTCACAGTCCTCTGCCTCACATCTTATAGAAGGAGCGATTTTCATGGATTACAAACACGCGGCACAACAGGTACTGGATGCCATCGGCGGCACGTCCAACATCGTATCGGCAGCCCACTGCGCAACCCGTCTGCGCCTGGTCATTGCGGACAACGACAAGGTGGACAAAAAGGCCCTCGAGAACGCCGAGGGGGCCAAGGGCGTCTTTGAGGCCCAGGGTCAGCTGCAGATCATCTTCGGCACCGGCACGGTAAACAAAGTCTACGATGAGTTCACCACTCTGGCCGGCATCGGCGCTGCTACCAAAGAGGAAGTCAAGCAGGCAGCCGCTGCCAAAGCCCCTTGGTACCAGCAGGCCATCAAGACACTGGGCGACATCTTCGTGCCCATCATCCCCGCCATCGTGGCCTCCGGCTTCCTGATGGGCATCATGGAAGCGCTGAACTTCATGGTCAACAACGGCTTCGTCAACATCGATACTTCCGGCTCCCTCTACGTGTTCGCCCAGCTGTTCTCCAACACGGCGTACACTTTCCTGCCCATCCTCATTGCCTTCTCCGCCGCGAAAGTCTTCGGCGGCAACCCGTTCCTGGGCGCGGTCATCGGCATGATCATGATCCACCCCAACCTGCAAAACGCATGGACCGTTGCGTCCGAGGGCGTGCAGACCTACCAGCCGGTGTTCGGCGGGCTGTATTCCATCCCGCTGGTGGGCTATCAGGGCCATGTTATCCCGGTCATCATCGCTGTCTGGCTCATGTCCCAGATCGAAAAGCGGCTGCATAAGGTCGTGCCTGCCATGTTTGATCTGTTCGTCACCCCGCTGGTCTCGGTCTTTGTCACCGGCTACCTGACCCTGGCTGTCATCGGACCCATCTTCACCACTGTGGAGGACGGCATCATCAACGGCGTGCAGGCTCTGATCCAGCTGCCCTACGGCATTGGTTCCTTTGTTATGGGCGGTCTGTATGCCATCACCGTTGTGGCCGGTATCCACCACATGTACACCCTGATCGATGTCGGCCAGTTGGCTAAGTTCGGCTACACCTACTGGCTGCCCCTGGCCAGCGCTGCCAACGTGGCCCAGGGCGGTGCCGCTCTGGTCGTCGCCCTCAAGAGCAAGAACGCCAAGGTCAAGTCCATGGCTCTGCCCTCCGCACTGTCTGCCTGCATGGGCATCACCGAGCCCGCCATCTTCGGCGTCAACCTGCGCTACTTCAAGCCCTTTATCGGCGGCCTGGCGGGCGGTGCCTGCGGCGCGCTGTACGCCAGCATCGTGGGCCTGGGTGCCACCGGCACCGGCGTGACCGGCATCTTCGGCATCCTGCTGCACCTGCATATGCCGCTGCAGTACATCATCGCCATGCTCATTGCTTTCGGTGTCGCATTCGCTGTGACCTGGGTGATCTGGAAGCCGGAAGAAGAAAACGCATAAAAACAGCGAAAGGCCACCCTCAGGGAGAGGGTTCCGCCGGCAGGCGGTGGGGGAGAGAACCTGCGATTAGCAGCAGCTAAGGATATTGCCTCTCCCTCAGTCAGCTTCGCTGACAGCGCTCCCCCTCTGGCACTTCGTGCCACCTCCCCCGTATCGGGGGGAGTCTGTCTCACAGAGGGAGCCTTTTATATAGAAAAGGAGCACCCCCATGAACGCCTTACAGCGCGACCTGAAAAAACTTGTTCCGCTGGTGGAATCTCTCGGCGCGGAAAAGGTCGAGAGCGACCCCCACCGCCAGCGCTTCCATGTGCAGCCCACCGTGGGCTGGCTCAATGATCCCAACGGCCTGTGCAGGATCGGCGATACTTATCACGTCTTCTACCAGTACGGCCCCTTCGATGCGACCGGCGGCGTTAAGCACTGGGGGCACGTTACCAGCCGCGACCTCATGCACTGGGAGCGCCAGCCCGTCATGCTTTACCCGGATGAACCCTTCGATTGCCACGGTGTCTACTCCGGTTCCGCCATCGTCGAGGACGGCACGATGTACCTGTACTACACCGGCAACGTCAAGCACCCCGGTGACTATGACTACATCAAGCAGGGCCGCGGGCATAACGTCTGCCTGGCCACCAGCCGGGACGGCATCCACCTGGACAGCAAGCAGTGCCTGCTTTATAATAAGGATTATCCAACCGGCCTGACCTGCCATGTGCGCGACCCCAAGGTGTTTGCCTGCGACGGCCGCTACTATATGGTGCTGGGTGCCCGCACGGTGGAGGACAGGGGCGAGGTCCTTGTCTGGGAGAGCGCCGACAAGCTCCACTGGACCTGCATCAACACCCTGACCACCCCGGAGCCTTTCGGCTTTATGTGGGAGTGCCCGGATCTGTTCGAGCTGGACGGCCGGTGGTTCCTGGCCGTGTCTCCCCAGGGCATCGAGTGCCAGAATGTCTACGGCTGCGGCTACTTCCCGGTTTATGGCGATTGGCGTGGTGCCTGCACGCTGGGCGAGTTCCGCCACGCGGACTTCGGCTTTGACTACTACGCTCCCCAAAGCTTTGCCGACAGCGGTCGCCGTGTGCAAATTGGCTGGATGGGCATGCCCGACGCCGACTACACCAACCCCGTCGACTTTGGCTGGCAGCACTGCCTGACGGTGCCCCGCCAGCTGACCCGCGATGGTGACCTCCTGCTGCAGAACCCCGTGGCCGAGCTGGCCGCCCTGCGCGGCGCCGCCCACGACCTGCCCGACGGTGAGACCGTTTCCGCCGCACCCTGCTTTGACCTGTTGGCTGCCCCGGCGGGGAACTTTACCCTCACGGTGGCTGACGGCGTGCAGTTGGCTTATTGCGAAGCCGAACGCAGCTGTACCCTCTACTTTACCAATGCCGCCATGGCCTATGGCCGCACCAGCCGTCATGTAGTGCTGGACGCGCCCTGCCGCCGCCTGCGGGTGGTGGGGGACGCCTCCTCGCTGGAAGTGTTCCTGAATGACGGCGCAGCGGCGCTGTCCACCCGCTATTATCCGGCCCCCGGCCCAGCAGCCCTGTGCCTGACGGGCTGCTGCGGTACGCTGTACGAAATCACGCTGTAAGGAGAAATTTGCGATGGCTCATGACACTTTGTATGCGATTGGCGAGGCGCTGATCGATATGATCCCGGCCGAGACCGGCTGCGATTTCGGTGCGGTCTCCTCCTTTGCGCCCCGGGTGGGCGGCGCCCCCGCCAATGTGGCAGCGGCCTTTGCACGGCTGGGCGGCCGCAGCGCCCTGCTGACCCAACTGGGGGATGACCCCTTCGGCGCGAAAATCACCGCCGAGTTGGCCGGGGCGGGTGTGGACGTGAGCCACATTGCCACCACCGACCGCGCCAACACCGCGCTGGCCTTTGTCTCGCTGCAGGCGGACGGCAACCGTACCTTCAGCTTCTACCGCAAGCCCTCAGCGGACCTTCTCTACAGCCCGGAGCAGGTGGACCCGGCGCTCTTCACCACCGCCTTTGCCCTGCATTTTTGCAGTGTGTCGCTGGTGGAAAGCCCGATGCGGGAGGCCCACAAGGCTGCCATTGCCGCCGCCCGCCAGGCTGGGGCGCTGGTCAGCTTCGATCCCAACCTGCGCTTCCCGCTCTGGCCCGACCGCGAGGCCCTGTACCGCACCGTGTGGGAGTTCCTGCCCCAGGCGGATATTTTAAAGGTGTCCGATGAGGAACTGGAATTCCTGACCGGCACGACAGATATTGAAAAAGCCCTGCCCAAACTGTTCACCGGGCATGTGCAGCTGGTGGTCTACACCTGCGGCAGCGCCGGGGCCTACGCCTACACCCGCACGGCCCATGGGTTTGCCGCCGTCAAGCCGGTCAAGGCCGTGGACACTACCGGCGCGGGGGACGGCTTCATCGGGTCTTTCCTGTGGCAGCTTTGCCGCGACGGCGTAACCGTGGACAGCCTGCCCTCCGCCGCCCCGGCCCAGCTGGAGCAGTGGCTGGCATTCTCCAACCGCTATTGCGGCGAGAGCGTGCAGCGCTACGGCGCCATTGCCAGCTACCCCACGGCGGCCCAGATGGGCGTATAAGTCCGCAAAATATGCACGTTTGGTGGTAATAAACTGCTGTAACAGGTCAAATTTCCGCCATGTGACGAAATTTGCGGCCTTTTACAAAGCAAATTTTATGTTATTTGCCGATTTTTGAGAAAATTCGACCGATTTGGGAAAAAACCCTTGATTCTGCGCGGAATTTTCTCTATAATAAAGCCCGTAAATAGTAACAGGCTCTGGCCTGAACAATAGGGAGTAAAAGGAATTATGACTAGATCTCAGTTGATTACCAAGGTTGCCAACGACACCAATATGACCAGCGCAGAAGTCGAGAAGGTCATGGACGGCATCTTCGGCACCATCGGTGACGTGCTCAAGAGCGGTGACAAAGTCACTATCGCAGGCTTCGGCCGTTTCGAGATGCGTGAGCGCCAGACCAAGAACTTCACCAACCCCAAGACTAAGGTCACCAGCAAGCTGGAGCCCACCGCCATCCCCGGCTTCAAGGCCAGCGGCCGTCTGAAGGAGAAGGTTGGTCAGTAATCCTGCCCCCTAATATAGGTTTTAATGCCCGTGGCCGCTGCGCTGCGGGCTTTTTTGTATGCTACGGCAAAAAAAATTGCCGCCAGATATTGACAAGCCCCGCCGCACCTGCTATACTATTAGGGCTGTGAAACAGCAAGATAGATGTGCCCGTAGCTCAGTTGGTAGAGCATCTGACTTTTAATCAGAGGGTCCAGGATTCGAGTTCCTGCGGGCGCACCAAAAACCGCTTGAAGCATTACGCCTCAAGCGGTTTTTTGTCTTATCAGGTAAATCTTGGTGTGCCCCTCTTGCCAAATGCGGCGGGGCGCGGTATAATAATATGTCTGAAAGAATACGGGCAGCCCGCCCCGGCGCGCTGCCCGATAATGTAAAGGGGACTGGAACTATGGAAACGATGGGGACCCTGCGCCGTACCAATTACTGCGGCGAGGTCAGCCTGGCCAATGCCGGGCAGGAGATGACCGTCTGCGGTTCGATCGCCCGTGCCCGCGATAAGGGCGGCATCATCTTTGCCGATCTGCGCGATACCACCGGCATCCTGCAGCTGGTTTTTGACGAGGATACGCCAAAAGACGTTTTCGCCAAAGCCGAAAGCCTGAAAAGTGAATACGTGGTGATCTGCCGCGGCAAACTGCGTGAGCGCGCCGCCAAGACCGACAAGATCGCCACCGGTGATGTGGAACTGTACGTCAGCGAACTGCGTATCCTGAGCGAGGCCCAGACCACGCCGTTTGAGCTGCGCGATGAGATCAACGTCAACGATGACCTGCGCCTGCGCTACCGCTACCTGGACCTGCGTCGCCCCTCGATGCATGAGCCGATCGTGCTGCGCAGCAAGATCATGCAGATCATCCGCAATTATTTCTGCGAGAATCACTTCTGCGAGATCGAGACCCCGACCCTCATCAAGTCTACCCCGGAGGGTGCCCGTGACTATCTGGTGCCCAGCCGTGTGCAGCCCGGTCACTTCTACGCCCTGCCTCAGAGCCCGCAGCTTTACAAGCAGATCCTGATGCTGTCCGGCTTCGACCGCTATTTCCAGATCGCCCGCTGCTACCGCGACGAGGACCTGCGTGCTGACCGCCAGCCCGAGTTCACCCAGGTGGACGAGGAGATGAGCTTCGTCTCCGAGGACGACATCATGACCATCAACGAGGGTCTGATCAAGCGCCTGTGGAAAGAGATGCTGAACATCGACGTGCAGACCCCCTTCGTCCGCATGCCCTGGGACGAGGCCATGGGCCGCTTCGGCTCCGATAAGCCGGATACCCGCTTCGGCCTGGAGATCCAGGACGTGACCGAGGTGTTCAAGGGCACCGAGTTCAAGCCCTTTGCCGCTGTGCTGGAAGCTGGCGGTACCATCCGCGCCATCAACGCCAAGGGCCTGGCCGACAAGCTGTCCCGCAAGAACATTGACAAGCTGGGCGAGGTCGCCAAGACCTACGGTGCCAAGGGCCTGGCTTACAGCCGCCTGACCGCCGATGGCACTTCCTCCAGCTTCGAGAAGTTCCTGACCGATGCCGAGAAGACCGCCCTGTACGCCGCCCTGAACGCCGAGACCGGCGACGTGCTGCTGCTGGTCAGCGACACTGATTGGGTCAAGGCCTGCACCGCCCTGGGCCAGGTCCGCCTGGACATCGCCCGCAAGCACGGCCTGATCGACCCCGACAAGTTCAACTTCCTGTGGGTCGTGGATTTCCCGCTGTTTGAGTACAGCGAGCAGGAAGGCCGCTGGATGGCCATGCACCATCCGTTCACCCTGCCCAAGGCCGAGGACCTGGACAAGGTGGAGAGCGACCCCGGTGCCTGCCACGCTGTGGCCTACGACATTGTGCTGAACGGTGTTGAGATGGGCGGCGGCTCGATGCGTATCAACGACCCCGCCCTGCAGGATCGTATGTTCCATGCCCTCGGCTTTACCGAGGAGAAAGCCCGCGAGAGCTTCGGCTTCCTGATGGATGCCTACAAGTTCGGTGCGCCTCCGCATGGTGGTATGGCCTACGGCCTGGACCGCATGGTCATGCTGATGCTGAAGAAGGACTCCATCCGTGACGTCATCGCCTTCCCGAAGGTGCAGAACGCCGGCGAGCCGATGAGCGGCGCCCCCGACGTGGTCGACGCCCAGCAGCTTAAGGATCTGAACATCGCCCTGACGATGAAGGATTGATAGTATAATAGAAGCGGCTCCCCATGCGTAGTGGGGAGCCGCTTTTATGTAATGGATAAAAAGATGCTTTTATCGAGTAGAGCATGTGGGGGCGAACAGTGTTCGCCCCCACAGTAATGTGGAACCTTTATGCGTTAATATTTGGGTTTCGGTTCGTCGTTGGTCGATTGCGGGGTGTACTCTGCGGGCTTTGCAGGCGCTGCCGGTTTCACCGGTTTGGGATGATTCTTGCGGCGGCGCTTCGTCAGGGTGACGGCTAAGGCCACGATGATGCCAACCACCAGCAGTACCGGCCACAGGTAGATGACCGCCAGCACAAACCCCTGCAGGAACGCCACAAAGCCGTGCCAGCCGCCCGCAAAGGCATCGGCCACGCGCTCACCAAAGGTGGTGCCGGTGGGGGTCAGGGTGGCAACCTCGCTTAAGCGGATGTCCACGGTGGAATAGCTGACCTGCTGGTCCATGTTTTTCAGCTGCCGGGTGTAGTTTTCCAGCTGGTACTGCACATCCGAAAGCTGGCTCTCGATCTCCAGCAGGTCGGCGGTGGTCTCGGCCTGGTCGGCCAGAGCGTTCAGCCGCTCGCGCTGGGCCTCCAGCGCACTCAGCCGGGCCTGTACGTCAATGTAGCTGCTGGTGATGTTCTCGGCGGTCTCGCTGAGGTCCAGCACACTGCCCGCCTCGCCCACGGCGGCCAAAAACGTGCGGTAGTTTTCCACCGGCACCCGCACCGTGTAGTAGGCGTAGCGGTCGTGGTCCTTCGCGTCGCCGCTCAGGCTGGAGTATTCCATCCACGCGCCGCAATCGTCCACCGCCGCCAGCAGGGTGTCCCGCGCGGCGTCGAAATCGGTGGATTCCATGTTGATGTCGGCGTTGTAAATGATTTTCTGCGCGGTCTCGTCGGTGGAATCGGGCAGCTCCTCGGGCACGATGCTGCTTTTGGCTGCCCCGGCGGCGGTATCGTAGGCGCCCTCTGCGCTGGGGGATTCGGTGGCGTAATAGCCGCCGTCCTTACTGCTGATGCTGCCGCAGCCTGCCAGCAATACAGCCGCCAGCAGGGCAGTGGATACGCGGAAATGTTTTTTCATGGGGGATGCTCCTTTCTTTTTCACGGATTCAGCCGTGTTGCGTCCTCTCACCCCTAAACACGACATCGGGGCTGAAATGTTACGTGCGCATTTACAAAAAGTGGGAAGTGCCATGATTTTTGGTACTTCCCACAAATTTACAGGTGATTATTCGGCTTTCTGCCCAAGAACTTTGATGTCATCGTTGTCGGCAAAGGCAACGGCGTTGTAGCCGGCGGCTTCCAGCGTGCCGAACTGCTTGCCTAGCTTCTTGGCCTGGGGCAGCACGGTCACGTCATAGTCGGCACGCAGGGTCTCGGCCTTGGCCAGCACGGCGGCAAAGTCGGCGTCTTTCAGGTAGAGCAGCGCCAGGTGCGGCTTGGCACCGGGGATCTGGTAGCCCTGCTCCAGCAAAATGCCGCAGACACGCTCAAAACCGATGGAGAAGCCCACGGCGGGCACCTGCTGGCCGATGAACTTGCCCACCATGTTGTCGTACCGGCCGCCGCCGGCCACCGCGCCGCTGAACTGCGGGCAGGTGACCTCGAACACCATGCCGGTGTAGTAACCCTGGCCGCGCACCAAGCTGGGGGCGTAGGCGATGCCGTACCGGCCGTTGGCAATCTTTTCGCTGGTGGCGATGACATAGCGCAGGTCGGCGGTCAGTGCCTCGTCGTCCACCTTGGCGGCGACGGTATCCAGGCTGAAATCGCCCGCGCGCAGGAAGTCATCCAGCGCAGTGACGGCCTCGGCGGCAAAGCCCTTCTCGGTCAGCTCGTTCTTCACGCCCTCGGCGCCGATCTTGTCCATCTTGTCAAAGCTGATGCAGACGGAATCCAGCTGCTCCTCGGCAAAGCCCATCTTCTGCAGCATAGCGCGCAGGATGCGGCGGTCGTTGATGTTGACGGTAAAGCCGGTGAAGCCGATCTTCAGCAGGGCGCGGGCGGTCACGTCGATCAGCTCGACCTCGGCGTTGGGGGAAGAATCGCCCAAAATGTCAATGTCACACTGGACGAACTCCCGCAGGCGGCCCTTCTGGGGGCGCTCGGCGCGGTAGACGCGGTCGGTCTGGATGACTTTGAACGGGCTGGGCAGCTCGTTGCGGTTGGCGGCGTAGTAGCGGGAGAGGGGCAGAGTCAGGTCGTAGCGCAAGCCCATATCGCTCAGCTGCTTTTCGTCGCCGCTGCGCAGGGCAGTTTCCAGCTTGTCGCCGCGCTTCAAGACCTTGAAAATCAGGTTCAGGTTATCACCGCCGTCGCTCTTGTCCAGGTTCTCCATGTCCTCCAGAATGGGGGTGGAGATGCGCTGGAAGCCTGCGGCGCGGTAGGTGGCCAGGATCTGGCCCTGGATATAATCGCGCAGGGCCTGCTCACGGGGCAGCAGGTCGCGCATACCTTTTAACGGCTGGGTTTTCATGTTGTACTCCTTTATGTTTGCGGGGGCATACGCCCTATTTTTATTCTATCTTATAATGATAGCCTGCCCGGCGCATTTTGTCAATCTGAATAGCCCATACTAATGCGGTAGGGGAGGGATGCACCATGGCAAAACGGGCGCAAAACCGCGGGCCGTACATTTTGGCGGCGGGGGCGGCGGCACAGCTGCTTACCGGTATCCCGGCGGCGTGGGGCGTGTTCCAACAGCCGGTCATGCAGGGGTATGGGTTCAGCCGGGGGCAGGCGATGCTGGCCTTTGCGGTGCTGGTGGCGGCCTACGGTGTGGGCTGCGCGATGGGCGGCTTATTGCAGGACGCCCACGGCCCGCGCTTTGCCGGGCTTTGGGGTACGGCGTTGCTGGCGGGGGGATTCTTTGCGGCTTCGCTGGTACCGGTTGCCAACGCGATACTGTTTTTGCTGGTGTACAGCCTGCCCGCGGGGCTGGGCAGTGCGTTTTTGGCCCCGGCGGTGCTGGCCTGCGCGCAAAAGTGGTACAAGGACAAAAAAGGCTGGGCCACCGGCGTGGCCGGGGTGGCGATGGGCTTGTCCGGCGCGTTTTTTACGCTGTTTGTGAAGGGTGTGGGCGGTGCCTGGGGCATCCGCGTCTGCTTTGCGGCCCTGGGAGCCGTGATGCTGGTAATCTGCGGCGCGGGAGCGCTGATTTTGCAAGACCCGCCCGCCCCGGCAACGTCCGGCAACCCCCAGCCTGGGTTGGATTGGCCCCGGATGGTGCGTACGACCCAATATAAGCTGTGTGTGGCGGCGGTGGCGCTGTCCGCCCCGGCGGTGCTGTTGTTCAGCCCGGAGATCTTCAAAATTGCCACCGAGCGCGGTCTGCCCGAAGCCGCTGCGCCCTGCAGCATCGTGTTAGGTTCCGCCGCCAGTGCGGCGGGGCGCCTGCTGCTGCCCGCCTGCAGCGACAAGCTGGGCCGCAAGCCGGTGCTGTATGCGGTGTATCTGGGCCTGGCGGCGGGGTCGGTGTGGTTTGCTTTTGCCGCCGAGTGGTGGGTGCTGGCGGCCTATGCGGTGCTGACGTTTTTCTACTCCGGCGGGGCGGCGGTGCAGCCTGCGTTCAATACCGACCTCTTCGGCCTGCCCCACGCGGGGGTGAACTACGGGTTTATTGCCTTAGGGATGAGCGGCGGCAGCCTCGTCAGTTATATCGGCAGCCAGGCCCTGCCGCTGGCCGCCCGGCACTGGCTGGCCGGGGCGTGTGCCGTGGCAGGGCTGGTTTGTGTCAGACTTGTAAAACCTTGCCAAATCAGTTGAAATTTTGCGCCGCACAGGGTACAATATAGGCTTGCTAGGAATAGAAAGAAACTTGTCAAAAGGCTCCCTCTGTGAGACAGACTCCCCCGATACGGGGGAGGTGGCACGAAGTGCCGGAGGGGGAGCGCTGTCAGCGAAGCTGACGGAGGGAGAGAGCCTTGCCTGATCCGAAGCTTCGGATACAATCTATACTCTCTCCCCACCCGCTCTGCGGGACCGCTTACGCGGCCGGACCCCTCTGTCGCTACGCGACATCTCCCCACGCTGTGGGGAGTCACCCTCACAGAGGGGGCCTCTAAGCATCCCACCACATAACAGGAGGAACCCCTCATGCAGCAAACCATGCAGGCCCAGCAGCTGCGGCGGATGGCGGAACGGTCCGCTGTCGCCTTTCTGCTGGCGGTGCTTTGCGTATATCCGCTTTATATCGATAAATTTTCCAACCTCGGCGTTGTCAAATTCACCGGCGTAGCCACTCTATCCTGGGCGTTCTGCCTGTGGCTGGGGGCGCTGGCCGCCATCGGGGCGCGTCCCCGTGCGGGTCGCCTGCCCTGGCGCACCGACCATGGCCTTTGGGCGCTGGGGGCTGTGGTGGCCACGGGCGTGGTCTCTACCGTTACCTCGCTGTCGCCCGCCATGTCCCTGTGGGGGCTGGGCGGCTACTACGGCGGCTGCATGATGGTGCTGTTCACCGCCGTGGGTTACCTGGCCGTGCGGGCCTTTGCCCCGCAAAAACTGCTCAACGGCCTTACGTTCTGCGCGGGCATTACCACCGCGCTGGTCACGGTGCTGTATGTGCTCAACATTTTTAATATCGACCTTATTGGAACTTATGCCGATACCGCCGTGGTGGAGCGTGCCCAGTTCTTCTCCACCCTCGGCCAGAAAAACTTCTGCTCCGGCTTCATGGCCTTTGCGCTGCCGCTGGTGTTCTATGCCTTTTTGGTGGCCCGCGGGGCGCGGCACACGGTGCTTTACGGTGTACCGGCATTTTTCGGCGGGCTGGCGTTGGCAGTGGTGGATGCCGACGGCCTGGCGCTGGGCATCGGCGCAGCGGTGCTGGTGCTGCTCTGCCAGAAGATTTTCACCACCCGCACCCTGCGGCGGCTGATGGTCATCGGCATGTTTTTCTTTGCCGACGCAGGCTGGATGCAGTACATGCGTACCCACGTCTATACCCAGGGCGGCAAGCCCATTCTGGCGGCCTTTGGCCACTATGCCCAGGTGGGTTTTGCAGTCTGCGCGGTGGTGTGGGCTGTGTTGTTCTTTGCCTTGCGCAGCCGCGAGATCCCGCTGTGGAAAGCAGGCCGCGTGCTGGCGGCCATTGCAGTCACATTAGGCGTGGTGCTGGTGGTGCTGGCTAACTTTATGCCGGGCTTCCCGTCGTTGGGAAAGCTCGATGACCTACTGGTATTCAACGATGATTGGGGCACCTATCGCGGCACGGCCTGGCGCATCAGCTGGTCGGCCTGGACGGCGCAGCCTTTCTGGCGTAAGCTGCTGGGCGTTGGCCCCGGCATGATGCACACCGCCGTGGCCCAGTGGGCAGGGACGGACATCACCGCCCGGATGAAAACGTTTTACGCTGCCCACAACGAGTACCTGGAGCTGCTGCTGACCAGTGGTGTGCTGGGCCTGGCCGCCTGGGTGTGGTTTGTGACGGCGCACCTGCGCAAGGCCGCGCAGAACTGGCTGCGCCCCGGGGTCGCGCCGGTCACGCTGGCGCTGGTCAGCTACCTGGCCCACGCGGCGGTGTCTATCCGTGTGTCGATGATCTTCCCCGAGATCATGCTTCTGTTCGGGCTTTTGCAGGTGTTCTGCCTGCCGCCGGAAGGCGAGGACGCACCCATTCAGCCCAAGGGCAAAAAGGCCAGACAGCCTGTGCCGAATGGAAATAACGCCCCGGCCCCCGGCCTCATCCGCACCTGGATCGGGCCTGTCGCAGCCGCCGTGGTGATGATGGTGGTCTGCGGCGCGGCCTCCCGCGTGGTGTTTGGGTTCCTGTACTAAAGGCAAATATCCCTTGCAAAACCGGCTTTCACCGCCTCGTTCGGAGGCGGGTTTTGTTTTTCTACGGAATTCTCCAAAAAACAAAAGGTTAGGGTAGACTAACATCTTGAAAATCGACCCCGCACCCTTTATAATAAAGATAGCTGTGAAAAGCCTAACAAATGCAAAGGAGAGAAAATTATGATCGAATACTCCGCACAGGTCAATAACATGTGCCCGATCACAAAAGGGCCCAAGCACGGTCCCGCCCCCATCCCCGAAGAGGGTCAGTGGGTCAAGGCCTATAAAATTGAGGACATCAGCGGCTACACCCACGGTGTAGGTTGGTGCGCACCCCAGCAGGGCACCTGCAAGCTGAGCCTGAACATCAAGAACGGCATCATCGAGGAAGCCCTGGTCGAGACCATCGGCTGCTCCGGCATGACCCACTCCGCCGCTATGGCTGGCGAGATCCTGCCCGGCAAGACCATCCTCGAGGCCCTGAACACCGACCTGGTCTGCGATGCTATCAACGTTGCTATGCGTGAGCTGTTCCTGCAGATCGTCTACGGCCGCAGCCAGACCGCTTTCTCTGAGAACGGCCTGCCCGTCGGCGCTGGCCTGGATGACCTGGGCAAGGGCCTGCGCTCTATGACCGGCACCATCTTCTCCACCAAGGCCAAGGGCGTCCGTTACCTGGAGCTGACCGAGGGCTACATCCTCAAGACCGCTCTGGATAAGGACAACCAGGTCATCGGCTACCAGTTCGTCCGCCTGGGCAAGATGATGGAAGACATCCGCCACGGCAAGGACCCGAAGGAAGCCTACGAGAAGAATATCGGTACCTACGGCCGCTTCTCTGCCGAGCAGGGCGCTGTCAAGTACATCGACCCGCGTGAAGAATAAGAGAGGGAGGAACATAGATTATGGCAACTTTTGAATCCCAGAATCGCCGTATGCCCAAGATCGAGGCCTGCCTGAAGGCCAACGGCCTGGAGAGCCTCGACGCCTGCAACGAGATGCTGCTGGCCAAGGGCATCGACTGCGACAAGATCATCCGCGGCATCCAGCCCATCTGCTTCGATAACGCTGTCTGGGCTTACACCCTGGGCACCGCCATCGCTGTCAAGCGCGGCCTGAAGAGCGCTGCTGACTGCGCTGCTGCCATCGGCGAAGGCCTGGAAGCTTTTACCATCCCCGGCTCTGTTGCAGAGCAGCGTAAGGTCGGCCTGGGCCATGGTAACCTGGGCGCCATGCTGCTGCATGAGGACACCCATTGCTTCGCCTTCCTGGCTGGCCATGAGTCCTTCGCTGCTGCTGAGGGTGCTATCGGCATCGCCCGTACCGCCAACAAGGTCCGTAAGGAGCCCCTGCGTGTTATCCTGAACGGCCTGGGCAAGGACGCTGCTCAGATCATCAGCCGTATCAATGGCTTCACCTATGTCAAGACCGACTACGACTTCGCCACCGGCGAGCTGAAGGTCGTCGAGACCATCCCTTACTCTGACGGCGAGCGCGCTGCTGTTAAGTGCTACGGCGCCAACGACGTTCTGGAAGGCGTTGCTATCATGAAGGCTGAGGGTGTTGAGGTTTCCATCACCGGTAACTCCACCAACCCCACCCGTTTCCAGCACCTGGTTGCCGGTACCTACAAGAAGTGGGCTATCGAGAATGGCAAGAAGTACTTCTCCGTTGCTTCCGGCGGCGGCACGGGCCGTACCTTGCACCCGGACAACGTGGCAGCAGGCCCCGCTTCCTACGGCCTGACCGACTCCATGGGCCGTATGCACGGCGATGCTCAGTTCGCTGGTTCTTCCTCCGTCCCGGCTCACGTCGAGATGATGGGTCTGATCGGCGCCGGCAACAACCCGATGGTCGGTATGACTGTCGCCTGCGCTGTTGCTGCTTCTCAGGCCAACGCCTGATCTCTTTTGCAATCGTGTATGGGAGAAACCCCGTTTGTGGGTTTCTCCCATTTTTTATGCCCGTTTTTGTGTATCGCACCAAAGTTACATAGCTGGTCTTGTGCAGATGCAAAGTTATGTGATACAATTTGCACAAAGAAAAGCTTCCCTCTGTGACGGAGGGGGAGACCATGCCAAAGTCTCTCTCCCACCCGCTTCGCGGGAGCCCCCTCGCATAGGGGCCAAATCAGTAAAAGGAGGAATCCGCTATGAAACTTGCCGCCCGCATTGCTATGGGGGTGCTGGCTGTTGTGGCCGTGGCCGCTGTGGGCTTCGGCGCGCTGTACACCAGCCGCATCCAGACCGCAAATTCTATCGAAAAACTGACAGACTACGATGATTACAACCTCTATCGCATGCAGGTCCGCTATGACTACGACCTGGACAAGATGATCGCCAACACCACGGCGGATAACCAAAGCTTTATTGATGCAGCCGTCAAGCAGGCGCTGCCGCTGCTGCCCGTCTCCATCAAAGCGCCTACCTTCGGCTGCAGCGCTTTCCACATCCAGGAGACCGGCGGCGACCACCTGATGGGCCGCAACTACGACTTCAAGCGGGATACCTCGGCCATGCTGGTGTGTACCGCGCCCAAGGACGGCTACAAATCCATCGCCTTTGCCGCGCTGGATAACCTGGGTGTCAACCAGGCCGATGCCAGCACCAAGGCCAAAATTGCCAGCCTGCTGGCACCCTTTGCCTGCCTGGACGGCATCAATGAGAAGGGCGTTTCCATTGCCGTGCTGACGCTGGACAGCGAACCAACCAAACAGGATACCGGCAAGCCGGTGCTGGCTACCACTATGGCCATCCGCCTGGTGCTGGACCGCGCCGCCACCACCGCCGAGGCCGTGGAGCTGCTGCAGCAGTACGATATGTTTGCCACCAGCGGCCGCGACTACCACTTTTACATCACCGATGCCGCCGGTGACGGCTGCGTGATCGAGTATGATTGTGACGACCCGGCCCGCCCGATGGTCGTGACCCCCAGCCAGCAGGTGACGAACTTCTTTGTGAAGTACAAGGAGAACGTCCTGCCCAACCAGAAAAACGGCATCTACGGCCATGGCCGCGAGCGGTACGACGCCATTGAGGAAGTGCTGGACTCGAACGCCGGAGCCATCACCCCCGACATTGCCTGGCAGGCACTCCAGGCTGCCAGCCAGGAGCCGAACCCCAAGGATGTGACCAGTAATACGCAATGGTCAATTTTGTATGATAATACAAATTGTACGGCAACCATCGCCCTGCGCAGAGATTGGGGGAACAAGACGGAGATTGATTTGGGAGATATGACGGAGTTTTAAACAATAAAGGCTCCCCTCAAGGGGGCGCGATCCTGCCCCGATTTCCTCGTCCTGTTGACAAAACCGAGCATCTGTTCTATAATCAAATGCTGTAAAACATAGTAAATCAGTAGCTTAATGCCTTTGGCGTGAGGGGAACGGAATGCTCAATCAATTTTCTAGAACCGAACTGTTGTTTGGCCACGAGGCCATGGAAAAGCTGTACAAGTCCCGTGTGGCGGTCTTCGGCATCGGCGGCGTGGGCGGCTATACCGTCGAGGCGCTGGCCCGTAGCGGCATCGGCACGCTGGATCTCATCGATGATGATAAAGTCTGCCTGACCAACATCAACCGCCAGATTTTAGCCACCCGCAAGACCGTGGGTAAGTACAAGGTCGAGGTCGCCCGCGACCGCATTTTGGAGATCAACCCCGATGCCGTGGTCAACATCTACCAGACCTTCTACACGCCGGATACCAAGGATCAGTTCGACTTTACCCAGTACGACTACGTGGTCGACGCCATCGATACCGTCACCGGCAAGCTGGCCATGATCATGCAGGCCGATGCCGCCGGTACGCCCATTATCAGCTGTATGGGTGCGGGCAATAAGATCAACCCCGCCGCGCTGGAAGTGGCTGATATTTACGAGACGTCCGTCTGCCCGCTGGCCCGCGTCATGCGTACCGAGCTGCGCAAGCGGGGCATCAAGCACCTGAAAGTGGTCTACTCCAAGGAGAAGGCCATCACCCCCGTGGACGATATGGCCATCAGCTGCAGCCAGCACTGCATCTGCCCGCCGGGCACCGCCCGCAAGTGCACCCAGCGCCGCCAGGTGCCGGGCAGCACCGCCTACGTCCCCGCCGTGGCCGGGCTTATCATCGCAGGCGAGGTCATCAACGACCTGGCCGGCAAGCAGCCCGAAATGGTACAGAATTAAACAAAACAAACCGGGAGCGCCTTTCAACGGGTGCTCCCGGTTTTTGTCCTATGGCAATACCGCACAATTCCCGCCTGACGGCTTAAGCACCGCTCCGGCGGATCTCCGCGCCAAGAGCCGCCGCAAGCGGCGGTT